>Ga0070735_10000690_pt1 | contig 35037 bp, 34 predicted proteins | sample Coa_R1_FD_66443 | JGI IMG/M metagenome (GOLD analysis project Ga0070735, IMG submission 66443) | Surface soil microbial communities from Centralia Pennsylvania, which are recovering from an underground coalmine fire - Coalmine... | ecosystem: Environmental > Terrestrial > Soil > Unclassified ...
GTGGATTTCGTTCTTCTTCAGGAACCTCTTTTTGTTCTTTTCTGATCCTTGCAGAGGGGTAGTTCTGCAACAGGCTCTACCGCGCATTGCGGGGGCAGAGCCGGGCAGTGAGATAAGCCCACGATGCCAGCAGGAAAAAACAAGACGCGAGAGCGAACAGGAGCAGGCGGCCGAGCCAGGGCGTTGTGATGCATATCGTGCGAGTGCAGAAGGAAGTCTTCGCATTCCAGATGGCAGGTAGTCCGGCAGTTAGTGCGCCGGCCCAAAATAACGAATAGGCGCTGAGCAGCCATCCGCCCCATCTGACATGCCACAGAACCAGGATGAGTCCGGCCAGGCCGATTGCTGCCGGGAGCAGAACAGGCCAGAGCGCAACGCGTCCGGTCATCTTGATTACTCCGATGTTCAAGCGAAAGCTCGCCTCGTGAAGAATGACCATGGACAGAACGAGCAGGTACAAAATGGTCGCTGCAGACCAGATCAGAGCCAGCCATCGATATGCGCGAGACGCGAAGCTGCCACTCATCAACCCTTCCAGGTGGGCAAATATTGACGGATTTTAGATCGGGAGTGCGGGAACGTCTGTAATCAAGGTCACAGATGGCCAATGAGAGAGCGGGGCGGGAAGTGACGCCATCTTAAATAAAATGCGGAGGCTGGAGTAAGTTCGCTCAGGGGCTAAAGCCCGCATTTCTGTCAGGCGCCGGCGGCACGGCTGAAGCCGTGCTCTTCCGCAAAACCATCTAGAGATCGTTCATACATCAATAATGATGATGGGGTTTCAGGATGAGGGAGGAGGCGCTGCCTTGCTCATGCCCTCCAAAATAGGGCGCGGATCGTAATACACGCGAATGGAGAGGATCTGCCCGTTTACCACGTGAAAGCAGTCGATCATAGGGATGATGCCGAACGTGGTATCGAAATCAAAGATGGTGGCGCACCACTCGCCGTCCACTATGTGCCGATTGATCTTTATGCCTTTTATGGTTGGGAAAAATCCGGTGAAGACGGCTCGCACCGTAGATGCTCCCTTAATCGGAGGGCCAATCGGTCCCACGAACTCAATGTCCTGGTGAAATGGCGAGGCACTTATATCCCTTGCCCCGAGCCCGTTCAGATGCGCTTCGACAGCATGGATCACGTCTTCCCGCATTTAGAAACTCCATTTTCTAGCTGCCGGAAATCCCTAGGTTCGCAAGGGGGCGTGGCAGCCCGATTTTACTTGAGCCTCGGGCTGCCCTCAGCCAAAGTCGTGCAGCAAGTAATTGCCCCGAATAGCCTCATCAAGCTGGGGGGGAACCCAAACGACAGGGGGACGCCATCGTTATAGTTGTCCGGCGATGCCGGTGGCCAGAGTGTCGCGCTGTTGGTTGGTGGCTTCTCCGTCGATGAAGAAGCGGGCTTTTCCTTTGCGGACGTGGAGTCCGTGGTTGGCGTCGATGTAGGCCTCGTCGCCTAAGTTGTTGACTGGGGTGGATCCCGATCCGAAATAGAATTTGAGTTTGGCGAACAGGTCGGTTGCGGCTTTGGGAGAAGGATCCATGTAGATGCGGAACAACAGGGTGTGGTGGGAAGACTTGTAGGTGCAGTCCGTCCCTTCGTTTGTATTTGGGAAGGGGCGCGGTGCGACGGTTTTCGCGGGGCTCGAGTAAGTGGATCCGAGGACCTGGTTCACTACGGCGACGGGCAGGAGCGAGCATAGGTTTGCGGGAGGCTCGGCCGCATTGGCGGTGTGCGTGATGAGAAGAAGAACAACAACTGTCCACAACGATCGGTTCAGGGTGTTCATGGAATCCTCCCTTTGACGGTTTCAGTGCCGAGATGTTGACGGCAGGAATTTTCTCATGGGCGTCAAGGGCCGTCTCCCGGGTCGCTGGCTTCGGCAGCGGTCCGCAGTGGGAGCATCGTGAGAATGCCTGCCTGCACTATTTGTGGCGCGGGCGGTTGGGGGTCCTTCGCTTTGCTCAGGATGACAGGAGTGAAACAGCGGCGTCAGGAATGAAACAGTGGCGCCAGGATGAAACAGTAGTGGGAGGATGGAGTGGCGGCAGGGTGAAACCGTAACTGCAAGGGAAAAGTCGAGGGCAACTCCTCGATAGCTGGTGCACACCTTATCAATCATGGCGGCACGATCGGTGATTCCCGTGGCTTACGTTCTGGCGATGGTCGCCGCCATTGTGTGTGTGGATGTCCTGGTCTTCAGGAATTATTTTTGGGAGCGGCTGATGGTGAACATCGGAATCGTGCTGGTGTTTGCGGCGTTCTACCTGCGATTTCTTAAACACGCATGAGTCTGTCGGCTTCTGTACCAGCGCGTTCTCACTGAATGAGTTCGCTGTGGGAACTGTTTGGAAAGGTTCTGAATACGGTGCAGTTTTTTTAAAAAATCTTTGGGCGAGACGAGTGACCAGAATCCGGGGTCTTGTGGCCGAGGAAATCGTGAGGGGGAATGATGTTTGGGGCAAACCCAACGACGGAGGGTGTCATCTCAAACCTATTACGTAGCGGAGGTCTTAGCTTTGTGCCTGCGCGGATGCCGGAGTTTGGCCACGGGCCAGACTCGGGTTTCTGAACGGGCGGGCGAGGAATTCACCGCAACTGGAGGATGATTGTGAAGGACTTTACGATGAACTCGACTGAGGAAAAAATCCGGCTGGCGATCGGGTCTGCGGCGGCCGCAGCGGCGATCTTTGCACCGATCGGTTATAAGTGGAAAGGCGTGCTGACGGGCGTGGCCGCGAGTGCAATTCTGACTGCGGTGTACGGAGTGTCGCCGATGAGGCGGCTTCTGGGGTGATCTCGACTTCGCCGCAAGCGAGTGTGCACGGGATCTCGGTAAGACGCTAACCTGAAATCTTCACCCAACAGAGCACAGCACCTGCGCGCCAGCCGGCGTGTTGGTGTCTGTGTTCGTGCGCGAAAGTCGCGCTGGGTTGAGTGGTGGCATACAAGGTTCGTTCTGCGAATTGTTGATTCTGTAATTACCTCCGTAATTTTTCAAACGCATGGCATAGATGCGATTATTCGACGACTCGCCTCATTTTGTGGGACCCGAATTCAACAAAATTGAAGAAGCGTTGGAGGAAATCTATGCCGAAGAAGCGGGCGTATGTCTGCCTGATCGCATTGACAGCAATCGCCGCTACATTGACGGGGTGCGGTTCATCGAACAGCTCCGTCGCACCGACCAAGTATGTGGCTGTCGCCGACAGCAGCAACAATCGAGTTCTGCTCTATTCAGTTCCGGTCAGCAGCGGTCAAGCGGCGGATATCGTTCTTGGCCAGACCGACTTCACCAGCAGCACGGGGGCGACATCGGCGAGCGGATCGAATTATCCGGTGAAAGCCGTTGCCGATTCGGCCGGGAATTTGTGGGTCGCCGAGTGTACCAATAATCGAGTGGTCGAATATAAGACTCCGTTTTCCAACGGAATGAGTGCGAGCATTGTGCTGGGCGAACCGGACATGAACACCAGTACCGGCGGTACTTCAGCGACGACGCTCTATTGCCCGAGCGGCATGGTTTTTGACAGCCAGGGAAACCTCTGGGTATCTGACTATGACAACAGCCGAATCGTGGAATACAAGGCACCGTTCACCAGCGGCATGGCTGCCAGTATTGCGCTGGGCCAGGCGGACCTGAATTCCTCGACGTGCGCGACGAGCGCGACCGCGTTGTGCTATCCGTGGGAAGGACTTGCATTCGACAGCAAAGGAAATCTTTTTGTAGGGGATTACAGCAACTGCCGGATTGTGGAGTATCAACCACCGTTCACGACGGGGATGGCGGCCGCGATTGCCATCGGCCAGAGCGACCTGACCTCGTCGAATTGCGGAACAACCGCTTCGGCTTTGAACAGCCCGTTGGGGCTCGCGTTCGACGCGAACGGAAATTTGTGGACGGGCGATTATACGAACAATCGCGTGCTTGAATTCCAGGCGCCATTCACGACCGGGATGAGCGCGACTGTGGTGATTGGCCAAGCCAACTTTACTTCGTCGACTGGATCGACGACGGCGTCGGGCCTGTGGGATCCGTACGACGTAAGCTTTGACAACAAAGGCAATCTCTATGTTGCCGATTACGACAACAACAGAACGGTGATGTACGCTGGACCGTTCACCAATGGCATGAGCGCCACGACGGTGCTGGGCGCTCCGGATTTCACAACCAGCAGCTGCGGAACAACGTCAGCGACTGTTTGCAATCCGAACGGCGCCACGGCGATACCGTAAGTTGGGATCCCCACTCTGCGGCACTTGCGGCGGGGTGGGGATGTTTTTTCGGGAATGAGCGCATGCAAACAGGGGGGTCTTGTGGATCCGACGCTGACACGAATTCGAGAGATTACGGAAGAACTCTACCTCATCCGTGACGAGCTGAATAAACGCGCGGCAACGCAACCGGCGGAACTCTCCTCTGCGTTGTTCGACAGTGATGCTTCGAACGAACTGGTGGCATTCAAGGCAGCGGTGGACGAACTTCGGCAGTTCTTGTGGCATTACTTGAACGAGTTCCTGGGCCAACCAGAGAGAGCGATTGGAGACCGGTTGCGCGAATATCAGATGCGGCGCGCTGCCCAACTGCTCTTGGCGCTGTCTGCGGCGCATCCTTACCAGATCAAGGCGCATCCTTTGGAAGCGGTGGCGCAAGACGCAGTCCGGCTCGCAGAATCGGGGTCGGGAAAGTGATCGGCGCAGCATTCCGATTGCACGGATCGACTACGATTTGATGAGTGACTTTCAAGGCGCATGGTTCCGGTCACTGCCAGGTGATCCGGCCTGTCCCTAGTATTCCTTTCGAAGTGCACATCCTTCCGTCATGCCCGAATCGGGCATCGGTTTCCCGTGCGACTTATCACCTCTGCACGCAAGGGGATTCCAGTGCAGTCGTGCGCTGTAATCACACCGGGTTCGAACCCGGTCTGCTGGATATGTGGCAGACCTGCTTCACTGGAGAACGGCCAGAAGGATAAATATGAAATATTGTGCATATCGAGTGCTATACGGCCGGTTGAAACTGCGAGAAGCGGGATGGATTGCTCAGAAAAAAGGTGACTGATTGCGGGTGGTCCTGTTTGGTGCGCGATTCCACTCTTCAACGGTAATCTCCCACAGCTCGGAAGGAAAGCGTCCGCTTACGTAATCGCGCTCCATTTTCGCGATCACACGCATGCCTTGCTTTTCGGAGATGCGCCGCGAAGCAGTATTCGAGATAGCCTTGGGGACGCGCAACACGGGGAATTTTAGAACGTTGAACCAGAAGTCAGAGACCGTCTCGCAGGCCTCGCTCATGAGCCCCAATCGTTGCCAAGGAATTCCGAGCCAGAAGCCGCGATTCTCGTTGGCTGAGCGAAGCAAAGAGATGCTGCCGATGAGTTGGGGTGGATTCGTCTTCAGGCGGAGTGTCCAGTGCCAGGCGTCTCCGCGGGCCATCGCGGGTAGGGCGACGTCGCGGTAGTAAGTCAACGCTCCGTCGGGAGGGTACGGCCACGGCACTGTATTCGCGAGAAAGCGAACTATCTCCCAGTGGGGAAACAGAATTTGGGTCTGCGGCGCGTCGGTAAGTTCAAGCGGGCGCAACCATAGGCGGGATGTTTCCAGGGGACTCAATCGTCAGTCATGTCATCCGCTGTTTTTTGCAGCGAGACTGAGCATAATTGATGGCAGATCTTTGCTCCAGTCATAATTCGTTTTGCGAGCGAGGAAGTAACGGAAGGTTATTTGAAGGATGGGTCAGCCGGAGGGGAGTGCTCCTGTTTTAGTATCAATGAGAGGAATGAAACGCTGAAAGAAATTGGAACTGATTTATCGAGTCGGCAAGAAAGCGAGTTGAAACCATCGGGCGATCGGGCCGGGAGGGGGTGGACGCGCGCCGAGCGAAATCATTTTCTGCTGTGGGTGGTGATCGCCCTGGTCATTCCATCCCTGCTGATATTAGCGTTTCACCTGGAAAAAAGCCGGCCGGAACTGACGGTTGGAACTGAACTGCCAGTCAAGGGCATTCTGGCGTTTTTCGTTGCTTTGGCCACCGTCATTGTTTCGCGCGCGGAAAAGCGCCCGCTTTCGGATTACGGCATTCCTGTGCGGCAAGCTTTCGGATTGATGTTCTGGGAGGGAATGCTCTGGGGCTTCGGGATGCTTTCGTTGATCCTGCTGGTTCTGTGGATGGGCGGATTTTTTCGAGTGGAGTCGATCGGGATTCCGAAGGCGCAGTTCTTCGAGTGGGCGCTGGGATGGGGCGCGGCGTTTCTAGCGGTCTCCCTGCATGAGGAACTCACGTTTCGGGGATATTGGTTATTTGTGATATCGCGGCGGGTGAAGTTCTGGCGTGCGGCGATGATACTTTCGGTGGCTTTTGGCGTAGCGCACCTTGGGAATCACGGGGAAACCGTGATTGGGATTGTTCACGTGTTCGCGACGGGGCTGCTGTTTTGCCTGATGATCCGGCGGACGGGCAATTTGTGGTTCGCGATCGGATATCACGCGGCGTGGGATTGGGCCGAGACATTTTTCTACGGCACGCCGGATAGCGGACTTCTGGGCGTGGGGAGATTTTTGAATTCATCGGTACGCGGAGCCGGCTGGATCACGGGGGGAACGGCGGGGCCGGAGGGGAGTGTCTTGTCGCTTGTGGCGCTGTTGGTCTGCGCGGGATTGATACATTTGCGATTTCCGAAAGCGAACTATCCGGATCGACCGGTGTAGGGAACATTCGGAAATTTGATTTCGCGCCGAATGAAAAACCCACTTCTGGCAACAACGCGAGAAGCGGGGCACCCGGATCGTTTTTTAACCTCGTGCTTCTTACGTTGGTTTGTTCTCGTTGGCCGAGCTTGTTTTTTTGGCGACGGCGACGATGTGCTGAAAGAGACGTTTCCCAGAAACGTTGAGTAACCAGCTTTATGGGGACTTAGGCTTGTTGCTACTCACGGCGTGCTGCGTGTTTTTCTCGTCTAAATCGAGTCCGAATTGTGGATGGTTATAGGTGCCGCCGATGTGGACGGGGACGACTTCTCCCTTGCGCTTCTTTTTGAAAATCGGGTCGATGAGTTTCAGGAGGAAGGATTTGAGTCCGCTGGTGGTGTCGGCGATTTTCCTGTCGACGCGCATGGGGCCCTGCAGATCGATGCGGTAGGTGATGATGTTGTAAGTGCCGTGGAGGCGTGCTTTCACACCGGGAACGGCGAAGCGCAAATCTGTGAATGTGGCGGTGCCGTCGTCGAGGGAGACGTTTCCTGAGAGATCAGTGAGGACGTTTGGCGCGTCATCCTTTTTCTTTCCTCTTGCGCCGGCACTGAGTTTGTCGACGTCGGTTTGTGTTTGGTTTTTTGCGAACTTTCCTTCCACAACGCCGAAAGTTCCGCGCAGTTTCACCCGTTGGAGAAACGGATCCTTGCCGGGCGGAATTTCGATGTCGGCTTTCATGGCGGTTTCGCCCGACATCGGCGGACGATGTTTAACGAAGAGTCCGAGCACGTCTTGAATGCGGCCTTGCGGCGCATCGAGCGCCAACTTCGTCAATTTGCCAGGGCGTCCCGGAACGGCGGCGATGCTCCCATTGACGATGAGTTCGGTGTCTCCGAAATGAGCGTCAACGCGTTTCAGGAATGTGTCGCCGCGGCGTGCGTCTTCGTAGGCGTCGAAGTTGGCGAGGAGATGGATTTTGCGTCCGCCGGATTTGACGACGAAATCGGGAACGTCGGTGCTGCCGGAGATGTTGAGGTGTTTCAGTGTTCCCTGGAATTTTCCGTTGGAAGAGAGCATGCCGCCGATTCCGTCATAGTGGCCGAGATCGGCGTTGCGCAACGCGTATTCGCCAGAAATTGGCGTTTCGCCGGATGCTTGCCAAGGGCCGAATTCACCACTCGCCTCTACTTCTGCAGGAGGCTCGGGCATGTGCAGTTGCAATTTGACCTGCATGGGTCGGCCCGCAGCGACCTGGCGCACGGCGGCCTTGTGGATGGTGAAGAGGAAGGGGTGCGGATGCTTTTCCCGCTCGGCGATTTCGAGCGTCGATCCGTCTGCGATGAATTCGTCGATGATCACGTGCGTGTTCACGGTGTGAAAGGTGATTCCTGTTCCGATGGGAGGAATCCGCACGTGCATTCCAACGGCTGTTACGCGATCGAGGTGATGGCGGAGCATGCCGAGGTAGGTGCCCTTCACGATGAGCCGTTGCACGGTGATCAGGGGAGGCTTGATGTTGTCGTGATGGAACTCGACGGTGTCGAGAATGCATCCGGGGGGAAAGTAGGTTTGACGGAAATCGCGGATGGTGACCCGACTATCGCTCGCTTCGGACAATTGCTGCACAATTTTTGCGCGTTCGAAGGGCCAGAGCGGGCTGTGCAGGATGACGAGGAAGGCGATGATCGCGAGAACGATGATGCTTGCGGCAATGACCAGCGCACGATGGGAATGGAGGAGTGCGGCCGGGGTGAAGGAAGGTTTTCCGCTCGTGTGAACGGTCCCGGGCATAAAGGTTGGAGGCGAAATGAAGAAGGAGAGTTGCTGTGAGCGCACTATCGTGAGAGAGTGAACCAGGGATGGTGCAGATGGAGGAGTTCGACTGCGGAAAAGGATGTAGTCAATCGGTCCAATTGTGGATGCACGTCCGGGCTTTCTGCTGTTCCCGGTGGTGAGGACAGTTGATTGGGTGCCGTCGAAAACCCCCACTTCTTCCAAAATCGGCCAGAAGTGGGGCACCCATATCTGCACGGAACTTTCTGAAGCGCTGGGGGTTTGAGAACAGAATGCGACGCCTAAATATGCCTTGGCAAGGGTTCATGAAATTTTGGAGCAGACCGTACCCCGCGGAATCGGCATCCGAATCGCCTATGAGGCCCAAAGAGAGGGACATCTTTGAAGAGACATACCGGGTGGTCGCGGTAGAGAATCAAAGCATGACCATCCAGGGTGTGCGAAGCGGAAAGCTTTTGACGATTGTGAATCCTTCGGGCCCCCTCACGGAGTCCGAGTATCCGCCGGGGCGGTTGATTGCGTTGAGCGATCCTTTGAGTCCGACACCGAATTAAGCACGATAGCGCAGCGCCTAAAAGGCACGTGGATTCCTTGTGCCTGCTGCGGCACCGTTGAAACGCTGTCCTGACACGAAAAAATCTAACCAGCAAGGTCACGAAGTCGCATAAAGGACGTTGTGCGGGCAACATGCCCGCGCGACGGCGATTCTATTGGAGGTCGGTTTTGTCAGGGTTGTAGTAGAAGCGGAAGCGGAGCGCGAGATACGGCCCGGTGAAATCGCTGGGGAGCGGCGGAAACGGATTGGAGGCGGTGATGGCTCCCCAGGCCGGGCGGTCGAGGGCCACGTCGCCCGAAGGAGCAACGAGGCGCATATCCGCGACCTTGCCGTCTTTCGTGATGGCGAACTCGATGGCGAGTTTGCCTTTTTTCATTGAGGCGGATTCGGGGATGAGGTTATACCAGTTCTCGCGGACGTCCTCGAGAATGCGCTGGAGATAAGGACCGAAGTCGACGCCCTGAGTGTCGCTGAGGATGTCGAGCGCCCCGAGCTGGCGTCCTCTGGCGCCATTGCCTAATCCGAAGTCGCCTCCCTGGCCGCCGCCTCCACCTGCAGCTTTGCGCGCGGCAGCGGCAGCGGCGGCCTGCTGAATCGCCGAGCCTGCGCTCATACCTCCCGCGTATTTACTGAAAGAATTTTCGGGGCGAGCGGGCATCTGCATCTGAGCTGTCTCATTGCTCTCGAATTGCGGACGCTGCGTGGATTGCGGTTGCTGCGATTGCTGCTGAGGCGGAGCCTGATTCTGCGCCATTGCCTGCGGAGGCGAAGCGGGGGCTGCGGGCTGAGGAGCGCGAGGTCCTTGAGGCCCGGGGCGTCCGGGAGGCGGAGTGGCGAGGATTTTCTGTAATTCCTTGGGATCGAGCGTGGGATGACGCGAGGTAGCGATGCGATCTTTGTCGGAAGCGATGTTGGTGTTCGGCTTGTGCGCGGGCTTCTCGAGATCGGGCGGAAGCGCGAGGAACGTCATGTTCTTGTCTTGCATCGGATTCACTGGAATGGCAGTGACGCGATGCCATCCAATGGTTTTCTCGATGAGAGGCAGGTTCCAGAGAAGGATGAAGAGGACGAGGTGGGCGATGATGGAGATCCAGGCGGCTTCGCGGCGGCGGGAGCGCGCGAGATCATCCTGTAATTGAATCAGGAGATGGGGAACGCGAGCGTCGAGCTCGCGATAGGCGGTTTCCCAGTCTTGAGTGTCGTAGAGCCCGAGCTGCTCGGGCTCGTGCTTCTCAGGCGGAGCGACCGGATCTTGAAATGGAATTTGCGTGATCGGCATGCTCTGGGTCTGGTTGTATCCGCCTGTCGGTTAGAAACGAAATCGAGGCACGACGTTGCATATGGGCTTGCGTGTGAAGAGATGCAATCGGCGCGCGCGCTCTACCGCTCGGGTAATCCTATTTTCGCATCTTTTGTTGGATTCTGCTGCTGCCAATTGGGGAGCGACCTTGGTGTGTAAACAAATGTAAATGGAAGGGTTGGGAGCCTGGGGAAACCTTTTCAACGCAGAGGACGCGGAGGGCACGGAGGAATACGGGAGCTTATGGGATCGCGGCGATTGCGCCTTTTGCTCCTACTGCGATTGCGGCTTGATTCGGGAGTGCGGTAATTGCGTTGAATTGGGCCGGACCATTTTTCAGGGTAAGGCGGCGCGGGGTCGGTGGGGAAGTGAATTCCAGGATCGAATCTTGCGCTAGCACGTAGAGAAGATTCTTTGCTCCGTAGGTTGCGGCGGAGAAGTAGGATTGCGGGTGGAATTTTGAGAGCTGCCAGGTTTTGCCTCCGTCGTGAGTGAAGGCGAGGTTGGAGCCATCGGTGGTGGGGTGTTTGTAATCTCCGCCGGCGATGACGCCGTCGAGGGCGTTGCGGAAGGCGATGGAGAAGATTCCGGCCGACTCGGGGCCGGAAATGATGGGAGTGTCAAAGACTTGCCATGATTGTCCGCCGTCGGGGGAGTGGAAGACGCGGGCGGTTTTACCTCCGGTGGCGAACCAGATGTTGCGGTCGGCGCGGGCGGGTTGCCCGCGCGAGAGCCGGCGAGACGCCCGCACTGTTGGAAGAATAGCGAGGCATGTATTGGAGGCGGCGAAGGCGCCTTCTCCGTCGAGGGCTTCAGGGAGTTGTTCCGGAGGGAGTTGATGCCACGTTTTGCCGTCATCCGTGGCGAGGAGCTCGAATTTGAGTTTGCCGTTCTCGTCGGGGATGGGATCGCCGAGAACGATGCCGTGGCGCGGATCCCAGAAGGCGATGGAGTCGAAAAATCCTTTGGGATTGGCGTTGGTGAATTGGAGTTGCCAGTGTTGGCCGGCATCGGTTGTGTGATAGATGCGGGATTGGTCACCGGGACCGGAGGACATGAGGAAGGCTTCGTCGGCGGAGAAGGCGACGATGCCCCGGAAATCGAGAGCGGAGGCGCCGGGGACTTGAGCGGGAGTCCAGGTGCGGCCTGCGTTGATCGTGCGGAGATATGTGCCGTGGGTGCCGCTGGCCCAGATGATTGTTTGGGAGATGGCGCTGACGCCGCGGAGACTTTCGGTGGTGTGGGAAGTCAGGAAAGCTGGGGATTGGGCGGCGGCAGAGGCGGCGAGGAGCAGGGCCAGGAGGCGCATGGGGCATTTTCGCACTTTGGAAAATTCCAACTCCTCCTAAATCCGGGGAGGAGTTGGGCACCCGGCATTTTCGCATTGAAGTCAAAACCCCCACTTGTGGCAAAACCGGCGAGAAGTGGGACACGCGGGACGGGTTTGGGGTATAGAATCTTGCAACCATTCTTTGAGCGGAGACTTCATAGTTAGGAGTTCGATTTGTCTGCCGCGCTATTCGTGTTCATCGTGTCGCCAGAGCGTCCGGCGATGGATTCCTTTCTAAACGCTGCCTTGCCGGGGCGGAGATCTAGTGGTTTGGGGAAATTATGTATCGGAATTTCTACAAAACGGCAGGGGTAGGCCTGCTGGTAGTGGCGAGCAGTTGGGGATGGGGACAGACGCTGAAGCTGCGTTCGCGCGAGGAAGAAAAGAAAGAGGCGCCGAAGGTGGTTGCGCCGACGCCGGTGACGATGTCGATGAGCGTTCCGGCGGGGACTCCGATCAAAGTGGCGCTGGATTCGGAGGTGCGGATCCGGACGGCGGGGCAGGCGATCCACGGAAAGACGACGGAGCCAGTGTATGCGTTTGACAAGCTGCTGATTCCTGCGGGGACGACAGTGAATGGGAAGATTGCGGCGATTGATCCGGTGCCGGGGAAGGTGCGGACGATGGACGCGCTGGATGGGAATTTTTCGCCGATCCGCACGGTGCACGTGCAGTTTGATGAGCTGGTGATGGCGGATGGGCGGCATGTACAGATCGAGACGGTGGCGTCGCCAGCGCCGAATGGCGTACTGCGATTCGTTTCCGCGAAAGCGGAAAAGAAGAACAAGGTGGGGAACATGGCCTCGAAGAAAGTGAACGAGGCGAAGAGTCAGATTCATCAGCAGTGGAGCGCTCTGCAAAATCAAATCCATCAGCCGGGAAAGATGCACCGGTTGAAACGGCTGGCGCTGGAGCAGTTGCCGGTGCGTCCGCAATACATGGATGTTGGGACGAGTTTCAATGCGGACTTGGTGAAGCCGCTGGATTTTGGAACGGAATGGGTGAAACCGGAGGCGCTGATGCAGATTGGGACGCCTCCGCCGTCGGGAAGCGTGGTACATGCGCGGCTGATGACGCCGCTGAATTCGGCGACTTCGAAGAAGGGGGACATAGTCGAGGCGCTGATTACGCAGCCGCTGGTTGTATCGGATCACTTGATCCTGCCGGAGGGAAGCATTATTCGCGGATCGGTGATGCAGTCGCAGCCGGCGCGGAGGCTGGGGCGGAATGGGCAGCTGCGAATCCTGTTTCATGAAGTGGCTCCGCCGAACGGGCTCGAGCAGAAAGTGGAGACGAGCCTGGAAGGAGTGGCGGTCTCGAAGGGAGAGCATCTGAAGCTGGATGCGGAAGGCGGCGCGCAGGTAACGACGCCGAAGACGCGGTATTTGACGACGGGAATTCAGGTCGCGCTGGCGGCGGGGGCGGCGATGCCGGATAGCGATGCGCGCGCGGGTGGCGGCGGAGGCGGGGATCTGGGCGGAAGCGCGGTGAATGGAGCATCGGGATTCCGGCTGGTGGGAACGATCGTGGGGCTGGCGGCGCGTTCGAGAATCGTTGCGGCGGGATTCGGATCGTATGGAGCGGCGACGGGAATTTATTATCGCTTTCTCAGGCGCGGGCGGGATGTGGTGTATCCGAAAGATATGGCGATGGTGATTGGGCTGGGGACGCGGGATGGGAAGAAGACGGCGAACGCCGAGGGGAAGGATTCCGCGCCGCCGCTGCGTGCTTCGTCGGAATGAGGACGAATCTTCGAAAGATGAGCGGAGCGGGCTGAAGCCCGCATTCTTTTTGAAATCGGGCCGCAACAGCACGGTTGAAACCGCGCCCTGACACAAACCTTAAATTCTATTTTGCGGTGAAGTCGGCGAAGGACGCCGTCTTGCCGATGTAGATGCGCAGGCTGCAAGTTGGGCCGACATGGGCAAAGGCGACTTCCAGACTATCGGACGGCTGCTCGACCTGGGCTGACTCCATGGGGCCGCGGGCGACATCCTGCTTCTCGTCGTAGGCTGCGCCGGGCGTGACGTTTTTGTTGACGACGAGAGTCCAGTTGCCGTGCGCGGGAATGGGATAGAGCGTGTAGGCGCCGATCGGAATCAGCGAGTGGTTGAGCGTGAGTTGAGCTTCGGTGAACAGCGTCATGGGCACGCCGCCGGGCGCCCAAGGCTTTCCGTTGGAAATCTTTTCTTTACTGTTGAGGATAGGATCGTAGCGCACGTAGACCTGGCGTCCATCGTCGAGGTTGCAGGTCGTAGTGGCGGTGGCGGCGGAAGCGTTATTAGCTTGCGCGGCCAGACATGGGGCCAGGAATAACGAAACGAGAAACGCTCTCCAGACGATCGTGGCGGACATGGGGAAGCCTCCAGCGCAAAAGTGTAGCGCTGGAGGGGCATTCAGGGGAAGAGGTTTAGGAGGCGGGCGGATCGGGCCGGCGGGCTTGTTATGCAAAGGCAATGGCGGTTCCCCTTATTTTGTAATTGGGTGATTCAGTAATTTGGTAATTGAAAAAGTCTACCGGCCGTAGCGAGGTGCTGAGTCCCGGAATAAAGAGCTGCTGACGACGAAGCGAGCCGCGCGGTCGGAATGTCCGCCGACACAAAGGGTTCCTCCACTCCGCTTGCCATCCCCTTCCGGAATCGCAAGCTACGGTCGGAATGACAGATAGCGGGGCCGATCGGGGCGTTCTCGCTCCGCTCGGACAGCCGAGGCGGCTTCGCTAATGCAGCCCGGTGGGGCTACGTGGGCTTGTACTTACGGATTCGGGACAGAACAAGGTTTTTTGTTTCGTTGGGGGCGAGATGGTGTATCTTGCAAGATTCCCGTTTGGGTGCGCCGCAGTCAGGGAGCTTTGCGTTGTATCGAGTCCTGCATCGAAGTGCCGGCTTTTTGGTAAAGCTGGCGGTGATGATTACGTGTGTTTTTATCGCGGAGGGATCCTTCGCGTTTTCTGCCGCGGCTGGATTTCAGAGTCCTACCTCAGATAATTCCCAATCCACTTCACAAAGCGGTGCGGCTGCTTCGCCGAGTGTGAAACCGCAGGCGATGAATTCGCAGCTGAGCGGGCAGGCCGCGCAGGCTGTGCTGAGTCCTGCTTCTGCGGTGAAGGATGATGCGGTCAAGCCTGCGATCAAGAGCGAATCGAGCCAGCCAAGGCTGACGATTCCGCGATTGCATCATGCGCCGTCGCTCGATGATTTTTTGTCGATGAAGCCAAGCGGAGAGACGGCGCTGGAGATGGTGAAGGTGACGGGGTTCACGCAGCGGAATCCGCATGATGGCGAACCGGTGTCGGAGCCGACGGAGGCGTATCTCGGATACGACCAGAAAAATCTGTACGCGGTTTTTGTGTGTTTCGACGATCCGAAGAAGGTGCGGGCGCGCATGTCGGTTCGCGAGGATGTGTACGACGACGATCAGGTCGAAGTCATGCTCGACACGTTTCACGACCGGCGACGCGCATATGCGTTTCAGACGACGCCGCTGGGCGTGCAGTGGGACGCGATATGGACCGAGGCTTCGCGTGAGGAGGAGACGCAGGGACATTTCGATACGTCGTTCGACACGGTATGGGATTCGAAGGGCAAGGTGACGAGCCAGGGATTCGTGGTGTGGATCTCAATTCCGTTCAAGAGCCTGCGGTTTCCGGCGGAGAAGGTGCAGGAGTGGGGGATCATTCTGTATCGCGGGATTACGAGAAAAACAGAGGATTCATTCTGGCCGCGCATTTCGTACAAGATGGAGGGAAGGCTGGGGCAGGCGGCGACGCTGTACGGGCTGGAGGGAATTTCTCCGGGGCGGGATATTGAGCTGATGCCGTACAGCCTGGCGCGCGGGTTCCGGGCGCTGGATACGCGGGATCCTACGAATCCATATTTTCAGAACGCGGCGGTCCAGGGGCAGCCGGGGATGGACGCGAAGATCGTGTTTCACGATCACTTCACGCTGGATCTGACGGCGAATCCGGATTTCAGCCAGGTGGAATCGGAAGATCCGCTGATCACGGTGAATCAGCGGTACGCGGTGTACTTTCCGGAAAAGCGCCCGTTTTTTCTGGAGAACGAAGATTTTTTCCGGACGCCGATGGATTTATTTTTCACGCGGAACATTGGGGATCCTTCGGCGGGAATCCGGCTGACGGGAAAAGATGGGCCGTACTCGGTGGGATTGATGACTTCGGATGACCGGAGTCCGGGGCTGGCGCTGCCGGATTACTATCCGCTGTCGGGGATCCGGTCGTATTTCACGATTGCGCGAGTGAGCCGCGACATTTTCAAGCAGTCGAGCGTGGGCGCGCTGTATACGGATTGGGAGTGTCCGACGACGGGCGAGTACAACCGGATTGGCGGAGTGGATACGCGATTGAAGTTCCGTCCGAACTGGACGCTGGACGGGCAGGCGGTGACGAGCACCAGCAATATTTTCGGAAACTATTACGCGAGCACATACTCTTCGGCGAACTGCGAGGCGAATTATTTTCCGTTCAGTTCGGGCAATCAGGGCAACGGAAATCATTATGCGGGCCCGGCGGAGCGGCTCGAGTTGCATCGCGACGGTCTGCACCTGACGTATGACGGAACGTATAACGATATCAGTCCGGGATTCGTGTCGATGCCGGGATTCATTAATCGCGTGGACATTCGCGAGACGAATCAGGATATCGATTACAGGTTCCGTCCGAAGAGCGGGTGGGTTGTGGATTGGGGGCCGTCGCTGATTGTGCGTTACGACTTCGATCATACGGGGCTGCGGCTGGATACGGATTACAGTCCGTATTTCGTGATTCAAGGGCGCGGGCAGACGATTATTGCGGTGCATCCGTATGAAGAGTTTCGGGAGCGGTTGCGGCCGCAGGATTTCTGCTTTTATGGATTCGGGGCGTGTCCGGGGGCGCAGGTGGGGACGATTTATCCGACGCAGGATTATCACGAGCGCTTGAGTGGCGGGTCGATTCAGACGAGCTATTTCAAGAAGGCGACTTTACTTGCCAGCTATGAGTTTGGAGATGCGGTGAATTTTGTGGCGCAGCCGGGAGCGCCGGATCCGTACGGGCATCCGTATGTGGCGCGAGAGGATGTGGGACAGGCGGAGCTGTCGCTGCGTCCGATCAAGCCGTTGAAGATCGACAACACATATTTGTTTGAGCGGCTCGACGCGCAGGACAGCACGGCGGCGTTTTTGCAGGCGAAGTATCCGGGCGCGGGGCGGAGCATCTTGAATGATCACATCCTGCGCAGCAAGTGGAACTGGCAATTCACGCCGCAGCTTTCGTTGCGGCTGATCCTGCAATACAACGCGCTGCTGGCGGGGACGCCGGGCGTGGGGTCTCCGTATACGTATTTGCCGACGCAGAAAGAGTTCAATGCGGACTTTCTGATTACGTACCTGGTGCATCCGGGGACGGCGATTTATGTGGGGTACAACAGCGACCTGCAGAATCTGAATGTCATCCCGGGGATGCCAGGTGTGCCGGGGTATGTGACGAATACGGCGCGGGGGTATATGAACGACAGCCGGCAGTTTTTTGTGAAGGTGAGTTATTTGTTTCGGTTTTAGCTGTGAGCGATGAGCTGTGAGCAATGAGCGGGGAGCCATCCGCTGTTAGCAAAGACAGAGGCCCCGGGGCGCAGGCCTCGCCTCGCTTGGAGGTGAGTGATAGCGGCATCGTTATACAAGGCTAGCGGCTGCTGCGTGGTGACGTGCTTGCTTTTTGGCGTCGCGTTTACTACAGTGACCATTCTCCCTGAGTCCCAGTCGAAGCGTTCAGGAGTTGTCCATGAGTAGAAGGCAGGTTGTGCCGGCGAGCATTGCCGGGATGATTGGCGCTGCGTTTTTATTGCTGAGTCTATCGAGCTGTGCGCACAACACGCATTTGGTGGGGATCAACATCCTGCCGGGGAATGGGACCTTTGCCGCTGTCGATCCTTCGGCGTTTATCCAGTACAAAGCTTACGGTACGTATGTTCATCCGCCGAAAACCGTGGACATTACAAGCACGGTGACGTGGCAGACGGACAGTCCACAGGTCGTTCAGTTCACTGGCCCGGGGGTGGTGTCGCCGAATACAAACTGTGGTGTAGCGCAAATCTACGCCACCATGCACGACAGCCCGAATGACGTCGTGAGCAACCAAGTATCGATTACCGTAGATGGTCCCGCCAGTCTCGGCTGCCCGCAGGGCACGGCGACGAACGCCCTGTCTGTGACTGTGTCGCCGGTTGCGGACGGAAGTGTGATCAGTGCTCCGGCCGGCATAAGCTGCGGAGAGAGCGGAACGGCATGCTCCTTTCAGTTCTCAACGGACTCTTCGGTAGTTCTTAGCGAGACTCCAGCTTCCGGACATTCATTTTTGGGGTGGTCGGGCGGGGGTTGTTCGGGCACAGCGACCAGTTGTACCGTGCTGATGGACGCAAGTATTGCGGTGACGGCCACGTTTGACTGACCACTCATGGGGTTCAGGAAGGCCGGAGGTTTGCTGAATCCTGTGGAAATCCGGTAGAATCTAAAGATTCGAATCGAGGTTTCGAGCCACATGAAAGCAGCTATTCATCCGTCTTATAACGAAGTGCGCGTGCATTGCGCGTGCGGGAACACATTCATGACGCGGTCGACGCACAAGGGCGACATCGCCGTAGAAATCTGCTCGGCATGCCATCCGTTCTTTACGGGCAAGCAGAAGCTGATGGACACCGCAGGCCGTGTGGAACGCTTCCGCCGGAAGTATGCCAAGGTGGAGACGGCGAAGAAGTAGCCCTCTCGCCACGGATTTTCGCGGATTTTATAAATTTGGCCCTCGCTGCGGCGGGGGCTTTTGCTTGCGGGCTGGCGGCTTTTTCGGATTCCAGGCAGCCGAGGCGGCTGTCGCTGAGTTGGCCTGCTGTAAGATCTTTCTAAATGCGGAAGTTTTGGGATAACTCGGGATCGGCTGGGCTGCTATCGGGCACGGATGGGGGCGCCTCGCGTGTCGTGCCGGCTTCTCTGGCGATCGGGGCGGTGACGATTGCTCCTGCGACGGTGCTGGCGCCGATGGCTGGGGTGACCGACACTGTGTTCCGGCGATTCATACGGAACCTGGGTGGGTGCGGGCTGATCATGACCGAGTTCACGTCGGCGGATGGCGTGCTGCGGAAGAAGGATCAGAAGGCGAAGCGGTACCTGCACTTTTATGAAGACGAGCATCCGATCTCGGCGCAGTTGTTTGGGAGCGATCCGCAGGTGATGGCCGAGGCGGCGCGGATGGTCGAGGGGCTAGGATTCGACCTGGTGGACTTGAACCTGGGGTGTCCGGCGAAGAAAGTTGTGAAGTGCAACGGCGGGTCGGGGCTGCTGCGCGACCTGCCGGCGATTGGGAAAATTTTCGGGGCGGTGCGGGCGGCGGTTTCGATTCCGTTTACGGTGAAGTTTCGCGCCGGATGGAGCGACGAAGAAATTGTCTGCGTGGAACTCGCGAAAATGGCCGAATCGTGCGGGCTTGCGGCGGTGGCGCTGCATGCGCGGACGCGCGAGCAGGGTTACAGCGGGCAGGCGCGCTGGGAGTGGATCGCCGCGGTGAAGGATGCTGTGAAGATTCCGGTGATCGGGAATGGGGACATCCGGACGCCCGAAGATGCGTGCGCGATGGTGACGCAGACGGGATGCGATGCGGTGATGATCGGGCGGATGGCGCCGTCGAATCCGTGGATTTTTCGGCAGATTGAGCAGTACAGCCGGGCAGTGGAGCTGCGAGCGACCAGAGAGCCAGGGGCGGCTATCCCCACGTATGAGCAGCCTTCGGAGGCGGACCGGTACGAGATGATCCGGACTTATTTCCGGATGCTGATTGAAGAAGAGCTGCCGGATGCTGTGGGGAAGATGAAGCAGTTCGCGTCGTGGTTCACGCACGGAGTGCCCGGAGGCGCGCATCTGCGGAAGGCGATCTATGAGTCGAAGAGCGCGCCGGAAGTGCTGAGCCGGGTGGAGGAGTTTTTTGAGGCCAGATTGTGCGCGGCGGCTGCCAGTCCTATCCGTTCCTAGAACCCCAAATTTCAAAAAATCCTAACCTGTTGGGGCGAGAGGATAATTTTGCTTTTGGCCTGATAGAGGCGGAAGTTGGAGTAGCGGTGCTGCTCTTGCCAGAGTTGGCCTTGGACCTCGGTTTCTACGCGGACATCTTCGGGGAGCCAGAGATCCAGGCCAAGGGTGGGAATGCGGGCTCGTCCGAACTTGATGCTTGAGGTCTGCTTCTCGTATTGGATCTTCGGTTGAGGGGCGAGAAGATCGGTATGGAGGCGAATCAGCTGAAAATTTGTGCGATCGATCCAGGCGATTCCTTGTAAGAGCATCGGGACCGTGCCAGCGCGAGTCACGATCTGCGGATTGTAGTTTACGGAGCCCGGAATTTGTGCGAAGGCGACCGCGTAGGTTTCGTGTCCGTCTCTCTTCTGCAGTCCTAAAAATCGGAAGTGTGATTCCGCCAGGTTCGAGGAAGAGAAAATAATCCAGAAGGATGCGAAGCCCTGAAAGTGAGGTTCGTCGGCGGGTTTGACGGGCTCGTCGTTGAGTGTTGCGCGGTACTCCTCGAGACGCACGTGATGCTCTGAAGCGCGATGCGGGAGGATGATGTAGCTGAACTTCTCATTCGTCCGCAGGCTGGGCAAGGGATCGAGGCAGCCGGACATTCCTGTACATTTCGCGACAGCGTCTTGGGCGTTTTGCCATTGCATTTGAGTGACGGATTCTTCGGCGACGAGATCTGGAAGATGATCGAGCAGGCGATCCAAGTTGGCCGATGTTTTCGAGAGGATATCGGCCAAGGGCTGCTGGTCTTTCGCGGGTTTGAGTCCGTCCAAGCTGGGGACAGCCTTTCTTAAGTCACGGATGGAATCGTTGAGATAGGGACTCGCAGAGCCGTAGTACTTCATTTGCTGCTCGACTTGTGGGGATGTTTCGTTTGACTGGGAGTGCAGGCTCGGGGAAGCGAACGCGGCCAAGGCTACAACCGTCAGTAAACAGATCGTGTGAATGGGTGAGGCTGGCGTCATAGAGAGAACGGCTTTTCCTTATGGACGTCCGAGAGACCTAGGGTCCTTCGACTGCGCCGTGATTCGCTTCCGTCGTCACGGTGTCGCTCAGGATGACAATTCTTAGTAATCAAGCCAAACCTACGACTTTTCTTTTGGCGGTTGAGCTTCGGCTGCGGCTTTCTTTACGTCGACGGGGCCGCCGTCGTCGCCGGCGGTCCAGTTGCCGGTGAGCTTGTCGTCGGCTTGTTGCAGCTGAATCGTGCCCGTTGTTCCTTGGGCGTCGAATTCGAGGGTGACAGCGGCGACTTTGTGCGATCCACCGGTGACGGGGAAGTCTCCGTGATCGGAGTGGATCATGCCTGTGATTGCGCCGTCTTTTTCGGTGAGGTCGAAGGCGACGTGGATGTCTTCTCCGGCGGCGTTTTTGGCGATGCCTTCGTAGTGGCCGGTTACGTCGGATTTGGCGGGAGCGGGCTTGGTGCTCTGGGCGAGCCCGAAGGAGCACATCGCGACGACCATGAATGCGAGTGAGATTTGCGCGATAAAGCGGTTTTTCACTGTTCGCATAGGACCTCTCAAATTCGTGATTACGAGAGCATATTTCAGTTGATCGAAATGGCTTCTATCATGTCACTGAATTGCGAGATTTCCAATGGATCGGCGGCGCGGAAACAAAAGGTCCTTCGACTGCGCCGCGACTGCGCTTCTCTCCGTCGCGGCTTCGCTCAGGATGACAGAGCATCGCTTGAGTGCTCTAGATTGGCTTCGCGACCATCTTCCCTATATCATCGCGCTCGATGCGAGCCCAGGGTGTTTTCGGGTCGTGGGTGAAGACGGTCAGCCAGTTTTCGGGGATGGCACGGGCATAGTACTCCTTTTTGCTGGCGACGGTGTCGAGGGGATAGAGATCGAATCCCATGCCCCAGGTGAGATCGATGTGGGCTGAAGTGGGGATGAGGTCGGAGATGTAGCAGGCGGTGGCGGGGGCAAAAGCTCCAGAGTCCTGCGGAGCCTTTTCGCTGCGGCCTTCGATAACGATTCCCAGCATGTGGGCGGTGTGACCGCGGAAGATTCGGACTTGGATCCCCGGGATGATTTGTTCTCCGCCTTTGAGGAGCGTCATCTGGCCGGTGGCGACGAGCGGGTCGTAGTTGTCGGAGATGAAGCTGATCGAGTCGCGCTCGCTGGGATTGCGGGCGTACTGCCATTCGCCTTCGGGAGCGTAATACTTGGCGCGCGGAAATGTCGGGACGATTTTGCCATTCTTGTCGCGGACGGTGTTCCATCCGCAGTGATCGAAGTGCAGGTGCGAGTTGATGACGATATCGATGTCGTCTGGGGCGATGCCGGCGGCGGCGAGATTAGTGAGGAGTTCGGCGGGCTGTCCGTAGAACTTGATCATGCGATCGGAGAGCTTGTTGCCGATGCCGGTCTCAATCAGGACCGTTTGATTGCCGGTGCGCACGAGCAGAGAGTTGAGGCCGGAGGTGACGCGGTTCTGGTCGTCGGCCGTCATCCTGCGCGACCACATGATTTTGGGGATGACGCCGAAGAAGGCTCCGCCGTCTAGTACGTAGGTTCCGTCGGAGAAGGCGGTGAGTTCGAAATCGCCGAGGGTGATTTGGTGCATGAGTTCCAGTGTGCCATAAGAGCGCGCGGGGGCGGCGGGCCCATCAGGGGCTAAAGCCCGCATTTGCCAAGTTTGCTAGTGGCCCGGCTGAAGCGGGGCCCTTCTCAAGAACCACTCGGCGTGAACGCCGTATGAGACGAGGCGCTATCTTGCTTGGGCCGAGATCGCTTGGTGCGAGATGGAGCGGTTTTTGCGGATGTGGCGGAGGAGTTGCCAGGTTTGGATGATTGTGGCAATAGAGAGTCCGATCCAGGCGCCGACTGCACTAATCAGGATGGAGACATTCACGACGGCGGCGATTTTGATGTAGTGAATAGAGTCGCGCGCGGAATCTGCAAGAACCACGAACGGGAACATTTCTGTTTTCGGACTTTGCGTGACGGCGTGCAGGAAGAAATTCAAAATCGTCAGCGTTGCAATGGACTGGAACAGCTGGCCTGCGAGGGGAAGCCACGTCCACTCAGGCTTGGCGAGAATTGAAGCGGAGCGCGCGACCGAGAACATCCACAGCAGCACGATTGGAAGATAGAACGCGTGCACAAGGGGCGTAGCTTTGAGGAATCCGGCGGCTGGGCCGAGAATCATGAATGGGTGCTGCGGGATGAGCAGCAGCCAGACAAGCGCGGAGACCTGGAATCCGAGTTCGCAGACAGTCTGCACCAGCGATGTTTTGCGTTCCGTCTTTTCGAGCGGCGGAAGCTTGGCGGGGTCCCATTTGCATTCGTGCTGGGCGAGGGCTTTCGAGCTCTCGAGAATCGCGAAGACGAGCGTGATGGTTGCGGCGGCGGTGAAGGCTCCGCTCCAGAGGCCGCCCATGGTGTTGAGAATTGCGGCCGGCCAGTTTCCATTGGCGTTCGCGAGATTCACCGGGCCAACGATGAAGATGAAGACCGGAACGAGAATCCAGAGCAGCACCATCTTCAGCACGAAGAGATAGATCGGAAACAGAGTTGGGCCGATCAGGTGGCGCTGCGGTCCCATGCGGGAGGCGACGACCATCGGACTGCCGCAGCGCTTGAGGATCTCGGAAACTTCGGCTTGATCGAGCGGATGGCCGAGTTCTTCTTCTTTGGCGTCGATCTGGGAACGGAGGTCTTCGCCGAGTTCGGCGAGGAGATCGTCCTGGCGGCGGTTCTTGGGCAGCCAGAAGCGGACGGCTTGCAGGTAACGATCGACGAGTTCGATGGGATTGCGGCTGGATGTGTTCATAGTGCTATGCCTCTTGAAGAATCTTGCTCAACGACGCGTTGATGTTTTGCCACTCTTTCAAAAGCTGCTCGAGAGTCTGCTCGCCCGCCGGGGAGAGACGGTAGAAACGTTTATTGCGCTTGTCTTCTTCGCGCCACTGGCTAACCAGCAGTCCCTGGTTTTCGAGGCGGCGAAGCAGCGGGTAGAGTGTGCCTTCGTCGATTTCCAGGCCGTCGTCGGAAAGAGCCTTGCGCAGGGTGTATCCGTAGCGCTCGGTGCGAAGCTGGGTGAGGACCGCGAGAGTAAGGCAGCCTCGGCGAAGCTCCAGCTTCAGGTTTTCGAAGACTTCGGGGATTTGATCGCTACGGGGTGACATATAGTGTACGACGCATACTGTATGTCGAACAGTATAAATTGTCAAGGGTAATTTTGCGGATTTTTCTAAGTCATTGAAAAGATGGGTGAGGACGGCAGAATTTGCTATAGTGGAGGCTGCAATCCAGGTTGCACCCCGTCCGCGGAAAGGGATTATCCCACCTGCACACGCTCTTGAGTTCCGAGCATTGACCTCTCTTCTGCCCGAGATAGCGGACGCCGGGCCATAGAAGGAGGAAGAATGTCTCGCGAACTGCCTGAAAATCCCAACCTGGAATATCTAAAAAAACAAGCCAAACAATTACTGCGTACGATGCGGGGCGGGAAACTTGCCGACGCGCAACACGCGGTCGCGAACGATTACGGCTTTCCAACCTGGGCAATGCTGAAGCTGCACGTGGAGTCGCTGGGCAAGACGCCCGCTCAATTGTTGAAGGATGCCGTGGTAGCGATGGATGCGGGGCGCGTGCTGGATGTGTTGAAGAAGTATCCGGAGCTGCGGGCGAAGATTGACGAGCCGATGCCGGACTACTCGTTTGGCATCCAGGCGCTGTTTGCGGCGGTGCAGCGAAGCGATCGGGAGACGATCGATGTGCTGCTGAACGCCGGGTCAGACATCAACAAACGGACTGAGTGGTGGGCCGGGGGGTTTGGAGTGCTGGACGATTGCGATCCGGGGCTGGTGGATTTTCTGGTCGAGCGCGGCGCGAAGCTGGATGCGCATTCGGCGTCGCGGCTGGGGAGGATCGAGAAGCTTCGGGAGTTCGTCAGCGCAGATCCGAATGTGGTTCATGCGCGGGGAGGCGACGGACAGACGCCGCTGCACTTCGCTTCGACGATCGAGATTGCAGATTTTCTGCTCGAAAGCGGCGGGGAGATGGATGCGCTCGACATTGATCACGAATCGACGCCGGCGCAGTACATGCTGCGGGTTGATCAGAAGCGGCATTATCCGAAAGACCGGCAGGATGTGGCGCAGTATCTGGTGGCTCGCGGATGTAAAACGGACATACTGATGGCCTCGGCGCTGGGCGATGTGGAGTCGGTGCGGCGTCATCTGGAGCGCGATCCGAATTGCATTCGCATGAGCGTGTCGGCGGAGTGGTTTCCGAAGAAGAATCCGCGGTCGGGTGGGCCGATTTATTTGTGGACGCTTGGCGGGGGCCGGACGGCGCACACCGTGGCGCGGGACTTCGGGCACGAGGATGTCTTTGAGTTCCTGCTGAGGCACACGCCGGAGGATTTGAAGCTCGCGCTTGCGTGCGAACTAGGCGATGAGAACGTGTTCCGGGAATTTCTGGCGAAGACTCCGGAAGCCGCGAAGAATCTTTCGGAGGCGGATCGGCGGAAGCTGCCCGACGCCGCGCAGAGCAACAACACAAAAGCGGTGCGGCTGATGCTCGAAGCGGGGTGGCCGGTGGACACTCCGGGTGAGCTTGGCGCGACGGCGCTGCATTGGGCGGGGTTCAATGGAAATGCGGAGATGGCGCGGGAGATTCTGCGGTTTCGTCCGCAGCTGGAACTGAAGTCGAAGGAATATCCGGGGACTGCGCTGTCGTGGGCAGTGTTCGCGTCGGGAAACGGATTTCGGAGCGACACGGGAGATTTCCCGGGAACGATCCGGGTGCTGCTGGACGCGGGGGCGACGATTCCGCCTCACGTTGAAGACCTGGAACCGAGCGACGCCGTGCTGGAGATGCTGCCATGAATAAGCGTCCAATTGCAGTGACAGTTGTGGCCTGCCTCTATCTGCTGGTAGGCGTTGGCGGATTGATTGGGCATTTTCACGAGATCATTCCGATCAATCGCGATGGGGTGTTGATCGCGGTAACCGAGATTTTGGCGATCGTGGCGGGAGCCTTCATGCTGCGCGGGCAGAACTGGGCGCGATGGCTGGCGTTGGCCTGGATGGCGTTTCATGTGGTGTTGAGCGCGTTTCCCGTGAGCTATGCGCTGGCGGTACATTGCGTGTTTTTTGTGGCGATTGCCTGGGCGTTGATGCAGCGGAGGGCGGGGGAGTATTTTCGGGAGCAGGGGCCAGGTTAGAGGTCAAGGTTAGCTTCGTGAGTGCTCGCGTCGGATCGTTAATCGGCGCTGGGAATATTGACAGGGCGTCAGAAAATTCTGTGGCAAGCTTGCGTCCGGACACCCTCGGCGGCATGGCTGAAGCTGTGCCCTTCACCAAGAACCGTTTGAAGGCACTCGTTCAGGAGGCGCCACCGTTCCATCCAGTCACCAACGACTGGCCACTAGGCACTGGTCTTCATCACTTTGAGGAAGGCTGCCTGGAATTTATCCATTTCGGGTTGGGTGCCGACTGTGACTCGCACCCAGGTTGGCATGATGGGCCAAACGCGCCCGATGAGGACGTTTTCCTTGGCCATGGCGTCGCGGACCTGTTTTCCCGGACGCCTGGTGTCGACCATGAAGCAGTTTGACTCCGACGGGATGTAGGTGAATCCGTTGCGGTCGAGGAACTGGAAGGTCTGCTGGCGGATCGTAGCGTTGATGCGGCGGCGCTCCCCGACAATTGAGGAGTCTTTGAGGCTGGCGCTCGCTGCGGCGACCGCCGTGATCGGCATGAAGTTCCAGAGGCCGCGCTGCGAGAGCTGTTTCATCAGGTCGGGGCGGGCGATGACGAGTCCACAGCGTATGCCGGCCATCCCGTAGATTTTTGAGAACGTGCGCAGGACGATGACGTCTTTGCCGTCTTTCACGAAGTCGAGTGCCGAGGGCATGTCGGTGAAGTGGATGTAGGCTTCATCGACGAGGACAACCGAATCCTTGGGTTTGTTCGCGACGAGATATTCAATATCGGCGTGGGGCGTGAGCGTGCCGGTGGGATTGTTGGGATTGCAGATGTAGAAGACGCCGGCATTCGAATCAGCGGCGAGCATGGCCTTGACATCGTGAGCATACGTGCTGGTCAGCGGGACTTTGATGACGCGGGCACCGCTGTTCTGCGCGATCATCATGCCCAGCTCGAATTGCGGGTCGGCGGTGACGTAGCTCTTTTGCAGCGAAGTGAAGGCGAGAACGCTGAGAGCGAGTGGAGGAGTGGACCCGACGGTCGCTACAACGTAGTCGGGATTCAAGCCTTCCATCTGAGCGAAGGTCGAGACGAGGTCGTCGGTGAGTTCGGTGGAGTAGCGGCCGCCGTGCGGGATGATCGAGGCCATGGCTTGGCGCGCGGGCTGGCTGGGCCCGAGGGGATTCTCGTTGGCATCGATGACGACCGCATTTGCGGGCGGAGCGTGATGGCGCGCGGCCGCAGCCAACATCGGCTCGGTCATGAAATTAAATGCGCTGGCTGCGGACGCAGCGGCGGAAAGTTGGAGAAAAGACCGGCGGGAGAATCGTGGCATGCGAACCCTCCAGGCACAGGAGTTTATCAGGGTTCTGGAAGAATCGAGCCAGAATTCAGGAGCAGGGGCTCATTGGTCCTCGTGATGCCCGGCGTAGTATCCGGCGCGAGACTGGATCTTGTAGTTCTCTCTGTTCTTGATTTCTATCTTGCGGTAGGAGCCGTCGAGCTTGGTATTGGTCGGCGTGTAGCCGATGTTGTACTGGCTGCGCAGTTCGGCTGCGATCTGATCGAAGGCATCGCGGAGCTTGTCGAATTTGTTGCCGACGTTGATGACGCGGCCACCGGTCTGTTCGGTGAGCCGCCTCATTTCGCCTTCGCCGGAATAGCCGAAGCCGCCGTAGAATCCGCGATCGGCGCAGAGGAGAACGTAAACGATGGCGTCCGCTTTTTGCGAGGCTTCAATGGCGTCCTGAATCTTGAGGCGGCTGCCTTCATCCTGGCCGTCGGTGAGGATGATCATCGCTTTGCGGCCGACTTCCTTGGACAGCATGTCGTGGGCGGAGAGATAAACCGCATCGTAGAGCAGCGTTCCCGGGGCGTAGCCGCCTTGCGGAACGGGGCCGCCTCCCATTCCGGGGATGCCTCCGCTGGTGAAGTCCACATTGATTTTTGCCTTGTTGAGGGCGGCCTGAAGGCGATGAGTGTCGCGCGTGAAATCCTGCAGCAGATCGACGGAAATGTCGAAGCTGATCACGAAGGCTTCATCTTTGTCGGTTAGAATCTGCCGGAGGAAGGCGCCGCCGACTTCTTTTTCCATGTCGATGACATTGCGCTGGCTGCCGCTGGAGTCGATCATCATGCCGAGCGTGAGTGGCAGATTTGATTCGGCGCTAAAGTACTTGATGGTCTGCGGCACGCCGTCTTCCGCGATGGTGAAGTCTTCCTTCTTCAGATTAGGAATGAGCGCCCCGTGCTTGTCTTTCACATTGAAAAACAGCTGCACGACATTGACGTTGACCTTCAGAGTCTCGGTCGGTTCCTGGGAGTTGTCGGACTGCTGGGCCGGTTTCTGATTGGCAGCGGGCGATGAGTTCGACTGTTGGGCAGCGGCAAACTGGGCAACCGCCAGCATGGCCACGACGGTAAATAGCGCTCGACACGGGGAAAAGAGGCGTTTTAACATTCCGGGACTCTCAGGGAGATTCTTTGTTAGTCTAGTCCTGAAGCTTTAGATGCACCAAACTGAGTTAGATTGGCATCCGAAGAGATATACAAGTGTTTTTCCTTGGGGGGGCGGGGGGCGGATGACGGTGGCGCAGGCTCGATCAAGGTCGGTAAGGACGGTTGGAATTCCATTGATTTTGCTGGTCCTGGCGGTCTTTCTGGGCGTGCCGAACCTTCAGGGCCAGTCGCAGGGCAGCCAAAGCCAGACGCAGGCGCCAGCGAATTCGCAATCTGATCAGGACATTCCTGATGCACCGTCGACTGTGCAGCCGCCTGCTCCGAAGATCCCAGCAGCAACACCCACCAATCCCCAGCCAAACCAGGGAACCGAGCCGCTTCCTGGGGCGAATCCTCCGGCAAAACAGCCGCAGCCTTTTACGGAGCCGCCGCCTCCGAAGATGCCTCCGGTCGAGACGGTGCCTGAAGGGAGCGTGCCGGTCCACACATCGAAGGGGACGCCGAGAAATCAGCTCAATCCGGCAGAGAATCTGTACAAGTTGCGAGTAACGACGAACTTCGTACAGATTCCCGTCATGGTGAAAGACAGCGAGGGCCGGCTGGTCGAAGGTCTACTGCCCAGGGACTTCACAGTTCTCGAAAACGGCAAGCCGCAGCCGCTGACGTATTTCACCAGCGATCCGTTCCAGCTTTCGGTTGCGATACTGATCGATCTGGGGATGTCGGATGTCGCCGTGCAGAATGTGAACCAAACCTATGCCGCATTGATAGGAGCGTTCAGCCCATACGACGAGGTTTCGGTTTACACCTACAGCAGCACTGTGAGCCAGGCGGTCGATTACACGGGCAATGCCAAACGCCTCGCTGGGGTGCTCGATTCGATGAAGGTAGTGCGCGGAAGCAGCAGCGGGCCGCCGGTGCTCGGAGGACCGCTTGGACCGCAACCGCCGATGGTGAACGGCATGCCTGTCGGAACGAATGGTCCGCCGCCGATCTACACTCCCGCGAAAACGGCGCACGTGTTGAATGATGCGATCCTGCGGGCGGCGATCGACCTGAGCAAGCGAGATCCTACCCGCCGCAAGGTCATCATGGTGATCAGCGACGGGCGGGAACGCGGCAGCGAAGCTGGATACCGAGAGGTGCTGCGGGTTCTGCAGACGCACGACATCCAGGTAAAGGCGATTGTGCTCGATCAAGGAGCATTGCCGGTCTACAAGCAGGTGGAGAAGATTCATCACATCTGGGGACAGGGATATTCGGACATCCTGCCGAAATATACGAACGCCACGGGTGGCGGAGACGTGTTTACCGAACTCTCGCGGAACTCGATTGAAGAGGCATACGCGCAGATCACGTCCGAGGCACGCAATCAATACACACTTGGCTATAGTCCCAAAGCGATTGGTGGGAGCTCGGCGTATCGAAGTATCGAGGTTCTGGTCGACAAGCGGGGTCTCGATATTTACACGAAGTCAGGGTATTATCCAGTGCCTACGGTGCATTGATTTCAGCAGGAATGGGCCGAGTTTTTGCGTGATTCAAACCGGGGGTCACCTGAGTAACCTGCGGGCAATACCCCCCATGTGATATAAAGACCCCGAAGCCTCCATAAGGAAAGAGAGCGTGCGGCAGCCCCCCGAGGGAAGTGCCCGCACCAAGGAAAGCCTTTGAGTTTCATCAACTTCGCAGCCCGAGAGATCAATTGCAAGATCGTGTACTACGGCGCCGGTCTGGGGGGCAAGACCACGAATCTGCAGGTGATTTATCAGAAAACTGCGGATCAGCAAAAAGGCAAGATGATATCGCTCGCGACTGAGACCGAGCGAACCTTGTTCTTTGATTTTCTGCCGCTGGATCTCGGCTCTGTGCGCGGATTCAAGACGCGCATTCACCTCTATACCGTGCCGGGCCAGGTTTTCTACGATGCCAGCCGCAAGCTGATTCTGCGGGGCGTGGACGGGATCGTCTTCGTTGCCGACTCACAGGAGCAGCGCATGGACGCCAACGTCGAAGCGCTCGAGAACCTGATGTCGAATCTCAGGGAGCACGGCTACGACTTCAACAAGATTCCCTATGTGCTGCAGTTGAACAAGCGCGATCTTCCGAACATCCTGCCGGTGGACATGCTCTCTACGGAACTGCGGAAGAAGAACGAACCCATCGTTGAAGCGGTCGCATTCCAGGGCGTGGGAGTGTTCGAAACGCTGAAGGAAATCGCGAAGCAGGTGCTGCAGGAACTGAAGGCCGGCGGGTAAGGCTCCGCAGATTAAGAATGTGGCGGGCAATCCGTGAGTACCTCCGCAACTTCGGATACAGACAAGTACCAGTCTGGTACGGTTCGTCTCCAGCCGTCGCCGAACAGTTCGAAACGATCAGCCGAAAACTCAAATTCCTTAGAATAATTCCTAATCCTTACCCCTTTTACGATTGGATCATGGGATTCCATGAACGCTGGTCGAACCGTGCGGCACTTCGGGGTCCCGTCCTGGAAGGAACGAGGAATGTTGTTGAAGCAGGCGTGGGCACTGGATATCTCCTGGCGCAGTTAGTAAAGAACGCGAGGAATGCGACTACGATCAGCGCGGTCGATCTCTCGCCGCAGATGATTACTGCAGCCAGGAACTATATACGCAGAAAGAATCTCCTCTCGCCTGCGCTGACTTTCGTTAGGAGCGACTGCCGATGTCTTCCGTATCCCGATGGCAGTCTCGATCTTTATGTGTCGAGTTATTTGTTCGACTTGCTTAGCGACGTAGAAATCGAGGCAGCGCTGGAAGAAATGGGACGAGTTCTGGCTCCAAACGGCCACGCGATTCTGGTAAGCATGACCACGGAACTCGACGGCCTGTGGGGTCCGACGCGACTCCTTTGCCGCGTTGCCAACGAATTCTATTGTCTCGGATATTACCGTGGCCGGTGGAATCGAATTTGGAAGTTTCTGTTCGCCGGATACGCGCCTCACTGCCGTCCTATCTCTCTCGGCAAGTATCTGAGAATGACACCCTCACTCAGTGTTGAGTACACGAAGGTGAGCCACGTATCGCTCTTTCCGGTTCGTATCTACTACGTTGGTAAACGGTATGCGTAGAGCGCGCCTCCTCCTAAAGCTATGCGCGATCGCTGCGACCTCACGTTCCACACGGCTTTTCTATGATCGAATTTCCCCCTTCTATGAGTTGATGTTTACAGACCACCTGACGGACATCGCGACGATGACAGATGCTGCGACTGAGATGTTTCCGACAAGGGACGATATCAGGGTTCTCGACATCGCCTGCGGGACAGGAGTACTCAGTCGCCGGTTACGAGAACGAGGGTTTCGTGTTACAGGCATAGACTTTTCGTTTCAATCTTTGTGCTGCTTGCACGAAGCAGAAAAAAACATTCGACTAGTCCAAGCTGATGCCGGATATCTTCCTTTGCGTCCTTCATCCTTCGACCTAGTTACGTGCATGGGCGCGTGGCGTCACTTTCACGAACCTGAGTTGGTTGTTAGCGAAATTCGCCGCGTGCTCCGTCCTACCGGGGTATTCGTGGTGGGGTATTTTCCTCCAAAGCTGGGAGGGCTAGTTTCAGCGCCTTCCGGTTCGGCAGGAAGAGCGGTGGCTTTCTCGTACGCCAGCCTCATGCGCGTTTTGAATTACGACGACAGAGTTGATCAACGCCTGGAAAGCCAAACGCTGGAAATGATAAGCCGACTTTTCACGAGGAACCGGCTGATTTCCTCTGGAAGGAACAGATACCTGATCCTCGCCGAACTGCCTCGTCAAGAGGTGAGTTCCAAAAGTGCCAATTATTGAACGCTTTCGAAGTTATTCCAGCGGTTCATTCCAGCGCACGACTCTCTTCTCCCGACTGCTTTTATGCGCCAGTAGCAGTGCGCGTTGGGTGCGGAGGAATTGTTCTGGCGTCACATCCAGCGGCGCTTTCTTCTCGATTGCGTCTCTCACGTTGGCGTAGAAGCCGCGGTAATCGCCGCGCTCGGTTTCGATCTTGCGCGGCTTTTCGTTGACGCGGGTCAGCGTTCCCCAGCGCTCTTCGGGTTCGAGTCCCCAATCTTTGCCCCAGTCGTGTCCGTCGGGATAGTGGTCGCTGCGCAGGATTTCTTCCTGCGGATCCATGCCGTATTTCACGAACGATCCTTCCGATCCGTGGACGAGCAAGTGATGGCTGGGCGCATAGGCGATGATGCGGGCCCGCAACGTCGCGCGTAGCTTTGGATACTGGAAGATGACATCGAAGGCATCGTCGACGGTGGATGATTGGCGCTGAAGCAGGGCCGCTGCGTATACCGATTCCGGTTCGCCAAACAGGACCAGAGCGCCGTCGAGGAGATGAGGGCCGAGATCCCAGAGGACGCCGGCAGCGGGGAAATCCGCGACCTCGCGCCAGGCTCCGGGCTTGGCATCGAGGCGAAAGCGGTCGAAGCGCGCTTCGTACTCGGCGACTTTGCCGAGCACTCCGGAGTTCACCAGCTTTTTGACGGTGAGAAATGCGCCGTCCCAGCGGCGGTCCTGATAGACGGATATCAATAGCTTGCGGCTGGCGGCGAGTTGGACGAGTTCTTCGGCTTCCCGCATCGTCGGGGTCAGGGGTTTGTCGACGACGACATGGCGGCCCGCTTCGAGGCAGGCTTTCGTGTAGGAGTAATGCGAATCGTTGGGAGTCGCGACGACGCACAGGTCGATCGTTTTGTCGGAGAGCATCTCATCGAGCGAGCGCGCGACACGCACTTGCGGATAGCGCTGCTTCGAGTTGTTGGTGTGGCGTTCGAGGATGCAGGCGAGTTCCATGCCGGGAACGCCGCGGATGACGGGAGCGTGAAAGGCTTGTCCGGCGAGACCGAATCCGATGAGTCCGACTCCGACCATGATTTATTTCCTAATGAAATGTCCGGACATCTGGTTTTCCTCAGCGGCAAGATATTAAACCACCAAGGACACGAAATTACACGAAGGGAAGATTCGGGCACCTCTATTGTTGGCCGGGGGCGTAGTAGCCGCGGCGGGAGCGCACGCGGAAGTTCTTGCGGTCGTTGGCGATGATCTCGATTGTCCGATAGTGTCCGTCTGCCTTGAAATCTGCGGGCTTGTAGGAAACGGCGTACTGGCTGCGAAGTTCGTCTTGAATTTCGGCGAAGGCGTTGGCAACGTCGCGAATCTGGAATGGAAAAAATGCCCGGCCGCCTGTTGCGTCGGCGATGCGTTCCAGGACTTTATCTCCGGCACCCTTGGTTCCGCTCACGTTGGTTGAGATCGTGTAGACGATCGTCTCGGCGCGCTGCGCCATTTCGATTGCTTCTTCGCGCGTCACATGGCTCTGATTGTCTTCGCCGTCACTCAGCAGGATGATCGCGCGCCGCACCGTACCGGTCTTTGGAGCCTTCAGCAACTTGTCGCGGCAGGCGAAATAGAGAGCGTCGTACATCGCTGTGCCCCCGCCCGGACGAAGTTCGTGCACACCCTTAGCCAGCAGCGATGTGTCGTCGGTAAAATCCTGCGTGACTTCGGGGGTCACGTCGAAACCGACAACAAAGGCCTGGTCGTATTGAGGATGGATCGTCTGGTTAAGGAATTCGATGGCAGCTTCCTGTTCAAATTTAAAGCGGTCGCGGACGGAGTTGCTGGCGTCGATCAGCAGGCCGACCTGCAGCGGCAGATTCGTTTCGGCATGGAAGCTGCGAATTTCCTGCGGGGCCTTATTGTCGTCGAAGATGCTGAAATCCTTCTGCTTCAGATCGGTGATGCGGCGGCCGTGCTTGTCGGTCACCGTGAACACTACGTTCACTTCGTTGGTCGTAGTGCGAATCGTAGTGACCGCGTCGGAATCAGTCTTCGCGGCGGAGTCTGCTGCGGACGGCATAGTGGTGCTATTCCCGGGCGTAGCCGACTTTGTTTGCGCCTGAGCAGATGAAGTTGCCGTCGAGCCGGAAGCGGGCGCGTTTGCTTGTGGAGTGGATTGCGCGATCGCGGTAGCGACGAATAACGCCAGCAGAACGTACCCGGCGCGGAGGGTAAGTTTCGTCCCCAATGTGTGCATCTCTCCCAGCATTATAGCCCGTCTGGCGGCAGGTATGGAGCCTCGCATGGTCAGAGATTTCTCCCTTATGCGTGGGTTGCCGAGCGTTCGAGAGTAGTGAGGAAGCTCTGCAGTTCCACGGGTAGCGGGCTCTCGAAGAAAAGCGGGGTTTGATTTGTGGGATGAATGAGTTCCAGACGGGTCGCGTGAAGGAAGTTCCGTTGGAGAGAAAGCGGCTGAACGTTGCCCGACTTTTGCGGACGCAACTGGGCCGGCGCCCCGTAGAGCGTATCGCCCACGACGGGATGTCCGAGGGATGCCATGTGAACGCGGATCTGGTGCGTGCGGCCGGTATCGATCTTGATTTCGATCAGGGTGAACTTGCCGAACACGGTATCGAGGCGGCGGATCACGGTGTAGTGCGAGACGGCTTCGCGGCCGCCGGAGTAGCGCGTGGTCATGCGCGTGCGCCGGACGGGATCGCGGCTGATGCTGGCGGTAATCGTCCCGGAGTCTTTCTTGAGCCATCCGTGCACGAGGGCGATGTATTTCTTCTTCACCTGGCGGCCGGCAAATTGGGCGGCGAGCTTGCGGTGGGCTTCGTCATTCCTGGCGACGACAATGAGGCCGCTGGTTTCTTTGTCGAGGCGATGGACGATGCC
>Ga0070735_10000691_pt1 | contig 35020 bp, 49 predicted proteins | sample Coa_R1_FD_66443 | JGI IMG/M metagenome (GOLD analysis project Ga0070735, IMG submission 66443) | Surface soil microbial communities from Centralia Pennsylvania, which are recovering from an underground coalmine fire - Coalmine... | ecosystem: Environmental > Terrestrial > Soil > Unclassified ...
TCCGCATAGACTCCCCATTCGCGGACGGGCTTCTTTGATATTGCAACAAGCTCGCGAGTTTCGCGCCACATTATCCAATAAGCGTAAATTTGTTTTGTTAGCGGCAGCTTCATCCAAAGATGTTCGATAAAAAAAAGAAAAGGGGTCGGATTTTATTTCCCGGCCCGCCTTGCCGATCTATTCCTTTTTCGCCTATGGCATCGTAATGATGACGGTAAATTGTGGCAGTGTGAGTGGCCAAAACGGTTCCCAGCACCCTTCTTGACTCCGAGTTACCCAAAAGACGGTCCGCTTGCAAACCAAAAGTGTCCGCCTGAGCCACTGCTACCAAGCCGAGAAAGTGAACTTGTCCAGATACACTGAGTACGGTGTCTTGTAATAATCGCTGTCCATCTGATAATTGACAGTTACCCCATACCAACCAGTTGAGGTCGGCCAATCGTAGCGATTCAAGGTTGCGGTGTAACTGTTGAGCGTAATCGAATGGAACAACAAGTGTCCATCCGAAGTGCGTTGCACGCTAATGGTCAGGTGGTTCCAGGCGTTGCTCTTCGGATTGCATGGAATGCCGCTCGGAACCCATTTCTGCGTCTGGTTATCCCAAGTATCCCACTCGTGTCCACCATCGATACGACATTCGTGCCCCCAGATGTAGGACTTCCCTCCGACGAATTGGTTAATGTCGAACTCTAAGCCCTGAGAGTCGCTTGTATTTCCCAGCCAGAAATAGACGTCGTAGGTGAAGTTGTGGAGAGATGGAACCAGCGTCTTGCTGCTGTCCGGGAGCCCTTGCGAGGAGAAGTCGCCTATCAAGTGATTGTTCCAGAGTATGTCGGCCCATTGCGTCGTGCCCCCGCCGTAGTAGGTTCGAGTAGAAATGCCATCCATCGATGGCGAGCTGACGCCCCGATCCCACCACCATTGCGCCTGTGGACTGCTCGAGCTGCAACCTGAGCAGATGCCAAAGCTTGGAGGCAACAACGCATAACCGGTCCAACCACTGCTATGCTGCAGATTGGAAAAGGTCTTTCCGGCGGAACTTGTGCTACCAACAGTGAGAGTGAGCGGGGCGGTCGCAGACCACCCACAGTTGTCCCACTCTTGTACAACCATGTCGTACGTACCAGAACCCATACTCAGGTATGTATTCAGGCTTGAGCCATTCACGGTATATGCTAGTACGCCCGGAGCGGTGTAGATGCCCATCGCAGCGACACCCTTCGAACAGGCGGGCGAACTGGCGCTGGCAACAAAGTGAACTGGTGAACCCGAAGTGCTGCCGCTCGTGGGCGAGGTCACGTAAACACCCGCAAAAGCGGGCAAGGCAAATATCGCACACAGACACCCTACAACAGAGAGCTTCCCGCAACTCATTTCAATCTCCAGCAAAGCCTTTTTTAGGGGACTACGAACAAGCCAGCTAAATTGGACGCGATTTTAGAGATGTATCTACTTACGTTCAAACAAAATGAGAGGTGAGTTAAGTCGGAAGTACATATTCCGGGCAGGGCCAACAGCTTCGAATATTAGAGCCGGTCAGAAGCATGGGAGTCATGGAGAAATACCCGACAGCTCATCACACTGCCAATCGCAACATTGGGGTTTACAAACACGCATATTGCAGTTGCGTTGCCGAAACAGGCGGTCTAGCATGTTGCGCAATCCTACATCGCGCGGGTTCGCTCTGGCCCAAAACACGTTTTTGTAAGCGGACAGGGTAGGAGATAACGCCACCGTAATTTTCGTCTCGCCCAGAGGCCACAAACCCGGATGTACCATGGTGATCTGGACACTCCTGGTCCGCTCCTCGCACACTGAGCAACACAAGATTGGCTGGGTGGCGCCGGCTGGCGGACAAGTATTGCAGGCCGGGCGCATACGCCAAATCCTCACAACTTGCTGGAGATCAAAATGGCGATTCGCCAAAAGTTTCCCCCCACCTTTTTGCTCACCGTGATCTTTGCGGTTTGCGTGGTCATGCCGGCCATCACGGTGCAGGCCTCTGATACCAACATCGTTTTATACGCGTCGAAAGCCCCGGTACGGGCTGGAACCTGGTCCGTGATTTCCGATTCGACTGCCGCCGGCGGATATGCGATTACCACTCCTGTGACCGCGATTAAAATATCGACCGCTCTCGCCGCGCCTGCGAATTATTTCCAGATGACATTTCCGGCATATTCGGGTCAGGCATACCACCTTTGGATCCGCGGCAAAGCGGCGAACAATTCTTACCACCACGACTCGGCATTCGTGCAATTTTCTGATAGCGTGACCAGCACGGGAGCTGCCATCGATCGTATTGGCACCACCTCCGCTGCCGCCGTCGTTTTGCAAGGTTGTACCGGCAATCCTGAGGAGGGGTGGGGCTGGGAGGACAACGGGTGGTGTGGCGCTGGAGCGAATATCCACTTCCAATCTACCGGCACTCACACTATTCGGGTGCAAGTTCGCGAAACCGGCTTTGAGATTGACCAGATCGTGCTTTCTCCTCAGACGTACCTGACGGCAGCACCCGGCTCGCGAACGAGCAACGCCACGATCCTTGCCGCCAATTTGCCTGCTCTGGGATCAACTCCGGTGGTCAGCATTGCTTCGAATCCCACGGCCGGAACTGCACCGTTAAACGTGGATTTCACCGCAAATCTTTCGGGAGCGACAGCCTCGAGCTACCGGTGGAACTTCGGCGACGGGACGACCTCAACCGCGGCTTTGCCTTCGCACACGTACAACACTGCGGGGAATTACACCGCAAAACTCACAGTGACTGATAGCGCTGGCGGAACAGCCACTTCCTCTAGTCTGGTCGCAGTAACCGGCACTTCAAGCGAAATCAAAGTCCGTGTGGTGCAGGCCAACATCTCCTACGGAGGTCAGGGTACAGATAACGTCCTTAATCTAAACCGGACTACCGACTGGCTGGTAAAAATGGATCCAGATGCTGCCTCCCTCAGTGAAGTAATTGGAGGTTGGAACGATCCCGAACTCATTACCGGTTTGATGAAGCAGAAAACTGGCCTCACCTGGTACAGCTACTACGTACCCAAGTACGCTGGTTGCCCCGAGGGAGTCATGGTGCTTTCGAAGTGGCCCATCGTCAGCACCGCGCAATACTTTATGAGTTATCAGATGCCCATAGCTGAGGCCACACTCAGCGTAAACGGTAAACTGGTCAGCTTTTTTGCCACCCACTTTCAATGGCCTGCAAGCGCCAGCGCTGAACGACAAGTGGAAGCGAACCAACTGGTCGCGTTTGCATCGAAATTTCCAGAGCCAAGAATCATCGGAGGCGACTTAAACGCACAGGTCTATACCCCCGAAGTCGAAATCATTCTGCAGCAGTACTACGGCGCGTGGGACGAGGCGGTAAGCAAGGGAATTGCAACCTCGTATCCTGATAATCCACCGGGTACCTTGACCCGCACCCGGAGAAGCCGCATCGATCATATTTTTTATTCGAAAAGCGCGAGCGGCGCCTCAGTAACGGGAGCAGAAGTCCCTGATCAGCGTGCGCCCAATACGGCGGCACTGGTGGTCGTCAAGATCGGCACCACTGACGATGAAGGCGTGCGACCATCGGACCACAATTTTATGGAAGCCACTCTGACCGTGAATTAGTTAACAGATCAGTTTCAGGGTTCAGAGCAGTTCTAAAAAAATGGCAACCGCGTGCAGTGCGCGAAACTAAAAGATTATCTCGGTCCTAGCTACTTTCCGTCGCAAAAATGAGGTATGACAAAAGCGTAACCAGAGACACAGGAGCTGAGGGTTGAAGCCAGAGTGTTCAGTTTTCCGCGATGGTATTCAATAAAGTAATAAAACATTCCCCCTAGGACGGCCCCCGATATATTCGGGAACATGTGAAAGATGTCTATACTCTCGCGGGTTGAGTGCGCCGTAAGCACGTTGAACTTGCCCGTTTCGAGAACCAGCTTCCGAACTGATAGCGCCTGCAATGGTTCCGGTTCGGCGACTAACAATGTAGGTCTTGGCACTTGCAACACCTCGTGCTCTTTGGAGAGCCCGAAGCGCTGGCAGGTTGTGTTGCCGCCAGCGAGATCAAAGCGGCTGCCGCCCCGTCTACGCATCACGACGCAGATTGTCGCCGCATGGTCCCGCGAATTGGACTGCTCTCGTCGCGGCACGAAATCAGAGCCCAGCACCGAGCGGCCCATTCGCAGCTGGGCTCAGTTCTCTGAGTCTCGATAGGCGTTTCAAAGGTCAGAGCAGCTTATGAGCCCTCGTTTTCCCCCCACTAAAAACGGGCCGAATGGAGCGCTTGCCGCATCCACCCGACCCTCGCCAGTTCACCTCGCACGAGAGGCAAACATCGCTTACAGTAAAAATATCACCCTCCCCAAAATGGATCAACAATGGATCAACAGAAGAGCATTTGCAACTGGCACGTGTTTGCTGGAAGCAGAACGCCGCGTTCTATCTGAATGCTCGGGGGCGAAGCCTACAGAGGCTTATTCCGAGAGTCAGTGGACCGCACGGCGGCTTCGATAAATTCCAGCTTCTCAAGGATCGTTCGATCAAAAAAAGCTCTTCCCTAATCCATTCCAATCGGTCAGTTAATTCGCTGATTGTCATGGGAGGGACACATGCATCGTTCATGGCTCTAACCATACTCGGTATGCCGCAAAACTGTGGTACGTTCTCGCACCTTGATTGTGCGTTGCGGACTGGAAAAAGGCGAAAATCAGTTATGGGCCCACTGGGAAAGTTGTGGTTATTTTTTTGGAGAGTCCGAATGATCGATTGCACACAATCAATCACGGACTGGAGTTCTTTCGATGCCCATTTCTTATATAACTCGGCAAGCTGTCCTCAGCGTCTTGCAGTTTTCTCAGAATCTCGTCGGGCATGACTCTACCTTAGCAAGAATTTGCTGAGTAGCCGTTTGATTTTCATTACGGCTATGAATCTGTCGGGGCTTGTGGGAAACTGTCGGGCGTGATCAAGAAGAAGAAGCGCACACCTAAAAAAGGTGACCGCGTTACGACAACGCTGCATGAAGGTACGTTTGTCGTATACAGCGTAGATCGTGCCCTATGTTCCGTCGATCTGGCGCAGATCGGGAGCGATTTACGCCTAGCTTCCGTGCCTTGGCGTTTGACAAAATTCCTCGACAAAGCCGATTAAAATGCCAGGAAAGCGGCGTGTTTTATAGAGGCCGAACATCTTTTCGGATTCCGTCAGACGTCTGTACTCAAAAGTTCAGGGTAAAATTGGGTGCAATGCCTTCGCCGGTGCCGGCATATGGCTTCCCACATATTGATTGTACGTCGCTTACTATCCTGCTCTGCGAGGTACGCAAGCATTAGTGCTCAAATCGGCTGGCTACGAAGTCACATCGGTGTTAGGCAATGATAACGCGAGAGCACTCGATCCTGGCGTGATTGCGTCTGCTGATTTAATCGTGGTGGGCTTCTGCGCTGCGCATTCCGTTCGGGCTGAGATGGTTCTTTGGTTCAAAACACAGTACCCGAAACTACCCGTCGTTGCTTGCAGTCCAGTAGCTGGGAGGAGTTCCCTGACCTCTGCCTTCGCTGAAAACCCAACGTTCTGGCTCGCAAAGGTCGCCAGTATTCTGAAGTCCTAAGACTTGGCTACCGATGAAGCAGCACATACGACAATCCTGCGAATGTGGCCAGAAGCATCGCAAGAAATATAACGACGCAAAGCAGCCGGGCAAGATCCCACAAGTCAAGATTTTTCGCTGTGTAATTTTATAGAAGCTGCATCTGAAGGTCAGGGCGGTGAACACTGAAGTTCGAGCACGCCATCGTCCCACCAGGACAGAAGCACTCTGTCGAATCCAGTATTGAATGCCAAGCCGTGATGTACCTTGGCATCAAAACACTGTGCAGCACGGTCATCCTCGTAGCTGACTAAATGTCACAAAACGTATATCGCCCGCTCCGCCGGCTTGCCAATATTCCCGCTACTCACGGCTGGGTAATGTATCAGTTTGAATTTTGAGGACTCGTAACGTGTTCCGCTCGTCCCTTGAGGAAGAGTGCTAAGAACACAATACTGGCGCAGAGTATGCTTGCAACGATTCGGCCGTTCCGCCCGCGGCTTCTGCCGACTGTGCTCCGAGACCAGTCTCCGTGCCTTCGGCCGCCTCTGCAATCCCAGCTTCTCCTCGCGGTACAGACGGTAAACCAACTTTTTGCCCACTTGCCAGCCATCTCGAAGCAGCAGCACCCGCAGCTTGCGGTAGCCATATCGAATCCGCGCCTGTGCCAACTCCCGCAGACGCATCCGCAGCGCGGTCAGCGGATCGCGAATGCTCTGGTACCGATGCGTCGCTCGCGGCAGCAGCACCACGGTGCAGGCCGTTCACTGACTCGGTACCCGCCGCACAGGTACGTAACCACTGCGCGACGGCAGGAGGGCTTTACCAATTTTTTCGTAGCACGTCCTGCAACATCGCCCGATCCAGTGTCAGCTCCGCCACCAACTTCTTCAGCCGGCCATTCTCGTCCTGTAGTTGCTTGAGCTGACGAACTTGGTCGATCTCCAAGCCGCTGTATTGCTTCTTCCAGCGATAGAACGTCTGTTCGCTGATCCCTACTCGCCGGATCAGCTCGGCCACCGGCATTCCCATCTCCGCCTGTTTCACGATGGCTACAATTTGCTCCACTGAGAATCCCTTGCGCTTCATTCGATCTCAAACTGGATTAACTTTCGGGGTGCGATCAGCTTCGCTGGTTTCGGCATGTAATTGTCTGCCATCGTCACGATTTCTTCAAGGCTCCAAACGTGATCGCTCAAGCCAGCGGCCATTGCCGGAGTGATTCTCAGCGTCTTGTGGATTCGGGCGAAGTTGTAATAGACAGCGTGGATAGCAAACATCGCCGCGTGATTCTCAAACTTCTCACTAAAGCCATTCGTCAGGCGCGTTGAAAAGCCGACGAAGAGGTTCAGGCAAAACGTCGAGATTGGCACAGAAAAACTTTCAAAAATCCTCGCGACCTTGGCCGTGGATTGGGGAGGTGGTCCTATTAAAAGTGTTCCACTCGCTGGCCATCAGGAGTTCCGACAACCACTTCGCCAACTCTTCCAGTCCGACGAGTTGCTGCACGATCTGGCAATCCACGATGGCTATGTGACGTTTACGGACAACATATGCCTTCACGATAGCGGGAGTTGCCGGCCTTACACTCTTTCAGGATTCGCCCGACTCTACACACATCAGCCATTCCGGCGCCGATACTCTGGACAAAGTCAATGCGGCCATATTGGAAATGGACGCCGCCATTTTCGCTTCCCTATCACTGTGGAACGCCGATCACTGTCCGCGCGTCGGCGCCAAGGTGGTCTGCGCAAACAGATCGCGGACTTTCGCCGGAACGCACGTGTGCTGTTGCAGATGCTGGAAGGTGCACATTAGAGTGCGCTAAATGATGAAAAGTATCGAAGTAGGTACCACGGTAAATACGAACACACAATCTGAACTTCTCTGGCCTTGGGGCGTGTTTGAGTTTTGGTAATTCTCGATTTGCTAAAGCTGCGGATCTCGACGCCCCGTTTGTTTCTAAGAAACGGGCTTTTTTGGCTTCGCTTTTACGCAATGCAAACTTCCGTAATCTGCCATTCTGTCCCAATTGCGAACCGGATTTGTTGTGCCAGAATTCTTCAACCCCGGTGAATTAGCTAACGCTGTGCAGTCGGTATTCCGGCCACTTCGCCATCGAGACTACCGCAAGATCGGGCGGGCTATCATCGATTTTTGGAGTCCAACGCAGGGCAGTTATCAATTCTTGAACGTTCCCGCTCTCCTCACAAAGTCACAAAATGCGCAGTGCGGTTTAGGCTGTGAGAACCGGAGGAACAGGCTTATTCGAGTTCACCAAAAAACCTTCGTGAACTCGAATGGCAATTGCATTTGGTGTACAAGAACCTTCGGCGTAGCTTTACCGCTTCGCCACATACACGCTGAATGGCGAGTCGGCCGGCACAACCGCAATCCACTGAGTAACCTCGCTCCCCATATCTGAACTGAATCTCAACTTGTAGTCGCCGGGTTCGGTTGGTGCGAACTCAAAATCGTACGTCTCCCCCACACCGACCTTTTGCTCCGCATCCCGCATGGTCGCTTGCTGCGGTGGCAAGGCAGCCCCGTCCTTTGCCAGCGCGCTCCACTTCACCGGTTTTCCTTCGCTAACGAGAGAAACCATAGCCATGTCATTCGGAGACATATTGACAAAGCGTAAGCGGTATGTTTTCCCGGGCAACACCACCATCACGCCCGGTTGCGGGCTGCCATTAACCATCAATGGATCTTTCATTTCATTCAATCCGCTGCGCCCGAGCACGAAGACCTTGTCAGTTTCGGAATCATACTTCTGGCCCGGCTCGAGGACTAACAGTGCGCCATACATTCCGCCCGTTAGCTGCGTCACATCATTCCAATGAGTGTGATAAATAAACGTGCCCGCTCGCGGCGGCGTCATATACGCGACAAAAGTTCCGCCGGGAGCAATGTACGGCGTCGTCCGCTGCGGAGTCCCATCCCAGCCGGGAACACCGTCATAATAACTTTCGATCTCCAAGCCGTGCCAATGGATAGCAGTCGATTCCCTCAGTTCGTTGTGAACTGTAATCGCTGTCCGCTCACCACGCGTAATTACGAGCGGCGGACCAGCGCCTTCGACCTGCTTGCTCACTCCTTCCAGATAAAATCCTGGGCCCGCGGGTACATACGCGCTGGCCGGTCTCTCTCGAACATACAGATCCTTCTTCGCCATCACTTCTGGCATGGAGTCCTTCACCGGTTTTACTTGAGGGTTGGGATCGGTCACTGTAATCCCCATCACTAAGTCACCCATTCCCATGGTGTTGTCCATGGCCATGGCCTTGTGCGGATCATATTTCTTGTCCGCCGGAGGACCATCCGGGCCGTAGAGAATAGGTGATTTGTAGTCGCTCATCATGTGATCGAGAATGTGGCAGTGGAAAACCCAATTTCCTGCGCGTTCCGGCACCCAGGACATGTCAAAGGTCTCACCAGGTTCGACAACATGGGTCACGGACTGCAGCTTTGCTCCGTCGCCTAGATGCTGCTCATTCTCCCCGTCGCCAAACGCATATACATCAAAGAAAAAACCGTGCAAGTGCATCGGATGCGCTAGCGGCGTTGTGTTCACGATGCGCCAGTGCTCGGCCCTGCCAATCTGCGCTTGCAGGCGCTCGGTGTGGGGCCACGACTTTCCATTGATCGCGAGTATGCCTTCGAATCCTGGCCGGTAAAGCTCTTTAAACCAGAGCCCGATGACAAAAATTCGATCGGACGTCTCTGCTTCGGGACCATCTACGATGAAGGCGCCCGACATCAATCCTTCATCTCCCGCGCGAAGAAACAGCGGCCCCTTGGTTGTGGACGCCCAGTAAAAATAGCTTCCCGGCGCTCCGGCAGTGAACGTGGTCTCCTTGGTTTCGCCAGCGGCTAGCTCCATGGCGTCATTTGCGTTGCCCGGACGCTGGTGCAGTCCATGCACAAAGGCTGTTTGGCTCAACAGATTGTGCACCGAAACCCGCACTTGGGTGCCTTGTGGAACCCGGATGAGCGGCCCGGGTGTCTCCAGTTCGTGTCCCCGCTCGGCAAACGTATCGGCCTTGATCGCCGGGCCATCCTGCGCCTCCGGATGCCATATGCCCTTTTTCAGTTCCAGGTGCAAGGTCAAAACACCGGAATTCATTTTGCCTGCAACGGTTCGGTTGTCATTAACGGAAATGCCGGGAAAAGTCTCGGCTGCGGAAACCGCTGCGGCTAGAAAGAAAATTACGGTCGAGAAAACCCCTGCTGCGAGGAAGCTCTTGCGGACGGAGATTCTACAATCTCCCGGAAGACAGCTCATGGCGCACCCCTTTGTTAAAGCGCAAATTCGGCCAAAATCCGCACGGATCCCTTAGAAAAACTGCTTGCTGGCCAGACTGAAACAGGAATGCGAGCGAGAACAATGCGAAGACGGAAATTGTCTCTCGACCTGCTGAGTTCTCGGCAGACAAATTTCCGGTAGCCGGATTATAACCGATTTGCAGGAATTCAACCCACTATTCTTAGGCTGAAGCGTCCCGATGCTCCCGGCGAATAGGTGATCCGCCAATCGCATCTGGCCTGCTCCTCGGGTGAACTAAATCCACTGCTGAGCCAGTTTACGGCATCATGGGAGTCAACGTCTTCAACGGGGCACTACGGCTCGTCGGCGCCAGGAAGGTCGAAAATCTTTAGGCATTCGCGTGGTGGCGAGCAAGCCAGGTTCGCTGTTCAGTGACCAGGGTTCGCCGAACAAGGCGTGCAAAACAAAACAAGGGCACGTGAAATGTGCCCCGCTGAGTAGTTCTCAATGGCTGGCGAATAACGTCCCATGCTGTTAAAGGCTTTCTGCAACATTTTCCTGGCCATCGAAATTTGGCAGAAACACAAAAACCGGGTGTGACGCCTCGCGCCGCTCATTCGTAATCCGGATACGGCGAACTATGCGGCTTTAGCGGCTTTTGACTTCAGGTTCGGCCCGATGCTGCGCCGAATATCTGCCTTCAACGCTACCAGCTTCGGATCATCGCGCCGGGTCATTCGGATTTGTTCGAGACCCTGAAGCGCGTTGGCCAGAGCTTCTTTTGCCTCATTCAATATCTTTTTGCGGCCCATGCAGCAATAACGACCCTACGTTAAGATGCCACATTTTATCGCTGTGGTCTTTACGGAACAATCCGTATTACGCATCTAGGGGTAACCGTTTGGGAATCCAACTCTCGCTGTGAACAGACCCTTACGGGATCACATTAACGAACTGGAACAGAGGCTTAATCAGCTCACCGTGATGAGCATGAAATGTCGTTTGAATCGGAGCCAGCTTAACGCGATGGAGACGGAGATTCGGGTGGTCGCCTTGGCCCTCACACATTTTCGGGAAGTCCTGAAGTCGGAACGGCGAATTCGAAAGTCGTAGAATTTATTTCGCGCAGTGTGGCATTCTAACGGCCTTGCGGCTGGCTTGGATCGTTCGAGCTTCGTTAAAAAACGACTTTGGCTATGGTAGAGGAACTGCAAGTTCTATTCGTTGACGATGAAGAAAGCATCCGACTGACTCTTCCACTCATGTTGGAAAGTTTTGGTTTCAGAGTGGTGAGCGCAGCGACGGTTGCGGCGGCGCTACGCTTAATGTCCGAACGCAAGTTCGACGTTCTCATCTCCGATATGAATATAGAGCGCCATGGCGACGGGTTCACCGTTGTGAGCGCCATGCGCAGTACACAACCCAAAGCTGTCAGATTTATTCTGACCGGGTTTCCTGACGTTGAATCGGCACTACAGGCGCTTCGAGAGGAAGTGGACGATTACCTAATCAAACCGACAGAAATCGAAGAGATCGTCGCGAAGATACGTTCGAAGTTGGAGCGAAGGGGTGGGCCTCCTTCAGAAGTTGAACGGAAACCCCTCTTCGAAATTATCAAACGAGAGCAGGAATACATCACGAAAACATGGTTGTCGCTAGCAAAGGAGGATGCAGTCCTCAGTAAAGTTAAACTATCCGACGCGGAACGCACGGATCACCTTCCTGGATTGTTGGACGTTGCTGCGCGAATCCTCAGAGGGGGACAAGTTGCCAGCAGTGACAGGCTCGTTGCTGCAAAGCATGGTGAGACCCGTTTGAGGCAAGGGTATTCCGCGATGTGGCTTGTTCGCGAAGCGAAGCTGTTACAGGACGCCATAGCCCTGTGTATTCAGCGCAACCTACTCGAAATCCAGATCAGTTCCTTGATTCCGGATATGGTGCGTGTATTTGGAGTTGTTCAGGGTCTTCTTGAGCAATCTCTTGATGCCATATTGCACTCTCGTGGTTCGCAGCAGGTAATCAGTCGGAGAACCCGCCAGCATAACGTCCCCAAGGTTGGGGAAGATGGGTAATCTTTTTGCGCTGTATATTGTCTTGCAGCACTACTCTTTCGGGAAGACAAAATGATTAGCTTTTTCCAGACTATATCAGATTCATCTCCGCCTTCAATCGTAGCGTGCCTTTCAAACTATGATCCTGAACGTCGGAAACAACCGCGAGAAGCACCCGTCCTACGCAAAAAGAAGGTCGGAACCCGAGTGCTCATAGTGGGCCGTCACCGCGAACTGGCTCTTTACCGGGCTGAATTTTTGAGGCTGGCCGGATACAGTGTCGATACACCGGAAGAAGTAGATGAGGCGCTCAGAATGATAAGAAACGACGAGTTCGATGCCCTCGTGCTCAGCTACACGCTTCCCACTGAAACGGTGCACCAATTGGCCGAGAGTGCTCGTGAACACTGTCCCGACTGCCCGGTTATAGCGATAGCTGACACTAAGAAGTTCGATCGTCTGATCTCACCGGACGCCATTGCACTCGCAAAGGATGGTCCCGAAGCTCTTTTGTCTGCTCTGAAACGCGTTCTCAGACCGTACTGACGATCAACTGATTGTGACAATGTGGCAGAAGGACAACATCGATGATTTGGGACTCGATGGACCAAAACGCCTGTTCGGCGGACTCAGATGTAGGCGTGTGGAACCCGAGAGTGATCGCGGCTTCACGGCAGGCTTCTCGAACTGAGCGGTCGCCATCCACGATTAGCAGATTCAGAAGTGTCGAATTGTTAGATGAGCGAGGATGGGTGGGAGCAAATATAGTTGGTGCTGAGGCTGCTGTCATAATCAGATACCCCGCCTTGGAAGGTTAGGCAGTTAACAGAAATTCTCGGTCATTCAAATTTATAGAGACGAACCTTAGCGAAGTCCCGAGAGAGAAGGAGCCGCAGTTGATGGGCTCGCTGAGGACACAATGTCGTTTAGGAGGAAGTTCTAGAAGGAGGAGGTTAACCTGACGAGCCAGATATCGACTAGTGAAATCCAGGTCGCAAACTCCCATTACTGCTACGAGAGTAAGCGGGCACGAGTACCTTGGGGCTGCAGTATAGAAATGGCCTTCGAATCAAAGGAGACAAATTCCTCTGCACCCAGCCAGTCACCTTCGTATGCAATGATACCGTCCGCGAAATCTCCGCCGGCAGCGAGCACGGAAAGCCCTGCCTCGACGGCCGGTCGATTCATCACCACGTTCACACCATTCATGAGTCGTTGAATCGCATCGGAAATATTAGGCACAGATCTTTTATAACCTCGTCGAAGCACCCACACAAATTCGCAGAGAACGGGAATAGGCACGGCAACCAGATCGGCTTCCTGCAAGACCTTTGCCGCGAGCCGGGCTTGACGGACGTCGTCTTGAACAGCAGCTCGGATGAGAAGGTTGGTGTCGGCGGTGATCTTCATTTGGTTTTAGCCCATTCGCGGGCCGCGACCGCATTCATTTCATCGATGGTTAGCGTCCGCCCACCCTTTTGCGACAGACAGCCGATGAAATCAGAGATCGCGCCATTGGGCGCAGCAGCTTTCACCACAACCCGGCCATCTGGCAATTTGTCAGCTTCAATTTTCTCGCCGGGACCGACCCCAAGATGCTTGAGCAGATCCCGCTTCAGCGTGATCTGGCCTTTTGTCGTAATCGTAAGAGTTGTCATAAATCTGCTCTTTCTTTGCAGCGCAATGTAAGGCAATTATACCTTACCTACCCATAGTTGGCAAGCCTACCGTCGCGCAAGCGTGCAGTCCGTGTCGAGGTGAAAAAGAAACTAAGCTTGCGTCTGGATCGACTCGACTTCCCTCTCAAGTGCCACGACCAGACTGTGCAGACTCTGCAGGTCTTCAAGCTTGGATGGTGGCGTATTCAATGACACGATGATCTTTTCGACGACTTCCGGCGCGAGCCTTGCCCGCGCGGCCTCCAAGCGCATCACGCCTCGTTCCGCACCTTGCATCTGAGCGAGCACCTGCTCGAGCACGGCGCTCTCTCGAATTTGTTGCGGGCTCCAGGCCCTCGCGACTCGCTTCAGCAAACCACGATACACACGATGGCCATCTTTTTTCCCATCGCCTCGATCCCGGCGACAAGAGTTTAGCTCCTGCCAGTTGCCATTGCCATGGACCTCGTGACCTCGAAACTCGGCGTTGCGGGAGTGTCCGTTGGCACGAGCTAAGGCGCGGGGGTTTCTTCGCGGCTTCGGCCGGAGTCCCGTCAGCCATCCCTTCGGCGTCGCCCACCGCGGCAGTCTGGGGATTTTCTTTGGCACGCCGTTCTGGTCCAGTTCGATCCATTCTCCGTCGATGTCGTATAAATACCGTCCCAGTCCAAAACAAGATAGGGCACGCTTAAAAGCTTGTGCCTCCGCACGGTCAGCGCGTTCTCCCTGTCAGACCATTCTTCTCCCGTTCCTGAATTGATTCCGATACAGCCAATCGTGACCTCGCATGTCACCAGGATCTTCGCTGCCGGTGCTTACTGCGCTGGACCGGCGCGCTCGTTTTGTACCGTGTACCTGCGCGTCCAACCAGCAGGAGTAAACAAGCGATTGAGCCGATCTGTGTATGCCCGCGGATCGGCATAGGGCATCATCAGCCCGCGTGTGCCGTCATCGCTCCATTCCGTGATGCGCCACTGTACGAGGGTTCGCGTCGAAAGGAATTTCCAATGCTCGTAGATTTAGGTCGAGTTCTTCTTTCGACAGGCGCGAGGTGCCGCGACCACGCAGGATCTTAACTGTGTGCCTCGATGAAATCATCTCAGGCTGAACTTGCGTCCCAATGGAAGACATGGCGGGACCTCCTGTTCGGGAACTCCGGGTGTAGCTGCTGGCTCACTATTGTTATTCAACGTAATTAAGAATTGAGAATGAGTGGCCGTGCAAGGGAAAGTTTCTTGAAGAGTGAAAAGAAGTCTGTGGTTTATTTCTTCGGTCTTCGATGATCTGGACTCTGCGGAAGGTCCTTGAGATCTCTGCTTCGACCCAAAGCCCGCTTGTTGGTCAAAAGGTCGTCCAGTGAAATGAAATGAACCGGAACACCGAAGAAACTGCTTGCAATCCTATTTTTCCAAGCGCCGGAGAAATCTACAGCAGTGATTTCGGTCAGGATATCGATGCGCACGGGAGCGACACCGATTTGATAGACCACTTGCTTCCCCGCAAAGCTTTCTGCGTTGATCTCATCATGATCCAGAGGAGCCCCAAATTTCTTGAGCGCTTCGACTACTCGGACTGAATTCTGCGCCGAATTGTGTACCCACACGTCGAGATCCTTGGTATAACGCGGCTCGCCGTACTTCATAACCGCGTACCCGCCGACAATCAAATATTCAACTTCGAATTGGTTTAAGAGTTGTAGCAGTTCTTTGTAGTGTGGGCTTTCTGCCATGGTTGATTTCCTCGGCCAACTCCACCATTTCCCATGCAGCCGCAAAGATGGCCTCATCTCCCTGCTCCTGCCAAAACTCGATGTCAAATGACCGGTCCGGGAACCCGTGCTCCACCAGTCGTGTTTTCCACGATGAATGTTTAGGAAGGCTCATTTTTCTTCTTCGACCGCGCCTTAGCTTCTCAGGATAACAGGATGTGAGAGAGATGATTTCAAATTTCCGGCCCGACAAATCATCTCCAGCGGCTTCCGGCGTTAATCGCAGGCGCCAGAATCCATGCCGCTGCGTGTGTATGCACCGAGCCGCCCCCGCAGTTAAGGTTCAAAAACGGCCGTGGCCGGCCAAACCGCTGAAGACGAAGACGCTGACGTAGCATTCGCTTGCAGTAGATGACAATGCCGACATCCGACACAGCACATGCCAGCCGTAATCACTGCCACCGCCCAGCGAAACTGGGGTGGCACTTCTAAGATCTCGCCACTCCGGCTGTAAAACACGGGGCTAATCGCGCCGCGAAACTCCATGTCCTCATTCCACAGCTTCATCTCCAGGCGACCTCTTCGACCATAAAAAAGGATGGAGCTTTCCAGTCGCGGCCTTCGATTTGCGTCAGAGGGTGTAAGCCGATGGCGTGTGATCAGCAGGTCGTACGTCCGTTCGATCCGGATCATTTCCATTCGCACCAGAACGGGACCGACCACGACGGCGTGCACGTTGAGTTGACGAAACTCTTCGTCTGGTTGATTTCCGCAGCAGCCGGGAGGCGGCGGAATCCATCTCGCCAGCTTGGATTCAGGCACATGGTCACGCTCAGTTGTTCGGTTGGGTGGGTACTTTCATCCTGGGAATTGGTTTCTACTCAATACCAAAATTGCGGAAGCTGAAGCCGTTCGCCCTTTGGTCAGCATGGCTTACATGGGCGCTTTGGGTGACCGGCGTAGCCATGCGTGGTTTACGCGGCCACGTGAAGTCTGTTCACTAATGCTCAGCTTCGGGTGTTGGTCGGCCCCGGCTTGACGCAGGCGGCGCGTGCTGGCCTATGACTACCTCGGAGCCGGCCGCACCTCTGAGTGCTCAGATCAGCTCAGGACTTTTTAGTCGCCACCAACACCTGCCAATATCGTGGCGGTATCGCTAATACTTCCCGCGATCGTGACGAGTGTTTTTGACGCAGGCTCACGTCGCTCCGCCAGGCCTTCGAGACGCGTGCTGGCGCTGTCTCGTTTGCTCGGAACCCGCACTGGCTTGAACTTCGAACCACTCACCTGATTTTCTTAGGAACACAACCCTCGTCAGAAAATGCTGGTCTGATCGATGTGTAAATACTAGTAGGCTATGCGGGACTGCCTAGAAGCTCCTTCCATTGGAACTCAAGTCCTCTAATCGCGAAGGCTCAAGAAGTAGCCGCCACCATGGCGCACTGGGTCTTCGTTTCTGTCTGCCAGTACTGTTGCCGGTAGGCACCGGCATTGTCTGGTCAAAATTGCCCACTCCCAGCCCGGCGGCGCCTTTTAAAGAGCGGCAGTAACCTCTGGTCCTGGCGGACCGCGAAGCTTGCTGCTCGCGATTGGAATAGAAGTTCTCACCACGTCGGCGTCGAACTGGGTTCCTGAGCTCTGTTGGAGCTTTTACCCCAGTTCATTTATCTCCCGCCGCAGTCTCACTGCGTAACCGATAGAAGACCGAATGCAATCGATGAAGTCGCGCACCCGTATATAGTTTTCCCGACATACTAACTTAATGCTCGTTTGGAACTTTTTGTGTGTGGCCATCAGGGAATCTGATACGGGCGTTGTGTCGCTTCAGCCCACGGCGAAACTGCCGAGACTTAAGCTTTCACGGCCTACGACAGAACCGGAAGGTTACAAAGATGACGCAATAACCGGAAGGGCAGTGATGAGCAATATTGCTCAGACTGAGATCCCTATCCAGAGTAGCTTAAGGAAAATCAGAAGGGCGGTTTCCCATGACCCCACAACCAAGAGATTGGCGATGCGTCGCTGAACAAATTCGTGATGAAAGAGACTCCAAGAAGATGATGGATCTTGTGGTTGAGCTTGATCGCCTGCTGGAAAGCGAAGACAAATCCCGCAGGCGGCCACACTAACAGCTTCGCCCAAGTTATGAGACAGGAGAAACGTCAAGCCGCCTTGATTCGTCTCTGGTTGGAAAGCACACGTATGTTCGATCACCTTATGGTGTTTCAAGGCTGGCTGGAACGGAATCGCCCAGACTTGCTGCCCGTTGACGACGTGTACCAGACCTTGAAATCCGATTTGAGACCGATTCGGAAAGAGAGACGCACTCAAGAGCGGCGGCGCACTGTCGCTTGACGGTCGCAGCCTACCGAGCTTTTATTTGGACTCTCAGCGGACCGCACCGCCTCGACAGGTTCCATTCTCTCCAGCGCTTTTTGAACGGAAAAAAGCTCTTCCCGAATCCGTTCCAGTCGGTCGGCCAATTCGCTAATTGTCAGGGGAGGGGCACTTGAGGGATTCATGGCTTTAAAAGCATACTCCTTATGCCACCAAAATGCGGTACGTCAGCGCACGCCTTATTGTGCGTTGGTGGAGTCTTGGCGAAGTTCTACAGACGTAAGTGGTCCAAAGTCCAGCGGGGCAGATTAAGGCCGAATGCTGAGTAAATCCGCGTGCCGTAACTTGACGCCTTCGTAAATCGTTCACCATGATCTATTGTCACCTGGCTGCAGTCTGCCCTGAGCGCCGCAACTTGATGTTGAGGGCGGAGCCTTTTGTGCGGTTCCGCATTTTTTTCGTTTTTAAACGTGCCGACCGGCTACCCCTTCCTGCGGCACCCTTTATCAGTCGCACTTCGCCTCATCACAGAAAAACATGGCTTTTCTAAACTTCGATTCAAAGTGGTTCCAGTACGATTCCAGAGCGGCTCAGAGATGATTTGCGGCTTCGCCGAATCTATGTGAAGGACGCGCTTAACATGATTTAATGAGGCATTGAGCCGCCAGGATTTGGAGGCAGACGAGCGAGAAGCCGCTTCTGTCGCCGCGCACGAATTGCACCTAATAGAACGCGACAGGGTGGATACGAACCTTCGTGAGGACACGATCATTTGCGCTCAATGTTTCTGTGAATTGATCTAGCTGTGCAATAAATCTTCAGCAATTAAGCGTCGGTCGCGATGCGGCTGTGTGCGGAGCTGACCGGAGTGCAGCTCGCACTTCTGTCCCGGCTCTGCGCCACAAGTCGGGCAAGCGACAGCCTGGATCTTTTCGATTGCCAAACGGTTGCTCATGCATAGCAGCCCGACAGCTCGGGAGTCCCGCGCTTTCCTTAAGTCCCGGATTTGATCCAGTTCGTCGATTAATTCCCTGTGGATTGGGCCCGGAGGGCTTGGACAAGGGACAGACTTGATCTGTTCACGTGTAGGAGGATTGCTCTTATTCGGATAACTGTTCATTGTCCGCCAACCAACCCTAAAACGAAAGCCCGATATCTTTTCTGAAGACTATCCATGAGGTGGTCATCTTCCGCGATAAGCTCAGGACTTCGTGGTGTTCCGTCACTCTAGATTTCGAGAAACCTGCGCATCAATTCAGCGAATCTTTCCATGACTTCCTCTAGCGATCTTGTGCGCCTGTGAGTGTGCTTTCTCACACTCCGTGCGCAGTCAGAGCGACTATTCTTAGGGCCAATCGGTCATCTGCGCCACGGTCTCACGACTTCTTCCTCTTCTGCCGCTTAGGAGTGCGATAAGCCTCAGTATAGTTCAGCAATTTCTTTTATGACTTCTCCAGTTCTCACGGTAGATCACAACGAACGCCGAAAACTGTGCAAAAGTGCTCAGTCCGCAAAACGGCTCAACTTGGGGTGCGAGGGGTCGTCAAACTCAAAAGCGAAAAGCCGGTCACCCGAGCTACTCGCAACGCAATGCAACGAGTGGATCGACTTTTAGTTGCCGGCGTGCTGGTATATAGCAGGCAATGCACGCGATCAAGATCAGCATGACTGGTACTCGAGCCCAATTGCATCAACAGACCGCGACATGAATAGCTCAAGGTTCTTCAACTGTGCTCAAACTTGCTCACAGTTGAGTGTCAAGCTTGCGGGGTAGATTGAGCAATTGTGACCGGATATACAACACGTCAGGGGCTAAGATTGATTGATATTAGAGCGATTGACCCAAAGGATCACCTATGAAAACGCGATACCTCCACCTCTCTGCTTTTTCCTGTGACAAATGCCAAGGGCCCGTGATTTCGGGCTCAACCGGGATACGCGAGAACGAAATATCGAAAGAAATCGACATCAGAGAAGTGGGAGCGATTTGCTTGTCATGCGGCCACAGACAGAGCAAAGCAACTGCGCCGGGCGGAACTCGGGATCTTGCACCGTTTCAATGGGACGCACCGAGCAGTACGGGCGCGGAACAAACCGCGAGCGCCCATTTCGGCACACCTACTCGCGCAGAACTACATTGAGCCGTGACCGACAAAGCGCCTGAGTTTTTCAACATCGCCTCACTTAAAGACAACTCTCAGTTGTACGCCAAAGGCAATGTCTGCCCGATCGCTTCTTGACCGGAGGTCTCCGCAGCATGGCACCGGTGGAAGTTCCCACCCCGATGCATCGTTCCATACCGCACACACCACGAATTCGGCATTGGAATGGAGTTTGAGTTCGATTCGCGGAAGTCTTTGTGACTGCATGCAACAGCGAATTCGGAAGGTCTTATCCGATGTCCACTAAATCCAGAACTCGAATACTGTTCGTGGAAGATGACATTTCTGTCCATCTCACAATCCCAAATTGCTTAGTGACAACGGTTACAAGGTCTCCACCGCAAGCGACCGCTTTGACGCCCTATTGCACTTACGGCGAGACGTTCCGGAGCTAATACTCTCTGATTTGAACATGCCGCAAATGTCAGGATTCGAGCTACGGTCCGTTGTTCGACGCAGATTCCCTGAGATTCTGGTCGTTGCTTCCAGCGAGGCCTACGATTCCAGCGAGATTCCTAACGGGGTCATAGCCGATGCTTTCTGCGCCAAAGGGCAAGAAAGCGCGTCCGGGCTTCTGGAAACTATTGCCGAGCTCATACGGACCGGCGCCAAGGGTCATAAGGGACAGAACGCTCCTGTGTGGATTCCTCGAAATGGTAAGGACCACAACGGGCAACCATTCGTCCTTCTGACTTGCACGTAATGCTTGAGTCATTCCCATTCTTAGTGGATCATGAACCCACCGGCGAAGTATTGAAAACATCCTGCATCTACTGTCCTCACCAGGTCACCTACATCGTCGATTTTTCGCGCTGTGTAAACTCGCCAGAAAAACGAGCGGCATGGAAAGCCGCGTTCCTGAAGCCGCAAGAAAAATCAGCTGCCACAATTGCAACAGCAATAACGCCACTCGATGCTAGCAAATCAGTCCCGACCGCAATCGACAAAAATTGATGGGAAGCTCGGGCTGACGAATGGCTCTTCGTTCCATTTGTCAAGAGACGACTCAAACATTGATACAAATTCATTTTCGCCACTGCAGACTTTTCACCAGAGGATCTCTCTCTCAACAGGTCGCATCGAGGTGAGCAATTGTGACCAGACTTCAGGAACTCTGAATGCCATAATTCAGAAACTCGGCACAAGAAATGTTTTTGTCATCGTTGTCCGATATTCTCCGCCCACCCGGGAGGTTCTATGACTAAGTTTCGCATATTGCTGGCTGACGACCATCCGGTTTTTCGAATGGGTATGTGTTCACTGATCCAATCTCACAAAGAATGGGAAGTCTGTGGCGAGGCATCTGATGGCCGCGAAGCGGCCACACAATGCGTACAGCTGAAACCAGATCTTCTGATCTTGGATATCTGCATGCCAAACCTGAATGGCCTTGACGCCGCACGGCAAATCCTGAGAAACAATCCAGACCAGAAAATACTGATTCTTACCAATGTGGAGTCGGAGCAGGTTATCCGGGAGTGCCTGGAAGCCGGTGTGCGCGGCTGGGTCCTTAAGTCTGATCGACCCGATGAGTTGACGACGGCCATCGAGCAAATACAACAGAACAGATCCAGCTTCAGCTCGCGCGTCTCTAACTTCATCCTGCACGGCTATCTGCGGCCGCATACCGTAAATCCAACGCTGACCATGCCGGCCAGATTGTCTGCGCGGGAACGAGAAGTCGTGCAGCTGGTGAGTGAAGGCAAGACTTCCAGAGACATCGCTACAATCCTAGGAGTGAGCATGAAAACTGCGGAAACCCATCGCAGCAACATAATGCTCAAGCTCCAGCTTCATTCCACAGTTGAGTTGGTGATGTATGCAATTCGGAATGAGATCGTTCACGTGCAACGTCCGACGATGGCGCTGCCAATGGCGCCGCCCCAAAACGGCCTGGCGAACGCTGCCGGATTAGGCTATTCGAGCTGAAAACATGGCGAAGTGACAGCTTTGTTTTTTTGATGGAAGGCGGTTGCGAGCTGTGCACTTGCAACCCACCGTTGTAGTGAATGACCCCAGCTTCCTGAAGCTGTTCATGAAAAAGCTGACTCGCGAACGGGTGGTGCCGACCATCTCAGCTAGAGTTTCATAGCTGATCTTTGGCACCACGGACTCTGGCACTCCTTGCCGAAACGAGCCAGCAACAGAAGGACGCGGGCCAATCTCTTCTCCCTGGGATGAAACAATTGATCGACCGATCCTCTTCGTAGCGGATATTACGCGCCAGCAAATAGGCCACGAACATCTCGGAAAACGCATGTTCGCGATGAAGCGCGGCCATCATCGCTTTCTTTTCCACACGCAAAAGCTCACAAGATGTCAGCGCAGCCGCAGATCCCGTTCGACGAATTTGACCGGCCAGCGAGCCTTCGCCAAAAAAGTTCCCGTCGCCTACTATGCCAATGGGGGGCGAACAGGCAATTTTTCTTGCCCCTTGCAACGAGAGACACAGTCGAAGTGCCACTTTTTGAACAGTTCCATGGAATTCCGAAGCGTCAATTACTTTGAACGTGTTGCGGGTTGCAACCGATGTGTACCCAAAATAGCGCGCTTCCCGTCAATACGGGTGGAACGCTTAGTGGATTTTTAGCACAACATATGCAACGTAAGCTGCTGATAATGCAAGTCGTAATGTAAAGTACGCAATGGATCGCAGCATGCAGGTCAGGTATCGTACTAGATTTTTAGCAGGACGATTCTTTGCATTACGAATTTCTCCCATTCGGTTTACGATTCGACAAAAAGAAGCGCATCGAATGGGGACGCAATGGCAACGGAAATGGCACTCACTATCCGTCGGTGAATCTATCCGATGTACCTTGGGGTCGTAAAGGAAAACATCGGAAAGGGGTGGCTGACATTCTGGCTGACCTTTCAAAGCTGAACGCCCAGCAAGCGGCCAAGATTCCGCTCACCAGACTGAATGGCGAGAAGATGCAGAACCTTCGCTCTGCTTTGAACCGCGTGACCCGCGACAAAAATATCCCGGTGGTGCCACCATCCCGTGTGTCTCGCGACTGATCTCGGGCATCGGACTGCAGTTTCTCCGGCTGCCTGAATGAGAATCTCCGTCACGAGCATGATTGACGCGGTTCTAAAAATCCAGCTTAAACAAGGCTCTAGAGCCATTTTCAGGCGTCCCAATCGAGGCCCGATGGTGGCGCTATTTTGGTCGCGACTAGCACCTCCAACAAAGTGGCCGTGTTGCGAACACTCCCTGAAATGCTGATGAGTGCTTCTGAGAACAGAGAATCTTGTTCCGCCAGCAAGTCAAGCCTGTCACTTACGCTGTGGAGTTGTTGAGCTTCGTGCAGGAGCGCAATCGAAGGCATGGGGGTACGCTGCTTTCCAGAAATCCTAAGGATAGAAAGCTTCAGATGGGCTGACTTAGTTCAGGGAACCTGAAAGAGGAGAAGGTGGAGACTGCCTCAATTACATTCTATCACCTGGTACTCCACCGGCTGTGCTATGCGAAAAAAGCGCCCCGCTGGAGAGGAGGGCGCTTTGGATAGAGCAGGTCTAAAACCTCATTTTCGAATTGAACTAACAATAACGCAGACGGCAATCCCAGGATGTTCAATATTGCACAGTCAGCGATCCAAATTCAGAGTAGGTTAGCGCCTTGCGCAGGGAGGTCACCAGGTGTCCAAGCAATCCAACCAGGCGAACTCGCCGAAAGAGCTACGGGAGAGCAAGATCCCGAAATACTTATGATCACTATTGAAGAAATCACCGGAGTTCTATCACAGCGTTTATGACTAGCAGCACAGAATCCCGAAGCCAGTTTAGCCTCGGCCAGGATTCAATCGTGTAGAACGACATTGAGCAGCGAGCTGTGAACTTGTACCCCGCCGTCTTCGCCGAATGAAGCCTAATTTCCTGAATCGGTTCATGAAAAAGCTGACCCGCGAACGAGTGGTACCGACCATCTCCGCTAGGGTTTCCTGACTAATTCTAGAAACCACGGTCTCAGGAACTCCTTCCTTTCCAAAATGAGCCAGCATAAGAAGGACACGGCCAAGCGCTTTTCACTCGAATTAAATAGTTGGTCGACTAGGTCCCCTTCATAATGGCTATTGCGCGCCAGCAAATAGGCCACGAACATATCGGAAAGTGTTTGCTCCCGTGAAGCGCTTGCATCATGGCTTTCTTTTCGGGTGTCAACACGGAGCAGTCCCGTCATTGCGGTCGCAGTGCCCATGCGGAGAGACTGGCCGGCAAGGGAACCCTCCCCGAAGAAGCTCCTATCGCTCAAGATGCCTAGTCGCCCCCTTGCCGGTCTTGGAAACAACCGTGAGTTTCACCTTTGCCGCCTGGACATGAAAAATCGCATCTGCCGGACCCCCCTTGCGCGAAAATGGGATACCGCTTCGCAAAGCGCATGGCTCTCCTACCTTCGCCGACAGTGGCGAGGAGCGGCCTCCGGGTCGAACTCACGGTTCTTCTTGGTAACTGCACTAGGACTCATCATTGCTAATTCTAGCCCCGAACTGACGCTATTCGGCACCATCGTTTTGGGACTAAGACAATACCTACCTCCGGGCGGAAGTGAGCCATAATGCACAGTATTTGCCGGGGAAGTGAGCGAAGCTATTGTATGGCTCGAGAGAGCAGTTTTCCGCCAAACCGGAGGGGCTACCAATCTCTTGGGCCAGCGGCTCACCCTGAGAAGTGTTTCCTGAGCTGCCGGGAGAAACATATGCGTTCGAACGAGCTAATGAAACCTGACCTGCTCAGCGAAATCGTGCTGTTGACCTTTTGCGCTTTGATACTCGCATCACTGGTGCTGTTCGTGATGACTACGCTTGCTCAATCGTGATCGGAATTTCTCGGGAGGATTTATAACGCCAACCCTAAAAGTCGGAACGATTCTGATCGAAGAGCGCCCGCTGATCACGAAGTTTCTTGGGCTGGAGTGCGAGTCCTGTTCGGGAAGATGGAGCGCGGTCCGTGGGCTCGATGGGTTCGCCCTCGATCGCAAGATCCATGCTGCGGGCTGGAACTTTCTTTTCATGGCGGCAGAGGTCAAGGTAATATTCTTCGGCGCTCTTGGAACGAAAAGGATCCATAATGCGTTACGACGAATTTTGGTGAAGGTGAGGCTTCAAGACTTCAACTGTCTCGAAGTGACCGGCATTGTAGCCAAGCGCTTTCTCGGCCTGCCTTATGCCATTGTTTCCGCACACTCACGCCATATCCAACCAAGCTGTTATTTGGATCACGACGAAGAACGGCAAATGGCCCAGTGCGACGCTGAATCAGCCAAAGGTTGAGCGCCCGGCAATTGCGGTTCGGCACGATGGAAGCACATGTGGGAGGCGCTTTGGCTGATCGGCTTGTGATTTATCTTGCAGCAGTTGTGTCCGCGATGTTCGTGGGTGGTTATGTCCTCCTCATTTCGAGCAGACGTAAAGCATCGCGGGTACGCAAGAACCCGAATACCATAACCGGCCATTGAGAAACGGCTCTCCTGGCCGGCCCGCGCGCCAGCTCGTGTCATCATAGAAAATGCGTGCTGGAACGATGGACCCAATGCAGATGAATAACAATTTCGATCAAATCATTGAGTCTCCGATTTTGCGAACTGGATTGACCTGATGCGCGGCGCCCGGAGCGGCTTGATTCATATTGAATATGGCTTTGGCCCAAGCGGTACGTTGAATTATCTGCAAATCTGGTCATCCATAAGCCGAGGCCATTGGCTTCTGGCTTGGTTCGAGTTGCGTCAACTTTCGCCTCAATTCCTTGATCCGACGCTGAAATACTCTCCTGGATGTCCGTATCTGCGGATATTCGCCAATACGTCACTGCAGTCTGCCACTCTCAGAAGCGTCGTGAGTGCGCGCGGTAGGCCCTCGGAGGATCGGCCAAGGAATGACAGACCCGCTCTGGGGAATGTATTCGCACTCGAACATACTTTCGCAACCCGCTAATAAAGGTTAATCGCATGTTTCAACAGTTTTCTCGCGGTAACTCCCTACTTTGGCCTGACTCATACGCGTTGGGCTCTTTTTCGTTAGTGCATGTGAGCATTAAAGACCAGCCAGCACGCATGCCTCTCTCTGATAATTGGTAAAGGCGATATTTCCAGTTAGGACTGCATTGTGCCAAAGCCAATCACGAGTTTAAAGAAAAGACCTGATTTCAATCCTCACACCTTCCTTTCGACGATTGGGAGAGGTAGAGATCTAAGGTCGTTTGAAAGAAAAACAAGGATATTCGGTCAAGGCGACGCGACGGATGGACTGTTCTTTATCCAAAGCGGGAAGGTGCAGCTCAGTGTCGTGTCGGAAGGCGGCAAAGAAGCAACCCTTGGTATTTTGGGCGAAGGCGATTTCTTCGGCGAAGGCGGTCTTGCTGGTCAGCCCCTACGAATGGCCTCGGCCATCGCAATTACAGACTGTGTTCTTCTGCATGTGAAAAAGGAGGCGATGACGCTTGCGATGGGCCGGGAACCAAAGTTATCGGCACTATTTGTCAAATACTTGCTCAGGCGGAACGTCCGGTATCAGGATGATTTGATCGATCAACTCTTCAATTCTAGTGAAAAACGGCTAGCGCGAGTTCTTCTGTTGATGGCCCAATTTGGCGAAAAGGGCGTGTCGGAAATGTTAATCCCACGACTGAGCCAGGAGACTCTGGCCGCGATGGTTGGGACGACACGCTCTCGGATCAGTTTCTTCATGAATCGATTTAGAAAGCGCGGGTTCATCCATTATGCCATTGGAGGTAATTTACGGGTTCACAGCTCACTCCTGAATGTTGTTCTTCAGGATAACGACGGCGTGGTCAATCCGAAGCGCAGGAACTCAGGCCCTTCTGTGAACAAAGAACCGCCGGCAGAGCCCGGCGAACCAGCAGACAACGATCGGGCCAAGGGGCCGCCTTTGTCTGGCATTGCGCAACGCCGGATTTGAACGTGTCGCAGGCCAAAAGGTATCCCGGAGCCGGTTTGAAGTTTCGTCGCAGTGTATTGACGAAGTCAGGCGCACTCAGTGCCCCCCCAGCCTGCAGAGAACGGGTTTTGAGTGAAATCGCAAGTTGGTGTTGAAAAACTGGTTTGAGGACGTGTTCCCCCGCAGGCGGGTGTTTCTTGCGATTCGTGTTTTTGTTGGGGAAGGCGGACATGTGTGTTGTTGTGCTTATTGATTCCGGTGTATTTCAGGACTTTGCCTTCCGGGCAGATATAACAGTTCTCCTCAGGCACGTAGGTGAACTGGTCGATGCCATACAAGTCCGTCGCCTGCCCCTTGGGATTTTCTTTCACCCGAATGTAACCTGCGATGCCGCGCTCATCGAGCCATTGCAGCATTTCCCCATTGCCGTAGGTGGTATCGGCTGCCACCCCCTTTGGCCGCCGACCATATCGTTCGCAGTAGCGATCGATCATATCGCGTGCCGCTGCACTCTCCTGACTCAACCGGGCGGCCGTCGCTTGTACTCCAACGATCACACAGCTTTCATTGTCGATCAGATAGTTATCGAAGTAACCCAGTTCGGCAGCGCGATTTCCCTTGGTCAGGTACGTTGAATCCGGGTCGGTGGTCGATACCTTGTCTTGCTGATGGATTGCTTCGCCATCGCCGTTCTCCTGCTCTGTTCTTCCAGGTACTTCCGCGCCCCATAGTTCACTTGCGCTGCCTCCGGCAACTGTTCGCGAGGGATTCGGCTGTGGTGACTCGCGTTTGCCATGATGAAGCTGCCATCCACAGACATCTGCTCGCCCTCCACCAGACCCGCCGCCATGCACTGCTCCACAATGCGCTCAAACAACTCCTGAAACAGGTTCGACTCCTGAAAGCGGCCATGCCGGTTCTTCGAGAACGTCGAGTGATGCGGAATCTCCTGATCGAACCCTAATCCCGTGAACCAGCGCCACGCCAAGTGCATGCGCAATTCTTCCAGCAACTTCCGCTCACTGGTGATGCCGTAGAGATACCCCAGCAGCAGCATCCGCAACAGCACTTCCGGATCAATCGACGGTCGGCCCGTTTCGCTGTAGGAGGCACGCAACTTCTCCCGCACAAAATCGAAACTGACGTGGCGGTCGATCAAGCGCAACAGATAATTTTCAGGAACTTGATCTTCGATGCGGAAGTACTAGAACAGCGACTCCGAACGGTCGTGTTGCCCCATCATAAGCAGCCTGCCTCCGAGATTGGCGAATTCCCACAGCACCACTGATTCTTGTCTGCTTATAACCTTGCTGTTGTCGGCTCGCAAGCACCAACTCGGTGACTTTTTCAACACCAACACAATGTTTCGCCGACTACTCTGCGCTCGGGACTTTCAGTCGGGTCGGATGGATATTATTTCGAGCGGTATCAGGTGATCCTCGCACATCCCCCGGCAGCATGGACTCGACCGATCAAGCTGAGCTCAGTACCCTGCCACACTCTAGGCAACAGATTTCGTAGCGAGGGGTGATAAGACCACAGAAGGGGCACATGCGCTGCGATGCGAAGTCGCCGGCGCGTGGCTTAGCTCCTGACATCTTTCTCAGCCAAGCAAGTATGAAGACGTGAGGTCTGCGAAGGCGAGCAAGCACCGGATGACGGATTGAATCCATAGCTAATTCAGCATCCTCTAAACTTCTGGAGGCGCCCGCCCGCGCTCGAAGAAGACATGCAAGACACGTTCGAGACGCACATTGATGATCACACTTCAAGTAAGAGGATTCTGTGCCGGATTGCTCATTACAAGAAAATAGTTCTGCGAATGCTGTGCGGTGAAGAGAGTGTTGCTGGTCTGCTACTCCACCCGGTTATCCATGAAGCGGCATTTGGCAGTCGGATACCGGAAACAGCCATTCTGGTAGCAGTCGAGGATTTACAGGTTATGGAATCTGAGCAAAACACTCCAACCCGGCCCCTAACCCTGCATCCTTGCCGGTTCGTTCAGCTAGACAATAAATCTTCAGCGACTAGGCGTCGGTCTCGACGCGGCTGTGTGCGCAATCCGCAGGCAATTAATCGACGAACTGGATCAGATCAAACCTGCCCCTTGTCCAAGCCTCCCGACCCGTTCACGTGTAACAGGATTGCTCATCGCCCACCAACCAACGCTAAAACGGAAGCCCGATATCTTTTCTGAAGACCGTCCATCAAGCGGTCATCTTCCGCAATAAGTTCAGGAGTTCGTGGTGTTCCGTCCCTTTGGAGTTCAAGCAGCCTCAGTATCAATTCAGCGAATCTTTCCATGAGTTCCTCTAGGCGATCCTATCTGCATGTGAGTCGCTCTTCCCACACTCCATGCGCAGTCGAGTGACGATTCTTAGGGCCAATCGGTCATCCTCCGCGACGCCTGCGGAAATGCTTAAGCAGCACCAGCGGTCCGCAGTGTGCCAGATATTTTTTTGGGAGGTGAAGTCACGGAAAGAGAAAAATCAATGATGTACTTGACGGTATTCGAGCAAAACAGGCAAGGCGTTTCGAGAACCTCCGGGTTCTGTTCCGTGGCCACGTTCAGCGGAAAAGACCGCAGGCATTCCGTACAAGTAATGACGATGTAGGGCACTCCGTTGGAGTCCTTACCGTTTCGCGGAATCCAAACCGGGGCAGATTGATCCTGATGAGCTATTGCTTGTGCGTCAGATGTTTGGATTAGCATTGCGACACTGTTGAGGAGTGTTCGCGGATCACCTTCTCCCTTCGCATAAAAGGCGTCGGCAAGCACTCCGGTCGGCACAACTTTGCTCGCATAGGCTCCGCTGCTGGCAATTACAGAGATTTTCGGGAAGCGACGGCGAACCACCGAGAGAAATTCAAATCCCGACATCTTCGGCATGTTGAGGTCAGAGACGATCACCTCGGGCGAAAAGTGTTTAAGCTTCAAAAGGGCATCAAAGCCGTTTTCAGCGGTAGCAACCTCATATCCCTCTTCTTGAAGCATCTGCGCAAATACGTCACGGACCGCCTCTTCATCATCCACTACCAAAATCTGATGTCGGACGGGGGACGTAGACATGATGCCACCTTAATTCCAGCTACACTCTTTCCCGGATGATGAAGTGTCGCACGGATGAATTTACAAGTCTGAGCACAATTGAACAGGTTGCTCAAAGAAATAAAAGCAGCGTGGTGAATAGATAAGGGCATAGGAATGCAGATCAGGCGTTCAGGAATCCCACGCTCCGGCCCGCCTGCACGTCTCGAGTGGTGGCAGTGTCTAGACACTTTTTGCCGGAGCGCAGTTCTAGTCGTGAAGGACGACACTGAGAAGTGAGCTGTGAACTTGTAATTCATCGCCAGCTTGATAATCGATGAACTCCAATTTCCTGAACCGATTCATAAAAAAACTGATGCGGGAGCGAGTCGTGCCTACCATCTCGGCTAGAGTTTCCTGACTGATTTTCGGAATCGCGACCGTTGAGTTTCCCTCCTTGCCGAAATGCGCTAGCAAGAGAAGCACCCGAGCAAGTCGTTTCTCGCTGGAATTGAAGAGGTGGTCAACCAAATCCTCTTCGTAACGGATGTTCCGACTCAGCAGGTATGCCACGAACATGTCGGAAAACGCGTGTTCCTGGTGAAGTACTTCCATCATCGCCTTCTTTTCGATTCGCATGACACAGCAATCGATCACGGCAGTGGCTGAGCACAGGCGGAAAGCTTGCCCGGTGAGGCAACCTTCTCCGAAGAAGCTACCTTTGTCCAGAATGGCGATTGTCGCTTCCTTCCCACTGTTGGAAACGACCGTGAGCTTCACCTCTCCTTGCTGTATATAAAAAACAGCATCGGCTGAACCACCCTGAACAAAAATCGTCTGTTTTTTGGGGAAATCGAGAATCTTCCGCCCGCCGTTTATAGTTGAAAGAAATGTTTTGGGATCAAAAACCTGTTTCTTCTTAACCGTTGCTGCAGGAGTCATTCCAAGCCTCCCTCAGACGATTGCGGAGGACGATTTACGCTGGTTGGCTAGCTCATCCACAACATTCGCCGGATCTCTGTTTTCCGGGCTCCGGAGATACGGGTATTGTACCACCACGCACACCGTTAGGTGCGATATCGAACGCTTCTGTTTTACCGTTTGTAGCCATTTGGTCCATCCCCATCCGGGGCGCTTTTGACATAACTCGTTGGCGATATAGCCGTAAACCCTCTCAAGAATCTTGCGTTTTGGGGAATCGCCGCGATGTCATGTTGCATCTTCTTCATGAGACGGCTTGCGGGTGGAGTTGATGTTGCCTCATGTGGTCATCGTCGGGGGCGGATTCGGAGGACTTGCCGCAGCCCGTGCACTGCGTAACGCTCCCGTTCGAGTGACGCTGATTGACAAGCGCAATTATCATCTCTTTCGGCCGATGCTCTACCAGGTCGCAACCGGCCTGCTTTCTGCAGACGAAATCTCCGGCGCGTTGCGTTCAATCTTCAGTCGCCAAAAGAACATTGATGCACTCCTGGATGAAGTCACGGGCGTCAACCCAAATGAGCGCATCGTCTATCTCACACGAGGTGAGTTGCCCTACGACTTCCTGATTCTCGCCACCGGCATTCAGTACAACTATTTTGGGCATGACGAATGGCGACGCTTCGCACCAGGCCTCGAATCGCTCGATGATGCCGACCTCATTCGCGGCAAAATACTGCGCGCCTTCGAGCGAGCTGAAGAGATGGCCTCGGTTGAACACGCCGGGACCGAGGAAATTCGCCGCCAGCTCACCTTTGCACTCGTGGGTGCTGGAACCGTTGGGGTTGAGATGGCCAGCACACTCGCGGAAATGTCGCGCATGGCTTTGGCACACGATTTTCGGCACATTGATCCGACGTCGGCACGCATTCTTCTTTATGAGGCGGCAAGTCGCATTCTACCCACGTATCCTGAACATCTCGCCATCAAGGCGCAACGGCACCTGGAGAGTTTGGGCGTTGAAGTCTATGCCAATGCGCGTGTTACGCGGGTCGATTCCGAGGGTATTGTCGTAGGCGAACAAAGAATTCAGGCTGGCACGGTCCTGTGGGGAGCGGGAGTTCTTGCCTCTCCGGCCGGCCGCTGGCTCAACGCAGAAACAGACAGGTCGGGGAAGATCATCGTCGCGCCAGACCTATCGGTACCGGGACACCCGGAAGTCTTTGCCATCGGCGACACCGCACACGTCGTTGCTCCGGCTCGAAATTTGTTAGGCATCAAATCTAGAAGTTCAATGACAATGCCAGGAGTGGCTCAACCGGCGATGCAAGAGGGCAAGTACGTGGCTGAGGTCATTCGACGCCGGGTGGCAGGGCGCGGGAAACCTGAACCGTTCTGGTATTGGGATAAGGGTGATCTGGCAATCGTAGGCCGGACATATGCGGTAGCCGACTTGCGTTTTGTGCGTTTCACGGGCTTCCCGGCATGGGTCCTTTGGGCGACCGTGCATATTTACTTTCTCATCGGATTTGCCAATCGCCTCTTCGTAGTACTGCAATGGGGCTTTGATTTCCTGACGAAACGCCGCCAAGTGCGAGTCTTACCCACGGAACCGCCCTCGGCGCAGCAATTCATTAATCCTGCGGCTTGAGACTCCAGGGACGTTGTGTGCCCAGAGCGCTAGCCGCTTTGAAATGCATTGGTCAACCATGAAAGGAGAACTGTGAAATCGTAGTGACCGGCGGTACCGGACTCATCGGATCAAAACTCGTCAACAAGCTTCGCGAGCAAGGACACGAGACAGTGGCGGCAGCACCCAACACCGGCGTCAACACGATCACGGGCCAGGGCCTGGCCGAAGCGCTGAAAGGGGCATCGGTGGTGGTTGACGTATCGAACGCTCCCGACTGGGAAGACACGGCAGTAATGAGATTCTTCGAGACCCAACACGGAACCTTCTCTCCCACGAAGCGCCCGCAGGTGTGCGACATCACGTCGCGTTGTCAGTAGCAGGAACGGAGCGCATGCTCGAAAGCGGCTACTTCCGTGCAAAGAACGCTCAGGAGAATCTGATCAAGGAGTCCTCAATCCCTTATTCAATTGTGCACGCAACGCAGTTCTATGAATTCGTAAAGGGCATCGCTGATTTTTCCACTGACGGCAGCAAGGTACGCCTGCCACCGGTGCTCATCCAGCCCATGTCTGCCGACGATGTCGCAGGTGGCATGGCTAGAGTTGCAGTGGGTCCACCGGCAAACGGCATCGTCGAAATTGGTGGCCCGGAACAGTTTCGTCTCGATGAACTCGTCCGCAAAGCTTTCGTCGCATGGAAGGGCCCGCGCGAGGTTATTGCTGACCCGCACGCGCGCTCCTATGGAATAACGGTAAGCGAGAAGACACTCATTCCCGGAAATGATGCGCGACTTGGCGAGACAACTTTCGAAACCTGGCTCACTCAGTCCGCAGCACAAATTCCGAGTGCGCATCGCCAGCGCACAGGCATAACAGGGACGACGACGAATGAGACTAACGGGAAACAGGTTCGCAAGAAAGCTAGCTGAGACCGCCACCGCACCAACTTCGAAAACCACCGTTAGTGAGGGGCATCTCATCGATGCTGCCTAAGGTCCTAATTGGGGTGGATGCAAGGAATTCCCGAACTGACGCTCGAGCCGAACTGAACGAGTCTCTGTTTGGCGCCGTCGACCAAAAGCAGGGACGACGATTTCGATGCTTTTGCTATTTACGAACTCTGGCGGAGCGCTGGCGCGCAGCATAGGCCGCGACCTTCAGGCGATTTCCACACAGCTCCATGCTGCACCAACGTCGAGTCCCTTTCTTGCTGGTGTCGAGGAAGTGCAGAATACATTGATCGCACTTGCGAACGCGCTCCCGATTTGCGCTCACAAAAAGCATCGCCGCGCTGTACGCCAGCGGAGCAAGCAGGTCCTCGGGCTTTTCAGGTTCGAAATAAAGTTCAGCTGATGTTTTTCTCCCACGAATCTTCAGCCGAGTTCGCATGGGATGCTCGGCCATCAGCCGATTGAGTTCCTCCATCACCGACTCGTGAATTGGCTGGCTCCCCTCCCAGCGCAATACTTCCCTTCGCAATTTCTCCCGTAGTAGCCGAAGGTTTTCGACCAAACTGCCCGCAAAAGGCGTTCTCGCCCACTTTCGTGCGAAATCCGTAGCTTGCTCTTCGTTTAACAGCTGGGCCGCTTGAAACCAGCGCAGAACCGAGGTGAAATCCTGAAGTAACTCGGTTGCTGCGCCGTTCTGGACAGGCCGGGTGTTCAGGAAGTCGAGTGCCAAATGATTTCCCAGAAAAAGGAACCCATCTCTCGAAACCGGCTCTTTGACCCCCGCGCTTTTGGGCATGTTCAAACCTGAAAAAATTATAAACACCGATAATGAATCATTACATAGGTTAGCGCATCTCATGACTTGAAGGCCCTCGGAGACGCTATGCGCAAAGTTCCGGGGGTCTTGGCCCGGAAGGGCACATCTTCCTAAGGAGGTCCACTCCATGATCAAGCATCAGTACGCCAATGTCGACGGGCTCAAGATCTTTTACCGCGAAGCTGGCCCGAAAACCGCATCAACTATCCTCTTATTACATGGATTTCCCACTTCATCGCATATGTTTCGCAATCTCATTCCAGCCCTAGCCGGCCAATATCACGTGATAGCCGCTGATCTCCCCGGCTTCGGCTTCTCCGATGCCCCGGATCGCGGTCGGTTCCGCTACACATTCGAAAACCTGGCCAAGGTAATTGGAAACTTTACCCAGGCCATTGGCCTCGATCGCTATGCGATCTATGTGTTCGATTACGGCGCACCCGTGGGATTCCGCCTCGCCCTCGCGCACCCGGAACGCGTCACGGCCATCATTTCGCAGAATGGCAACGCATACGAAGAAGGGCTGAGCGAAGGATGGAACCCGATCCAGAAGTACTGGAAGCAGCCTACGCCTGAAAATCGCGCCGCCCTGCGCGAATTCCTCACACCGGAGGCGACCAAGTGGCAATACTCTCATGGGATCGGGGACACAACGCGTTTGGCTCCGGAAGCCTACGTGCTGGACTCCGCGCTTCTGGCGCGGCCTGGAAACGACGAGATTCAACTGGACCTATTTCTCGATTATGCAAGCAACGTCGCTCTCTATCCCAAGTTCCAGGAGTATTTTCGTAGCCGCCGTCCACCCCTGCTTGCTGTCTGGGGAAAACACGATCCCTTTTTTCTGCCCCCAGGCGCTGAGGCGTTCAAGCGCGACAACCCGAGTGCCGAGGTTCACTTTTTTGACACCGGGCATTTCGCGCTGGAGACTCACACGGAGGAGATCGCTGCGGCAATTCAGGACTTTTTACGGCGCAGCCTGGCGCAAGCAAGCGCTGCGTGAAATTAGATT
>Ga0070735_10000692_pt1 | contig 34969 bp, 49 predicted proteins | sample Coa_R1_FD_66443 | JGI IMG/M metagenome (GOLD analysis project Ga0070735, IMG submission 66443) | Surface soil microbial communities from Centralia Pennsylvania, which are recovering from an underground coalmine fire - Coalmine... | ecosystem: Environmental > Terrestrial > Soil > Unclassified ...
CTCAAGCTCGTGTAAGAACAGTTAAATTGCCTAAAAAAATGAAACATAAAGTTTTATTATCCATGCTTGCGAATAATCTTGACCAAAAAAATGTAGTTTGCGCGGATTGGGAACTTTCAACAGACAAACCTAATACTGCACAAGCACAAGAATTGGTTAATAACGTAGGTCTTACAAACAAAAAAATTGTTTTGTTTGTAAATCCTTGGGATATTCATTCAGCTTTATCGTTCACGAACATTCCAAATGTCCGTCCTTTATCATTTGATCAAGCAAATGCATATGATCTAGCAAATAGTGATTGCTGGTTGTTTTTGAAAAAGGATTTTGATCACTTCAAAGGAATGGTGTCACAATGGATTTAAATATACATGAGATTATTAAGGGGCCAGTGATGTCTGAGAAAGCAACATTGCTTAATCAGAAATTAAATAAACTGGCACTGTATGTACATCCACAAGCGAATAAAATGCAAATCAAAGAAGCATTGCAACGCTTGTTTAATGTTAAAGTAGAAAAAGTTAATACTTTAAATCGTACCGGCAAATTCTATAGAGTGCGTCGTACGATGAGACAAGGACCAACAACAAAACGTGTTTTTGTAACTCTCAAAGAGGGTTATTCTATCGACATCTTTGGTCAACGCGCAAAGCATCCAAGAGAAGTAGAATAGATAAACACGTTTTTTAGTTTTTAATGGGAAAGATGCGAGGCTCTCATGGCCATAATAAAACGAAAACCACGAAATGCTTCATTGCGTTTCCAATCATTTGTTAGTTCAAATGATATTACAACATCGAAACCTCATGCAGGTTTGTTGGCGGGATTGCAAAGAAGATCAGGTGGCCGTAACTCTTACGGAAGAATTACCACGCGTCATCGCGGTGGTGGTGCTGATAAAAAATATCGTATTATCGATTTTAAACGTACCGATCGTGACGTTTTGGGTAAAGTAACTACGGTAGAATATGATCCAAATCGTAACGTTCGTATTATGCTTGTTTCATATGCAAACGGTGCCAAGAAATATCTGTTAAAACCAGAAAATATTTCAGTAGGCGATACTGTTATAGCAAGTGAATCTGCAGATGCTAAAGTTGGTAATGCAATGCCACTTAAAAATGTACCCGATGGTTTCATGGTACATAACATTGAAATCCGTCCAGGATCAGGTGGAACATTTGCGCGTAGCGCAGGCGTTTCTGCTCAAATCGTGGGGAAATCGGATGGTTACGTGACGCTTAAAATGCCGTCAGGTGAAGTTCGCATGGTTCTTGATGGATGTTGGGCAACTATTGGACAATTGGGCAATGCTGATTACAAGAACATTGTATGGGGTAAAGCTGGTCGTATACGACATCTAGGAATTAGACCTACTGTTCGTGGTATGGCGATGAACCCTGTTGATCACCCTCACGGTGGTGGTGAAGGTAGATCCAAATCTGGTTCACATCCAACTACTCCATGGGGTAAAGGTTGCAAAGGTACCCGTACTCGTAAAGTACGTAGAGTGAATCAGTTAATTATAAAGAGAAGAAAACCATAAGGTTAACGGAGTGAGATATGGCGCGATCTGCAAAGAAAGGTCCATACGTACAAGATTCGTTGGCGCAAAAAGTTGCGAAAATGAAGGATGGCGGCAAGCGCGAAGCTATTAAAACATGGTCTCGTAGAAGCTTGATTACTCCTGAGTTTGTTGGCATTACTTTTGCAGTCCACAACGGAAAGAAATTTATTTCAGTTTTCGTAACTGAAAATATGGTTGGACATCGTTTAGGAGAATTTTCTCCAACAAGAACCTTTAGACCGCACAGTGGTCAGCGTAAAGCTGGTATGACTGCGTAAGTTTAGGGTTGTCACTTGTTAATCTTTACGATACAATAAGAATAAGATTCAAAAAGATATAAAGGTTGAATCTTAAGTAACTAGTTGAGGTTTGCTGATGCAATTTAGCGCAAAAAGTAAGTTTTTAAATATTTCTCCCTTTAAGTTACGTCCATTTGCTGATGTAGTACGTGGTAAAAATGTGGAACAGGCAGTAAAATGGCTTTCCACCGTAACGATAAAGCGATCAGTACCTATCAAGAAGATGATTGAATCTGCAGCAGCTAATGCTAAAGATCTTCATAATATTGCTATGTCCGATTTAAAAATCGTTGATATACGCATTGATGGTGGTCCGATTTATAAATATTATAAACCGGGTGCAATGGGTCGTTCAAATCCCTATCGTAAAAGATTCAGCCATGCAAGTGTTATTTTAGAACCTTGTACAAAGAAGAAGGATTAAGGTGGGACAAAAGGTACATCCTATAGGATTTCGTTTAGGTATATATCGTTTTTGGGATGCTCGTTGGTTTGCTCAAGGTAATAAGTACGGTAAACTTCTTATCGAAGATATGATGATCAGAAGATTCCTGAAATCAAGCCTTGAAAAAGCTGAAGTGTCTCGTATTGAAATTGAAAAAGCTGCAGATAGCATACGTATCATAATTTATTCAGGTCGTCCTGGACATGTTATTGGTAAAAAAGGTCAAGAAATTGAAACTTTACGTAATCAACTATCAGCATTGTTGAAAAAACAAAATATTGAAATTTCAGTACAAGAAGTGGCAAAGCCAGATCTTGACGCTACCTTGATAGCTCAGAACATAGCAACACAGCTTGAACAAAGAGTGAGCTATAAGCGAGCTATGAAACGTGCAGCTCAAACGGTTATGCGTGGAGCGGCTAAAGGTATAAAGATTTGTTGTTCTGGCAGATTGCAAGGCGCAGAAATTGCTCGTAGAGAATGGACTCGTGTTGGATCTGTTCCGCTTCATACATTGAGAGCTGACATCGATTATGGTCGAGCAGAGGCAAAAACGACATATGGTATGATTGGTGTTCAAGTGTGGGTGTGTAAAGGTGAATATCAACATATCCGATAATGTTTTTAAAATACGAGATTAAATCATGTTGATGCCAAAAAAGACAAAATTTAGAAAAGTTCAAAAAGGTAGACTTAAAGGTTTATCAAAGGGTGCACGTACTGTTTTCTTTGGGGAATATGGCTTAGAAGCTATAGAACCAAGCAGAGTGTCTGCACAACAAATTGAAGCGATGCGTGTAACGTTATCGCGTCATTTGAAGAAAGTTGGTGCATCGTACCTTCGAGTATTTCCTGATAAACCAGTTACCAAAAAACCTGCTGAAACACGAATGGGTAAGGGTAAAGGAAACCCTGAAGTTTGGGTGGCAGCGGTAAAGCGTGGTCGTATTGTGTGTGAAGTTGCGGGAGTTGAAGAAACGCTTGCAAGAAAAATATTAAAACTTGCTGCATATAAACTTCCAATGAAAACACGTATAGTTAAAAAAGGCCAAGAATCAGTGAATCTTAAAGGCCAAGAAGTAACTACTAATCAAACTATATAAAGTTGATGCTATGAAACAAATGGGATTTATGCAAAGAGTTCAACAGTTATCTGTTGAAGATTTGCAAAAAAAGTTAGACAGTACGAGACAAGATCTTTTCGGGTTACGCGTTAACTCCGCGTCTTCACCCGTAAAAGATTATTCTCAGTATAAGAAACTACGCAAACAAGCTGCGCGTCTTTTGACTGCTATGCGCTTAAAAACAGCTAAATCTGTGGATAGCAAATAATGAATGAGGTTTCTATGGAAATGAAAGCTGAAAAAGCAAAGCAGCTTTTTGAAGGTAAAGTTGTTTCTGACAAAATGGACAAAACCATTGTGGTAGAAATAGAGCAAACATACATTCATCCTAAATTTCGTAAAATTTTGAGAAAAACAAAAACTTACAAAGTTCATGATGAAAGTAATCAAGCAAAACAAGGTGATATTGTTAGATTTTATCAATGTCGTCCATTAGCAAAGACAAAGTATATGTGTCTTGCTTCAGTGGTATCTAGCAGTAAATCATAAAACAAGAGGTATTTTGGTATGGTTCAAAAAGAATCGTATCTTGAGGTAGCTGATAATTCTGGCGCAAAAGCATTGCAGTGTATCCATATCATTGGAAGTACGCGCAAGCGTTATGCTTTTTTGGGCGATCGAATTAAGTGCGCTGTGAAAAAAGCTATTCCAGGTGGTATGGTAAAAAAAGGTGATGTTGTTGAGGCAGTAATCGTACGAACAAGAAAAGAGTTTCGTCGTGCAGATGGTAGCTATATTCGCTTTAGTGAAAATGCAGCGGTTATCATCAAGCAAGGTGAAATAATTGGAACACGAATTTTTGGACCGATTGCGCGTGAATTGAGAACGCGTGGATATGCTAAAATTTCGTCATTAGCTCCAGAAGTTTTGTAAAGGTATATCCATGATAGCGCGCGTTAGAAAAAATGATATAGTTCATGTGATTTCAGGGAAAAACAAGGGCAAACAAGGCTCAGTAATTGCAATTTCACCTAAAAAAGGCAACAAAGAAGGTGAAGTTATGGTTAAGGGTATTGCCATTGCAACCCGTCACGTGAAGCCTCGCCGAGCAGGGGAACCTGGTGGCATTCGTAAAGAAGAAAGTTTTATTGATATGTCTCAAGTTATGCCGGTTTGTTCTTCATGCAAAAAACCATCTCGCGTTAACGCGAAGATGTTAGACACAGGAAGAAGTGCGCGAGTGTGCAATCGGTGTAAGGAAATTTTTTAGAAAAACAATGGAACTTACCTTATGAATAAATCACGGTTGTCGATAAAATATAATAATGAAATTCGTCCGAATTTACAAAAGCAATTAGCTTTGGATAACATTATGATGGTTCCAAAGTTATTGAAAGTTGTTTTAAACGTAGGTTCAAAGGACGCTGTTTCTGATTCAAAAGTACTTCAAGAAGCAATTGATGTACTTACAAAAATTTCAGGTCAACGCGCGGTAAAGCGTTTGGCTCGTAAATCTATTGCGGGATTTAAACTTCGTGAAGGCATGCCTATTGGTGCAATGGTAACATTGCGAGGCAGTATGATGTACGAATTTTTAGACCGCTTTATTACTTTAGCGTTGCCTAAAGTGCGCGACTTCCAGGGACTTTCAACTAAGTTGGATGGAAGAGGTAGTTACAATGTTGGTATAAAAGATTGGACTATTTTCCCTGAAGTTGACTTTGATATTGGCAAAAAAACGCATGGCCTTAATATCACCATTCAAACATCTGCACATAAAGATGAGCATGGATTGGCGTTGTTGCAAGCGTTTGATGTACCATTTAAAAAATTTAAAAATTAAGTGCATTTACGTCAGGATGTGAAATGGCTCGAAAAGCATTAATTGAGAAAACGAATAAAACACCAAAATTTGCCGTAAGAGCATATAACCGCTGTGAATTATGCGGTCGTGCTCGTGCGTATTTTAGGTTGTTTAGAATGTGTCGTATGTGTTTTAGAAAAAATGCGCTTGAAGGATTACTTCCAGGCGTTAAGAAAACAAGCTGGTAAGGGGTGACTAATGTCAGTTGATTCAATTGCTGATTTTTTGACAATCATCCGAAATGGTGTGATGGTCTCCAAATCATTTGTTACTGCGCCGTACTCAAAAATGCGTCAATCTATTGCGCAAATTTTGAAAGATGAAGGCTTTATTCATGATTTTGTAACAGTGAATGCAGATTCAGATACAAAAAAATTGATTAAAGTTATGTTGAAGTACGTTGATGGTGAAGCTGTTATTCATCATATTGAGCGAATAAGCAAACCGGGACGCCGCGTATATGTTGGTAGTCAAAACATTAAACCGGTTATTGGCAAGCTTGGTATATCAATATTATCAACAAGCCAAGGCCTCGTTGCTAACCAGAAAGCAGAAAAACTTTCGGTTGGTGGTGAAGTTATTTGTACGGTTTGGTAAAGGAACACGCACATGTCAAAAATTGGTAGAAAGCCGATAAATCTTGATGGAGTTAAAATAGATATTAAGGGACACGATATTCATTATAACGGTCCTAAAGCATCTGGTGTTTATCATTTAGCTCCTGAATTGAGTGCACAAGTAAAAGATGGTGCGCTGTATCTTGTTCCTGCGGGTAATAAAAACGATATGTCTCAAAAAGAAATGAGCAACGTTTATCGCGTGTGGGGATTACAACGTGCATTGTTAGCAAACGAACTCGTTGGTGCAGCTAAAGAATTTGAAAAAAATCTAGAAATTAATGGACTAGGTTATAAAGCAGCAGTTGCTGGTACTAAAATTGTTCTGACACTTGGTTATAGCCATAAAATTGAAAAAGATATACCAAAAGGCATGACAATAGAGATCGATAAATCTGGTCAAAAGATAAAAGTAAAATCTTGCGACAAGACCGGTCTTGGACAATTTTGCAGCAATATCAGAGCATTACGTGAACCAGAACCTTACAAGGGTAAAGGTATTAAACTTCAATCAGAAGTTATTTTCCGTAAAGCTACTGGTAAAGGCAAGAAATAATCATTGAGTTATTGAGGAATGTTGATGGCTTTGCATAAAAAAGATCGAATTACCACAGCACGTAGAATTTTGCGCGTACGCTCAAAAGTAAAACGCTATGGTATGCCACCGCGTGTTTCTGTGTTTAGAAGTTTGAATCATATGTATGCTCAAATTATCGATGACATGAATCATCACACGCTTGCTTCTTGTTCTTCTCTTGAGATGGAAGCAGTAAAAGGTGATAAAAGCGCCGTTGCGCATGCAATTGGTTTGGAATTAGCAAAACGTGCTAAAGAAAAAGGCGTAGATACTGTTGTATTCGATAGAGGTCGCTTTAAATTTCATGGTAGAGTGAAAGCTCTCGCTGACGGATTGCGTGAAGGTACATTAAAGTTTTAAGGTAAGCAGGAAATTTAAGTATGACAATGAATAGAGAAAGAGAAATGAACAGAGAAGACGGCAGAGAGAAAAAAGAATCCCCTTTTGCAGATCACGTCGTAAGTTTACGTCGTGTTACTAAAGTAACAAAAGGTGGAAAACGTTTCTCATTTGCTGCTTTTGTCATTTCTGGGGATAAACAAGGTAAAGTTGGACTTGGTCTTGGTAAAAGCCGTGAAGTTTCTATGGCAATTGCTAAAGCAACCAACAGAGCTCGTAAAAGAATGATCGAAGTTGCTCGTCGTGGATCAACCGTTCCTTATGAAGCATTAGGTAGACACGGCGCAACTAAAGTTGTTGTTCGTCCCGCATCAAAAGGTACCGGTAATATTGCAGGCGGAGCTGTTCGCGCAATTATGGATGCCGCAGGAATAGAAGATGTTCTGACTAAATCAATTGGTTCTAGCAACGGTATTAACGTAGCAAAAGCAACCATGAACGCTTTAGCGCAATTACGTACAGCAGAAAGAATTGCTCGTTTGCGCGGTAAAACAGTTCAAGAAATGATCAAAGGATCGTAATGTTTAGCTTAGATAATTTACAATCATCCGGAAAAAAAAGAAAAAGAGTTGGACGTGGCGGTGCGCGTGGTGGAACATCAGGACGTGGTCATAAAGGTCAAAATGCTCGTTCAGGCGGTCCTAAAGGACGCGGCTTTGAAGGTGGGCAAACCCCCTTGCAACGTAGACTTCCAAAACGTGGTTTTAACAACGCACATTTTGCAAAAGAAGTTTCATTGATCAATCTTACCGTATTAGAGCGTGCATTTGCAGACGGTGAAGAAGTTAATGCTCAAATTCTTGCTCAAAAAGGTCTTATAAAACCTAAAAAAAGTGAGCAACGCGACGTAAAAAAAGGAATTATTGTTAAAGTATTAGGTGATGGTGAACTTACTAAAAAGTTAACTATTTCCGCTGATGCGTTTAGTGCTTCAGCCATACAAGCAATAGAAAAAGTTGGTGGTAAGGCACTTAAAACAAAGGAGTTGTAAATAGTGGTGCTCCTCAGAAACTTTCTTAACATGTTTAATATCCCTGAATTACGTTGGAAAATTCTTTTCATGTTGGGGATATTAGTAATTTATCGATTAGGCAATCACATTCCAGTGATTGGCGTTGATATTGACAAGCTTTTACAAATGATGAATCAAAGTACGGGACTAAGTGGTTTCTTTTCTTACTTAGATCTTTTTTCTGGGGGAAACTTACGACAATGTACTTTATTTGCTCTTGGTATCAGCCCGTATATTACTGCGTCAATTATGATGCAGTTTTTAAGTCTTTCCATACCAACCCTTGAGCAGTTAAGCAAAGAGGGTGAGTATGGTCGCAAAATCATTAATCAATATACACGTTATTTGACGGTACTTGTTGCAATGGTTCAAAGCACAGGATTTGTGTTTTTGCTTGAGCGATATGGTTTGATTATTGATCCGTGGATTGGTTCTCGTATTCTTTTTGTTCTTTCTTTAACCGTCGGTACTATGTTTGTTATGTGGTTAGGTGAGCAAATATCATTATTCGGTATTGGCAACGGATCATCAATGATCATTTTTGCCGGTATTGTTGCACGCTTTCCTGAAGATATTATCAAAGTGCTTGGCGCGATTCAAGAAGGATACTTGGATGTTATGGTGGGAATTTTACTGTTTGCTATTGTGTTAGCAATTGCTTCAGCTATTGTCTTTCTTGAAAAAGGAGACAGAAAAATTCCTGTTCAATATTCACGACGTGTTATTGGCAATAAAATATATGGTGGACAAAGTACCTATATACCATTCAAAATTAACCCTGCGGGCGTTATGCCGGTGATTCTTGCCGGTGCTATGTTGAACATTCCAATGTTCTCATTAACGCTTCTTTCTGCAAAATGGCCTGTTTTTAAAGAGGTAGCAGAAAGTTTACGACCAGGCGGATTTTTCCATGGCTTGTTAGATTTTGTTCTTATTATTGGTTTTTCATTTTTCTATACCGCATTGGTGTTCAATCCGGAAGAACTTGCCGACAACATTAAAAAAGGCGGTGGCTTTATTCCTGGTATTCGTCCTGGCAAACAAACAGCCGATTTTTTCAGTTATATTTTGACACGCATAGGTTTTGTGGGAGCATTATATCTTGCAGCACTTGCATTAGTTCCTAATATTATTCATTGGTTGTTAGCAATGCCGTTCTATTTATCAGGTATTTTAAGTGGTACCGCGTTGTTGATTGTTGTTGGTGTAGCAAACGAAACCGCAGCTCAAATAGAGTCATATTTGATTGAACATCGTTATGAAGGATTTTTGACTTCAGGTAGATTAAAAGGTAGGGGCGTGCGTTGAATCAGGCAGCGAAAGTATTTATTTTTATTGGCCCTCCGGGCGCCGGCAAGGGATCATTATCAACCCTGTGCGTGAAACGTTTTGGATGGGTCCAGATTTCTACCGGGAATCTGTGCAGAAAACATATTGCTGAACAGACAAAAATCGGCAAAGAAATAGATTTAATTATTAAATCTGGTAAATTAATTAATGATGACCTCATTAATACTATGGTTTTTGAATGGTTTAATGAACATGCTGGAAGATCGTCAGGAATCATTTTTGATGGTTATCCAAGAACAGTGGCTCAAGCAGAAGCATTCGGTGCTATGCTCAATGAGATGTTTCCAGCAGTGCGCGTACACGTTGTGTTATTTGAACTTGCTGATGATGTAGTTGTTGATCGACTATGTTCTCGTTATGTATGTCAGAATAAAGAATGTCAGGCGGTTTATTCACTTTCTCCACATTCAGATCTTACGCCAGCTATACCAACTGTATGCGATTTATGTTCTGGGCATCTTGGCAGAAGAGATGATGATAGCGAGATTGCCGTTAGAAAGCGTCTTGATATTTATCATCGACATGAACAGCAATTAATTGATTTTTATCGCGGCAATGGCAATGAAATAATTACCATAGATGCATCAAAGCCATTGCGTGAAGTGTTTGACAGTTTTGTTCAGAATATTGGCGAATAATAGATACGTAGCTATGATTCATATAAAAAATAAACATTCAATTCAAAAAATGGCTCAGGCAGGTGCTTTATTGTCTGGAATCTTGGCATCAGTTGAAGAGCTGATTAAGCCAGGTGTTTCAACAGCCGAAATCGATGCATGGATTGAAGCTCAACTTAAAGTAAAAGGTTTAGTTTCAAGCGTAAAAGGGTACATGGGATACCGCCATGTCAGTTGCATTTCGGTTAACGACATTGTTGTTCACGGTGTGCCTCGAGCTGATTGTATTTTACAATTGGGTGATTTGGTAAAAATTGATGTCTGTGCTTCGTGGAATGGTTATTGTGCTGATATGGCACGTAGCTTTTTTGTTGGTCAACCATCGGATATTGCAAAAAAATTGGTTGATGTAGCGCATCAAGCGTTAAAAAAAGGAATAGAGCAAGCGCGTGTAGGCAATAAATTATCGGATATTTCGGCGGCAATACAAGAAGAAGTGGAAAAACATGGATTTGGTGTTGTGCGTGATTTTGCCGGTCATGGTATTGGACGTAATATGCATGAAGCTCCCGAAATAGTAAATTATGGAAAACCGGGAAGGGGACCTGTTTTACGTGAGGGTATGACATTCGCGATTGAACCGATGATAACAGCTGGCAAATATGATGTCTATGTTACGGAAGATGGCTGGACGGTTAAAACGGTAGATCGTAGCTTGGCTGCACATGTGGAAGATACTATTGCTATCACGAGCGCAGGACCAGTTATTTTAACGGGTGAAAATTCTGAACAACAAATTAATGCGAGTATTTCATGAAGCAAAAAGAAGAAGTTATAAGAGTCGATGGAATGGTGAAAGAAACATTGCCTAACGCGATGTTTCGAGTAGAAATTGAAGGCGGACACATTGTTTTAGGGCATGTGTCAGGTAAAATGCGAATGCATTACATTCGTATTCTGCCAGGTGATAGAGTTGCGTTAGAATTGTCCCCATACGATCTAACACGTGGAAGAATTGTATTACGATACAAGGATTAGGCAGGAGTTATCATGAAGGTTCGGACATCAGTAAAAGCTATTTGTAACGAATGTCGTATTATTAAGCGCAAGGGCATTGTTCGTGTTATCTGTAATAAGAGCCCTAAGCATAAACAACGACAAGGTTAATAAGGGAACGTAGATTATGGCCAGAATAGAAGGTGTTAATTTACCAGCTAATAAACGAGTAGAATATAGCCTACCGTATATTTTTGGAATAGGTCTTGCACGTTCGCAAGATATTTTGAACAAACTAAGCATCAGTTTTGATAAACGAGTAAAAGATTTGACTGATGCTGAGATCGCTGCAATTCAAAAAGAAATTACCGATAACTTTAAAGTTGAAGGTGAATTGCGCAAAGAAATTACGTTAAATATTAAGCGTCTCCAAGAAATTGGGTCTTACAGAGGTTTGCGTCATAAACGTGGATTGCCTGTTCGTGGTCAACGTACAAAAACAAATGCGCGTACACGTAAAGGTCCAAAGAAAAACCCAATAGCGCTTAAACGTAAAGTAACTAAGAAATAATAACGCAGTAAGGGTTTTGATTAATGGCTTACAAGAAAAAACCAAAAAAACAAAAGCAAAAAATAGCATCAGCTATTGCGCATGTTAAATCAACATTTAACAATACCATTGTTTCAATTACAACAATGGAAGGCGATGTGCTGTTTTCTTCAAGCGCGGGACGCTTGGGATTCAAAGGATCTCGTAAGAGTACTCCTTTTGCAGCATCGCAAATAGCATCTACTTTGGCGAAGGAAATGCAACTCGTTGGAGTTAAAAATTTGGAAGTTAACATGCAAGGACCAGGTTCTGGTAGAGATTCTGTGGTTCGTGCATTCCAATCCGCTGGTATGACTGTTTCTATGTTGCGCGATGTTACACCATTGCCACATAACGGTTGCCGCGCTCCTAAAAAACGACGTGTATAAAAATTAATAATTTTTTTAGTGGGATAAGGTGCCATGGCAGTTGTAAGAGAAGAATCGAACGAAAAACAGCAACAAAAAGCTCCGAAAAGAAAGCTTTCTGAATACGGAAAGCAACTTCACGAGAAACAAAAAGTTAAAGAAATGTACGGATTGCGCGAACGCCAATTTAAACGTTTCTTTTCAGTAGCAAGCAAGCAACGTGAAGGTGGTCCAGGTGAAAACTTGTTAAGCCTTCTTGAAAGAAGATTAGACAATGTTGTCTATAAATTAAAAATGGCGACAACGCGTACACAAGCGCGTCAAGTCATTACGCACGGACATGTTTTGGTTAACGGGAAGAAAGTTTATTCTCCTTCCTGTTTAGTATCGCCAGAAGATGTCATTTCGCTTTCTGAACGTGTAGCAAAAATGGAAACATTCTTGAAAGACGTTGTTGAAAAAAGAATGAAAATTGGTATTAAAGTTCCAGAATGGTTGGAACTAGACAAGAAAGACAGAGTTGGTCGTGTTCTTCGTCTTCCAGTGCGTGCTGATATTCAAGTGCCAATTGAAGAGCATTTGATTGTAGAATTGTATTCCAAGTAATAGGTAGTTGAATGTCCAGGCAGGCAGGAGGTTGAATGGCTAAGAATAGAGAATACAAACCACTTATCATTCCACAATTGAAATGGGAAAAAAAGACGCTAAGTGAAACTTGCGGCGAATTAGTAGTTCAACCGCTTGAACCAGGTTTTGGAATAACGATTGGAAATTCGTTACGAAGAATTTTGCTTAGTGGCGTTGAAGGGTCTGCTATAACATCTGTCATTATTAAAGGTGTTAATAATGAATTTTCAGCAATCCCTGGTGTTGTTGAAGATGCAATGCAACTTGTTCTTAATATAAAGAACATTGTTATTCGCAATAAAGAAGGCAAACCCGGAAAAATGCGTTTGACAAAAAAAGGTGAAACTGAAGTACGCGTTGCAGATATCGTTGCAGATGATCATCTTGAATTGATCAATAAAGATTATGTATTTGCACACGTTGCATTTGATGGAGAACTTGATATTGAATTCTTCGTTGAATCAGGACGTGGTTATCAACAAGCTCAATGGCCCGTTGATAAACCGTATCAAGATGATTTTCGCATTTATTTGGATGCAATGTTTTCCCCTATACGTAAAGTTATGTTTGATGTTGAAAAAACACGTGTAGGTGAAGCAATTGATTACGACAAACTTATTTTGCGTATTTATACCAATGGCGCAGAAAATCCTGTTGATGCATTGCACTATGCAGTTTCAGTACTTCGTACTCAGTTAGAGCATTTCCTTGAAAGCACCGAGATTCCATTTAATGAAATATCTCGTCTTCCTGAGGAAAAAGTAGAAAAAATGCCATTGAAAACCAATGATGCAAGTCTTAAAGGTGTTCCCGTTGACTTGTTACTCAAACCAATTGAAGAACTTGAACTTTCAGTGCGCGCACACAACTGTTTAATTAACGCGGGTATTACGCGCGTGATTGATCTGGTTAATGTTGCCGAAGATGATGCATTGAAAATCAAAAATTTTGGTCGTAAATCATTGAATGAAGTTAAAGAAAGCATGAAAGCATTTGGACTTTCTTTTGGCATGAATATCAATGAAGAAAATGTTAAAAAGATCTTAGGTCAGGGATAATAAATCTTTGGTTTTAAGTAAGGTACAAGAAAATGATACACCAGAATGGTAGAAAAAAATTAAATCTTAAAGCGCCTCATAAAAGAGCCTTAATGCGTAATCAGGCAATTCACTTGATTAAATATGGCCATTTGGTTTCTACAAAAGCGCGTGTTAAAGAAACAAAACGTTTTATTGAACGTGCAGTTACTATTGCGCGTGAAGGTAATACGTTTAATGCTCGCCGCCGTGTTACTGCATTATTGCCGTATGACACTGCTGCAGTTATTAAATTATTTAAAGAAATTGCTCCGCAATATGTTTCCCGTCCGGGTGGATACACTCGTATCATACCTATGGGTAAACGTATGAGTGATACAGCTACTATTGCTCGCCTTGAGTGGGTGTAGTATATACTATGGCTGATAAAGCTATGAATGTTTCTTTGGATGAAAAAGTTGAGCACATTCAACGTGTGCTTGCAGAGTTACGCCCCGCTATCTTGCAAGATGGTGGGGATATCCATTTTGTACGGTTTGAAAACGGTACTGTCTTTGTGCAGCTCCATGGCGCGTGCGTGAGTTGCCCTATCTCTTTTATTACCCTTAAAATGGGTCTTGAGACCCAACTCAAAGAAAAAGTCCCCGGCGTTAATGCGGTGGTTTCTGTTGATGATGAATAAGCTTTTCCAAGGCCTTTTTTGCTGAACCCTTGTTTCCCTTTCTCTTATTTTGATATATTCAGATTGAAGTAATAACTTCTTTGGGGATGTTTATTATAAAAATAATAGTCAAAAAAAGGGGAAAGAGGTATGAAGATTAAAAATATAGTGATAGTTTTGGCACTATGCTTTTTCAGTGCGGTTAATACGAAAAATTTGAATACGGGAAAACCTGCCGCAAATGTGCAACAAGGGCAACAGCAGCCGCAAGTAATATTTACTCAACAACAGTCGCAACAAGGACAACAACAGCAAATACAACAGCCAGCTGGAGGAGCAGCGCCTGTTACACCGACTCAAGCAGATGTTGATGCGTTATTTAATGAATTGATGAGAGCTTCCGTGCCATGGAACAATGCATTACAAAAAAGATATGACAATACTAAGGAATTCTTTTCAATTAAGCAACAGAATGATTTATATAATCAGTATCAAAAGAAGTTACGGGAAGCAGAATTAGCAAATATACAGAATCAAGGTCCTACTTTAGAAAGTTTTAAAGCAATTGCTCAGCCACAAGTAGCTCAACCTAAAGAGCAAGGTTTTCTTGATAAAATTAAAGCATGGTGGTCAGGTAAAAATACTGCAGAAAATTTAGCTACAGTAACTCCTTGGGCGGCAGTAGCAGCATCGGCTGCGGGTGTTTCAGCAATTCCAGTGGTTTTAACCGGTTTAGGAGCAGCAGCGGCAACGTATGCAGTTTCAAGTGCATTGGATCAGTTGGCTTTCATCCAAAAAACAGGTGGTTACTGGAGTAATAAAGCGTATAAAGATCGCCTCAAAGAAGATATGGCGCTTCTTTTAAATGACCAAGGTGCGTATCCATATTTTATTACACGATTAGAAGCCATAAAAAATAATAACGAAATGTATCCGATTAATAAAGATGTAAATGGGGTAGCCAAAGAAGTATTGAATGATTTGCAAAATAATATGATTGCAGCATCGCAGAGAATAGGAAATATTCAGCGAGACCGAGAAAACAAATTTGCGCAAGAAAGAGATTTAATCCGATCTCAATATAGTTATTCTACACTCACTCCAGAGCAATATGTACAAAAAATTGAAGAAAATTCAGATAAGTTACTTCAGGCACAAGCTTTAGTTTCTGAATACAGTAGAGCTCTCAATAGAATAAATGTGCAAAGAGAAGCTCAAAAAGCAGCAACTCAATCACAACAACCAGCTCCGCAAACTCCCGCTCAAGCGCCCATGGGAAACCCTGCAAATAAACCGGCTGCTCAATAATATCTATGGATGAAAATTATTTTTAAAAACAATGGCGGTGATGGAAAAAACATCATCGCCTTTCTTATGAATAAAAAAAGGAACATAGGAATGAATAAGAGATTAATTATATTAATTGTAACGGTATGTATTGTGTTTCAGTTAGCGCGCTTAGAAGGATACGGATACGTCATACGCAAAGGTTTTGAAACAACTGCAGAAAGAGAAGCGCAAGAACATACAGCAGATGTCACTGACAATGCGCGTTTAACTGAATTGCAAGAAGATAGTGAACATCATGGTGGCGATGTTACGCATTCGGTTATAACACAAGGAATAGAAAAAGCTCAACAGCGCAATACGGTAGAAAGAAACGTTAATTTTACTGATCCTGAACAATATTATGAATGGCGTGGTGGTGCAGATCATGCGCGTAAAACAAGTGGCGAAGAAAAAATACAACATACTGCTGATATTACCAAGAACGCACGTTTGACATCACATGATGAAAAAGCAACCCGATATCGCGCGGAACTTAATTCAAGTACTACTGCTGCGGTGGAAAGAGATTCACGGCAACCATTAAGATAAGTATATTGGCCAGGATATTTACCGCATACCCTTCGATACTTTTTTACTGCGTAAAAAAACTCAGGGCGAGCGGAGAGGATTATCCTTGTTCGATGATATTAACAACACTGCCTTGCACACCTTTTTCAATAACAAACTGCACCGGAAACTGATCTTTCATGCTGGACAGATGTGATACAATAATAATTTTAGAAAAATCATCTTGTATTTTATGTAATGCATCCATAATATGACTTAATCCTTCTTCATCTTGTGAACCAAAGCCTTCATCAATAATCAATGTTTGCAATGCAGTTCCCGCACGGCGTGCAAGCAACTTAGAAATAGCAATACGCAATGCAAAATCAATACGGAATGCTTCGCCACCTGAAAAAAGTTCGTACGGTCTGATTCCTGCTTGATCAGAAATTTTAATATCCAAGGTTTCTTTGGTGCCACCTTTTTTTAAATCACGTAATGATTCAATAAAAATTTGCGCTTGATTATTAGTTAATCGAGAAAGTAAAACATTTGCTTCTTGTTCAATTTCGGGAATTGCTTCTTCAATCAATAATGCCTGAATACCATCTTTTCCCGTTGCAGTTGCAATTGCTTGGTAATCATCAATAAGCATATCTAATTGGGTAATATGGTGTTGTTCTTGTTCAAACTCTTTTTTAATCTTTGCAAGATGTTTGTGTTGGTTTTCAATACTACCTTTTTGTTCAAGTAACAGTTCTTTTGCATTGTTCAGCTGCGCGCGTTTTAATTCAAGATCTTTTTCATGTTGGTGTAATATTTCTAATTGCTGATGCATATCACCATATTGACAACTTTTTTGTTCCAATGTTTGTTTTTTTTGTTTAATAATTTTTAATGCATCGCATAATTTGCTGATATCATTCTTACGCATTTCTTGTTGCGCGTTATCTTGCTGAAATGCTTGATATTCCTGCAATTGCAGCTCAACCTGCTTGAGCTGTTCATGATCTTTTTTATACTCATCTTCACGGTATACATGGGTATGCAATTGTTGTTCAAGTTGTTGTTTTTGTTGCGTAAGTTGTTTGTAGAGTGCGTCATTAATAGTAAGCGGTGTTTGCGCGTGAGTGGTAATATCATGTTGTTTGAGCGCAATATCCCGCGCGCGTGCATTGATGTGCGTATCGGCGCTGGTGATTGCATCAGTCAATTGTTTAATTTGTTGTTCTACTTTAATACGTGTTGCGTGCAAGTCTGTTATTTTTGTTTGTAATTGTGCAGCATGCTGCAGTTGTTCTTTATCTTTGGTGATGGCAGCGTGTTGTGCAATAAGCAATTCTTTGAGCGCGGGAATAATACGTTTAAGACGTTGCAAACGATGACTCAAAAAAGATTCTTGTTTTTCAAAATTACCTTTTAAAAAACGTTTGCGTGAAGCAGATAAATTTTGTTCACATAATGGGCAGCTGGGATCATCTTCATGCACTAATTTTTTTTTATTGAGCAAGCTTTGTAATTCACTACTGATCCAATTACCCAGTGAAACAAAATGTTGGTATGCCGCTTTGCGTTTTTCTAAATGTGCTTCTGCCTGAGCGCACTGTTGCGTGTTGTGAGTGATCAAGGCTACTTCTTTTTGATGAGCAGCAATTTGTTGCATGGTATGGGTGTTATCAGCATGTAACTGAGCAGATTGTTGTTGATGCGCATGTACCGTTGTCTGCGCATTTTTTTGTTCAGCATGCAGACGTTCAAGTTCTAGTTGCAAAGCATGGCTTTTTTTAGTTTGCTCATCTTTGTATTGTTGTTCAATACTATTCAGTTGCTGCGTGAGCGTCAGTAATGCTTGGCGATGTTCAAGATTTTCTTGTAACAGTTTTTGATGCTGGGTAATTGCAGCAATTAATTTCTTTTTTTCTTGTTCAAGGTGATGAATATTACCCAATGATTGCTTTTTTCTGTTCACTGTACGCCAGTGCGCAACCAGTTCAATCAGTTGTTGCTCATGAATTTTTTTTTGATCGATCAATTGCTGAATATGAAACGTAAGTTGTGTGTGTTGTTTTTGTTTTTCATCATACACAGCACATTGTTGTTTATGGTGCGTTTGTTCTTGCGTTAAGATCTGTTCTGAACGTGAAATAGCAAGCATTTCTGTTTCGAGCTGCGCAAGCTGTGCCGTTAATGTTTCTTGCGTTGCAAGTTCTTGTGTTCTTTTTTCTTGCAAAGCAAGCAGTACCGTTTTTTTATTGAATGCATCTTTTACTTTTTCCATGGCAAGTTTGCGCACCACTTCATACTGATCAAGGCCTAAAATGCTTGCAAGAATTTGTTTGCGATCTTTTGCAGATTTTTTGGAAAATTCATTGGAATTACCTTGACGCAAAAATGCTGAGTTAGAAAAAGAATCAAAATCAAGGCGCAATGTTTGTTCAATTTTTTCTTGGGTAGTTCTGATTGTTTTATCAGTCAGTGGAATAAGTGTTTCTGTTTGCGGGTCTATCATGCCAAATTCAAGAATATTAACCGGCTTGCCATATGTTTCCATATATTCACGTCTGATTCTATATTCTTTGCCACCAAATATAAAATCAAAGATCACCAGCATTTGCGTTTGGCCTAATCGCAATAAACCTTGGTCTGCTTTTGCCGTTGCCGATGTTTTGCGTGCTTGCCCCCACAGTGCCCAGGTGATTGCATCAAGTAATGCTGATTTTCCGTGACCATTTTTACCGGAAAGACAAATAAGAGAATAATGGGAAAAATCTATAGTTTGTAAATTGGGACCGTAGCTTAAAAAATTTTTAATATGCAGCTTTTGTGGAATCATCAATATGCCTTATTTTTTTATTTGATTAAGTTTAGCATGGGTGAGCGGAGTTTGATAGGTTGATTTGTCAGAAGAGTGAGCAATCTGTATAGTTAAAGAAAATAAAAAACAATTAAGGATTAACATGCGTTTGATGGTTATATTAATTTTCTTGATAAGCATTGTGCATCAACTATACGCAATGAAAAATGCTTTAATTTTAGAGAATGATCACGTAAACCATCACATTGTTTGGGATGTTATTGTATCGCAAAGTTTATTGAATGATGACTATGATACCTATCGTAAGATTGCGGTGTTTAATAAAGCTTTTCATACATTCATAGAAAATGGATATAGACCGAAAAAAAAGTTGCTCGATAAGTTTAAAGAAGAAAATAAAATCGATTTTACCGGATATGTATCGTGGAATAAAGATTTTAGTAAATGTGCTTGGGTAACTATTTCTGAACCAACGCAACGGTGCGCATTAACTTTGTTAGGTTTAGATAATAAAAATTCAATAATAACAAGAATGCGAATATGGGAAAATTTTTATTTTCCGGTTTTTGAAGATGACATTCGTCCTTTTTTTACTAAAGAAGAACAAGCTTGTTTTCATGGCTATGGCTATAAAGGTACTTTGTATAATAAAGGTATTTATTCAGCATACGGCTATGGCTCTGTTCTTGAATATATGTTAGATATTGATGATCAAGCAGAATATAGAAGATGTTATATACAAATAAATCCCCTAACATATATCCCTTTTAGTTATATATTCAATTTTCCTTTTTTATTGAAAGCGTTTTTAGGATTTAAAAAAAGGACATACACGGGAACATATAACTATTCAGATTTATTAAGTTTTTATGACATACATAGAATCACTATTCCTGAAAATTATGCAGTTTCTCAGCAACACTTAGGTTGGAAAAAGACTTTAGATGCTAAAACATATAAGTATGAATGCGATGATAATATTATTATGTATGATAAGTTACCCAAGAATTTAAGACAAGCTATAGATGAGTGCTATCAAAAAGAAGCTAAAGAAAAAAGTGAAATAGGAAAACAAAATGATGAAAGAAACGATTTTTCGTGAATATGACATTCGTGGTTTAGTGAATAATGAACTGATGATTAATGATGTGTATGATCTTGCACGAGCTATTGCATTTTATTTGGTGCAACTCAACAAAGATGTTAAAAAAGTTGTGGTGGGAATGGATGGCAGAGATAGTTCACCTGCTATTAAAGAGCATGTATGCCGTGCACTGCGTGATAGTGGCATGGATGTGGTTTTTGTAGGAGTATGTTCTTCTCCTATGATTTATTTTGCAACATATACGCTACCGGTTGATGCGGCAATTATGATTACTGCATCGCACAATCCCAAAGAATACAATGGTTTAAAAGTATGTTTGGGAACTCATTCATTATGGGGTGCACAGATTAAAGAGATTGGAAAACTGTACTTTGCAAAAAAATGTTTGCCAGAAATTAAGCGCGGAAATTATAGCGAACATGTAATAAAAGATGACTATATTGCATGGCATGTAGAAAAATTTACGCATATTAAAGGTTCAGAAATTGCTGCGGTGATTGATTGTGGTAGTGGTGCTGCTGCAGTGGTAATGCCAGATATTGTAAAAAAAATGGAATGGAAAAATATTCAACTGTTATGCGCGGATGTGGATGGCAATTTTCCGCATCATGAAGCTGATCCAACGCATATAAAAAATATGCAACATGTATTGCATGCATTGCAAACAACTAATGCGGTAGTGGGCATGGGGTTTGATGGTGATGCTGATCGCATGGGTGCTATGACCAAAGAAGGTGAATTGGTGCCTGGTGATAAAATGATTGCATTATTTGCTCAACCCATGATACAACAATATCCAGCAATGACAGTGGTCTATAATGTAGTTTGCTCTGCAGGATTAACTGAATTACTTGAACAATGGGGTGCGCATACCGTTATAACGCCGGTAGGGCATTCAATTATTGAAGAAAATATGGAAACACATAATGCAATGTTGGGTGGTGAAACAAGTTGCCATTTCTTTTTTAGAGATCGTCATTTTGGGTATGATGATGGTGTGTATGCAATGTTTAGGTTAATTGAGTTGCTGATTAATTCTGGCAAGAGTTTAACTGAATTATTAACCGTGTTTCCGCGCAAAGTTACTTCACCAGAATTCCGGTTACCTTGCGCTGAAGATAAAAAATATGCAATAGTTCAAGATGTGAAAAAATCTTTTTATCAACAAGAAAATCTTAAAGTTGTTGCAATTGATGGCGTTAAAGTGATTACTGATTATGGATGGGGAATTGTACGAGCATCAAATACACAACCCGTGCTCTCTATCCGTTTTGAAGCAAATAGTACGCAAGATTTGCATCATATAAAAGAAGATTTTATTAAAGTGTTAGCGCATCATTTTGATGAGAAGTTTTTGCGTGAGCAATTAGAAATGGATGAGTAACCCTTCGATACATTTTACTACGTTTCACTTCGTAAAACACTCAGGGTGAGCGGAAGAAAAAATAATTTGTATCCCCATCCCGCTCGCCCTGAGTGTTTTTGCTCTTGCAAAAATGTATCGAAGGGTATGCGGGAAAATGTGAGTGGAAGATAAGTTATGAAACACAGAGTTGGCGCACATATTCGTTTGCGATCATCATTGCAAGAGTTAATAGAAAGGGCAGAGAAATTGAATCTGCCTTTTTTTCAATGTTTTTTTGTACCGCAAGAAACAGGAAAATTATTGGAATTCAGCGATGATGAAATTCGCGCATTTTTAAAAGTGCGTCGTGCACGTTTTGCGCAACTCTATTGCCATATATCGTACTGGGTAAATTTGGCAAGTTTGGGCAATAATGGTTATCCACAATTGCGTAAAGAAGTTATGCTTGCCAAACGACTTGAGTTTACTCACGTGGTGTTGCATGCGGGCAGTGCAAAAGGTGCAATGCATAGAAATGAAGGTATTGATGCGTTAGCAATTGCATTGAATCATCTTTTTAAAAGAGAAGAACATATTATTGTGTTATTAGAAAACACATGTCATGCCAATTTGGCAGTAGGTAGTGATATTTTGGATTTTAAATTGTTGCTGGAAAAAGTGGATACACCAGAGCGGATTGGATTTTGCATTGATACCGCGCATGCACATTCATTTGGATATGATATCATGACGCCTGAAGGCCAGCAGAATTTTATTACATTCTTAGATGAAACGTTGGGAATTGAACGCATTAAACTTATTCATCTGAATGATACAACAGAAAAAGCAGGATCTTTTATTGATCGCCATAGTATTATTGGGCAAGGTGTTTTAGGTGAAGATGTATTAAAAAAAGTTGCAATGCACCCCGCATTGCAACATATACCGTTATTAATCGAGTTGCCAGAGATGTCTGTTGAAGATGAGTTAATGATTTTAGAAAAAATGAGATGTTGGTGAAACATTTAATGCAGTTGCAAGCATATGCATCAAAATGTATAGTCCATAACAAGAGGATACTCCAGCAGTAGTCATAATTACTATAGCACCACATACTTTTATAGCATCACGTACTTTAACGCCATTATTGCTATCGGATTCTAGATCATCGAGGGAAATAACTTCTGTACCATTATTATTATTGTATTGTAGATCATCTAAGGGAATAATTTGCATGTTTTTTTTGATTATATAATCAAGTTCTTCTGCAAGCTTTTCTTTTTTTTTTAGCAAATCAATAGTTATGTGGACAGCATCAGATGTATTGTTTAAGGGAAGTTTATCTATGGGTCTTGTATGCGTAATGGCCAATTTTGTAATGCTAGGATTAGATATCTTTAAGAGAGCTCATTTTTTTTGATCCTCTGATGTGCTTTTTATGTCACCCTGTATAATTTGTTTGGTGGGAACAATTTCCATACTATATGTTTGAAAAGTAATGTAGGTAACGATACAAAGTAATAATTGTTTTTTCATAAAATCCTTAATGTGAGAAAAAGTTCTTAATCGGTGAAACATTATGGAGTTGCAAGCAGATTAATCATACTGTATAGCATATAGCCGTATGCGCCTCCAGCAGCGGTCAAAAATATTATCGCAGCACATACTTTATGAACGCTATTATTGTTATTTTGTGGTGAACTTTCTTCTTTCTTATCATTTGTTGTATTATCTAATGGAATAACTTCATATATTTCATCTTTTTTTTCACGAATTTCTTCATTTTCTACTCTGTTTAAAGGAAATATCACTGGTAATATTATCGTATTTTGTGGAGTCACCAGAGGTAGTAGAGTAAGATAATTGTTTTGATATCTTGTAGTATTTTCAGATACTTCAGCTGATCGAGATGTATGTACGGGGCTGAGGAGATGTTGGGTAGTAATTGATTCTTTATCATTAGATAATTTATCTAATTCCATAGCATTCGTTTGCAAGGCAATGCATGTTATATAAAATAACATCATTGATATAAACTTTTTCATTACATCCTTTTTTATTGCTATTTCTTGTGCATTTATATACATAATTGATGAGTAGCATAACGTGAAATATAAAAAAAGTAATAGAAAAATTTAAAAAGGAAAATAATATGCGTATTGCAATCAATGGTTTTGGTAGAATTGGTCGTAGTTTTTTGCGTTGTATATTGCAAGATCATGTAACCTTCCAACAGATTCAAGTAGTAGCAATTAACATAGGTAATTCTGATCCTCAATACACCGCGCATATGTTTAAATATGATACATTGATGGGGATATTTCCTGCATTAATAGCGGTAGAAAATAATCAATTATTAGTTGATGATCACAAAATTGATATTATTGCTGAGCTTGATGCAGAAAAACTGCCATGGAAAAAATTGAATATCGATTGGGTTGTTGATTGTACCGGTAAATTTACGCACAAACAAGACGCGCAAAAACATATTGCATCTGGTGCCAAAAAAGTATTAATTTCCGCGCCTGCGCATGATGAAGATGTTGCGATTATTCCCGGTGTTAATGAAGAACTGTTTGATGCACAAAAACATCATATTGTATCATTGGGTAGTTGCACCACGAATGCATTTTTACCAACACTCAAAGTGATCGATGATGCGTTTGGCATTGTGCGCGGATGCATGACAACCACGCACGCATATACCAATTCACAAGTGTTATTAGATGTAGAAGCAAAAGATTTACGTTTTTCACGTGCAGCAGCATTGAATATTATTCCGGCAAGCACGGGCGCAGCAGGTATGGTGAAGAAAGTTTTACCACATTTGGGCGATAAAGTTTCTGCTGTTGCTATTCGCGTGCCCGTGGGTAAAGTGTCTTTGATAGATCTGGTATTTCAAGCAGAGCAAAATCTATCAGTTCCCGCTCTTCATGCAGCATTTGAAAAAGCAGCACAAGGATCCATGGAAAATATTGTGCAGCTCACCATGGAACCATTAGTTTCGACTGATTTTAGTGGAAATCCCCATTCAGTTATTATTGATGGTCTTTTAACTCATACCAATGAAACAATGGGGCAAATTTTTGGGTGGTATGATAATGAATGGGGATATAGTATGCGTATGAAAGATTTTTTGATCTACGCGACTAGGTAATTAATCCATGTCCCATGCATTACTCACGATATCTTTTATTTCATTATTTAATTCTTCATCTTTACGCGTAGAGATTTTTCCTCTCAAGTTATATAAATCTTTATCTGAGTTTATTTGAAAGAGTAATATATCCATTCCTGTTTGTTTATCTACATCAGGATGTAATTTTTTGAAATCTATCACAATATTGCGTATCGCTCCTTCTTGCTGTTCAGATTGATGAGCGGTGAAAATATCTTCATCGCCTGATTTTTGCGCTAAGGTGAGATTTGCTACATTAATCTGGAATGGTATTTTATATTTCTTGGTAAGAATTTCAGCATCATTTTTCATTCGTGTTGTTTTAGAAAAACTATATTTAGATTGTATATCTTTGATGGGGCCAATTGGTTGATTTTGTTTTTGTTCGGTTTGTATCATATTTAATTGACGGTCGACTTCATTTTTAATGTTATTTAAAGCAGCAAAGTCAGAAGAATCAGGAGCGTTTTGTTTAAGTGCACTGAGTATTTGGCCATACGTAAGTTCTCCTCGCTGAGGTTGAATATATGGCTGATTTTGAATGATTGGTTGTTGGACAGGACGTATGGGTACTTGTTGTTGTCCTGGAGATGTGCTTTTGTTCATTTGTTTTGCTGGTAAAGAATTAATACCAAGTATGAGCACTATTAAGAGTGCTCTATTTTTAACAATGTTCATAAAAATCCTTTGGGTTATGTTTTAAATCTTATAGTAGGTAATACTTCTTACGTAATAAATAAATCAACATTATTAATCATTTACTTAAAATATGGCATCTTAATCTTTCTTTATGCCAATCTCAGCTTAATACACGATAAAAAGGAGTATATGAATGCATATAAAAAATTCAGCACTCATCACTATTTTTATTGCTTTTGGAATGATTGCAAAAGAAAGTGAGAAATGGGTTGATAATAAAGTAGAAATTATTAAAATAGGTAATTTTGCGTTGCCACTTTCGCAACAACCATCACCATTATTCAGTTTTGGACAAAATTTGGTTGATAAAGGAGATTTTTTAGCTTTTGGTATTTATGAACAAATAAAAGGGCCACAACTTAATTTTATTACCGTGGTACCTTCTATTTTATATGGTTTGACTGATAAAATGTCTTTATATATTGAAGTACCGGTTGCGGCAAAATTTATGTATCAAGGTGCTCGATCAAGCGGATTAGAAGATGTAGTGGTGCAATTGGAACAAGTTTTATATGCACATGAAACACCGATTAGTGTTAATGAAATTACCATTGTTGGCCATATATCATTTCCTACCGGGTCCACAAAAAAAAGTCCTGCAACAGGATTTGGTGGCCCCACCTTTTTTTTAGGCTTTACGTTAAGTAGAACAAAAACTGATTGGTACTATTTTGGTGGATTGGGTGGTTTAATAACAACGTTTCATAAAGGTACTAAATTTGGTAATGGATTTTTTTACCAAGGTGGCGTTGGTAGAAACATAGCATATAAAACAGACAAATGGCTTTTAAATTGGTTAGTAGAAATAGATGGTACGTATCGGCAACGTGATACCGTGTGCAATGCAATTGAATGTAACAGTGGTGGTAGCATTATTACCATCGGGCCTTCAGTTTTTTTTGGTACACAACGTTTTGAAATGGATGGCGGGATTGCAGCAGTGGTTGATCAACATTTATTTGGATCACAAGCAAAAAACCATTTTGCGGTAGAATTTTACGCGGGTTGGAAATTTTAACTACAAAAGTTTATATGATTATTATTGTACTTTTATTTTTTATTATGTGTTGCAATGCCAGGGAAAATACCAAACCGCAAGTAGAACAAGTGCACGTGGGCAATTTTGCGTTACCTGCATCTCAGCAACCAGGCCCATTGGTTGGTTTTGGACAAAATATTATTGATAAAGGTGACGTACAATTTTTTGTGTATCCCGATCAGTTGAAAGGTAAACAGAAAAATTTTATAGAAGTTGCCCCATCTTTATTGTATGCATTCAGTGATAAATGTTCTCTTTTTATAGAACAGAGCGTTGCCGCAAAATTTAAGGTTGGCCCTTTTACATCACATGGATTAGAAGATTTGTTGATACAATTGGAAGGTCTTTTATATTCACATGAGACAATAGATAAAGTGAATGCTCTCACGCTTGTTGCTAATATAACATTGCCAACTGGATCAGCGTTTAAGGTACCACCGACAGGTTTTGGTGCACCAAGTTTTTTTATAGGTTTTACCGCGAGTCATACGCAACTTGATTGGTATCTTTTTACTGCCTATGCAGGCATCATAACAACGCAGCACAAGAATAGTAAATTTGGTAACCAATTTCTGTACCAATATGGTCTCAGCAAAAATATCTGTTACAAAGCAGATAAATGGCTTTTTAATTGGATGGTAGAATTAGATGGTATTTACCGCCAGCGCAATAAGTTTCGTGGTGTTATTGATGCTGATTCTGGCGGCAATATAGTTCTTCTGGGACCTTCATTATGGTTTTCCACCCAACGTCTTATTCTGCAATTGGGCATTTCCGCGGTAGTTTCTGAACATTTATTTGGTTTACAAACAAAAGATTCTTATTTTCTTGCGGCTGATGTTGGATGGAAGTTTTAATTATTTTTGGAACTGTTTATAGAATTTCATTGAATCTTCTTTAGAATATGCTGAATTGTTATTTGTTGAGATAAAATAAGAATTCTTGTCTTCTTTCCAATTGATAGGTGTTGTGCAGTAGTATTGGTATGCTTTTTTTCTTTCTTCTGAAGGATCAAAATATTTTACTGTTTCAGTATATGGTTCAGTTGAGCAAAAAGTAGCAGCTTTTGCAATTTTTGCCACTTTAGCACAAGGCTTAACAAGCATGCCGTAGGCATTATGGGTGTATATGAAGGTACAGAGAAGCAATGGTAATGCGCGAGTAATATGCATATAACATCCTTTAAAATAATTATTATGGTTTATAAAAAAGTAAGAATACCCTTTTTTTCAAAACTTACAACGTAAAAAAACGTATTTGTGCTTCACAATCCTGGTTATTTGGGCTATTCTATTAGGCAGCTACGTGTGTGGGGCCTATAGCTCAGCTGGTCAGAGCAGTCGGCTCATAACCGAAAGGTCCCAGGTTCAAATCCTGGTGGGCCCACCAAATCACATCAACCTGAGAGAAGAAGGAAAGTACATGAGTGATCATCCATTTCTCAGATTTATCGATCTTGTCAATTTCGATCAAAAACTTCATTCCCTTGAAAATGAAAAAAACAGCAACATTGCTGAAATTAATGCACTCAAAAAGCAAGAAGAAGAACAGGCGCATCATCTTGAAGATATGAATAAACGCGTGTTTCAAGCTAAAAAAAGAGTGGATGAGCAAGAATTGGAAATGAAAGTTCTTGATCAAAAAGAAAAAGACAAAAAAAAGAAGCTCGAGAACCTATCAGATTATAAAGAATATCAAGCAATTAAGGCTGAACTGGAAACAGTTCATCAAGCACAAGTTGCTCACGAAAAAATAATATTAGATGCGTGGCATCATTTAGAGCAAGCAGAACATGCTGCACAGAAAAAAACTGTTGAACATACTGAGTATGTGCAACAGCTACATGAAAAACAGGCAGCATTAGATCAAAAATCTTTACAACTAGATGATCAGATTGCTCAATTAATAGAACAGCGAAAAGAAAAAGAAGCAGGAGTTCCTGCTGAGTGGTTAGAAAAATATACTATTATGCGCGCACGGGTGCCAGATCCGGTGGTAGAAATTTATCATCAAAGTTGCAGTTCATGCTCACAGATGATTACGCAACAAGAAATGGTACGCGCACGCAAAGGTGCGTTGGTGCAATGCCAAACATGTTATCGCTTATTATATGCACCAGAAATTATGGAAAAGCATGAAGCAGCTTAATATATTTGATGAGCCTGCATCAGTATCAAAAAAGAAGAACAAAGTATCTGAATGGAAGTTATATATTGATGGTGCTTCTCGTAATAATCCGGGGCCTTCGGGCACGGGAATATATATTGAAAAAGATGGCATTGTAGAAATAAAAGATGGTTATTACGTTGGCATTAAAACAAATAACCAAGCTGAATATTTAGCATTGTTGTTTGGTCTTTTTATGGTAGCAGAGCATATCAACAAAGACGATGTTATACGTATATTTTCTGATTCTCAGTTATTAGTGCGCCAATTAAATGGTGTGTATAAAGTTAAACATTCTCATTTGGTGCCATTGCACAGCTTGGGTAAAGAAATTATGCATAAACTGCACGCTACTATTACGCATGTGTTGCGTGATCAGAATGCACAAGCTGATGAGATGGCAAATCACGGTATTGATTGTAAAAAATCTCCTCCAAAAAACTATATGGTGTTATTAAAGCAACATGGTATTGTTCTGTAGAATATTTTTATTATTAAGTTTTGTAAGCTTGCTCCATGCCACGCGCTGGCCTTGCATAAAAACATACACTCATTCTTTTTTATCTAAAAAGAAAGCAACCATTTTTTCTCGTAAAAGATTACAAGCATTGCAATCTCAAGAATCGGTGAATGTTTTATTTCCGCAAAACGATTATTTTCAGCATTGTTATCCGCACGATTTGTTAGAAAATGTGTATGCAACTGCGCGAAAACAATGTTCGTTAAAGGTACGTGTGCTGCTTGCTGAATGTGATGCTACAACTTCAACATGTTGGCACTTCTGTTCAGATAAAGGTTTTGTTGTCAAAGCTTTGGATGATGATGGTGCCAAAAAAAGAATCAAAGTTGCAGAATTTAAACTGACCATTAAAAAGGGAACATTATTTTATAATGGTAAGCGGTTAAAACATGCCGTGTGTTTGCAACCATTATCTGGTTATGGATCTTTTAATGGTACGGCGTATGATGGCGATTTTCGCATTATTCCCTATAACAATAGTTTTTTATGTATTAATAGTGTTGGGTTAGAAGATTATATTACCTCGGTATTAAAAACAGAAAGTTGGCCGGGTTGGCCTCTCGAAGTTAATAAAGCATTTGCCATAGCGTGCCGCAGTTATGGTGCATATCAAGTGCTGCAAGCACAGCGGAGTAAAAAACCGTATCACGTGAAAAATAGTAATGCGCATCAAACATATCGCGGTAGACATACTACGATGATATTAAAAGATGCGGTAGAACAAACACGTGGAACAGTGCTTGGTTTTAAGGGAGCACCTATTTTGGCAATGTTTGATTCTTGTTGTGGCGGTATTATTCCCGCGCATATTGAAGATTTTGATTTTCATAAAGTTCCCTATTTGGCACGTGTGTATGCATGTACGCATTGCAAAGAATCTTCATTGTATGCATGGCAAGTTGCGTATGAACACACGCAATTTGAATCCTTTTTGCAACCGTATAAACATGAATTTGCGCGATTGCATGATGTGCATATTACTAAAAAAGATAAAGCGGGTTTGGTTACGGAGCTGAAACTCAAAGGACAGAAAAAAAGCGTTGCAATTTCAGGCAAGCAATTGTATTCATTACTCAAAGAAGTTAAATCATTTTATTTTGATGTGCACAAAAAATCAGGAAGCATTATTGTTACGGGTCGTGGTTTTGGTCACCATATTGGGTTATGTCAGTGGGGTGCACGTCAGATGGTAAGGGATGGGTGGGATTATAAATCTATTTTGCATTTTTATTATCCGGGTACCCATTTTATGCGGTTATTATAACTATATTAAAAAATAGCTTATTTTATTTACTTATTAAGTAAGTATTTGCTATTTTTATTATTAAAAAAGGGGGTATCGTGAAAAATATATTTTTAATGTCATGTCTTTTTATAATAACTGTACCATCATATCTTTGCGCTGCTGAAGGTGAATATGTAAGAGAATTCAGTAATGATGAAAATCTTACTGAACAAGAACAATTACTGAGTTTGGCTGAAGAAACTAAAGAAATCATGCAAGATGCTCGTTGGGCAATGATTGAAGCCACATCAAGATTTTTAAAGAAACAAATAAGCGCACAAGAATGTGAAGATATACTCTACGAACATAGTGGTATCATGGCTAGTGTACAAAAAGATTTAAAGCAAAGCCTTCATTCAATAATAGCAGAAAGTGGAAACGAGCAAGTTCAAGGGAATATGCCACAAGAAGGTTACATGACTCGTATAAAAAGATCGTTGATGGCATGGTATGGTTATGAAGTTACGCCGGAACAAAAAAAATCCCGACAAGAGTTAGATATACTTATCCAACAAAAAGAAATTATTCAGCATGATTATGAATTAGTTGTTCTAGAAGAAATTACTGCTGATCAAAAAGAGATGTTAAAAGCACGATACGCGAATGTTATTGCTAAAATCGATAATGAAATATATCAAAAACAAGTTGCCATTGGAAGCCGTTGGAGTTTATTGAAAAAAGCAATTGTTGCTGGAATGGTTACATCGGCAGCTACAGTTGCAGGTTTGTTGTTCACCAATAATTGGTGGGGGACAGTGGAGAATAAGTAAGACCAATTTTTATATTCTCAATAAAAAGGGGAGGAATAAATCCTCCCCTTTTTATTGAACAAGTTTTTGATAATCAATATGCCCAATTAAATCAGACGCAGAAATAGTGCTCGTATCACGTGTATCAAATTGTTTAGTAATCTGGCCATCTTCCAATACCCATATCTTTTTACCAATTGCAATCGCAAGTTGAGGATCATGGGTGATTAACAATGTTGTCATTTTATGTTCATTGATAAACTTGATAGCAAATTGTAGTAACTTGGTTGCAGATTGCGGATCAAGAGCAGCCGTTGGTTCATCAAGCATAAAAAGACGTGGCGGTAATATAGTAGCCATAATAAATGCAAGCAGTTGACGTTGGCCACCAGAAAGATCTTTCATCGGTGTATGTAATATTTTGGAAGATCCTAGATTTAATTTTTCCAATTCCGCTTTTAAATGAATGGGGAATTTTTCCATGCCATTCATTAACGTAATCGTTTTGCCTTTATAATTACTGAGGGCAAGATTTTGTGCAACCGTCATGGATGCAACACCATTCAGTTGAGGATTTTGAAAAAGTCTGCTGATAAATACCGCACGGTGTTGTTCATCAAGATGGGTAATATCCATGCCATCAAGAAGAATTCTCCCGCTGGTAGCAATACGTTTTCCGCTGATCATATCAAAAAACGTACTTTTTCCCGCACCATTTGGCCCCACGATAACAATAAAATCACCGGTATTAATCGTGCATGAAATATTTTTTAAAATTGGTTTGTTATCAATAGTTATAGAAACATTTTCAAATGTTATCATGATTGCCTCTGTGCAAAAAGAGTGGAATGTTTTTTTACGGCGATCATGAGAATAATTAATAGTGCGGTAATTAATTTGTTCCACTCAGGATCAACATTAAATTCAAACGTGGCAGCAAGAATTGCTTGATATAGTATTGCGCCAATTAAAAGATTGTATCCAAATGATTTACCAAATGTTTCAGAAAGTATAAGCCCTGCAAGTGCAATAATTAAAATACCTACGCTTGACCAGATAGAAAAATATCCTACGTATTGTACAAATAATGCTCCCGCGCATGCGGTAAGACCGTTGGCAAGTGCAAGAGCTGCGATGGTATACGTATCTGCATGCTTGCCTAAATTGGTGAGCATTTGGGGGTTGTCACCCACCGCTTCAAGTAAAAAGCCACATTCCGTGTGCAGAAACCATTTAATCAACAGTAATAATGCATAAATGAGTGGCAGTAATATGATCAATTTCATATTCATTGCACCAGCAATAAGATCAAAGATAGTTGCTTTGCTACCAACGACCATGTTTGAGCCTGCAATTTTCAGGTTGATAGAAAAGAGTGCGGTAGTAACAACAATACCACTAATAAGATTGTTCAATTTTAATTTGGTATGGAGTAGCCCGGTCACAATCCCCGCGGCAGCACCGGCAGCAATAACCAGGGGAAAAGCAATAAACCAGGAAACGTTATAGGTTAAAAGCAATGCCATAAGTGCGCCGCCCAAACCAAACGTACCTTCAACAGAAAGATCATCAAAGCGAATTATGCGCGAGGTAATATAAATAGCCATGACCGTAATAGAGAAAATAAGACCTCGTTCAATAATTCCTTGTATAATAAGCCATTCAGAAAGCATTGTTATGTTCCTTGTATTGCATTCACCAAAAAATATGTTCTACATACTATAATAACAAATTACCGTAATATTTTATAGGATGGATAGTTATGCCAGGATATAAAGGACATTTAGTCGGTGGAATTGTAGCTTTTTGCATACTTTTTGTGGTGGCAATGGGCATTAATCCTTCGTATTACACCGCTGGCGAATGGTTATTGTGCACTTTGGCAGGAGCGCTTTTTCCCGATATTGATGTTAAAAGTAAAGGCCAAAAATATTTTTATTATGTTGTTTTAGCGGGGCTGGTATTTTTGGTGATGCAGCGGGAGTTTGAAGTGTTGACCTGTTTTAGTTTTATCGTGATTACGCCAATGTTGGTGCGCCATCGCGGTATTTTTCATAGTCCCCGATTTATTATTATCATGCCACTCATGGTGTGGATTATGATTGCTATTGCATTTCCATCAACTGCTCAACCACTCTTTTTTGATACTATGTTTTTTATTGCGGGGGCATTTTCACATTTATGGCTTGATTTTGGTACGCGTCAGATGATGTATAAACTGACGTATCGTAAGAAAAAATGGTAAGAGAGAGAACATAAATTTATTTTCTTGTCAGATAAGATACAGCATATAAAGCAATCATTCCAAAACCAAATCCCGGAATAAGAGAAGAGATTGTTATACCCATGCAAGGCCATAATGCAGCAGTTGTACCACCAACAACAAGGCCTGCAAGAGCACCAATATTGGTGCATTGTTTGTTGCTATACAGAGCTGCAATAACTAATGGCCCAAAAGAACTACCAAGTCCTGACCATGCATAATGCACAAGACCGTAAATGGTTGCATTGCCGCTCCATGCTATGTATAACGCAAATAAAGAAACAACCACCGATGCAATGCGCGTCACGAACATTATTTGGTGTGATGCTGCGCGTGGATTAATCTTGTGATATAAATCAGATGCAACGACTGATCCAGAAATTAAAATATGTCTATCCATGGTAGAAAGTGTTGCTGCAAGAATTGCACACAATGCTAAGCCTGCAACAAATGGACTGAACAGTGATTTGGTCATGATGATATAAATTAATTCGGGATTTACCACGGGAGTTGGAAAAAAGCTGAATGCAATGAGACCAATTGCAATTGCTGCAGCAAGTACAACCGTTTGCCATGCAAGACCAACAATTTTTGCAGAACTGATTTTTTGAGGATCATCAATGCCCATAAAATTAATAAGAATGTGTGGTTGTCCAAAATAACCGAGTCCCCATCCTGCTGCAAGAAAAATACCATATCCCATATTATGAATAAATGAAAATTGAAAAATATGAGCATTATATGCACTTATAATTGATGATATTCCTGAAGTGTGGAAAAACGCGGTGAGTGGTACTAAAATAATCATACTTAATAAAAAAAGACCTTGAAACAGGTCACAATAAGCAGCTGCAATAAAACCACCAATGATAGTATAAAAGATAGCCGTGCATAAACCGACAATAATTCCTGCATGGTAACTTATGTCAAACGCAGATTCAAACAAGCGACCTAATCCCACAATGCCTGATGCAATATAAAACGTAAAAAAGATAAGCGTAAAAAGTGCACTTACCAAACTAATCAATCCGGTAGTGTCAGCAAACTGTTTTTCAAAAAGTGCAGATAAGGTATCTGAATTGGTTTGTTCGCTGATAATGCGCAAGCGTGGTGCAATAAATTGCCAATTTAAAAACATGAAAAAAATTAAACCAAGAGCTGTCCACACTTCAAAAAGACCTTGCGAATAAATGGCGGCGGGAAATGCAAGAAATAACCAACTACCCATATCACTTGCTTGTGTTGCTATAGCGGTAACCCAATAATTAATAGAACGGCTGCCAATCATAAAATCAGCGGCAGTTTTAACGGTGCGATAAAAATAAAGAGCAATGCCGATCAGAACAAAAAAGTAGAGAATAAATGCACTGAACATAATATTATTCATGAAGGGGCCTCACGACTCTTTTGTGTAAAGGTTTAAAATTTTATACAAACCAATAATAATTATCTTAACAGATATTATCAAAATGGTAAGTGAGGGTAATTTTTGCCTTTATCGTGTGGGAATGTCAATATATTGATATTCATGACCAGTGATTGTTAAAAATTTTTTAATATCTTCAAATGGAATGGTAAGTGTTGCGGTGTTAATTAATGGATGGCATTGTAATATTTTATCTTTCAGGTTGATATCAAAAATAACATTCACCGCGCGTGATGTATCATTAATAAGACCAAGAATGGTCACTGAACCGGGAGTTACTCCTAAATATTTTTGCAAACGTTCTTCTGATGCAAAACTGAGATTTGATACGTTTAAAATAAATTTTAATTGTTTAAGGTCTACTTGTTTTTCTTTTCCTACGACAACCAAAAAATGTTGATCAGTTTTTCTATCATATAAAAAAAGATTTTTTATTGATGCGCCCGGCATGGGA
>Ga0070735_10000694_pt1 | contig 34937 bp, 35 predicted proteins | sample Coa_R1_FD_66443 | JGI IMG/M metagenome (GOLD analysis project Ga0070735, IMG submission 66443) | Surface soil microbial communities from Centralia Pennsylvania, which are recovering from an underground coalmine fire - Coalmine... | ecosystem: Environmental > Terrestrial > Soil > Unclassified ...
CGCCGCATGGCTGAAGAGCACTTCCGCACGCTGCCGCCGGCCGATCGCGCCGTGCTCGCCGCCTACACACGGGGAGTGAACTATTTCATTCAGGGCCATTTGAACAATCTGCCGATCGAGTTCACCATCCTGCGGTATAAACCGCGGCTATGGAGCGTCGTCGACAGCATCCTGGCCGGTTTGCAGATGTATCGTAACCTGACGACATCGTATCCGACGGAGGTTCAAAAGCAGAGGCTTCTGGCAAGCGGCGATCGCGCCAAGGTCGACGCTTTGTTTCCCAACTGGACCGGCCGCGAAGTCCAGCCTGGCTCAAATGCCTGGGCGATCGCGGGGCGCCTGACAGCCAGCGGGAAGCCGATCCTGGCCAACGACCCGCACCTGGAATGGAGTGTTCCCTCCACCTGGTATACCGTTCATCTGAAGGCTCCCGGGCTCAACGTTACGGGCGTGTCTCTTCCCGGCGTTCCGTGCGTCATCATCGGTCACAACGAGCGCATCGCCTGGGGAGTCACGAATCTCGGTTTCGATGTCGAGGACCTTTACCTGGAGCAGATCGATCCGCGCACCGGAAGATATTTATACAAAGGCAGAGTCGAGCAGGCGCGCCTGGAGCGCGACATAATTGCGATCAAAGGCCAGAAGGCCGAGCCGTTCGCGATCTGGGTGACGCGGCATGGTCCGGTGATCCCCGATCAGGATAAGAAGTTCTACGCGCTACGTTGGGCTGCCGCGGAGCCGGGGTCGTTCCAGTTTCCTTTTCTCGAAATCAACCAGGCGGCGAACTGGGACGAATTCACTGCCGGGCTGAAGCGCTTTTCGGGGCCGGGACAGAACTTTGTGTACGCGGACGTCGACGGCAATATCGGGTACCACGCCACGGGGCTGCTGCCGATTCGCCATCACTACGAAGGCGACGTGCCCGCCGATGGGAGCAGCGGAGAGGACGAGTGGGATGGATTCATCCCGTTCGATAAGCTGCCCACGTTCTACAACCCGCCCAGCGGGATGATCGTTACCGCCAACCAGAACCCGTTCCCTCATGATTATCCTTATCCGGTACACGGTGGGTTCGCGCCGCAATACCGTTCGAACCAGATTCGCGATCTGCTTTGCGTCCGCGGCGGCTGGAAGCCGGTGGACATGATTGCAGTGGAAAAGGACGTCTATTCGGAGTTCTCGCACGCACTTGCACGCCAGGTGGTGGCGGCGTGCGATCGCCACCCGGTCACCAATTCCGACATGAAGTCTGCTCTCGCGGAGCTGCGTTCCTGGAATGGGCAGATGGACAAGGACATGTCGGCTCCGCTGATCGCGACGCTGGTGTTTCAGCGGCTGCGGACCGCCGTCGCGAATGTGGCTTCGCCGGGCAAGGGCGATACGTATTCCATCGAAATCGCACCGGCGGTTATTCAGCAGATCGTGGAGCGGCGCGGCGAGGGATGGTTCAAGGATCTCGATGAAGTGCTGGTCCGGTGTTTTTCCGAGGCTGTGGAAGAGGGAGGCCGGCTGCAAGGCGGCGACGTTCACAGGTGGAAGTACGGCGCGTACAACGGTCTGAGCATCAAGCAGCCCGTGGGCAGCCAGATTCCGCTCCTGGGACGCTATTTCAACATCGGTCCGACTCCGATGAGCGGTTCGCCCACAACGGTGAAGCAGACCTCGGCACGTCTCGGCCCTTCCATGCGGTTTGTTGCCGACCTATCGAATTGGGACGGCTCGCTGCACAACCTCACGGTCGGAGAATCGGGACAGATCCTGTCGGCGCATTACAAAGACCAGTGGGACGCGTACTACGTTGGCCGCAGCTTCCCGATGCAGTTCGAGCGTGTCGAGGCGAAGCAGGTGCTGACGGTGGTTGGGAAGTAGCGATCACCTTTCAGCGATCAGCGATCAGCTTTCAGCTTGTGGTGTAGTGCGGTCAGCATGCGCTTCAACTCCGTTGCCTGCTCCGAGAGCTCGGTGTGCTCTTTGGGTTGGATGAGGTTCAGATCCCTGGCCAGCAACAGGTGATACTCTAATTCGCTCGCCGATCCCATTGCTATGGAGCAGAACCGGGCAAGCTCGGCACCACCATTCCGGCCAGGCTTTGATATACCACTGTTTCCACCGCATCCGCGAGGTCGAGGAGTTTTAGCTGACCGCTGAAAGCTGGGTCGCTGATCGCTCTTAATTATTTACTATTCCGTGTTGCATCGCGTAGCGGGTTAATTCCGCCGTGGTCCGCATCCCGAGCTCTTCCATAATCGACATCTTGTGGAATTCCACGGTCTTAACCGAAATTCCCAGCAGATTGGCGATTTCTTTGGCGGCTTTACCTTCCGCAACCAGTTGCAGAACTTCGCGCTGGCGGGGCGTCAGTCCAAACGCTTTAGACACGTGAGGCGAGCCTTCCGGCTGGGGAACGATACCAGCCTCGCGGAGCATCTCCGAGATATACAGCTCGCCCGCGAGAGCTCGTTGTATCGCGATCGTCAACTCCCTGGGGGCCGACTGTTTCAGAACATACGCCATAGCCCCGGCGTCGAATGCCTCCCGAATATAAGGCCTCGCCGTTTGTTGGGTCAGGATAACGATGCGGGACTTCTGCGATTTTTGGCGTATTTGGCGAGATGCTTCGATTCCATTCAGAAGAGGCATGCCGATATCGAGAACGACGACATCGGGCTGAAGGGATTCGACCAGGGTAACCAACTCACGGCCGTCGGCTGCGGTTCCGATGATGTCGAACTCTGCCTCCAGCAGCTTTCGGACACCTTCCATAAGAATCCGATGATCGTCGGCTAGCAATAACCGTGGGCGCGCCGGCGTGTCCGTAGGATTCATAACACTGCCTAGCTCATTGTAACAAGTCATTGTAACCCTCAAGCCAAAATGAAAATACTCCTAGAAAGGGACTGCGAAAATGAACGTTTGGTTACACTCCTGTCTGCTCGCGCAATTCCATCCAGGCTGCGCGAAGTTGCTGGTTGTCCTCGGTCGCAAACCGCAGAAAGAAGGGCCGGTGATTCCAATCGAAGGGCTCGTCCGCTTTTCCGCACAAATACATCAGCATCGCCGCGGCGTGCACCCGCGTGGTTGCGGGCGCAAGGCGGGCGCAGTCGAGCAGGGCCCGCTTCACGCGTGGCGTGGGATGTTTTTCCGCCAGGTCGAGTGCCCCCTGCTCGACCGCGCGAACGATGTCGTCTTCGAGTTGTAAGCCGGTTTGGGGCCCTTCATCGGCCAGAATGGACAGTGCGCGGTTGCGCACCTCGGCGTTACGGTGTTTAGCGGCGGTTTTGAGAACGGCCGTCGCGCCAGGGGTGTCCAGCGCGGCCAGCGCTTCCACATCGCGCCAGTCGCCTGTGCCGGCAAGGTTCCGGATCAGGACGGTTTCAACCTGCGAACGCTCTTCGGGAGTCATAGCTCGAAGAGCGTCAAGGTCGTAGCCGATGCCATCGTGCCACTGTTCGTAGCCGATCTTCATGCTATCGAGGAAACGCTGAAGTTCGGGGCTCGGCATGAGTACATTTTAGGCGGATCGTGAAATCCACCGCAGGATGCAATCCTTCTCGGTGAGTCCAAAGGCAGGACTGCTCCACCCTTCCACCTACTCCAAATCATCGCGGGACGCTCGCCGTGCCGGGAACGTCGATGTGATGCTCCCGAACGCCGCGCTGCTGAACGTTGCCTTCGGCCCTTGATGGAACTCGTCGATGATGTGGGTGTCGGCGATGATGGCGAAACGAAAGTCCGCCGGATGCGGCGTGCGACAGGGCAGGCGCGGCGACAGGGACACTGCGGCAGAAAGAAAACCTCTTCGGCTCAGTATGACTGAGATCGAAGATAGCAGGCGATTGTGAAGAGAGAATAACAGCTAACCTCTGGGAGATTTCCGGGCTCGATATTCGGCCATCGTTCTCTCGTGATCACTCGAGGCGAGCGACCGCTCCTGATATTCGAGGTACTCCGCGAAGGCCTTGTCGAAATCCGATTCGAACGACGCGGTCACCAACCTCTTAGCGAACGACTGCGCCGTCGCGCTGCCCTTTAAAACGTCCGCAATCGTTGACTCCACCTTTTCACTGAGCTGTTCTTCAGCAACCACCCAGTCGAGCAGGCCGATTCGCAAGGCTTCCTCAGCGCCGATCAGTTCTCCGGTCAGAACCAGGCGGCGTGCACGGCCTAATCCGATGAAGCGCGGGAGGCGGTAGGTTCCCATCCCAGGGATCAGCGCTTCCATAACCGCGGGCAAGCCGAGGCGAGCGTCAGGCGTGGCAACGCGGAGGTCGCACGCCAATGCGATCTGGAGACCGCCACCGATCGCGTATCCCCGGATTTTCGCCACCGTGAGAGCGTGGAGTTGCTCGAGGCGCCGCACGCCTTCATCAAACGCTCGGAACCAGTCGATCTTGAGTTCGCCATTCGACAGGGATTGGAGATCGACTCCGGATGAGAACGAGCGTCCCTGGCCGGTTATGATGACGGCTCGAATGTCATTCGACTTCCCGATCTCATCAAGGGCAGCATGGAAATCACGCACGAGCTGCCAATTCTCGGCATTCAGCACTTCAGGCCGGTTCATCACCAACTCGGCGATATCGCCGCGGGTCTCAAGATACACTGCTCGGGGTTCTGGCATCCTTCCTAGTCTGCACCACACGTTCGATGACCGCGTCCGGCTGATCGCGATGCGGTGAGTGGCCACAGTTCTTAAGCTTGAGCACTTCGATGCGCGGAACGGCACGCGCCATACGGTCGATCTGCTCCATCGTTCCGTATTCATCGTCCTCGCCCTGGATCGCCAGCACCGGACACTCGATCCGCGACAGGTATTCCTCGATATTCCAGGCTCGGAAGTCTGGGTGCAGCCAGATGTCGTTCCAGCCCCAAAAAGCCGAATCCGGGTCGGCATGATAGCGGGCGAGCTTGTCACGGAGGTTGGTGGTCAGGTAATTCCGCCTGGTGGCCTCGATGGCGCGGATTGCGAAGTCTTCCACGAACACGTGCGGCGCGAGCAGGATCAAGCTGCGAATGGGACGAACGTTAGCGCCGGCGTGGACCAGCGCGATGGACGCGCCGTCGCTGTGTCCGAATAGAGTCGGCCGATCGATGCCGAACTGGTCGAGAAGCTCCGGGAGCGCCTTCAGAGCTTCATCGTGCATGAAGGTGACGGTGCGCGGTCCGCCGAGCGGATCCGACTGGCCATAGCCATAACGCGAATAGACAAGTGCGTTCGATCCGGTGGCAGCGGCACAGCGGGCCGGAAAATCTTTCCACATCGCCAGCGAGCCGAGCCCCTCGTGCAGAAAGACGAGCCAGGGCGCTTCGGACGACGGACCGCGAATCAACTCGTACTCGATGCGGTGATCCTGAACCTTGAGAAAGCCCAATTCGCGCGCCAACGTGCAGTATACACAGTTGCCACGGTACTAATCGAGGAGTTCGCGCCCACGCTTACGCGGGAATCTTGAGCGTCTGGCCGGCCTTGATTTTGTTGGGATCGGAAAGCTGGTCTCGATTCGCTTCGAAAATCTTCATGTACTCGCTTGCGCTGCCCAACAACTCGCCCGCGATTTTAGAAAGCGTGTCGCCGGGCTTCACGGTATAGGTGCGTTGCCCGGAACTGGAGGCGGCCTGCTGCTGAGGCGGGCTGGTCTGCGGTGCGCCCTGTTGGCCGGTTCCTGTGACACGAATGTCGGCTATCAGGTCGTTTTGCCAGTTCGGATTAACGGTCTTGATGACGTCCCAGATTTTGTTCTTCGCCTCTTCGGAGGACGCGTCACCTTGAATGAACAGCTTGTTGCCGTCCATGTTTACATGAGTCAGACGGACGCCTTGCTGCTGAACAATGTTAAAAACGGATTCGTATTTTTGCTTCATCTGATCGAGCTGGTCGGCCATGTAAGACTCTCCTTAGCTCGTTAGATCCTCCGGGCTGAGCGGTGTTTCCGCAATATCGTGAGGTTTGTCCAGGGATACGCTGACCTTGTAGTGCAGTACGCATAGTTGCCACGCTACTATGATGCCTATTGACTATGGACGCCTCCTTGCTACAGGAGCTCGTCGATTTCGAAACGAGTCCCGCGCGGTATCGCCACTGGCGAGTCAACTACGACGACGCTATTGCAACGGTTACGCTGGATGTCCAGGAAGATGCGGGCATCCGGCCGGGATACAAGCTTAAGCTGAACTCCTACGACCTGGGCGTCGACGTCGAACTGCATGACATCGTGCAGCGTCTCCGTTTCGAGCATCCCGAGGTGCGGAGCGTCGTCATCACCAGCGCGAAGCTCCGTGTGTTCTGCTCGGGCGCGAACATCTACATGCTCGGCCAGTCGAGCCATGCCTGGAAAGTGAATTTCTGCAAGTTCACCAATGAAACGCGGAACGGTATTGAGGACGCCAGCCGCTATTCGGGCCTGAAGTTCATTGCTGCATGCAATGGTTCGACGGCCGGCGGCGGTTACGAGTTGGCGCTGGCGTGCGACGAAATCATCCTCATCGACGACCGGTCTTCGGCGGTCAGTTTGCCGGAGGTGCCGCTGCTGGGTGTTTTGCCGGGCACGGGCGGGTTGACGCGGCTCATCGACAAGCGAAAAGTGCGGCGCGATCACGCCGACATCTTCTGCACCTCGCCGGAAGGCCTGCAGGGACAGCGTGCCAAGGCCTGGGGCTTTGTGGATGCGGTCGTGAAGCCGCAGCAGTTCGCTGAATTTGTGCGAAAACGCGCTGGGGAATTGGCGCAGTTGAGCGACCGGCCAGCGGGTGCAAAGGGAGTGCCGCTTCCGCCGCTTGAACGCGTGATTGACGCCGGCGGCTATCGCTATGAGTACGTCGACGTACAGCTTGACCGCGAGGCGTCAACAGCGACGATCATGGTCCACGGTCCGCGAACCGCGAGCGAGAGTAAGGACGCCGGCGCCGCCTGGTGGCCGCTTCAGATGTCTCGTGAGTTGGACGACGCGATCCTGAATCTGCGGACCAACGAGTTGGAACTGGGTTTGTGGATTCTGAAGACCCGTGGGGATTCCGAAAATATCCTCGCCGTCGATCGGCAACTCATCGAGCACCGCGACAACTGGTTCGTCCGTGAGGCGCTGGGTATGATGCGCCGCACGCTCGCGAGGCTGGAGGTGTCGGCGCGGTCGATCTACGCCGTGGTTGAGCCGGGTTCGTGTTTCGCCGGGTCGCTGCTGGAACTCGCCTTAGCGGCAGATCGAGTCTATATGCTCGAAGATGGTCCCACCCTCACTCTGTCCGAGCTGAATTTTGGCGCGCTCCCGATGTCCGGCCGCCGGTCGCGACTGGAGGGGCGGTTCTACGGGGCGACGGACGAATTGAAGTCGCGAATTGGCGTGGCGCTTTCGGCGCGCGAGGCACTGGAACTGGGATTAGTCACGGTAGCGCCGGACGAGTTGGACTGGGCCGACGAGTTGCGGCAAGCGATTGAAGCCCGCACCGCACTCTCGCCCGACGCGCTGACCGGACTCGAATCGAATCTCCGCTTCGGGCCGCCGGAGACCATGGAAACCCGCATTTTCGGCCGCCTCTCCGCCTGGCAGAACTGGATTTTCTCTCGACCGAACGCCGTCGGACCGGCGGGGGCGCTCAAAGTGTACGGTACCGGTGCACGGCCCAAGTTCGACAAGGATCGAGTCTGACGATGATCGACTACGCCGAAACGATTCCCAACAACGTCGATCTGGCGAGCGATAAGACGCTCCAGCGAGCACTGGAAAAGTGGCAGCCGGCGTTCCTGAACTGGTGGAATGATGCGGGACCTGCCGACAGCGCGAAGCTCGAAGTCTATCTACGCACCGCGATCAGCGTGGACAAGGACGGCTGGGCCAACTTCGGCTACGTCAGAATGCCCGATTATCGCTGGGGCATTTTCCTGGTTCCTCGCGATGAAAATCGCATCGTCTCGTTCGGCGATCACCACGGCGAACCGGCGTGGCAGGAGGTGCCGGGAGAATACCGATCGACGCTGCGGCGCATTATCGTGACGCAGGGCGACACCGAACCGGCCTCGGTCGAGCAGCAGCGGCTGCTCGGTATGACCGCTCCGTCGCTGTATGACTTGCGCAACCTGTTTCAGGTGAATGTGGAAGAAGGCCGGCATCTATGGGCCATGGTGTACCTGCTGCACCGCTATTTCGGGCGTGACGGCCGCGAAGAGGCTGAGGCTCTTTTGGAGCGGCGGGCCGGCGGCCAGGACAATCCACGTATTCTGACGGCATTCAACGAGGAGACGCGGCACTGGCTGGCGTTTTTCATGTTCGCGTTCTTCACCGACCGCGACGGAAAATTCCAGTTGTGCTCATTGGCCGAGTCGGCGTTCGATCCACTTTCGCGGACCTGCCGGTTCATGCTCACCGAGGAGGCGCATCATCTTTTCGTGGGGGAATCCGGGGTGGCGCGGATGATCCAGCGAACCTGCGAGGTGATGCGCGACAACAATACCGACGATCCGGCACAGGTTCGGGCGTCCGGGGCCATCGACCTGGAGACGATTCAGAAGTACCTGAATTTCCATTCCAGCGTCACGTTGGATCTGTACGGCTCCGAAATCTCTTCGAACGCGGCGACCTATTACACTACCGGTCTGAAGGGCCGTTTCGAAGAGACGAAACTGTCCGACGACCATAAGCTCGGCGGCGATACATACCCGGTTCAAGAAGTGGAGGGAGATAAAATCGTCGTCCGAGGCGTGCCCGCGCTCACGGCCATGAACACGCGGTTGCGAGACGACTACATCCGTGAAATTGAGGCTGGCGTCGCTCGATGGAATCGTATTCCCGAGCAGTTTGGAATGGCGTTCCGGTTCACCTTGCCGCACGTCGGTTTTCATCGCCGCATCGGGAATTTTGCGAGGCATCATATCAGCCCGGCCGGCGAATTGATGACCGAGCCGGCCTGGAACAGCCGCAAGTACGACTGGCTTCCCGATGCCGATGACGATGTGTTTATTCAGTCGCTGATGGGACGCGTCGTCGAGCCGGGCAAGTTTGCCAGTTGGATCGCGCCTCCGGTGCGTGGGATTAAGGGGAAGCCCATCGATTTTGAGTACGTCCGCTTCAATTAACAACCCGGCCGCGAAGAAGCTGTTGAACGTCATCGCGCGCCAGGTTTCACACGGCTCCTTGCGGTCGAAAGAAGAGGGCGTAGCGACGATGCCCGAGGTGCATGAGGCTTGCGGTCTGGACGTCGACGGGATGTATGCGCTGCTGGGCGTGCTTCGCGAGGCAGGCTGGATCGACCTGACCGGCGAATACCCGTTCGAAGAGCTGCGGCTCACCCGGGAGATCTTCAATCTACTTCGTCGACCGCCACGTTCGCGAGGGGCGCGGGCAGAGCACGGCGATTCGCTGTGAAGGCCAGTCGTTCACGTACGCGCAGATTGCGGAACAGGTAAACCGCGCCGGGAACGGGTTTCTCCGGCGGGGTCTTGGGCCGGGGGACCGGATTGTTCTGATTCTGCCGGATGGCCCGGAGTTCGTCGCGGCCTACTTCGGCGCGATTAAGATTGGCGCCATTGCGGTTCCGACCAACACGGCGCTGCGTCCGGCAGACTACGAGTACCTCGTGAACGAGAGCCAGGCCTCCGCCGTGGTGGTCGCGCCATCTTTCCAGCCGGCTCTCGCCAAGCCCACGATTGTGATCTCGGACGAATGGTTTCTGGCGCAGTCGCCGGAGCTCGAAGCGGAGCCCACAACGAAAGACGATGCCGCGTTCTGGCTTTGGACTTCGGGCAGCACAGGAATGCCAAAAGCTGCGGTCCATCGGCATCGGGATTGGCTCTGCTGCTGCGCGAACTATGCGTATGGTGTTTTAGGAATCGGGGCGGGCGACGTCACGTTTTCTTCGTCCAAGCTGTTCCACGCTTATGGACTTGGAAACGGCCTGATGTTTCCGTTTTACGTGGGCGCCACGACGATCCTGTATCCCGGCCGGCCGCAGGCGGCAGCGATCCTCGCCACGGCGCGCGAGGCTCGCCCGACGCTGTTCTTCTCGGTGCCAACGCTGTACGCGGCGATGCTGCAGGAGACGGATGGACCGCTCTCGTACGACCTGGGCAGCATACGTCTTGCTGTTTCGGCGGCGGAACCGCTTCCGGCAGAGATCTTCCGGCGTTGGAAAGCACGCTTCGGAGTCGAGATTCTGGATGGCATCGGATCGACCGAGATGCTGCACATCTATCTCTCCACCCGTTCGGGTAGCGTGCGGCCCGGTAGCACCGGCCAGGCAGTGCCGGGCTATCAGATTCGAATCGTGGATCATGCGGGACAGGAGCTTCCACAAGGCACTGTTGGCGACCTGTTGGTGCGTGGCGCTAGCCTTACTCCGGGATATTGGAATCGTCCCGACCTTACAGCGCAGCGCATCGAGGACGGCTGGTTCCATTCCGGCGACAAGTACTCGGTCGACGAAGACGGTTACTACTGGTACGCGGGCCGCACCGATGACATGCTGCGGGTGTCCGGGCAGTGGGTTTCGCCTATTGAAGTCGAGAGCGCGTTGGCCGAGCATGACGCCGTGCTGGAAGCGGCGGTGGTGGCATACAAGGCACCCGGCGGGCTTTACACCTCCAAGGCGTTCGTCGTTCTGAAAAACGGTTCCACGGGCACGGCTGATCTGGTCCAGGAGCTGCAAGCGTTCGTAAAGCAGCGCATCACGCCCTACAAATATCCTCGCCACATCGAGTTTCTCGCCGAACTGCCGAAAAGCGCCGCCGGCAAGCTGCTGCGTTACAAATTGCGCGAGTGGGGTGAAACTGCAAGCGTTGCACCGTAACTTTTGTTGATATCCTGACGAAATCACAGTTGTGAAGCAACTTGAAGCCAAGCATCCGCGGGCCATTCGCTGGCTGCACTGGATCAACTTTCCATTGCTGACCATCATGCTGTGGAGCGGATTGCTGATTTACTGGGCCAACGGCATTTACAGCATCGGAATTGGCCGTTTCTCGTTGATCCACTTTTTCCCGAACTGGTTCTATGACCTGTTGGGAGTCGATCATCGCCTGGCGGAAGGCATGGCGTGGCACTTCGTGTTCATGTGGCTTTTCGCGATCAACGGGCTCGTTTACGTGATTTATACCGCGGTGTCGGGCGAGTGGCGCTACCTCGTGCCTAATCGCAACTCGTTTCGAGAAGCCATTCAAGTGATGCTGCACGATCTGCATTTAAGCAAGAAAGAGCCGCCTCCGCGGAAGTTCAATGGTGCGCAGCAGATTGCTTACACCAGCATTATCGTGATGGGCGCGGGATCGATTGTCACCGGCCTGGCGATCTGGAAGTCGGTGCAGTTCGGTTGGCTGACGTATCTGCTGGGCGGTTACGAGGCGGCTCGCCTGGAGCATTTCCTGCTCGCTGCCGGATACGTTCTGTTCTTCGGTATCCATATTGCGCAAGTGCTGCGGGCGGGCTGGAACAATCTGCGATCCATGATCACCGGGTATGAAGTCGTATCCGTCAAAGAGGCTGCCGAATGACGGACCAGGAAATCTCACGAATCACGCGGCGCAGTTTATTGACTGGCGGCATCGCGGCACTGGCCGGAACCGCCGCGTGGAAGTGGCTGCGGTCGCGCCCGGCGGACGGCAACCTCCCTTGGCCCTTGCGAGTCGGGCTCCGCATCAACGAGGAGTTTTCGAACGATTACTCCAGCGATACGCGGCTGGCACGCACCTTTCCGGCGAGCGCGATCCAGGAGAGCCGGGAGAACGGCGATCTCGGGCTCGACGATGACGTGGACCCGAACTGGAAGCTCAACATCGGAGACCTCTCGCTTTCGCTGGCGGACATCAAAGCGCTTCCAAAGGTCGAGATGATCACGCAACTCAAGTGCATTGAGGGCTGGAGCGTCGTGGTGAAGTGGGGCGGCGCCCGTTTCCGCGATTTTGTCGCCAAATATGCGCCGAACGAGGCGGCATCGAACGCGTACGTGGCGCTGGCAACGCCCGATCGCGAATATTATGTCGGCCTCGACAAGAAGTCGGCCATGCACCCGCAAACGCTGCTGGCCTACGAGATGAACGGTGCGCCACTGACGGCGGAGCACGGTGCGCCATTGCGCCTCGCGATTCCGCTGAAGTACGGCATCAAGAATCTCAAACAAATTGGAACCATTGCGTTCAGCAACACCCGGCCTCCGGATTATTGGGCCGAACGCGGGTACGACTGGTACGCGGGATTTTAGAGGAAGAATAGAAATTGGAGGGAGCCATGAAGCAGGTAAACGCAGGAATTCCACGCCGTGCTTTTGTGTTTATGCCTTTCGCGTTTGGCGGACTGTATGCCCTGGCAGCGAGGAAGGACCATGAAATCCCGGATGCCTCGATGGAGGGCTCCGGCTCCGAGGTCACGATTGTACTGTTCACCGACCAGGGCGAGCGCAAGGCTCCTGTGCAGGTGAAGAAGCTCGTGAAGCCGGACGCCGAGTGGAAGAAGGAACTCACGTCCGAGGAGTTTTCGGTGGCGCGACGTAAGGGGACGGAAGTCTCGTTTACAGGCCGCTACTGGAACAATCACCAAAAAGGACTCTACCGCTGCATTTGCTGCGGCAACGCGCTCTTCAGCTCGGACCAGAAGTTCGAATCAGGCACGGGCTGGCCGAGTTTCTGGGCTCCGATCGCGAAGGAAAACGTACGGGAACTGCGCGACAACAGCTTCCTGATGGTCCGCACCGAGGTTCTATGCACGAAGTGCGACGGACACCTGGGACACGTCTTCGACGACGGTCCGAAGCCCACCGGTTTGCGCTACTGCATGAATTCGGTGTCGATGCGATTTATTCCGTATCAGAAGAGCTAATCGCGCAGCGCGAATGTGAATAGCGACGTGCCGGCAGCGATCGCGACGTATTGCTTGCCTCCGATCGAATAGGTCATCGGGCCAGCTTCGACCTGTCCGCCCAGGCTCGTGTGCCACAGTTCGGCGCCGGTTTGGGCGTCGAGGGCGTAAAAGTAGCCTTCGCGCCCGCCTGCAAACAGGAGATCGGATGCCGTGGTCAGGACGCCGCTATCGGTGACATCGGTCATCTTGAATTCCCACTTCTTCTTGCCGGTTTGTGGATCGAGAGCGAGAATCGCGCCATAGGCGGAATCCTCCACGGGCGTATTGCGCAGTCCGCGGCGTCCAGCGTTGGCGGCGCGCGGCAAACCCCCGGTGTAGCGCTGGCCGGGGACGTATTTCTGCGACATTTTCGCCATGGTCATGTTGGAGTCCTGCCAGCTTGGGATGTAGAATAGCTGCGTGCGGGGGCTATAGGATGGCGAATACCAATTGGTGGCGCCGAAGAGGTTGGGATAGATCAGTTTGCCTTCCGGCGTCGGACTCATGTTTGGCGCGCGCATGGGCCGTCCCGCCTCATCGAGACCCGTAGCCCAATTGATCTTGGCATAGGCGTTGCCCGCGAGGAATTTTCCGGTCTCGCGATCGAAGACATAAAAGAAGCCGTTGCGATTCGCCCACATCAGCAACTTGCGCGGACGCCCCTGCCAATTGGCATCCACGAGAACCGGAATCTGCACGGCGTCATAGTCGAACTCGTCGTGGGGCGTGAACTGGAAATACCATTTCAGCTTGCCGGTGTCGGCATCGAGCGCCAGGGCGGAGTCGCTGTACAGGTTGTCGCCGGCCCGGTCGTCGCCGTTCCAATCCGGCCCGGGATTGCCCGTGCCCCAGTAAACCAGGTTAAGACTCGGATCGTAAGAGCCGGTGAGCCATGCTGGCGAACCGCCGTTCTTCCAGGAATCGCCCTCCCAGGTTTTCCCGCCAGGATCGTCGGGGCCGGCCACGGTGTAAAACTTCCAGGCTTCCTTGCCGGTCTTCGCGTCGTAGGCGGCGATGAATCCGCGGATGCCGTATTCTCCCCCTGCTACCCCGACCATCACCTTGTCTTTCACAACCAGCGGCGCATGCGTGATGGAGTACCCGAGCTTGGGATCACCGACCTCGATATTCCAAACCGGACGGCCGCTGGCGGAATCAATGGCGATAAGCCGGCCGTCGATGGTGCCCATGTACAAAGTGCCGCCAAGAATCGCCAGTCCACGATTGACGGACCCGCAGCACACGCGCGCATCCTTCGACGGATGGTAATCGTAATCCCAGAAGATTCGCCCGGTTTTGGCGTCCAGGGCGAACACGTGATTGGGTGCTTCGGTTACGTACATCACACCGTCTACGACCAACGGTGTCGCTTCGAACTTCTCCAGCGATCGCGCCTGGAACACCCACTTCAACTCCAGATTGGCGACGTTCTGCGGCGTGATTTTATCGAGCAGACTGTAGCGCTGGCCCGCAAGGCTGCCGGAATAGGTCAGCCAGTTATTCGGTTCGCGATCGGTGTGCAACAGCCGGTCGAACGACACCTGGGCAGAGAGCAGGGCGGGGAACAGAAGCAACGCGCTAGTCTTCATTGCGTTCCTTTCAGGGACAGCAGATAGCTGACCACGTCAGCGATTTCCGATGGGCTCAACTTCTCGCGATAGGACGGCATCGGCGACTGTTTGATGAGCGTAAGCTGGCGAAGATCGGATTTGTCCAGCGACACCAGGTGCTCGTCGCTGTCGATCAATTGAATCGTGTGGGTGTCTTCGTTAAGACGCCGGCCGTTAATGGTGGTCCCCTGTTTCGTGACGGCGCGCACAAAACGATTAGCCGGTGCGATGGCACTGTCGGGGTCGATCAGCGATTTTTCCAGGTAGTCGGCATCGCGCAACAATCCGATTTCGCTCAAGTCCGGACCGACACGCGAGCCTTTCTCGTCGACCCGATGGCAGTGCAGGCATCCGCCCTTGCCTTGCAAGATGGCCAATCCGCGCGCCGCGTCGCCCGTGCCTTTGGCCACTTCGCCGGCCGTGTGCATGGAGCGAAGGTAAGCTACCAGGTTGCGGCGGTCGTCGAGGGTCAGGTTTGTCGGCGGCATGCCCGTACCGGGAACACCGTTCAGAATGAGTCGCGCGATTTCGTCGTCGGTCGATGCGCGGCGAAACGTCCCTGATCGAAAGCTGACGCCCGGAACGGATTCCCCCACTTCGCCGTGGCATACAAAACAGTGCGTTCTGTAGAGCTGGTGTCCGGCGTCGACCTTGGTCTGCGCTCCGACCGGGAGCAGGAAAAACAGGAGCGCAAGGGAGGCCGCGCCTTTGTAGACCATGGGTTTTAGTATAACCACAGCTTGCGGGCAGGCTGGCGAACCGCCTGCACTGCAAAGCAGCACAGCCGCAACGCAACTAACGGAGACTCTCGGGTGGGAAAAGGTGGGACAGGCGGGTTCGTCTGTCCTTTTCCGGTGAAAGCTAAGCCTAAAGCCGTTTAATCAGCCATCCCGCGACCCCGGCGACGACCAGAACGCCGACATGCCACACCATCACGTGGCTCATGTTCAGGTTGGGACAGTGCAGCTCGAGCATTGTCACGCCGGTCAGCCCGGCCAGCGTCCCGATGGCAACCGGGCTCCTCGAAAAGCCGCGGCGTGCGATCAGGAACACTAGGAGGGCCTCCGGAATCGCCGTCACGAGGCCGGCTCGCAAGCACGGAATTCCTTGTAGAACGAAGCCTTGAAAACCGGTATTTCGGAACAGGACGCCAAATACCGCGATCAGCGCGAGGGCGGTGATCGCGAGCGTCCAGCCGCCGATCGTGCGCCGGCCTTGGGGCGTCATTTCGCCGGCAATGGCTGATGCTGAGGCCCATGCCGACACGCCAAGCAAGGCGAAAATGACGACGCGGTCGGTAGTGGTGAGTGCGTGAAAACCTGCCAAACCCAACACACCCGCGAGCGACACCGCGATCAAAGCGAAGGCCCCCAGGAAGCCGGCAATGTAGACCGAGGGGCGCGCCAAGGGCTTTACAGGCGCGAAGGACGATTGCAGCGGACCGCGAATCCGCTGCAGCACCGCGGGGTCTACGCGATGCTCCGACGCCGCTGCCCGCGCGAAAACCTCGTCAATATCCCGTGGCGTCATGACTTACTTTCCCAGCATAGCGCGCAGCTTTTCATAGGCCCGATGCGCTTTCTGCTTCACCGATCCAACGCTCGATCTGGTGGCGGTGGCCACCTCCTCGAGCGACATTCCCGAGATCTTGAGCATGGCGATGACCTCGCGTTGGCTCTCGGGAAGTGACGATAGCAGCGCATCCAGGTCTGGACCGCGTTCCGTCTTCGGCGGGCGAGCCTCGGGTTCCGGCAGGACCTCTACCGCCTGCTCACGGTTCTGGCGGCGCCGTGTCTTGCGGTAATCGTCAACCCGGACATGACGCGCAATGGCATAAAACCACGGCAAGACCGGCTCGCCGGCGCGATAGGTATGGCGTGCCTCGTGGATGCGCAGCCAGGTGTCCTGCAGCAGGTCGTCCGCATGTGCGCGGCTCACGGCTTGCGACATGAAGAAACGGTGCAGCATGGGGCTGACCTGGTCGATGAGCGCATTCGCCGCCTCCAAATCTGCCTGTTGATATCGCACCATGAGTGCCTCAAGGATCGGACCTCGCTGCAGGTTGGGAGACAATGTCTCCATTATCGACTTCGCTGGCGAGCCGTGGAAAGTTACGGCTAAACTAGCTGTGATGCGTTTGCTGCTGATCGTTTCCACGCTCGCGGCCGGCTTGGTGGTGGGGCAGGCCACGGCGCGGGATGGCATCGTCCATCGCGACGGGCTGGACTTGCACTACAGGACCATTGGTTCCGGCAGGCTCCTCGTGCTTCTCAGCGGCGGCCCCGGCATCGATGTCGACTACATGTTGCCAGTGGCGCAAGAGTTGGGGCGGTCGTTTGAGTGTGTTTTGTTTGAGCAGCGGGGCACCGGCCGATCGCGATCCGACAAGATGCCTGCCAGCCAGATGTCGGTCCAGAACGCCGTTGAGGATCTTGAAGCGTTGCGGCAGGCCCTGCAACAGGATCGGCTGTTGATTCTGGGTCATTCCTGGGGCGGAATGCTCGCCATGGCTTATGCGGCGGCGCATCCCGATCACGTTGACGCCATGATCCTGGCCGGCCCCGGCGGAATGGACCTGAAGTACCAGCGTGTCTTCGGCGACAACATCAACATGCGGCTGTGGCCGCAGGACAAGGACGCGGTGGATAAGGCGATGGCGATGGGCAGGAGCGCGAGTCCCGATGAGGCCGGGCTGGCGATCATGACTGCCCGGACGCCGGCTTATTTCTACGACCGCGACACCGGGCTGAAGTTCGCTCGCGAGACGCCGGCCGGCTCGTTTCATCAGCAGGCATTTAACCTGCTTATGCTCGATGCCAGCCAGCACTACAATGTCCGGAATGCGTTGCGAAGTTTCGATCGGCCAGTCCTGATTCTCCAGGGACATCAGGATCCCATCGGCGACTCAAACGCCTACGAGATTCATTCTGTCCTGAAGAACTCCGAGATTACATGGCTGAATCGGTGTGGGCACTTCGGCTGGATCGAACAGCCTCAGGATTTCTACAAAGCGGTGCGAGGGTTTTTGGATCACCCGCAGCCGCGGGCGTCGGAATAGTATGCCGGACTGGAAAGAATCTGGAATCCGAATCGTTCGCGCGGGTGAGCTCGACTGCAACACGCCCCAGACGACCGGTATGACTCGGGCCGCGGCAATCACGCATGCGCGAACCGGAGCCAGCAAGTTATGGGCGGGGACTGTAATTGTGGAGCCTGCGGCGCGGACCGGCGCTCACCACCATGGCGAATTGGAAACCGTCCTGTACATCGTCCGCGGAAGGGCGCGCTTCCGCTGGGGCAATCAATTGGAGAATGTCGAAGAGGCGGGACCGGGCGACTTCATCTATGTTCCGCCCTACGTACCGCACCAGGAGATGAATGCGCGGCCCGACGAGCCGGTGGAGGCAGTCGTGGTCCGCAGCGGCCAGGAACCGATTGTCGTTAACCTCGATATCGAAAGCCCCGAACCTGCGCCGCCCGCGGGTGGAGCGGCCGATCGTTTCCATTCTTGAACTCCTCTCAAGCGGTGATTGCCTTCGGCGCGGCGTTTGTCGCCGGGGCTGTGAACTCGGTCGCGGGAGGCGGCACAGTGCTGACCTTCCCCACGCTCATCTGGCTGGGCCTGCCTTCCGTGACGGCAAACGCCACGAATACAGCGATGGTGTGGCCAGGGTCGCTCGGTGGGGTTTGGGGCTACTGGCGGGAACTTCGCCGCGCTAAACCACGCATGCTTGCGCTTGTGATTCCGAGTGCGTTGGGTGGCCTGGCCGGTGCGTTATTGCTGCGCTGGACGCCTCCTGACGTGTTCGACCGTCTCGTTCCGTTCCTGATCCTGTTCGCAACGTTGCTGTTCATGGTCCAGGGGCGTTTGAAAACGACGCGAACCATGGGGCTGGTTGGCGCGACGGCGTTTCAATTCGCCGTGGGCGTGTATGGGGGCTACTTTGGCGCTGGCATTGGCATCCTGATGCTGGCAGCCCTGGGAATCCTCGGACTCACCGATATCTACGAGATGAATGCGCTGAAGAATTTCTTTGCGTTGGCCATTAACGGCATCGCGGCGCTCTATTTCATGTGGATGCATATGGTTTCGTGGCCGTTTGTCCTGGTCATGGCGGTTGGCGCCATTGCAGGCGGCTATTTATGCGCAGGCGTGGCACGCCGCATTGGTCCAGTTGCCGTGCGTCGGATCGTCGTGGCTATCGGGGTTGTGATGGCAGTCTCGCTGTTTCTGAAAAGGTAAAGACTGTGGAAGGGTGTAGCAGGAATTCAGCGGTAACGCAGCCTGAAGGCTCGTCACCGCTGATTTCATTCAGGTAGCAGCCGGGCGTTATCTCAGCTCCAGTTCAGGATCACTTTGCCCGAGCACGCCGTCCTCATCACGGCAAACCCCTGCTCGAAATCGTGATAGGCGAAGCGATGCGTGATCACCGGCCGAATGTCGAGACCCGACTCCAGCATGACCGCCATCTTGTACCAGGTTTCGTACATCTCGCGTCCGTAGATTCCTTTGATGGTGAGCATGTTGAACACGACAGTGTTCCAGTCGATCGCCATCTCTTTCGACGGAATCCCAAGCATGGCGATCCTTGCGCCGTGGCTCATGTTGGCAAGCATCTCCCGGAACGCGGCGCCGATGCCGGACATCTCCAGGCCGACGTCGAAGCCTTCCTGCATGGCCAGCTTCTTCTGAACCTCGGGCAGAGGTGTTTCGCTGGTATTAACAGCGAGCGTAACGCCCATTTTCCGCGCCAGTTCGAGCCGATAAGGGTTGACATCCGTGATGACCACGTAACGCGCGCCCGCATGCAGCGCCACACCGGCGGCCATGATTCCAATCGGCCCCGCGCCCGTGATCAGCACGTCTTCGCCCAGCACCGGGAATGACAATGCCGTGTGGACGGCATTTCCAAAGGGATCGTAGATGGCGGCCACGTCGAGATCGACATTGTCCTTGTGACGCCAGATATTCTGCATCGGGAGCGCAATGTACTCGGCGAAGGCGCCGGGCCGGTTCACGCCGACGCCCATCGTATGCGCGCAGAGATGGCGGCGACCGGCCAGGCAATTGCGGCAGCGTCCGCACACCACGTGACCTTCGCCCGAAACAATGTCACCGGGATGAAAATCGTTGACATTTGCGCCAACTTCGACGATTTCACCCACGAATTCATGACCGATATGCATCGGGACCGGGATGGTGCGCTGCGCCCACTCATCCCAGTTATAAATGTGCAAATCCGTGCCGCAGATGCCCGTTCGGCGCACCTTGATGAGCACGTCATTAATGCCGATGGTTGGCTCTGGAACGTCCTCGAGCCAGAGCCCTGGCTCCCGCCTGCTTTTAACGAGCGCTTTCATGAGTTCTCAGTTTTATTGTGACACTCGTTACTTATAGACGTCGCGTTTCAGGTCGTCCGGGAGATCGGAAAAGCGGCCGAGCATGTCGTAGACTTTGATGGCGGCGTGGTTCAGGATACGCTCGCCGGCGCCGACCTCCAGCCAGGTGCTGGCGCTGGCGGCGCCATAGCCATTGCGCGACGCGGCAAGAATGGTCGGGAAATAGCCGTTGTAGCCGTTTGTATAGCCCATGACAATGCAGGTCGACACCGGGCACCGCTCGCGCCAGTTGATCTGAAAATCGACGAACGGTTCGCCAGGAAACGTAGCTATGGCGATGCGCTTGTTGATGAGCACGGCCGCGGTGGGAACCTGAAATTCAGGCGAGATGGGGGCGCCGTACAATTCGATCCCCTGGGGTCCCAGGAACTTCAGCAGGGCCGCCTTGAACTTCTCCCGGTCCCAACGAAGCTGGAACGTCATCAATTGTTCGGAAGTGTCGAGCGTAGAATTCGGATTCGACTCTGTCCGGATACTCTTGGCGACCCGCGCGGCTTCATGGCCGAGTTGTTCGCCCGTCCAATCGCGCCACTTCACGGCGCCCTCCTGAATCTTCGTTACCGCATAGTACGGATTGATATCGCCTGGCGCTCCCTGGACGAAAAAGGCGGTGGGTTTGCCCGGAACCTCCTGTTCGATTACCCGAGCCATGGCAGCCGGGAAATCGGCGGAGTATTGCTGGTTGTCGGAGCCCAGGACCACCGGGTGGCAGGCGTAGTTCACGAGGATTGCCATCGGCGCGCCGTCAATTGAGTCGACGCGAATGACCGTAACCGTGGGATCGACAGGCCGGGTTGGCTTACGGTCGGGATTGCGTTCAAACCATGCGACGGAACCGTCCGGCTCGACGCGCAGGCGGTTGTGCCCCACCGCGACGCTTCCCGTTCCAACGCCGATGCGAGCGGGCGCGAGATGGGAAGCGGCATCCTGAATGGCGCGCTCAATCTTCTCCAGCGCGGCGCCCTCCCACTCGGGCGGGCCATTCTTGTTCTCATCGCGGATCACGGGAGCGCTGTGGGTGTGCGAGGCAGCCGCCAGCAAGCACGAGATCCCGCTGGTGCGGCGGGCGGATTCCTTGAGAGCCTCCATCGATGCCGGCCCAAAGGCACGCCCCAAATCGAGGGTTACGATAGCGAGCCGGCGTTCCCCGCTTTCGAGCACTAGGACGCGGGCAAATAGTGGATCGAGCGTGCTGGACGCGGGCGTCAGGCGGTCCTCAAACCCCCACATAATTTCATGCGTGGCGGGCGTGATATCAACCTTCGCGATCCCGGCTCGCAAGGCTGCGGCCTGAGTCGTCGTGGAAAGAAAGCCGCAGAGCATGGCGGCGGCAACAATTTGTCGATGCATAACTCCGAACCCAGTATAGTGCCGGTATACCAGGAAGAAAATGCATGCTGCGGCACGTCGAACCCGGCTAAGGTGTTGATTTCGGCTCTTGGTCGGTGAAGTGCTACCCAAGGGCGGAGGACAACTTTGTGGATCGGGGAACAGTCATGGGCAACTTTCTTCTTGGTTTTGGAATTGGCGTAACGGTTGGCATTTTGTTTGCTCCAAAATCCGGGCCGGAATCACGCAAGTATATCGCCGACAAGGCTAACCAGGGCACCGACTACCTGGTGAAACAAGGTCAGCAACTGAAGGACAACGCTTCGGACCTCCTGGACCGCGGCATGCAGAGCGTGAGCAGTCAGAAGCAAAAAGTCGCGGATGCAATCGGCAACACAGCCGATCGCATGAAGGATTTTCAGCGCCAGGTGCAGCGGATGTAGAAGGCTGGCGATTGCCACGTTTTTTTATTAACTCGCTCCTCGCAATATAATTCTTGCGTGCGAGGAGCGAACTCATGAAACTACGGTACCTGCTGGCCCTAGGTGTGTGCGCCTGCACACTTGCCTCTTGTAGCGGTTCCAGGCATGATCCAAACGAGAAATACTACCTGGTAACCGTTAATGTAAATGTCCCCTACTGGCAGACGTCGGCAGCCGGCTTGGCGCGCGCCGCGAAGGATGTCGGTGTGCTTGCTGAGGTTGCAGGTCCGGACGGCTACGATCCGGCCGCGGAACATGCTGCATTTCAAAATGTTCTCGGCAAGAAACCGGCGGGGATTCTCGTTTCGGCCGCCGATGCGAATCTCCTGCGGCCCGATATCGACGCGGCCGCCGGGCAGGGAGTGCCGGTGATTGCAATCGATTCGGACGCGCCCGCGAGCAAGCGCCTGTTCTTCATCGGAACCAATAACTATCAAGCAGGATTTGCGGGTGGCCATCTTGTGGCGAAGCTTCTTGGAAAGAAGGGCGAAGTTGTCGTCTACACCATGCCAGGACAACTGAATCTCGAAGAACGCCTGCATGGATATCGCGATGCGTTTGCCGAAAGCCCGGGCATACACATCGCGCAGATTATCGACATTAAAGGCGATCCCCGCGTGGCCTTCGACTCGACGGAAGCGATGGTCGAGAAGGACAAAGTGAAGGCGGATGGTTTCGTGTGTCTCGAAGCCATTGCCTGCAAGGAAGTCGCAGACGTGCTCAACCGCAAACACATCACCGGGAAAACCGTGGTCGCCATGGATACCGACAAGGACACGCTCGATTGGATTCAGAAGGGTGTCATTGCCGCGACCATCGCGCAGAAGCCCTATACGATGGCATACTTCGGGCTCAAGATGCTCGATGACGCGCACCACAGTAAACTCGCGGCGCCTGCTGGCGGCGTCAATTCGTTTTCGACGCTGCCGGTCTTTGTCGATACGGGCACGACTTTGATTGACAAAAACAATGTGGACGAGTTCCTGAAGGCAAGTGCGACGGCCACGGCGAATTCCAAAACATAGGCGGCATCTGACGAGATGGAAAGCCCAAGCGAACTGGAATGTCCGAAGTGTCAGGGCCGCATGGAAATCGGATTCGTGTGCGACCGTTTATATGCCGACATTTATTGGATGGAAGGCGTTCATGAGCAAAGCCAGTGGGTGGGGATGAAGATCTCAGAGAAAGCCAGGTACCCGGTCCTGAGCTACCGTTGTATCTCCTGTGGTTTTCTGGAATCATACGCCCGGCGGCCGGATCACCGAATCGCGCCGTGTGTTTAAACAGATCGTGTGAGGTACAGTCGGTCAAGAATGCCAAAACGCCGGTTCTTAGTGGTCCTCTGGTTGTTCCTCGCGCACGCGGGACTCTCTGCCTCCGACATTGTGACGTTTCCGAGCGGGACGGTCACACTGCACGCAGTGTTGTACAAGCCCGAAGGGAAAGGGCCGTTCCCCGCTGTCGTTTATAACCACGGAAGTGCCAAGGGCATGATCAGCAAGGAGGCATTCGATGTCCTCGGACCCGTATTTGCGAGCCATGGATGGGTATTCCTCGGGCCTTACCGCCGCGGTCAGGGTTTGAGCGCCTCGGCAGGCCCCTACATCGGCGATGAAATCGATCGGGCGGAGAAGAGTGGAGGTATGCCGGCGGGCGTCGCGACGATGGTCCGCCTGCTCGAGACCGACCATTTGCAGGATCAATTGTCGGCGCTGGCATGGCTACGAAAGCAGTCCTTCGTGGAGACGAATCGTGTTGCAGTGGCCGGGAACTCCTTTGGGGGCATCGAGTCCGTGCTTGGCGCTGAAAAAGGGAATTACTGTGCCGCGGTAGCGTCGGCAGCAGGCGCTCAAAGTTGGAAACTGGCACCGGAACTGCAATCGCGTATGACTCGTGCGGTTCAAAATGCAAATACGCCCATTTTCTTTTTCCAGGCTGCAAACGACTTCAACCTCTCGCCGAGCAGGGTTCTGTCGGAAGTAATGAAACAAGCGAACAAGACATACGAGGTTAAGATTTATCCGCCGTTTGGCAAGTCCACAATGGACGGCCACACGCTCGGGTATTTCGGTGCATCCGTCTGGGCCGACGACGTCTTCCGGTTTCTCAACCAGCATTGCGCCAGGTGAGACGGCATCCGCCCGCGGATCGGACATTCCAAAATCCTTTGCTAATTCTTCGCTCGTACCACGCTTTCCCCATCAGGAGGCAGTGAGTACACATGAAGAAGACGATCATAGTCGGAGGCCTGATTCTGTCGACCATTGGGTCGGCCCTGGCGACGGACGTGGTGAACGAGGATCGCCGGACGTACAAACTCCGGGTACAGAGCGAAGGGAAGCTCAGCATCTCGAATTACACGATCAAAGCCAAGACGACGATGTACGGCCTATGCGGGGCTTCGTTTTGCTCGTTTGCGATTCCGGGAAGCAAAATCGAGGCCAAGAAAGACGACAGGATCAAGATTCGCGATGGCAGGCTGGTGAGGTAAACGGAAGGCCTTATTTTATGAGCCCGGAATCCGACGCCGAAAGGCTGTCGCGAGAGGCTTGCGAGAGCGCCAAAGCGGGCCATCACGAGGAAGCGGCGGGATTGTATGAACGTGCTCCCGCCCTCGATGGAGCGCGCGTGAACGAGCCGTGAAACTGTTTGTCGTCATCAATTGACTATCGGTACTGTTGAGTATATATTCTCAATAGAACCACATGCCTCATAAACGTGCCGCCGAGGAGTTCCTTCCGCTAAAACCGCACTGGTTTCACGTGCTCCTTTCTCTCTCCGATCAACCGCAGCATGGCTACGGAATCATGCAGGACGTGCTCGAGCGCACCGGCGGCAAAGTTCGCCTGTGGCCGCCAACACTGTACGGCACCATCAAACGTTTGACCGAAGAAGATCTGATCGAGTCGTCTGATAGCCGGCCGGCGCCGGAGCTCGACGATTCGAGACGCCGCTACTACCGGCTGACCGCGCTCGGACGCCGTGTCCTGGAGGCCGAATGTTCCCGGCTGGAAGACCTCGTGAAAGCGGCCCATTCCAAGCGTGGCTTGCGGGAGCGGAAGGCCGATGCCTGACCTGCGGCCCGTTGCATTCGGCCTCCGTGTCTATCGCGCCATCGCACGAGCCTATCCCCACGAATTCAAAAACGTCTACGGCGACGAAATACTCGGAGCCACGGAGGAAAGCGTCGAGGACGTCTGGAAACACCACGGATACTGGGGCCTACTGCGGCTGTTGCTCGACTTCGCGGTACGCGTCCCGCTGGAACACCTTTCGGAGTTGCAACAGGACGTGCATTACGGCGTGCGGTCGCTGGTTTCCTCGCCGGGGTTCAGCCTGGTTGCGCTCATCTCCCTGACCCTTGGCATATGCGTCGCCACATGCGCCTTTAGCGAGATGAATGGAATTGCGCTCCGTGACCTGCCGGCAGTTCGGAGTCCACGAGAACTGGTCGTTTTGGAATTGCCCGTTTCATATCCGGCTTACAAGCGGTTTCGCGGACAGACGGGAATCTTCTCAGCAACCATGGCGTATGCCGCGCCTGTGCCGTTCGCGCTCTCCATCGGTGGGGGAAGCACGGATCGGACATGGGGGCACCTGGTCTCGTCCACCTACTTTTCGACGCTGGGCGTGCATCCCGCATTGGGATCGCTCTTCGACGCCGCCAATGAGGCAGGCGACCCGATGCCGCAGATCGTTGTGAGTTATCGTTTCTGGCACGACCGCCTGAGCCACGATTCTTCGGCCATTGGCAAGATCCTACGGGTGAACGGCCATGCCTGCACCATCATTGGCGTCGCCCCCAAAGAATTCCTTGGCGCCTCCCCGCTGCTATTCCCGGCCGATCTCTGGATGCATGTCTCAACCGGCAGCAAGGTCACACCCGAACTGGCAGACAATGGCCTCGAACGCAACGATCTGTCCATGTTTTTTGTGGTCGGCCGATTACGGCCTGGAGTCGGCACCGCCGCCGCCGAAGCGGCTTTAGATACTGTGGCCAGCCAGTTGGAAGCGGAGCAGGTTCGCATGGATCCAGTGCGGCGTCACCGTCGCGTGCTGCTCGTCGAAGGCGGGAGGATGCTGCCGCTTCGTAAACAGGACCTCCCCTTCTTCACTTCATTCCTGGCGATCATGGCTGTTCTCATCATGGCGATCGCGTGCGCGAATATCGCGAACATGATGCTGGCGCGGGCCGCACGGCGGCGGAAAGAGATCGCGATCCGGCTCTCTCTGGGAGCGAGCCGCATTCGACTCATACGCCAATTGCTGACCGAGAGCACGGTTCTCGCCGTGCTTGCGGGAGTTCTTGGGTATGCCGGCTCAAGCTGGCTGATGACCATCAGCTCGCAAGTCAGAATGCCGTTTCCGATGCCTGTGGCGTACGATTTCCGTCCTGATGGTCATGTTCTGCTGCTCACCGCCGTTCTTTGCCTGGTTACTGGCGTCGTGTTCGGACTGGCGCCTGCTCTTCAGGCCACGAAAGCGGATGTCGTGGACGCGTTGAAAAAGGGGGACACAGATTTTATGGCCGCGCGGCGTCGACTCAGCCTTCGAAACCTGTTGATTGTGTCTCAGGTCGCCGGCTCGTTGACGTTACTGGTCCTCCTCGGAGTCCTGTCGCTGGGCATTCAAACCACGCTTGGAGTCCAGGCAGGTTTCAATTCCGAACGGCTCTACTCGATCGCTCTCGACCCGGCGCGCGACGGCTATGACAGCGCGCATGCCTCGGTGTTCTTCGACAGAGTTCTGAATCGCGTGAGGGCGCTTCCGGCGGTAACGTCCGCGAGTCTGACGGAGACGCTCCCCGTTTCGATGGCCGGCGCGAGGATGCTGACCTCCGATCCGGCGGGTGGAAATCTGACCGTTTCCGCAAACAAGAATGTCGTGGGGAAAGGCTACTTCGAAACCGCAGGCATCCGTGTTTCCATTGGCCGCGGTTTTCACGCGGAAGACGAAATGCCGAACTCGACCGCCGTCGTTGTGAGCGAAACCCTGGCGACAGCATTGTGGGGGGCTGCGGATCCTGTTGGACGGCCAATCGAGATTCGGAACGGTGAAGCCACCCCGTCGAAGGTGATACCGGGTTCGTTCGATCATCGTCCGACGGTGCGCGAGGGTGGCCAGACGTTTCAGGTGGTGGGCGTAGCGGTCGACGTAGCCAATGGATTGACGGTTGGAAAACCGTTGCCGGCAGTCTATTTTCCGCTGCACCCATACGACTACAGCCATCCCCCGCTTCAAGGAATCACGCTGCTCCTGCGTGGCGCTCCCGGCGCCGACGTTTTGAGCGTGGTGCATCGCGAGATTGCCGCCATTGACGATCGCGTCACCCCATTCAACGGCCGAAGCATGGCTGAGCAAATCAATCAATTCATGTCGCCGCTGCGGTCGGCGGCCTGGACGTATGCCCTGATTGGAATTTTCGGAGTCGTGCTCGCATGCGTCGGAATCGCGGGAGTCACCGCGTATTCCGTGGTGCAGCGCAGCCGTGAAATCGGCATTCGCATGGCGCTCGGGGCAAGGACCCGGCAAGTGCTCTCCCTGGTGATGAAGGAAGGCCTGTCGCTCGTGACTGCGGGAACCGTTGTGGGGATGGCGGGCGCATGGTCGGGCACGCGGTTTCTCGCGTCGATGAATGCCAGCGTGGGAACGGTGACCAGCACCAGCAGTTCCGACCCGGTGGTGCTGGTCGGCGCACCTCTGTTGCTCGCGGCGGTCTCCTTCCTCGCATGCTACCTTCCGGCGCGGCGTTCGACGCGGGTCAATCCAGTCGTGGTGCTGCGGCAGGAGTAACGCAAGCTTCAGCTTGTCCTAAGGCCGCCGAAGGCGGCAGAACCTGGACCGGTTTAACTCTCCACAAGCGCTAACGGGCGGATCGGCGACCCCGTCGCTCCGCGAATCTTCATCGGAATTGCTACGAAGCCGAACTCGTAGATGCGTTCCTTCGCCAGTTGCTCCAAGTTGAGCGCTTCGATGATATGTATGCCGCTCTCCACCAACAGATGGACATGAACCGGCATCCCGGAGGGAACGCGTTCGAAAGCAATCGTGTCCGACCCGGCCGCGAAGACACCGCGAGCACTCAGCCACTGCGCCGCGTCAAGTTCCGGCCCTGGACCGGTCGGATTGGCGCCGTGTCCTCCCGTGATATAGCGCGCCGCATCAGACCAAAAGGATCCCCAACCGGTACGCAACAGCACGACATCACCCTTTCGGACCTCAACCGATTGCGCTTCCTGCGCACGTTCGAGATGCGCGGGAGTGATGGCGAAATCGGCGGGGAGGGCATCCACTCCTTCCAGCCCCGCGATGTCGAGGAAGACGCCTCGTCGGAAGATGGGCGCCACGGTATCGATCGAGAACTTCTTCAGTCCACCCCCGTAATCCTGCTCCGGCGCGACTTCCGTTCCACCGTGCAATTTACCGCCGCAGGAAAAATGGCACAAGGCATCAATGTGAGTCCCCACATGCGTCCCCAGAGCCATGGAGTCGGCCGCCGAACTGACCCCGCCCTCACCCACCAAATCGCCGTGCTTTTTCGTCAAACCAAACAGGAATGGCGGATGCGTCGGGTAGTGAGGCATCCCGATGAAGTAAGGCTGACCGAGATCGAACACACGGGCGTTCTGAATCTGCTCAATGAGGCTCACGTAAGAAGTAAAGCACGAAATGCGCCGCTACTCGCAACGTAGCGCCACCATGGGATCCACGCGCAGCGCGCGCCGCGCCGGAACGTATCCCGCAACCAATGCCACCGTCATCAAAATCGCAGCCGTTGCAATGGCAGTCAGCGGATCACTCGCGGTGACGCCGAACAACAGCGATTTTGCGTATCGTGCTGCCCACATCGCAAACGGCATTCCAGCGAGTACGCCCAAAACGACAAGACCGGCCGTCTCGCGCAGCACCAGCCAAAGGATGTTCGCGCGACCCGACCCCAGGGCCACCCGTATGCCGATCTCCGCTGTCCGGACGGCGACGGTAAACGCCATCAACCCGTAAAGACCGATGCAGGAAAGCAACAACGCCAGCCCACCGAAAAAGCCGGAAAGCGTCGCAAGCAGCCGTTCCCGAAGCAGCGATTCTTCCGCCTGCACCTGCAGTGTCTTCGCGCGGAAGATGGGCAGGTTGCGATCCACCGCGGCCACCTCGCGCCGTGCTTGCGCGAGCAGACCAGCCCCGAGGCGATAGCGCAGCTCGTAGGAAACAAATCCCCAGTGGTATTCCTGCTCATGCCCATGCTGGAACAGCGGATAGTACAAGACAGGGCTGATTGCTTCTCTCGGCCCGTGATAGCGCGTGTCCTTGGCGACCCCCACGATGGTGGCAGAGTCGCCCAACTTGTGTCCGAGCGGATTTTGCCGGGGGAACGCGAACTTCGCGAGTGTCTCACTGACAATCACAACCTTCGGAGCGTTCTCCGTGTCGCGCCATTCGAAATCACGACCCTGCACGATAGGCGTCGAAACCGTAGAGAAATAACCCGGGCTGACCGAGTTCCAGGAGACATGGATCTCGCTGCCCTCCGGCACGCGTTGGCCATCGATGTAATCGACCCGGTCTACGAGATCGAAGTTATCGTCCACAGGTCGAACAATCGACGCACTGGCCGACTGTACATCCGGCAGCGTTCGGAGACGGTCGAGAACCTCACGATAGACCATGCCCGCACGCTGATCGGGGTAACCGCCGAGCTTAGTGTCAACTGAAAACATCAGGACGTTGCCGCGCTCGTAGCCCACGTTGACCCTCCACAGTTTCTGGACCGTCCGCACGAAGAGCCCCGCGCTCATAATCAGAACGACCGAGAACCCGACTTGTAGGACCACCAGGAATCGATCGAGCGCGCGGGAGGACCGTCCCGCATTCCGCGACCCCTCCTTGAGGTTTGCGGCCGGATCGAGCCGCGTCCCGCGGAGTGCGGGCGCTACTCCGAACAGGATTCCAGCGATCAGCGATACACCCGTTGTGAAGCCGAAGATTCTCCAGTCCGGATGGATATTCAGGGGAATGGGGGTCTCTCCAGTCGAGATCATTCGGACGAGTGCGCCGCTGCCCCAGCGCGCCAGAGCCAATGCCAGCATGCCGCCGGTCACCGCGACGATCGCGGTCTCTGTCATGAGCTGCCTCACGATGCGGGCACGACCCGCGCCGAGCGCCAGCCGAACGGCAATCTCGCGACGCCGGTTCGAGGCTCGGGCCAGCAGCAGGTTGGCAATGTTCGCACACGCCACAATCAATACGATCCCGGCAACGCACATCAGCAGCTTCAGCGGCAAGGCGTACTCTTCTTGCACACCACTGACCGTGCCGGTCGCGGCCGATCGGAGAACCAGGTGGCTCTCGCGCACCAGACTTTGGATGTTATGCCAGCCCCGTACCTCGGAAGTGGCAAGTTCCTCCACGAGAACCTGCCGGTGGATTACGTCGAGTTCGGCTTGCGCCTGGCTGGTTGTAACGTCAGGACGGAGACGCCCCGCTATGAGAATCCAACTCGTGAACGTGGCCGTCCACCGCTTGGGATCGGGTCTCAGGCGGTCCAGGGCATGCATGGGAAGCCAGACGTCAGTGTCGCTTCCGACGTAGATTCCCGAAAACTGGGGAGGTGTGACTCCGATCACGGTGAAGGGGACCTGGTCGATCGCCACGGTTGCGCCAACAATAGCAGGATCCGCTCCGAAACGGCTGCGCCAATACCGGTCGCTCAGGACGACTACGGATGCGCCCGGTTTGTCCTCGTCCGCTGAGAAGAAACGGCCGCGTTCCGGAGTAAGGCCGAGTACTGAAAAGAAGTTCGCAGTGTATGCTTCGCCGCCCGCCAGGCCGGAAACGCCGCGAAAGGCGAGATTCAAACGTCCAATTCTTGTCCGGCCGAAAATACCCGAGAGCGTTTTGGAGTGCGCCTGGAAGGCCTCGAGTTGTGGATAGGCGAAGGAACTGTTCCAGGCAGTGTGGCCGCCTTTCGGATAGGTATACGTGAGTTGAACGACCTGCTGCGGGTCCCGAACCGGCAAGTTGCGGATGAGAACCGCATTCAGAAGACTGAAGATCGCAGTGTTTGCACCGATGCAAAGGCCCAGTGACAGAACCGCCGCCGCCGTGAATCCGGGCGATCTGCGAAGCGTACGGAAGGAATAGGTCAGATCCTGCCTGAAGCGATCCCAGGAAAGCCATCGCCACATTTCGCGCGTCACCTCCTGAATTAAGGTTGTGTTGCCGAAGGCGCGTTGCGCTGCGTAACGGGCGGCGTCGGGAGTCAGGCCTGCGGATTCCTGCTCCTCTGTTTCCAATTCTAGGTGGGTTCGAAGCTCGTGATCCAGGTCCCGATCGTGAGGTCGGCGCCACCAGCGCATGCCCATGGTAGATATTCTACTGTAGGAGTTTTGCTATTTGGAGAGCGCGCGCCCCCCCTGCGCCACCATTCCCATAGATAGAAAGAGCCGGGTTGACAACCCGCTGCAGGTTGAACAACTGCATCACAGCCGCGGCTGACAGCGAAGATAACCGTTATCCAGCGGTTTACCGTCCGGAAGGTAGGTGTGGTGCTTCACCCTGAGATGCTGTATCATAGCCGGAAAGGGTGCCTAACCAGATGCAGGTCACGAAATTAACCTTGGGACGAATCTTCCTCGCGGGCAGTTTGCTCGCTGCCGCCGCTATCCCGTTGTCCGCACAGGCTTATAAGCCCGCGCGTATCGACGGTCATCCTGATTTGAACGGAATTTGGCAGGTCATGAACGAGGCCAACTACGACCTCGAAGGCCATACCGCCCGGTCCGCGATGGCCCTCCGTAAGGGACCCTATGGCCCGGTTCCGGCGGCACCGGTGTTGGCGTTGGGAGCGGTTGGTTCGGTTCCGCCCAGCCTTGGCGTGGTCGAGGGTGGCGAGATTCCGTACAAGCCCGAGGCGTTGGCGAAGAAGAAAGAGAACCAGGAACATTGGCTGGAGCGCGACCCCGAGATCAAGTGCTATCTCCCCGGCGTCCCGCGCGCAACCTACATGCCGCAGCCTTTCGAGATTCTTCAAAACTCGAAGCAGTTTTTCATTGCTTACCAATATGCCGGCGCGGTCCGGAACGTATTCATGAAAGATCCGGGTCCAGCACCGGTCGATTCCTGGATGGGCCAGTCCGTCGGTCACTGGGAAGGCGATACCCTGGTGATAGACGTCACCGGTATGAACGATTCGACCTGGTTCGATCGCGCCGGGAATTTTCATAGCGACGCTTTGCACGTCGTCGAGCGCTACACACGTGTCAGTCCGGAAGTGATCCATTACGAGGCCACCATTGAAGATCCCAACACCTTCACTCGCCCGTGGAAGATCAGCATGCCGCTTTATAAACGCCAGGAAAAGAACGCACAGCTTCTGGAGTTTAAGTGTGTAGAGTTCGTGGAAGAGTTGATGTATGGCAAGTACCGTAAGCATCCGCTCGGCCAGTAAACTCGCAAGAAAGGAATCATACATGCGAAACCGAGTCGTGGCCCTGGCAGGATTGCCTGCAATGGCTCTATTCATGTGGGCAGCCGTTCCCGCGGCCGCTCAAACCCAGAAGGCCGCGTCTAAGGCGTCCAGTTTGCCGCGCATGCCCGACGGGCATCCGGACCTGCAAGGTACCTACGATCTGGCGACGATGACGCCGATGCAACGCGCCTCCGGCACGCCCCTGGTCCTGAGCGGCGAGGAAGCCGCCAAGCTCGAAAAAGCTTACGCCAAGCAGCGGGCACAGGGCGATGCGCCTATCAGTGGGGATCGCACCGCGCCTCCCAAGGGAGGGGATGGGTCGGTGGGCGCCGCAGGCAATGTCGGCGGATATAACTCCGGCTGGCTCGATCCGGGTTCAGCCTTTACCATCGTCGACGGGCAGAAGCGGGCGTCTCTGATTGTCGATCCGCAGGATGGGCGGCTCCCTCCGCCTGCACCAGGCGCGAGGCAAAGGGGCTTCGCAGCTCGTCAACGCCCGACCTCCGATCAGACCGAGAGCAACGACCCCGGCCTGGAACGCACACCAGGCGCTTATGATGATCCTGAGCGCCGTCCGCTGGGTGAGCGCTGCCTCCTCGGGTTTGCGTCCACCTCCGGCCCACCCTCGCTGCCGGACTACTTCTACAACAATCTGCATCAGATCGTGCAGACTCCCGACAGCATCCTGATCCTCACCGAAATGGTGCACGACGCCCGCGTCATTCACATGAACAGGCCGCACCTGCCATCAAACATCCGGCTGTGGTTCGGCGATTCGGTGGGACACTGGGAAGGCGACACGCTCGTCGTCGACACCACGAATTTCAACGACAAGACCCGGTTTTACGGATCGTCGGAAGATCTGCACGTGATTGAGCGATTCACGCGCGTGGACGCAAAGACGCTTCTGTATCGTTTCACCATTGACGATCCGAAGACCTGGACCAAGCCGTGGACCGGTGAGTTCACATGGCCCGCGACTGACGCGCACATTTACGAGTATGCCTGCCACGAAGGCAATTACGCGCTGATGGATATTCTGAAAGGCGCGCGACTAAGAGAGCAGGACGAAGCAGCGGCTAAGGCCGCGAAGAGCACCAATCAGTGAGGTTAGAGATGCGAATCAGACTCTTGACAATAGCGTTTTGCTCCGCCGTGGCGTTGTTCACGGCGTCGCTTCCGGCGTCGGCTCACCACGCCTTTGGATCTGAATTTGACGCCAACCGGCCGATCCTGCTGAAGGGCAAGATCGTGAAGATCGAATGGGTGAATCCGCATACCTGGATTCACGTCGAGATCACGAAGGCGGACGGCAGCAAGGAAGTTTGGATGGTGGAGGGCGGAAGCCCGAACACCCTGCTTCGCCGCGGCGCCAATAAGAACACGTTCCCGGTTGGAACGGATATCGTGGTCGATGGCTACCAGGCCCGCGATCACTCGGAAATGCGCGCTAATGCCCGCAACGTGACGTTCCCTGACGGTCGTAAGCTGTTCCTGGGTTCGCCGGGAACGGGTGCGCCGAATCCGGATGAATTCCCGGCCGGAAAAGTAGCCAACCCGACCGAGAAGCAAGACAAGTAAGGCACAGGCTCCCCACCATCTCCCAGTCTGACAAGGAGGGAAGTGCTTATGCGGCATCGAATCGTGGCCATGGCGGGTTTACCTGCCATGGCCTTATTCCTATGGGCAGCCGTTCCGGCCATCGCTCAAACTCAAAAAGTCTCTTCGAAACCCTACAGCCCGCCGCGCACTCCCGACGGTCATCCGGATTTACAAGGTACCTACGATCTCGCGACGATCACGCCCCTGCAACGCGCGTCTGGCGCGTTGGTAGTCACCACTGAAGAAGCGGCGAAGCGCGAGAAGGCCTTTGCGGCCGAGAGAGCGAAGGGTGATGCACCGATCCAAGCCGACCGTACCGCTCCGCCCAAGGGTGGCGACGGCTCGCCCGGCCCTTACGGTAATGTCGGCGGATACAACTCCGGCTGGCTCGACCCAGGCTCAACGCTAACCGTCGTCGATGGGCAGAAACGCGCGTCTTTGATTATCGATCCGCCGAACGGCCGCCTTCCGCCATTCGTGCCCGGCGCAACCAAGAGGCTCGCGGGCTATTACGGCCGCCCGACCTCGGATCAAACAGAGAGTAACGACCCCGGTTTGGACCATGCCCCGGGCGCCTATGACGATCCGGAACGCCGTCCGCTCGGTGAGCGATGCATCCTCGGGTTCGGCTCGACTTCAGGGCCTCCGTCGCTGCCCGACTATTTCTACAACAACCTGCACCAGATCGTCCAGACTCCCGACACTGTCCTGATCCTCACCGAAATGGTGCATGACGCCCGCGTCATTCACATGAATCGGCCGCACCTGCCGCAAAACATTCGGCTCTGGCTGGGCGACTCGGTGGGACACTGGGAGGGCGACACGCTGGTGGTCGATACGACGAACTTCAACGACCAAACGGGCTTCTACGGATCGACGGAAAAGATGCACGTTGTAGAGCGGTTCACGCGAGTCGGCCCCAACGCGCTTCTGTATCGTTTCACGGTTGACGATCCGCAAACCTGGACCAAGCCGTGGACCGGCGAGTTTACCTGGCCGGGGACCGACGCGCACATCTACGAGTACGCTTGCCATGAAGGCAACTACGCATTGATGGATATAATGAAGGGCGCGCGGCTGCGGGACAAGGACGAGGCAGCGGCGAAGGCCGAGAAGACGAACAATCAATGAGGTTAGAGATGCGAACGAGACTCTTGACAGTGGCTTTTTGTACGGCTGTGGCGTTGTTCACGGCGTCGCTTCCGGCGTCGGCTCACCACGCCTTTGGATC
>Ga0070735_10000695_pt1 | contig 34922 bp, 39 predicted proteins | sample Coa_R1_FD_66443 | JGI IMG/M metagenome (GOLD analysis project Ga0070735, IMG submission 66443) | Surface soil microbial communities from Centralia Pennsylvania, which are recovering from an underground coalmine fire - Coalmine... | ecosystem: Environmental > Terrestrial > Soil > Unclassified ...
CGCCTATTTGCAAGGATGGATCTTCAGGGCCGAGCGAATGTCCGCCTCCAATTGCGAGCGCGCACGTAATGAATTTTCCGATTACAGTGCGAAAGGGCACGTAGCCGTCAAACACATACACCGCTGCTTTGGTCTGATTCACGCCGCTGCCGCGGGCTGACTTGAAAAATCGTTGAATCAAGAAGCCTACCAGCAATCCGACTCCAGCCGGCACCAGCACGACGCGAGCTGGGGAAGGCGCGAGAGCCGACCCGAACAAGGCGAGGCGGATCCATTCAATCGTGATGCGGAAACAGACCACCGCCATTCCGGAAAATAATCCAATGATGACTGCGAGAACGAGAAACAGGTTTCCCTCGGAGAGCGTAAGGGATCGCGGACCCGATTTCAGCCACCTGTAACGTTCCGCCTTGATTTCCGCGGGTTCAGTCCCGTTCGCTGGGGCCGGAGCCGGAATTTCCCTCCCGGGTTGGCTCAGCTCGGTCATTGATTCCCGCCTTCATATTTTTTTTCAATCAGGAGCAAAGCCTGGTCAAAGCCCGGCGGAGTTTGACACGAGTGCGATGTGACTTCCTCGACCCGGAAAACGAAGCGCATTGCATCAGTTCGCAGATCGGGCTGGCTCGTGAGCGAATGCAGGTTCACACGATCCTTGAGATCTTTTGCGTTTTTGACTAGGTCTTGCAACGCGCCAGTCGGATCTGAACTACTCTGTGCGCCGCTGATGGCAACGCAGCTCTTGAGCCGCTCAAGCCCCTGCTGGAAGGCGCGCCACGTTCTGCGAATTTGCTCTTCATCGCTCAATCCGGACAAATATGGATCACCCCGCAAGACGTTTCGGACTGTAGTGAGTAATTCACCCACCGCCGCGGAAGGATTTTCGCGATTCGCTTTCGACAGATAATTTTCCGCTTTCTGATAATCACCTGCCTGGTAGGCAGCCTTACCTGCATCTTCAAGCCAATGGCTCTGCCGGGGATTCGTTTGCAAGGCCGCCTCGAACTCCTGGACAGCTTTGGTGGGATCACCAGCCTTCAAAAATATATGTCCAACTTGCTCGTGAAGGATTGCATCTGCTTGGGGAGCATCGGCGGCCAGACTAGCCAGCTCTTGCCGAGCCTCATCCACGCGGCCATGGTCCAGAAGAAACTCGCACAATTCCAGCCGGGCATTTCTGCGCTGCCGCATAGGACCCGATTCCCAGCTGCCGTAGATTGCTCCGCGATAACGGCGAACCGTTTCTTCCACATCACCCGTACTGGCGGAAATGTGCGCCAGATTCAGGTTCACTTCACCGGAGCCTGGATTCCGATCCCATAGATTCAAAAAGTATGAATTTGCTTGGGTGAGCCGGCCGGCCGCGAGTAGGGCCTCCGCCAAGCGCAATTGAATCTGATCATTTTCGGGATCGTAGGAAAGAGCGTTTCGGAAATCATCGGAAGCTGCGGCAGGCTTGCCAGCCGAAAAGTCATTATTCCCCCGCTGCAACCATTCTCGAGCAAGCCCGGCTTCCCGCACATGATAGGTGCGCGCCAGCGTAACGGTAATTGTAAACAACAATCCAAGCGGGATGAGGCTGAAGACTAGCACGCGCTGCTGAATATATCGCAATGCGATATTTGACGGTTCATCGCTCACAGTTCTAAGATAACTCAGGTCAACGTAAGGGTGCAGCAACTATCCTTAGTCGCGATAGGGACTCTCTTGGGGCGCTATGTTGGATATTTTTTTAAAACTTACAGGTAAGGTAAACGAATGAGACCGATAGCCGGATTTCGCCTGGGCTTCATTTCTGTTTTGGCCGCCGCAGTCGGCATGATTGCAGGTGTTGTCGCATTTCTTCTTTACAACCTGATCGGACTTTTTACGAATCTCGCGTTCTACCACGTCTGGTCTTTTCATTTCCGCAGTCCTGCTGACAATCAGCTCGGTCCCTGGGCCATCGTCGTTCCTGTTGCCGGCGGAATCATCGTGGGATTCATGGCCAAGTACGGATCGCCTAAAATCAAGGGACACGGCATTCCGGAAGCGATGGAAGCTGTCCTCACGTCGAAAAGCCGGATCGAAGCCAAGGTTGCAATTTTAAAACCGATTTCCGCGGCCATCGCGATTGGAACCGGCGGGCCGTTCGGCGCCGAAGGCCCGATCATTCAAACGGGCGGAGCTTTGGGTTCAGTGATCGGCCAAATCGTTTCCACAACCGCATCGGAGCGAAAGGTATTGTTGGCATGCGGCGCAGGCGCGGGAATGGCCGCTACTTTCAATACGCCCATCGCAGGAGTGATTCTCGCGATTGAATTGCTCTTGTTCGAGTTCCGAAGCCGGTCGTTTATTCCTCTGGTAATAGCAACCACTCTGGCCACGAGCGTTCGTCAGTTGCTGCTCGGAAATGCCGCGATGTTCAAGGTTCTGCCGATGGACTTCGGAATTCCCCGCGCGCTCCCCTACTATCTGATTCTCGGCATTGTGTGTGGCGCGATGGCCATCGCTTTTACGAAGGCGCTTTATTTTGTGGAAGACCACTTTGACCGTCTTCCGATTTCCGAATTGTGGCATCCTGCGATTGGCGCGTTGGCTCTCGGGATTATTGGCTTCTTTGTTCCGCGCGTGCTTGGCGTCGGATACGACACCCTCGGAGATATTTTAAACAATAATCTCGCGCTGAAACTTCTGGTGCTCGTGGGTCTGTGCAAGTCGATTGCATTGCTGCTCTCATTGGGATCGGGCACTTCCGGCGGTCTGCTTGCACCTATGTTCATGTCTTCAGCTGCGGCAGGCGGAGTTTTTGCGATTGGTGTGAATTACCTTATTCCCAGCGCGCATTTGTCACCGGGAGCGTGCGCACTGGTTGCGATGGCTGCCGTGTTCGGCTCGGCATCCCGAGCTACGTTCGCCTTCATCGTTTTTGCGTTTGAGATTGTTCGGGATTTCAACTCCATACTTCCCTTGATGCTTGTTTCGGTGATTGCCACGGCGATTGCCATGCGTTATCTGCCCAACTCAATCATGACGGAGAAGCTGTCGCGGCGCGGGCTTGACATCCACCAGGATTACGAAGCCAACGCACTCAAGCAGCTGAAAGTGGCGGAAGTCATGGCTCGTGATGTTGCAACTGTAGAGCCCGAAGAAACAGTACGCGCCGCGGCAGATCGCTTCGCTACCGGCAATCTGAGAAATTCTCGCCATCATGCATTGCCCATCGTGGACTCCGCGGGACACTTGCAGGGAGTAGTGACTCAAGGCGATTTGCTTCGTGCGTTACAGGCGGACCCTGGCGGCGATGTGCCGGTTATTGAAGCCGGAACGCGTTCGCTCATCGTGGCCTATCCGGACGAACGCGTTTTTGACGCGGTAACGAAAATGCTTGAACACAATATTGGCCGCCTGCCGGTTGTAGACCGAACCGCGCCGCAGAAGCTCGTGGGATATATCAATCGCGCCAATGTGATGGGATCGTGGCGCGGGCATTTGCATGAAGAATTCGTTCGCGAGAATGGGTGGTTCAGCAGCATGAAAGCCAAGCGAGAAAGCCGCTTGGGCGGAATGGTCACAGGCTTCGTCGCCACGCTCAACAAGGATGAAATTAGTATTCGTCTGGACGATACGGGAGATAGTTCAGTCGAAGAGTTTGCGCTTGGAGCGCCGGCTCGCGGAGTCTCCCGGGGAGATCATGTCCGCGTAGATTATCGCAATGAGGACGGACGGAAAATCGCATTTCGGATTGAAGAACTTTCAAGCCGGCAGTAATTGGGGAAGGTTTTCCTGGGAACGCCAATCTCCCGATTGGCGTTTTCTGACCGTGAAAACCACCACCAATCGGGAGATTGGCGTTCCCCGGGGTTCTCAGAAACCACCGCCACCGCCACCGCCGAAACCACCGCCCGACGATCCGCCACCACCAAATCCTGATCCACCGCTGCTTCTCGGAGCGGAAGCCATCACGGAGCCGGCTCGCGCTGTCATGTTGTCCAGGCTATTGACGAACATCATCGGATAATATCCGGTGCCGAAGGAGTTGCCCTGATACCAGGATGGCGGCTGCGTGTATATATTTTTGAACGCGCCAACCCATTTTTTTTCGACGCCCAGCGCCATGGCAAACGGCAGAAATTTCTCGAACGTTTCCGGCGTCTGGGAAATGCGGTCCATGCGGTCGGCCTCGACGTGCGTCAAAAAATCCTCGAAGCCGAGCACGCCTGCCAGAGCTTTCGCCCCGTCAGCCGTACGTGCGGGCATAAACCAGCCGAAACCAACGATAATAGCGGCCGAAAGAACCGCCGCAATCAGGAACGGCGCCGGCGCCATCCCCATATTTTGCGAGAGCCGCATTCCCAGAATGAAGAGCATCGCACCGACGACGCATCCTGCCGCAACAAATCCGCTGCGTACGTAGTCCGGGCGGTGCTGGAAGTAGCCGTTCTCCATCAGCGCGTCGAAAATGGCCTCTTTAATTCCAGGAAGCTTTTTGTAGAACTCATTCTGCAAACTAGAAAGCTCTACGTCGGGCGACATACCATTCGCGAAAATTCCGGCAAGCAAGAGCAGTTCGTGCGATTTCAGGTCCTTCCACTCGGCCGGCTTCTTTTTCATGTGGAAGACATATTCCTTATTGGAGTACAGGCCCATCATGTGCTGGGTTTCTTTTTCTTCGATGGTCAGGTAGCCGCGCACGGCCAGGTCGACGATGGTCGCGGTAATGTCACGCATGGCCGCGGCGTCATCGACCAGCGTGCCGGCTTCAGCAGGGGTCATGCCCTCGGGCGGCGCGTACTGAACGGCGACAGGGACGACTCGCGGATCGCGTCCCCGCGTGTACCACAGCCAGAACATGAATAGGAAAACGGGCACGGGAAAAAATATTGGCCAGTTACTTGCCAGGAATTGGTTGACGAGGTCGCTGGTCGTAGGTTGCTTTACAAAGCCTTTGTCCCAGCCAACAACGACGGTGAGGCCTTCGTGAAAGGCAAGCGGACGCAGCATGGAAACGTTCACGCTGTTGTCCGAAGTCACTATGTCGGCGTTTTGTGCGCGTGAACCGTACGAGCCGGTGAATGCGAGAGCGCGGATTCCGGTTACGCCCGGCGGCAAAAGGATTTGCGCAGTGGCATTTTCGATAGGGACATCCCACTCGTCTCCGGTAGCGTTCCAGTAGAGTTCGTCGTGGTCCTCGAAATATTTCAAGGCATTGGTCACACGATAGTGCAGAACGATGGTGCGGACGGCGTCATTGGCATCATCGACGTAGATTTTCCATTTTAAATAATGGCGCTCGCGCGAGGATTCCACCTTGAGAGGCTGACCCGCGGCGTCCGTCGCGCCATCAAACTTCACAAACAAAGTGTAATTAAAGCCCTGAGGCGTCACATATTCGATGGGGATCGACCGGTAAAGTCCGTGCCAGGAGCCGATAAAATTCGCCTCGATTGTCTCAGTGACATTCAGTGCGGAGTCTTGCTGAACGAAAACTTCAGTCGAGAATTTCTGGATTTTGAGTTGCCGCGCCGCGGCCGGCGCCGCAAAAACAGCGACTATCGCGACGAGGAGAGCTGCGGTGCGGAGAAAAGTTTGCCAAGCGGCTCGATGATTCCTGGATTTAGTAGCGCCGGCGTCTCGCCGGCGGTTTTGGGGTTCGTAGGGCGAAGTAAAATTCACCGGCCCATCCTGCGTCAGGGCAAGCGGGACGCCGGCGCTACGAAGAGACTTCTCCGAGCGGCACGTTTCGCAATTTGCGTTCCGCGCGATCACGTCACCGTGATAATCAGGCGCCAGTGTTTTTGTCGCAGGAGTATCCATTGGCGGCTAAGCGCCGGTGGTGCCGAAGCTGACCTTTGGTACTTCGCGCTCGGCTGGGGCGCTCACTTGGAAAAATTCGCGTTCCTTGAAGTGGCCCATCCCGGCGACGATATTCGAGGGAAACTGCTCGATCATGGTGTTGAAGTCGCGAACGACAGCGTTGTAATATCGCCGCGCATTCTGCAGGCTATCTTCAATTTGATTCAGCGTGTTCTGCAGCTGCGTAAAACTTTCGACGGCCCGCAATTGCGGATAGGCTTCAGCCAGCGCAAACACTTGCCGCAGCGCCCCGGTCAACATCCCTTCCGCCTCACCCTTGGCGGCGGGACCTTGCGCACTCATGGCCTGATTTCGTGCGGAAACGACAGCCTCAAGCGTACCTTTTTCGTGCGCCGCGTAGCCCTTCACGGTCTCAACAATATTGGGAATCAAATCGTAGCGGCGCTTGAGCTGCACATCGATATCCGACCAGGCGTTGTCACACTGGACCTTCAGCCGGACCAGGCCGTTGTACGCCACCATCAGGTACAGAACCAGGCCCACCACTACTACGATCAATCCAATCAGCATGAAGGATCCTCTCAGGCTCCGGTGAAGTTACTCAAATACTCCGTCACTCAACTATATGCGGGCATAGGTGTCGAGTAAAGCGCGACACGCGTACGGTGTGCTCGAAAAGCCTCGGGAGACTGAGGCGCGAACACTTTACTAGCGTGGAAGTATCATTTGCGTTACCCTTGCACCCGCTGGCACTGTTCGTGTCTGCCAACCTATGCACTTCAAAGCCTTCAGCGCCGCCGTCTTCGGCATCGATGCTTATCTGGTGGAAGTGGAAGTGGACGTTGGCTCCAGCAAAATGGGTGACTTTAACGTTGTTGGCCTTCCCGACGTTGCGGTAAAGGAGAGCCGCGAACGCATCAAGGCTGCACTCAAGAATTGTGGCCACGATTTTCCGCCGCAGAGCGTGACCGTAAATCTTGCGCCCGCGGACATCCGTAAAGAAGGCTCCGCGTTCGATCTGCCTATGGCGCTTTCAATTCTGGGCTGCCAAGGAGCGTTTTTTGGAAAGCGGCTCGACCAATTCATATTTCTGGGGGAACTATCGCTCGACGGGCAGGTGCGCTCGGTGCGCGGAGCGCTTTCCGCTGCGCTCGCGGCGCGGGAGAATCGCATTCGCGCGGTGATCGTGCCGGAGTCCAATGTGCGCGAAGCGGCGGTTGTCGAAGGCATCGACGTTTTTGCCGTGCGCACGCTACCGCAGGCGGTCGATTTGATCAACGCGCCGGAATCCTTCGCGCCGGTGCGCATCGACGCGCGGTCGATGCTGGCCGATGCGGCGCAATACTCGGTTGATATGCGGGACGTTCGTGGACAGCAAGCCGCCAAGCGCGCACTGGAAGTCGCTTGCGCCGGTGGCCACAACATTATTTTTATCGGGCCGCCCGGCGCGGGAAAAACGATGCTGGCCAAGCGGATTCCTACCATCCTGCCGCCGATGTCTCTCGAAGAAGCCATTGAAACGACGCGCATCCACAGCGTGGCAGGGTTGCTGGATGATTCGCGTGGCCTCGTGGGTACGCGGCCGTTTCGCTCGCCCCACCACACTATCAGCGATGCTGGACTGATCGGCGGCGGAGCGGTGCCTCGTCCAGGAGAAGTTTCGCTCGCACATAATGGCGTGCTTTTTCTGGACGAATTGCCGGAGTTTCAGCGCAACGTCCTCGAAGTGATGCGTCAGCCACTCGAAATCCACTGACCTTGTTACAACCCGCAGATTAATTCCTTTCCAGGTGAATTTCTGATGAGCGATTTATGTATGAAAAGCTGCCTAAGTACCGTGTCTGCATGCGCCCGACTGCTCAGGCGTATCCTTGAAGATTTTTCCATCCACCGAAGGGAAATCCGGGAAGCAATCTGGCTGTGGCAGTTGCTTCACGCGTGCGTCAGCGTTGCGACGGCGGATCAGTGGTGGCCGGTTAGTAATGGTGCCGGGCACTCGGATGAGAGTCTTTCGGTGCAGCTGGATATTCCGTCGGCGACGGCCCGCAAATGGCGCATGAGGCTCGAGAAGTTTGGCTTCGTTAGAAGCACAAAGGTCGGGCCACGCAAGAGACGGTTGGAAGTCTCCAGTACTGAAGCAATGAAGGCAAGAGTGCCGTCCACGTATGGAGTTAATCTAGGAAAACTTGGCACTTTTGGGGCTACCGCATGAGCACAGCACCGTTTCCATTCACCCTAGAAGACCCATTGGACGAGAAGCGTAAACGGCTTCAACTTCCCATGACGGCCCCGAGGCCGATGTTGGGCCTGCCATCTCCCATGCCGGAACCGAATATTGCCACGCCGCCGTTCATTGCGCCGTCCCTATCGCAGCAATCGCCACGCCTGAGCGTACCCCATGCAATTGATCCGACAGTCCCTCCTCAACGCCCAAACCTTGGACCCTCTTTGCCGGACCCGAATGATCCGAAATACAATCCTACGGTTAAGCACGGATTGGGAGACGCCGTTAGAGCATTTGGAGCGGGACTCGTAGGCGGTTACCCGGCAATGGAGCAATCATGGGATGCTAAAAAACTGAATGCCCAAAAACGTCTCGCCGCCGATACCGCCTTCGTTAAAGATCAATCGACGCTTTCGGATCAAGCGGCGCAGGCCGGAGAGCGAAGCGCTAAATCTGCGCTAGACATCGCGCAAGCACAAAAGGCGTTGAATGCCCCACCAGAAAAAGCAGGGAGCCTTACGCAGCAGGAATCCGATGCAGTAGACGAAATGGTAGCCGGTGGAATGTCTCGCGTCGATGCCATTCAGAAGATCACAGATGCTACGGACAAGAGTAAGCCACCAGTACTCGGCAATGAGGACAAGGCAATCTCCGATCACCTTGCGGCCAAGGGCCTGCCTGATACTCCCGCGAATCGAGACTTGGCCAGAAAAGAATTAAAAATCGAGGACCGGCCGCCAGCGCAAGGCCAATTCATTCCTACTTATGATCCCAAGACCGCCGCGTTAACGGGAGCATGGAATCCCGCCACGGGCAAAACGGTTGCACCACCACCGGGTGGTGGGACAACGGCTCCTGGGCTAACGGCTGGCGATAAGCGCACAGAGGCCGCGAAGAAAGAGCTGGGAAGTTATCAAAGCGTTCTCGATGAAGCGCAGCAGGCGCATACCTTGAAACAGGAAGCAGACGCCGGGAATGCTGAAGCTGACGTTGCCCTAGTTATGACTTTCTTCAAGGTGATGCGCGGATCGCAGCCCGGACAGAGTTCCAACATCCGATTCACACAACAGGAGAGCAATTTAATTCAGGGTGCCCGTTCGTTCTGGGGAACACTGGAAGTGAAAGGCAACAAGATTCAATCGAATGGTCAGCCGCTCTCAAAGGTCCAGCGTGATCAGGTGTTGCAAGTAATCGACACGTTCGCCAATGCTGCAAATCGAAGAGTGCAGGAGATTCAGTCCGGCGCGGGAGTCACGAGCGGTGGAGCACAAGGCGCACAGCAACCTCCCCCAAGTGGCGATCCTGTAGCCGATCTGATTAACAAACATGCCAAACACTGATGGTGGCGGGCTAGATACGCTCGTCGTTGATCCTCAATTCTCCTCCCTGAAAACACCAGACCAGCGGAGAGCCATGGCGGGTGTGAGCGGAGACAACTCGTTTATCAATCTGAGCGACGATGACACGGTTCGGTACGTCAACGCACACAAAGCAACTCTTCCGAGGGCGTACACAGAAGCTGGGGCTGCTGCCAATCCCCCGCGAGCGCCGCAGCCTCTCTCGCCGACCGGAAAAACTCTTCCTCGCCAAGGATTCAAGGAAAACGTGATTGAACCAGTCGAGGACATAGCTCTCGGCCAGCTTAAGACCGCGGGGATGGTGGTTGGTGCCCCCCTTGGTGCGGCAGCCGGTATTGAATCTGGCCCTGGTGCAATTGCTTCGGGCGTAGCCGGAGCCGGGCTCGGATCCGCAGCGGGTGGCAGCCTTGAAAGAGGCATTCGCAGATTTGGCGTTGGAGGGCATCTGCCGGAACGGCCAACTCTTAGTCGAGAACTCGTTAATACTGGCCAAGATTTTGTAATTGGAGCCGAGGGAGAAATGGGCGCTCAGACTGGTGCCGCAATCGTAGGCAAGGTCGCCCCAGCATTATCGCGTTCTCTCTCATCGCCAAAGAAGGCTGCTGGCTTGTTCGAGCGTGGCGTTGCCCCATCTGGTATGGCCGCCGAAGATCAAGCCGTAATGCGTGAGAATTTTAATAGAGCGCAAAAATATATTGCTCCTGAGACACGGGGCTATCCCATCGAGGGCGGCGAAGGTGGCGCAATGCGTTCGGCTCAGGTCGCGCATCGCGCCGGCGAAAATTTATGGAAGGGGACCGTCGAGCCCGTTGTCGATCTGTTCAAAAATGTGCAGCGACCAGGGGACGACATTGGAAAAGCGATTCGAGGCAGTTTCACTGATCTGGACAAACAAACAAAGCCCGCCGCCGTGAATGCGGGAGAGCAACTCGCCAAATTCTTCGAGGGAAGGCCAATCTCGGTTGGCGAGATGGCCGATCTAGTCAAACAACTCAATAACGATCGTGGCGTGGCGCGGTTTTACGACATGTCTCCCAACGAGCAGGCAGCCGCAGAACTTGCGGACCCATCGCTACGATCGAAAGTCACGACATTGCGCGCGTTGCGGGAAAAGATGTTCGACGCGATCGGGGATTCCGGCGGGGAACGTTTAGGAAAGCAATTTCGCGAGGCGCGAAAAGATTGGGGCGCCATTCGATCTGTCGAAGATCAAATGCGCGGAACCAGAGTGCCTACCCCGCAACCGCTATTATCGAGGGCCGGGAATACGCTACGCGGCATGATTTCTCTTCGCAATCCAGATTCCTGGATGCGGACGCAGGAAACACTATTCAACCTGAACAATCCCAATCGGCTCCTACCAAAGTCACTGAATATGCTTGGGCGTACAGATTTGGAAGCTCCGATGCTGGATGTACAGGGAGGGAAAACGGTTCCGCGGGCAATGCTTGGATCCGGCCCGGTTCTCACTCCTCCGCCTACTCGAACCTCTGGACCTGTTGACCTTGGCAAACCGGAAGTTCAGCCACTCGCAGAAAATCGCCAGCTTCCGGCAGTTGGCAGAACATCGGGGCCGCGCACGGTGGCTGGCCCCAGCCAATACGGATTGACTTTGCCAGAGACAACGCCGCGCCCGCTCACCGGTCCGGAGCGGCAATTGCCACGGAATGCTTCTCCGACTCGACCGGATGTGCCTTTTAGTAGAAACAAAGTCTGGCAAAAACCACCGAATATTCAGTTGGGGCCTTCCTCGCTCCCTGATGAATCTGAGGACACGCTCAAAAAGAGTGATTCTTGGAGTTCCAAAATAAGAGTGCGAAGAAATCCATAGAGAACGGGTGCCGACGATGGCAATCCAATCTAGCAACTGGTCAGACGAGGAAGAACTCATTATCGCGACGATCCAACAGGCTGACTCGCTGCCACGCCCCGAGGCGATTCGCCGGATGCAACGGCTCAAGAAGTCCTCGCGTTGGGCATCTTTCAGGAGAGAGACTGTACTCGCTGGCGGGCGGGTATGCCGAAACTCTCGATGCACCCAGGGCAACGATGGCGGGCCCGGGTCGCTGGTGCATTTGAGAGCTGACGCCCTATATTGTGACGATGCCTGCCGAATGGCCGCTCGAAGAAGTCCTAACCGCCTAAAACAGCCTTCAAATCGCCAATGTTTATGCGGGTCTAAAGCGAACAAAAAGGGCTCTATGCCATCACCCCACCATCGCCCCGGGTGCGCGGCTCGAATCGCCTCTAATAGCGAATCTCATGGGAGCCCGACTCGATGAAAAAAAAGGCAACGAAGGCCCTGAACATCGGTCGGCACGAAGCGAATTGCACGATCTGCGCACATCCAGACCGGGAACAAATCGAACGGGACTTTGTTGGTTGGAAAAGTCCGACTGCGATTGCAGTTGAGTATGTCTTGCCGGACCGCTCCACGGTCTACCGGCACGCTCAAGCGTTCGATCTGGCATTGAAGCGTCGCCGGAATATCCGCGCCGCTCTCGAACGAATCATCGAAAAAGCAGGCGAAGTCGACGTGACGGCCGCCGCAGTCGTTGCGGCGATCCAAGCTTACGCAAAGATCAACGCTCAAGGCCAGTGGGTTGACCGAAGTGAACACGTCAATCTCAACGAGCTATTCGATCGGATGAGCAAAGATGAGCTGGAAGCCTATGCGCGGGATGGCAAACTCCCCCTTTGGTTTACGGAGACGGTGGGAGCAACAGCGATTGACGGTCAGGGGTCTGCAAATGATTGACAAATCACAGAGAACGCTTGCCTTGACCGCTACCAATCAGAGTCCGAACCCCGGCGAGTATCCAATCGGTTCAGCCGAATCTAGGGCGGCCGCACGGGCCCTTCTTGTTGCGCGCGAATCGGAGGGCCGTCTTTGCGGAGCGTGTTTTCTGGCGGGGCTTGGCACTCTTGATGGTGGAGACCCGAACGACCGCAAGTTCTTGAACAATCCGCACATGGAGTGGCGCGACGGCTGGTGGTACTACAAACTGCTCACTCCGGAAGCACATGTGCGCTTGCTTGGGTTCGTCGGGCGCGGCTTGAAAGTGGGCGTGTGTTCTAGCTTTTCAATGCGGGAGAGGAGTTGAGACATTAAACCCGGAGACTTCCCTATTGGCTCTCCAGCAAGCAGAGCTGCGGCAAGAATGCTTGCGGCGAATCGGCAGGACACGCGAAGACGCATCGAGATTGTAACGAACGTCCACTTCCCAGACCCGCATCGCGAAGGCTCACACCCCGAGGAGAACTGGAACGAGGAGGAGCCGCACACCGGACCGTGGCAGGATTGGGGTGACACGTTGATACGAATTGTGTATCTCCCGCACTAATGCCTAATGCCAGGAGAACCCATACCTACCTGTAATTCGTTTTCCGGACAGACCCGATTCTGACGATCACGTAGCGTTGGTTTCGCCTCCGGCATACACTTGCGCCAACCAGAAAGCGCGGACTTATCTAAGCGCAGCGTTTGTTACTTATCTTTTCCGAAAATGAATCCTACCGAATATTTCCAGCGATCCGGGAGAGACACACACCTTTGGATTTTTCAATCTGTACCACTACCAACGGGGAGACCGCTAAACCTGTGCCGACCGGCAATGCGTGAGGAGCTATTCGCGCACGCATACATTATTGATCTGAGCGGGACAAACGCCGCAATTGCGGCAGGTTACAAGAGATCTTCGGCGAGATACCAAGCTTCGCGCATGTTAACAAAAAGCAACATTCGGGCCCGAATCGCCGAGCTAATGAAAGCGGCGGTGCGGGTGCAAGCGGAGGCCCGGCGCGGAGCGTGACACATCCTATGTGTCATTACCGGCCTTGTTGGAGCAACGCAAAGCAGAGCAGACAGCGGCAACGGCGAAGACGAATGGAGGTACTTTCACGAGGAAGGGTGATGTCTTCGAGCAACAAACGCTCAGTACTTCACACCGCCGTAAACCGCGAAATTATAGTCCTTCCAGATCACGTCTACGTCGGCGAAGCCGATTTCTGCAAGCCAGGCCAACTGATCCATTAACTTTGCCGGGCGATCTTCGGCCTCATAACTCGGAATCCACTTACCTTCAATTTCCTCGTCGGAAATGCTGCGGCGCATGAAGGCCCGCCACTCGCGCATGTAGGTCGCTTGCACGATGTCGTTTGAAGCCAAAACCACGTCACCGTTGTAGAAGACGCCTCCCGGACGCAGCCGGGCGTATATTCCCCGATAGAATTGTTTCTTGTCTTCATCCGTCGCGAGGTGATGCAGGGCGAGCGACGAGACGACCGCATCATATTCTCCGTCGAAGCTCGTGAAATCGCCCACGACGAAGCGAACACATGGGTTATGCGCGAGCTTGGCCTGAGCCAGCACAATCATGTTTTCGACCAAGTCAAGGCAGGTGATATTAGCGTTTGGAAAGGCTTTTAGAACGGCTTGCGCGACGGTCCCAGTACCACAACCAAGGTCAATTACCCGAACGGGCGCAAAGATTTCGAACGGCAGGGCCGCAACCAATGCCTCTACCATTCGAGGATAGTTAGGGATTAGCGTCAGTATAATTCGGTCAAAATCCGGCGCTTCCTCCTCAAAGTGCTTTTTGACTGCATCCATGCTTTGCAAGACTCTCCTACTTTTTTACTTAACCCTGTGCGGGCATTCCAGTCAAATTTATAATAATTGTAAATAACATAAAGTCCTATTATGAGGGGACTGAGAGTATTGCCTAGAGGACGAATTTACCGAGTCGGTCGCGGTATTCGCGGGGATCGCCATCGACGTTGCCGATTTCAGGAAGTTCTTGACCGTCGTCTGGCTGATGTCGAACACGTACGCGGCGGACCATCCCATTTTGTGGCGTTTACCGATGTTCCGAAAACCCCACCGCGCAGACTCCCGTAAGCCTTTGAATCTATACGGCGAGAAATGGACAGTTCAGTTGTTCCAAAATCAGATCTTTTTAAGAAGCGGGTGCCGTGAACGTGAGGTCAAGTTTGCTACCTGGGCGGACATTCACTTCGCGGAATACGACGACGAGAAATCCCCCGACGAGCAGGACGCCTCTACCTACACTGTGAACGAGAAGCCAGCTATGGGCTTTACCATCAAGAATCACAAGTCGCGGGAGATTCCTATTTCCGATGACCTGGTGGAAGCCCTCAAGACCTATCAGGTGTTGTACCCAAACCGCAAGACGATCTTCGTGAATAAGGACGGGGGGCCGGAGGGGCACTTCCTCGGAAAACTGAAGGCCATTGTAAAGCGGGCCAATCTCCCCGGTGAATGGTCACTCCACAAATTCCGTAGAACATTTGCCACCAATGCGCTGGCAAACGGGGTGCCCATTCATGTGGTTCAAGAGTGGCTGGGTCATTGCTACCTGACGACCCTAAAGCGATACGCGGCCAAGATTGAAATGAAGAAGCCCCAATATCGCAACTATGCGAACCGGGTAGCTCGGGCAGTGAAAGTGTAATACTTGTTTGACCCCTATTCCAAGAGCCGCTTTTAACTGGGCGGCTCTTTTGTTTGACATTTACTCTAGACAAGCAAGTTCGCGATTACGATAGCCGATGATGGAATAGGAACCCGCGTCAGAAGGAAAGTCGATTCCATGAGGTCCCGCTAGTTTCCAAACGAAATCGGGACTGTTAGTTTGGATGTTATTGAGATCTTCCTGGGCTTCAGTGGGTGACGAATAGAATTTTATCCCTGGATAAAACTCACTGTGATCTGGGTAACCCATCTTTGTCTTCTGGAATCGCCAGCCCGTTCGTGTCAAATAAACAACCTCAAACGTCTGAACCTGAAGCCCGAGAGCTTTGAGCGCCGCAACGATTTTCTCCTTTGGCTTGGAAGAAAATACCCTATGATTCACCAAGCCGTTCGTGATTGTGGGCTGGTGGGGTGTCTGTAGGTCTAGCTGAGCTTTTAATTCTTCAAACTGTTTGTTGATTGAAAAATTTGAATCCATAGCAAATTGGAGATCAATCTGTCCATTTTCGTACACTTTTGCGATCTGACGTCCGTCATTGAGAATTTGCATGACGTCTCCTTTCTGACGCAATCGCTGCTTTTGGGGCGGATTCTATCACTTTGAACTTCAGTACCCACAAAATTAGCACCTTCAGAGGTGTTTACTTCTCAGTGACTAAACCGTAGGTTGCGGCCAGTCCAAGGAGGACGCTGCCATGGAGACAAAAAAGAGAACTACGAAGGCGCAGAAACGCGCAAGACCGAAGCAAGAGAAAGTGAAGGCACTCAAAGCTCCGAAGGTTCCCAGTTCGGTCCGAAGCCGCAGGGCGTACAGTGGAAGGCAAGTTCACCAAGGTCATCTTCAACCAGATTGGCGGGAAAGAATGCCGCCGCTTCGCAGCGATGACGTGGAAGGAGCGCGATGCCTACATGGCGAAGCCGGAGAACGCCGTCGTCCAAGAACGTTACGAAGCGCATATGGCGGCGGTCCAATCCAAGGCGTGAAGCCTCTCTTCACACTCGGTCAAGTGGTTGCCACCACCGGTGCGCTGGCCGCGCTTGAAAAAGCGGGCCAGCAGCCGGAGGATTTTCTTGCTCGTCATGTCTGTGGCGACTGGGGAGAAGTGCCGCCCGAAGACATCAAGGAAAACGAACTCAGCCTCGAACATGGCTGGCGGTTGTTATCGGCCTACACGGTCAAGAGCGGAGTCAAGCTTTGGGTGATTGCTGAATCGGATAGGAGTTCGACGTGTCTGCTCCTGTCCGAAGAATATTAATCATTCCGAGAGTCTGCTTGGCGCTTTGGTATGCCGAGCTGAAAAATCGTGTGATGACGACCAATTTGAGTTCCCTCAAGCCTCAAAAATCAAAGTGGTAGCATATGAAGAGGTTACCGGACGCCCGACCAACGCGTCGCCCAACTCTCACCTACCACCTTTCCCCCGCGCAATCTTTAATGTCCCACCCTGTCAACCATGTCGTTGCGCTGCCACTTACAGAGGACATCGGGTCGACGGCATGGCGACTCTCCGACTTTGTCGGTATAATCCTTCTGCTCGTGGGAAAGCACAATTCATGATAGATGGTCTCTGGACAGTTGAGTTCGAGGGAGTCCCCAATTTTTTGGGGGGCGGGATTATAGTGCTATCGAAAAATCGTCTTTACGGTGGGGATAGTCAATACTTCTATACGGGACTTTACGATTTGAAGGGTTCCAACATTACGGCGATGGTGCAGGTGAATGCCTTCGTGGCCGCTCCGGAGAGCGTTTTTGGAACTCGTGAGAAACAATTCCCAATCCAATTAAGTGGCGTGGTGCAAGATAAGCAAATCAAGGGTTTGGCAATTCGCCCGGACAATCCTAAATTTCAGATCCAGTTGACCTTGAGAAAGAGAGCTGATCTAGAATGAATTTGCTGTTAAGCGCTCAAAAATTGTATTTCGTTCATTTGAGATTCCGCTTTTTAGGAACTCGTAATTCGAACTGGCAGATGCGGTAGAGGGTTGTCGCTCTAGTTGTTCCAGCGCTTCATTTAACTCACGAAAAAAACGCGGCTTTGATGTTGGATCATTTGGCCTTAATGCTCCCGCGGCTATCCCTATTCGATACAGACGGTGGCTGTTTCGCCCTAGCCAAAGTCGCAGATCATCGGTCACTGATTGTCGTAGCGGTTCTTCATCGATATATTTGAATTCGATAACCAATTGATCTAAGTGTGTGTCAGCATAAATTCGAAACAACTCAGGGATGTCGTGCGGAGAAGGCAAGACGTTGGCTCTAACGCCTCGAATCCACCGCTCTGAAGGCTCGTCAGATTTAGGCACCCAAAACCTCTGCCAGTTGGCCATCGTTATGTCCTCTCTAGGAGTTCACCCAACATTCGAGAGAAAAGGGTATAGAGTCTCAGAACTGTCGGTCCGCTATGGATATCACTCTTGCTGTCCAGAACTATCACTCCCCACCGCTTGCCGTTTACCTCGACAGGGACCCCTACGAACGATAGGGCCAATGGCTTCCCTGCTGCAAGATATTTCTTAACCCACTCCTCCGACACAAACGTCTTCTCGGCATACGCCCGAATGTTTTCGTCAGTGGAATCATGCTCAAGGTCCGGAAGTCCCAGAACTGGAACGGCTCCCCGACTTGCCCAAGCTGCACCCGCGATTCCTTCCGCGTGCGCGGCATCATCAGGGGCTCGAAAAATGGCAACCTTAGACCTCGTAGTGTGCCCTGATCGTTCAACTGGCAAAAGCCAGCCTGACCATGGCCATCTTCGGAAGCACACCCTCCATTTCACATATTTGAATAGCGTTACACGATGGTCGTGTAGCATGGCATCGGCATGATCTCGGAACGCATATTCCTGAATAATGTCCAACAGGTTATGAATTGCCCTCCAGACCCATGGAGGCCCCATTGTCTTGCGCACAACTTCCGCGACTAAGATATACACCGCCAGTACCATTAAAATGATCCACGCTCGGTCTTGGGTCCATTTCAGGGGTGAAACAAAGAATGCCCAGAACCCCTGGAGGTTTGAAGGGTCGGCCTTCAGACAGGCAGAGGCTAATCCGGAAATTAATATTGCGACTCCGTAACCTGCTGTGAAAACGAAGTATACAATTTCGCGAAACTTGCGCCGTCGCATGGCCCGGATTCTACTCGCCATCTGGCCAGTTTGGAAAACTATTCCAAAAGAGATCGAGAGTCTCCCAGAGACCCTCAAAGCGAACGCCTGGATTGTGTATCTATCTTACTTATTGAAGGCTAAGAATGTTAATCATCGGACGGGCTTTGCTTGGCGGTTTTGTGCGAGGTGTGTTAGCGGAAAACTGTTGATTTTGAGGCGCGGCAGAGATGCTATGTTCCGCGACGCCTTCTGATAGGGCCACTTTGCCTTTAGGACCACGGCGTACTCGCAGTTTCTGGCTTCCAGAAGCGTCAGCACGGCCCCGAGGCAACGTAGTACCTAAAATCGACCGGCAATCCCTTTCAGCCATCAATGCCAGTGCCATATACTTGCGCCCAGTTTTCTGCCACGTAAAATTCTTGAACTGGATGGTGAATCGATGCCGAGAGGAATAACAAACAAGAAGGAACTCGAGAATGTTCCGCCACTAAGCGATCGCGAAAATGAGATCGCCCAACTGGTTGCCCAGGGCTGCCGCAACAAGGAAGTTGCCGTAAAACTCTCCATCAGCGAACAGACGGTAAAGAACCATCTCTATAAGATATTTGGCAAGCTCAGAGTTTTCAACCGCCGCGAATTGAGGAAGTTTGGCAATTGTTGCGCGTCATGATTATCCTTCGGAAGCTTTTACGGAATTTCCCTGAACATCTCACCTTGTCTTGGACGCTCGCTTCCATGTTTTCGATGGTCTTGGGGCCGCGCGAATCTCATATTGAGTTCGGCACGCCCGAAGTTCTCTATCTAAGTTCTGTTTGAGGCGGGTAGAGGCGTACACTCGCATCATAGGTGTCAGAGTCGCGCTCGGCGTCTCGTCAGTTGGCTTCTACGCCACATGCGGCTTCTGATCCGAAACAATCGAATCCGGGCTCTGCGTCTTTGGTGGAGCCTTAACCATAGCTAGTATTACTGCGTCAGGTACATTTGCGATCTTCAGTTCCTTGAGAGTGACAGGCGAGGTATCGAAGTCGCACTTGGATGATCCAATCTTTGCAATCACAATCTCAGGCGTGATTCCTGCTTGGAGCATCTCCACGACGTCTTTGTTCGAAAGAGGCTCCGTTTTCGCCGGAATTTCTTGAGCCAAAAGAGGGCCAGCTAAGAATAAGCAAGATAGGAAGACCCAAAAAGTCGGTCGCCACATCTTCACCTCCACCGTGTCTTCTTAAACGAAGGCCGCCGCCAATATTGAGAGGGAATATACCGCAAAAAAGGCAATCGTGCGCCAGAAACGCCCGTGTGTCCGTGAAACGGCATTCCCCAAACTGCACGCAATCTTTGGCGATGGATGAACCCGGTTGCTCCGCAAACACTTGTTTTCGGAACACCTGAAAGGCTCACTTCACCCTGTATAGATTCAAAGACTTACCGGCTGTCGCGTAAAGGGGATTTCGGAACGCGTGCAAAAGCAACGAATGAAAAGAGGTCTAAATTGTCAAGGTGTTGGGATTGGTGTGGCAGACATCGCACGTGTAAACAGTCTTGTGGGAGTTTACGAATGTTTCAGCGTGAACCAATCCGGGACACGTCATGCCGCTGAACTCACGGTGCGGACGAGGGTAGCGTTCACCGAGTACGGCGACGCATCCACCGCAATGCCTATCTCCTAATTCATGATTCAGCCCGGCAGTTCGAAAGCGGAATTTCATATTGTGAAAATATCTGCGGGGATCTCGTTTGGCCGTGATCTGCATCACACATCACGCGTTTGCGACGCCGCTTGAGTAAAGCGTGTACAATCCGGACGATTCACGCCGAATTGGCTTGACCGGGATCCCGCACGACAACACACCTGCCTAGCTTCAACCGACTAAGCCACCTGCAGTCAGCACTTCACCGAAAAAAAAAGGCTGGCTGTCGTCGAGGCTGCGTTTGGCCATGCTAATGCACCATATCTAAGCGTTTCACGGGGAATGTCTCTCACGTCAAGCGTTTTTTCGCTGGTCGGGGACAGACAGGGGCGGATACCAAATCCAATGCGGGAAACTAACCCGACCGCTCCCCTGTCTGCCGTTTCGCGGGTGCATCTGTACGCCTATCGTGTTCCAAAATCCCTTTCCGGACTTTTGGAACGGGGTACAGACGCGCGATGTAATGTAGCAAGCCCAACCCCTAACTGATTCGCAATCGCTCGCCAGGCAAGCCCCTGTGCGCGCAGCGCCGTAATTTGCGAGGAGTCCATGACCTTCTTTGGCCGTCCAAGCTTTTTGCCCTTTGCGCGCGCGTTACGTAAGCCTGCCTTCACGCGCTCAACGATTAAACTGCGCTCCAACTCCGCGACGGCGCCCAGGACCGTGAAGACCATTTTTCCGGTTGGCGTGGATGTGTCGAGCTGCTCGGACAAACTGACGAAAGCGATCCCGAGAGCATTGAAAGTTTCGAGCGCTCGCAATAGATGGCTGACACTCCGCGCGAATCGATCGAAGCGCCACACAACGACCACATCAAACTTCCGCTTGTGTGCATCGGCCATAAGCCTGTCCAGTGCGGGCCGTTTTTCTTTTGTACCTGAAATTCCAACGTCCACGTACTCGGGCATGAGCTTCCAGCCGCGGCGCTCGCAGAACTCACCTAGCTCCCGGGTTTGAACGATAGGATTCTGCCCATTGTTGGCCGTGGAAACTCGGGCATAGATGGCGGCTTTCATTTCTTAGCTTCCTCTAAATCTCTTGCGCGCTGCGAAGGCGGCGCGTCAGACGGTCAATGTTCTCGGCGATTTGGCTCTCGGGATTCTCTCGATCGTATTCGATCTTAATCTGCTTCAGCCGCAACATGACCATGGTGCAACAGGTCGAGCAGCAGCCGCCGCTACCATGGCTGACGTTTCTCTTCCTGCGGCACATCCGGCACCCCCACTTCGCGAAGTAAAGGGCCCACTTGCGCCGCTCAAACATGGTCTGCTGGCGCCGAATCTCGAGCGCAACTTCTCTAGGTTGGAAGTTATGCTCCTCCGGCTGGGCTTCTGCGGGCTCGGCCATGATCTCGTCTACGCGGTCGCGCACCATGCGGTCGAGGACCGCTCGCATATCTACGGCTGGACGCTGGAGCACGATCTCCGTACTGATCTTCTTTTTCCTGGGCATCGCATCCTCCTATCCTCGTGGATGGAATTTTTTGTGAATCGCTAAGAGTTGGTCGACCGCAACGTGCGTGTAGAGCTGAGTCGTAGAAAGACTGCTGTGTCCCAATAGCTCTTGCAGGCTTCGCAGATCAACGCCGCGGTTTAGCAAGTGCGTGGCAAATGCGTGCCGCAAGGAATGGGGAGATATGCCCTTGACCCCAGCCCTCAAGGCTGCGCCCTTCACGATCCGGGCGAGTTGACGTGTGGACAGGGGAAGATCCCGCTTCATGGGAGTGGTATTTGCGGATCCGATCAGCGTCATTAGTTTGGCCTGCGCCTGTTCGCGCGACAGTTCGGAGACGCGCCCCAGCCATTTGTACGTAATGAACGGATCGGCATCCTCCGGAAATTCGCGCCACCAGCCTCGCCACCAGACGCTGGTTTGGTCTTTGTTGGGTTTGGCCGTTCTAACGCCTAAGGTCTGCGCCGAGCGATCAGTTTGAAAAAGAAATCCTTCGCGCCGGTCCCCCAGGTAGGCGAGCAACGCTTCCTTTGCCATTCGGCCAAACAAAACGATTCGCTGTACGTCACCTTTACCAGTTACTCGAATGACGCCGGCCGCAAGATCGACGTCCTCGCATCGCATGCCTGATACCTCGGCTAATCGGCAACCGGTCGCATAGAAGGTTTCAAGGATTGCGCGATCGCGCGGCGATTCTGCCGCCTCAATGATCTTGCGGGCCTCTCCGACCGTGGGGAAATGCGGAAGGCCCCGGTGCCGCCTGCGCGTCTGGATAAACCGGGCAACATTGGTTTTCACCGCGCCGCGCAGGGTTAGGAACTCAAAGAACCCGCGTAGCCCATGGAGCTTTAAGTCGAGACTGGACGGACCGAGCCCGCGACGCTGAAGAAATGCCAGATATTCCCGTATGTCTAAATGCCTGACTTCGGCCAGGTTTCGCGAACCCATAAACCGGCAGAAATCCGCTATGAGAGTGCCATAGGCAAGTCGGGTGTTGACCGCGTAATTCTGAACCTCCAGCCATTGAGCGAATTTCGCGGCCAAGGCGTCATTTTCCTTTGCGTAGGAGCGAACAGGCTTGGGGTTAGTCATGGGCGCCTCAACACTGCCAGCCTTGAGCGCAGAATATTGCGGCAGAAAAGGCAAAGGCCATCTCCCACGTGACGCGCTTTTTTCGTTCCACACAGCTGACAACCGAACTTCTTGAAGTACAAAAACCAACGTCTTTTGCGGGAATGTTGCGAGGGGAACTGTAGTACTGGTATTTTCTGTGAACCCATTTGACACCTCCGTGCCCGCCTCCTCATCAGCGCCACGACGCGGGACACAAGACTGCGGCGGACACTGGCGCATCCGAGAAGACCACGCCAGCGTTTCGGCTTACTCGATCAATCGAGGAGCATCAAAGTTGTAACCGTTCTTTGTCGCGGTATACGGCACTGAAAGCCGGTGCGATTGACCCTTCAACCCCAGGATGACCTTCCCGCGTCGCGTTTTCTGATCCGTGGAAAGGGCCGTGCCTTCACTCACGATGACCCAACCGGCAGACAGAGCCTGCGCGAACGTCTCTGGTAATTGCTTAGAGTCGGACTTCGGAACGGCCAAACGAACTGCGCTTGCTGATTGCATGTATTCCTCCCATGCGCGTGCCGTCCTCGTCGGCGACCGCGGGCGCGCGCGAATGTGCGGCCGGACGCGCAGGCCTAGGCGAACAAGCCAGGGCCAGCGCGTTTCGGGTTAGCGAATTTCGAGGCTTACTGTACGGTTGGGCTTGGTGCTCGCAAGGACGCGCGCGCAATATAGTTCGCCGTCCATCTTGAGCCTTTCAGCCAAGCGGATAACGACGCTCTTCCACGCAACATTGCGACGGGAATTTTCTTTGAGTGCCGCGACATGTATGCCTTCTTCGACATCCGCGCCGGCGGCCAGGCGAGCCTTTAGATCATTCTCGATAGCGTCAATTTGCTCCGCGCACTTCTTAAGATCATTGCGAAGCAGAATGAACGTCTCGAGCTCGTCCTGACTGATTTGATTTACTGCGGGTTTTTGGATGGGAACTACGATTGCGAGTTTCGACTGCTCGATACTTTGCGATATGCTCTGTGTAGATGCCATGCGAGATCACCTCTCGTTTGGGATTTAGGGGCGTGTCGGTGTTGATAGCACCGGCGCGTCCCGTTTATTACAGTTTCGTCTTCAATCTCGGGCCTGGTTTCAATGTTCCCTTAAACTTCCTGCCTCGTTCTATGTCAGCTTTCGTCCAAAGGCGTTTGCTCTTTGCACCATCGAGAGTCGGTTTCGGAGGAGTGATCTTCTTGTTCTTGATCCACGACTGTAAGGTTTGTCGTGAAATCCCCATCTCTTCCGCTGCCTGCTCCGTCGTGTAAAGCTTTGGACTCATCAGAGATATATTGGATCATCGCTTTACATCTGTCAAGTGATTTGTTAGGATTGCGGCAGAAAAAAGCCCCGGCTGACACCGGGGCCAGAGGTCTAAGTTGTGAAAGGTCGAAAAAATAATACCGTTTCCTTGCCAGCGTTATCAATCGTAAAACTCGCCGAGTCCGATTTAATCAGCAAATCGGAGCAGGAAATAAGATCGGTTGAGAGGAAGATTTTAGGATCTCAATCCATCAAGAACCATTTGCACCTGCTGGAAACGCTGGAAAGGGCTGGAGCCGACAGGAATAGTGTCGTACGTTTCCTTGCGTATGAAGTTGAGCCCCAGCGGTTTTTGACACCGGAGATTGCTGCGATGCGGAAGAGGAAGGCCGAGCTGAAAGACTTGGCTCAGCAGATGCGCATAGTCATACGGCGCGCGCGGCGCTTTACCGAAGATTCCCCGTCCTCCCACCGTGCCGCAGAGTTGGTTTACCGTCGTATTTTGGATCCGCTCATGACAGGACGTTTAGTCAACAACCCCCTCCCGCCGCGGCTTTCCCCCTGGGGTCTGTTTGTAGCCATGGATGCTTTCGCAAATGGCGCTGACGAGGAAGTTCAGGCGTTAGGCAGGCTGCTCAAAGCATCCGCTCCGGGAGTGAATAGACTCAATGAGACCTTCCTGCTTTTTTACGTCTATGCGAAAACCGGCAAGGGTTTCGAGAAACAACTAGCACAGTTGCTCACAGATGCGTATGGCGCCGTAGGCAAAGCGCAAAAAGTTTCGGCCGAGAAGCTTCGGAAGCATCTGGAACGCCACGTTAAGCCCCTCTACGCCCGATGGTGGAAGCTGGTCCAGAGTTCTGATGGCCTATACGGCCAAGTGGATTTCCGCCCCTCGAACGCCTAGCCCTTTGGACAACACCCACCCCCGATTTTTTCCGCGAGTTGTCCGGAAATCTCGAACTTCCAGGCTTCTAATTGAGAGTAGCCGCCGAGGCGGGCTTTTTGCAAACACCCGTTGCGAATAGAAACTTCGCAGCAACTTCACCCCGGAGGAAAAATGCTTTTGAATTTGAAATCCGCTATTGCGGCCCGAGGTTTCAGCCAAATTGACTTCGCACTTGAAAACAAGATTCCACCAACTGTCCTGTCAGAGATTATCCACCAGCGGCGTCGCGCGGATGCGCCCATGCGAGCTCGCATCGCGCAAGCTCTCATAGCGAATGAGGAATGGTTGTTTTCTAGCGTAATCAGGATCCCTGGACCAGTCAGGTCGAATGTCGGAGACGCGTTAACGCCAGCGATGGCGTGCTCGGAAGGATGACCTAAAAACGCGAAAGCCTCCGGGGCGGAAATCCCAGAGGCTTAGCGAATTTCACCAGCTGTTCTTGGACGGACGCTGGTTTAGGAGATGGACATGCAAACCGTACCACCAGAGGAAGTAGGAAGCAAGACCCTTCCAATGCACTTGGATGGAGTCGCAACCCTGTCTCGCAATGACCGACACTTGCTACTCCGAGCCTCTCTCGGGCTTTTTCTCAAGCGACTGAATCACAACATCCCAGTTTTTCGCGATGATATTGCTCGCCTCACGGATTGTGCGGATCAGCGGCCAACTGTGCCGACGGAAGCTCTGACATGAACACAGCCAAGCCGAAAGCCGCCCTTCCCCCATTTGCCGAATCGCAGCGCGCCGGAATCCTGGAAATGCTCCGCGCGGCCGGAACCGCCGGCGTCTCAAAGGAAACACTACTCTTCGAGAAACGCTGGTCCCAGGCGGCGGCCAGGGTTTGGGAGCTGGAGCAACAAGGCTTTCAAATTGCCCACCTCCAGCGGGACAGTGAAACCTACGTCCGATACGTTCTGGAATCCGAGCCGCTCGAGCTAAAGTCGCCCGACAATTCGGATTGGTATGAACGAACCACCGGCAAGCCCCGAGCGGCAGGCAATCCGGGACAAGTTTCGGATCTACCTCTTTTTTCGGGAGGTAATCGCTAATGCCGTCTCGAATGATGGATTTCTCCGCTTTGTGGGCCAGCGACAAGATCGCGGGGTGCGCCGAGTGGGCTCAGGCCGAATACGCTTGGCTCTACGGATTGGCCGACGGGTATGGCTGCTTTGAAATTACGAACACCCGAGTGATCTGGGGCAGAGTAGCCGCAATCAGGAAGAACTTATCCCTTGAGCGCTTGGACCAGATTTTCGAGGAGTTCCACGACAAAGGGCTTCTGTTTACCTGGCAGGAGGACGGAAAACGCTTCGGCCATTGGACAGGAAGTGACCGGGCCGGCCGTTTACCACCCAAGAGTTTACGAAAAAGATATGCCCGTTTAACCCCACCGATACCCCGAAAAGAGCTTCAAGAATACGAGTCGAAATTCTCGCACTCAAGATCAAGTCAAGTCTTGACTACATCAAGACGAAGTCTTGGCAGGTTAGGAGAAGGTAAGGATAAACCATCTAGCACGTCGCCTTCGGCTCCTTTGGAGGCGTTTAAAGCTTTCTATAAAGCCTATCCAAACAAAAAAGCGCCGGCACGAGCGCAACGTGCGTGGAACAAGATCCTCGCCGAGGACGTACCCGCAATCATGGCGGGCCTTGACCGCCTTAAAGGCAGCGAGCAATGGAAGCGCGATAATGGGCGCTACGTTCCACATCCAGCCACTTTTCTAAACGATCGTCGTTGGGAAGACGAGGTACCGCCACTATTTTCGAACTCGTTAGCGCCGCCCGAACGCCCCGGGACGAGCAAACTCACCGACGAAGATGTGAGTACTTACCGAAAGCACGGCGTGCTTGTTCCCGGCGGCGAGGAGGATATTCCATGACGGACAGAGCACAAACGCTTGTCGTAATACCCGAAAACAACGAGGCTGAACGCAACGCGATCGAGGTTATCGTCGCGTTTCCGTCGAGGATCGGCGAGCTCGTCCAAGAAGGGCTGACACCTGAGGATTTCTTTGTGCCGCTCTACCGCAAACTTTATCTCGCCGCTCTGCGTTTAGAAGACGAACATCGGCCAATCGAGCCTCTGACATTGGCGGATGTTCTTGCTGACGATAGAGACCTAATGAGTGCGGGCGGCATGGCGTTTCTGGCGACGCTTGGTTGTGAAATTAGTGATCGCGCGAATCTCCGAGAATACTGCCGTTTGGTGAAGAAGGCTGCTCAACGACGTCAACTCCAGAGAATTTTTGAACGCGCTGGGCAAAATGTTATCGACCCGACTGTGCTGGTAACCGAAATTCTCCAACAGACAGAAGCCGAGCTGTTGGCGGTTCGCGAAGGAGACAGTAATGCGGCTCGGACTGCGGTTCATCTCTCGGAAGTTGCTCGCGAAGTTGCACCGGTTCTGGATCGCGTTGGATCAGGCAATGGCGGAATGTTGGGAACGTCAACGGGATTTCCAGATCTCGACCGAATCACTTCCGGCTGGATCCCGAGCGAAATGATCTTACTCGCAGGTCGGCCCTCTGCAGGAAAGACTGCGCTCGCTCTCGAACTAGCACTTCGCCAAGCGCGCCAAGGCAAGGCAGTTGCGATGTTTAGTCTTGAGATGAATCGCGCATCGGTTTTCCTCAGATTGGCATGCCGCGACGCGGGGGTGAGTTACTCGCGAGTTTGCTCGGGCTTCATGAGTCGTTCCGACCTTCGCGCTTTATGTGCAGCAATTCCTCGCATCTCAAAGTTACCGTTCTGGATTGATGACAGGCCGGCACTTTCGTCTCAGGATTTGCGTTGGCGGCTTCGATCCCTTGCCCGGCGACATCCGATTAAATTTTGCGTCGTAGACTACCTCCAATTGCTTCGAGCGAAAGCTGAGAACAGAACACAAGAGGTAACTAAAATCTCGCTCGATCTGAAGGCGGCGGCGCGCGAACTTGGCGAAGCGACTGGCGGAACTCTTCTCGCGGCCGCGCAACTAAATCGTGCCGGGGCGAATGAACGTCCGCGGCTGCATCATCTGCGCGAATCTGGCCAGCTCGAGCAGGACGCAGACGCTGTGTTTCTGCTGAGCGACGAAGAACCGACGCAAAACGGCCGACCGAAACCGTCGATTAAATTGCTGGACGTCGCCAAGCAGCGCAATGGCCCAACCGATATTGTGAGGCTGACATTCCTGCCTCTTGTCATGGGTTTTGAGCAGGCAGACACGGAAGGGCGGGAAGTGGCAGACGGAAAAATAGAGTCTGCGGGGTTGATTTGATGAGCAATAAATTCGACGAGTTTGATGTTGCGGCGATAACGTTGGATGCCAGGCGAAGCTTGTTGAAACGCTACGAGTGGCTTTTAGATTTCGTGATGCCCAGTCCCGATTGTGCGGCGCAAGGCGAACAACGCGAACTATGGCGGCGAATTGAGCTATTGCGGGCATCACTGGAGACGCCACAACCGGAAATTTTATCGACTCCAATCGTCGTTCATGATGAAGCAGGCGAAGTGGAGCTCCCGTTCTAACCATGACGACTTCGCTCCAATTCGAGATGGCGATGAACGCTGCACAAGCGCGGTGAGGTAAGATGCAGACCGAGTTGATCGAGAAGACTTTGGAAATTGCACGAAAGCGACGGCGCATTTTGTCAGAGATGCAGACTGCGATTCGCGCGAACGACAAAGATCAAGTGTTCGATCTAGCGCGCAAGCTCACGGGATTGAGCCATGAAGAATGTGATCGAACTAATCCGCGTATCAACTGAGCAACAGGCCGGCGATGACCGCGCCGGCATTCCTGCTCAGCGAGAGGCCAACCGGAGAACTGCGCGGGCCCATGGGTTGACAATCGTTCGGACAATCGAAATTGTGGATGTTTCTGGCGCCTCGGTGCTGAGTTCTCCAGAAATGCAGGAATTGTTGAGACTGATGGAATCCCCTGAGATTCATGGCGTCGTCACGAAGGAGTTTTCGCGCCTTATGCGGCCCGAGAAATTCACTGACTATGCGCTTCTTCAGCAGTTCACGGACACGCACACAATTCTCTATCTTCCGGATGGCCCGATCGATTTGGCTTCAAAGAGCGGGCGACTGCTGGGTACCATTCGTGCAGCAATGGCGGGCATGGAGCGACGCGAAATCATCGATCGGATGCAGGACGCCAAGGAATCAATGCGACGCGCCGGAAAACATCCCGGTGGCGACTCCAGCTTGCCGTACGGTGTCGGATATTCGCAGGATCTCGGCTGGCACTTTACCGCCGAAGCCGAGAAAGTTAAGCAAGCGTTCTCGCTTTTCCTCTCGGGCAAAATGGGCTACACGCAAATTGCCAACCGGCTAAATATCCCGCGGACTAATGTTCGATTTATTCTTGAGAATCCGATTTATACGGGCTGGAGAGTTTATGCTGAAAAACGCGATCCTTCGGCGCACGCTTACGTGTCACGACCAGACGGGCGGCAAGGCCATCGCAAGAAAATGAAGCGAGCTCCAGACGAAGTGATACGCGTCCGCGTTCTTGAGAGCTTGATCAACGAGGAAGATTTCGCGAAGGTCCAAAGGTTCGTCGAGATGAAGCGGCAGAAGCACTGGCGCGCCCGCGAGGATGCGCCACAACGGTACACGTATAACGGATTCCTTACGTGTGCCGACTGCGGTTGCCTAATTTACACTCACACGGCCAAAGACGAGTTCTACCAGTGCAAGTCAATGCACGTGCGCGAGCGTCGAAAGCGGGCGTTGATTGGCCTGGAACGCTGCGATAACCGCTACATGCTTCGGAAGAAGCTCGAGCCTAAACTCGATGTTCTGCTCGGAGAAAAACTTCGGGACACTGATTTCCTTCGGCGCGTGGTTGATGAATATCGCAGACGGCAAGAAACTCAATCTGTTGTTCCAGACAAAAACGAGCGCGCGTTAACTTCCAAGCTTCAAACGCTCGCGGACAAGAAGCAGCGTGTACTGGAGGCATTTTTCGAGGGCGTGATTGCGAAAGACGAACGCGACAGAAGAATTGCGGAAATTGATCGTGAAACGAATGTGTTTCAGCGCTTACTCATGGAATCCGTTCCCGAAGCTGCCCCGCAATCGGTTGATGAGTTGCAAGCGGTCCTTGAGCCCCTGGCCGAATGGGAATTTTTGGAACGGGATGATAAGCGCACTCTTCTGCAGGCTATTTGCCCTGAAATCACAGTCTTCCGCTACACTGTAAAAACCTTGATGATAAATTTCAATACGGAATCGGCGGGTAGTCACGATGTCAGCCGCTTGAGGATGGTGCAGTAACGATTTCGCGCGCGATAACTTCGGTAACATTTCCCGCCCGCTTTATGTTGGCGGCGGCGATGAATCCATGCGCTTGCGGATTTTTTGGCGACTCGACGCGCGAGTGCCACTGTTCGCCTCCCCAAATTCAGCGCTACGTATCGAAAATTTCCGGACCGCTGATCGATCGCATCGATATCCATATCGAAGTGCCGGCCGTGAAATACAAAGAACTTCGCGGTTCAACGATCACAGAAGATTCCGCGACGGTGCGCGAGCGCGTATTGCGGGCCAGGGCTCGCCAGACGGAGCGATTCAACGGCGAGAAAAAAATCTACGCAAATGCCCAGATGCCGCCGAAGCTGATCCGGAAATTCTGCGCGATTTCCGATGAGGGCGAAAAAATGCTCGAGAATGCTGTCACACGCATGGGCCTTTCTGCCCGCGCCCATGACCGAATTCTGAAAGTCGCACGCACTATTGCCGATCTTGATGAATCAGCCGGCCTTGAAACACGTCATTTGGGCGAAGCGATTCAGTACCGTACCCTCGATCGCACGTATTGGGCATAGGTCGCATGATGCCCTCAAGTCTCGGCAAAACGAGACTGGAGTAATGTTCTAGCCGAAAAATAGTCAGAACGGTTGTACCTGGGAGGTCGGGGTTTCAAGGCCCGCGGAATAGGAAAGCTAACGTCGCGGGGCTGAAGAGTCTGTGTGAGAACTGCAAAGCCTGAACTTCAGCGGCCGTCAGGAAGAGTCGGAACGAGATTTCGGTTGTCGTGCCTACTCGGTTGCAGAAATGAAAATCCGCACCCTTCACAAAAAACGTGAAGAGTGCGGCACCCAATTGCTCAAGGTTCGCGGGAGGCTAGGTAAGCCGCTACCGCCAACATGTCGTCAGAAGTTAATCTGGAAACGACCGGCTTCATGAGGTTTGTCCACTCACCGTTTCGGGAGCCTTGCTGGATATCGACCAGTTGGCGCATCAAGTAGCTGGGAGAGCGACCCGCAATTCCAGGGACTGGGCCGAGACCTTTCAGATCCTCTCCATGGCAGACGCCGCACGCAGTCGTTTTTCCCGCGCCGCCCTTTACGACTAAGTCTTCTCCTTTTTTAAGGCTTCCCACCGGCACATAGGCAAGGAAGCCAGACCGCGGGTCGCGGAGCATCTCCGTCGCTTCTGTATTTATTGGCGTTTCGATGATGCGCTGGCCGATCGGCTCAGTCTGATTCCCCTCGAGTCTCAAAAACATGCCGCCGCCGACATGTGTCTTTGGAACGGTCGAAGTTTCGATGACCTTTATCCAGGGGGTCCATTTCATGGAACTGAAATATCGCGCGGCCGCCGCGATCTCTTCGCCAGTCATCGATTTCGCGAAGCTAATCATGAAATAGGTGTTGGGTTTTCGTTCGTCGGAACTTTTCCTCGCGCCATTCTTGAAATCGTTCATGGTGTGCACGAAATAAGAATAAGGAAGGCCCGCGATCCCGGCGTTTTCAGGACGACCCTTGCCATTCGGATAGTGGCAGAGTGAGCAGGCGCGCACGTCGGGTTGCCGGCCATGCGCCACGATTTCCGGCATCTGAGGATGGTCGGTGGGATACCAGTCTGCCGGACCGAAACTATCCTGAATTTGTGTACGAGTGAAGGAAAACGCGCTGCCGGGAAGATGTCTGACTGTCCCGTCATCCTGCACTGGGGAAAACAGCGGAGGCGGCGGAGGATCGTTCGTAGGTGCGCCTGCCGACGATGTAAAGCCGTACGCCCATGGCGGAGGAGCGGCCGAGTTTTTTCCCTGTTGAGCCGGTGCTCCGGTGACCACCGACAAGAGAAGCATGCTAAGTAGAAAGACCCGAATAAGAATTCTCATGAAACCTCGTCAAATAATTTTTCGCTCATCAATCCAAGCGCGCCGCACGATATGAAGGTCGTAACGCATCTAACGAACCGAGATCGGCACAGATAAAGCCGCAGTAACTCGCCGCTTATCGCTCGCGCCATGCTAGCACGGTCCGCGCTGAATCCAAGTCCGAATGCACGAGCGAACCCGTCCCATGTTTAATCCTTCTTCGCCCGGGATTTTACCGCTGGCCCGGTGTATATTATTCGTAAAGCGGCACAATCTAATGGGGAGGGATACCGGCCGTCCAGCCGGGAGTTACATTCATGAAAAATAGTCGGAGGATCGCGTTTGCTTTGGCAATCGGTGCGCTCTTCGTTTCAATTCCGTTGTTCGCTCATCATTCGGGCTCGGCATTTGACCAGGAACATTCCGTCACGCTGAAAGGAACTGTTGCCAGTTTTGAATGGTCCAATCCTCACGTGTTTATCGGACTTGACGTGAAAAATGATAAAGGTGAAGTCGAGCAGTGGCGCATCGAAGCGAATAGTCCCAACATGCTGACCCGGGTTGGTTGGAAGAAGGAGATGATCAAGGAAGGAGATCAGCTGGCTGTTACCGGATTTCTCGCAAAGACCGGCAGAAAGATCATGCGGCTGCACAGCCTCACGCTTGCAAACGGTCAGCAATTTGACGGAGAGGGATTTAAGTAAGAGCATGACGCGAAATTATCTTACGGGATTGCTTCTCACAGCAGCGGCGCTGACTTTTTCGCCCACTACGTTTTCCCAGACTACGCAAAGAGCGGGAGCGGCTAAAACCCATTCCGTTTCCGCTCAACCGGATTTTTCCGGAGTCTGGTTTATACCGGAATACCATCGCAATCTTCTTCCCAAGGAAGATCCACCGTTTCAACCGTGGGCCGAGGCGCTACTCAAGAAGCGCGACGTTGAGAACAACACGGCTGATCCCGACACCGGTCCCGATCCCATCGAGCGATGCATCCCTCCCGGCGTTCCGCGGATCATGTTGCAGCCGTTTCCCTGGGAAATTGTTCATGCCAAGGACCGCATACTCATCATTTTCGAGTATCAGGCTTTAACGCGGCAAATTTATACAGACGGGCGAGGACATCCAAAGGACCTCGAACAGACTTACATGGGCCACTCGATTGGGAAATACGAGGGAGATACTCTTGTCATCGATACGATTGGTTTCAATGACAAGACCTGGCTTGACCCCATGGGCCTTCCGCATTCCGACGCCTTGCACGTGGTGGAACGCCTCCGCCGCGTGGACCATGTCACTTTGCAGGTGGATTACACGATAGACGATCCAAAAGCGTATACGAAGCCCTGGACCGCTCAGAGAATCTTCAAGTTGCAACCAGACTGGCAAATTAAAGAATACGTTTGCGCCGAGAATAATGAGGTCAAGTAGCACAGGCTTCAGCCTGTGTGATTTTGATTTTGAGCAATTAAACCGTCGGAAAAACAACACAGGCTGACCTTCACCATCGTTCAGGATAAAAAGCCTGTGCTACTAAAAGCTAATTTCCGGCCGCAGGCCACGAGTGGCAGGTCTGGCAAACGGTTGGGGCATTGTTTGCAGCATGGCATCTGATGCAGACGCCCATAGTCGTTACGCTCGTTGCTTCTGACATCGTCTCCATCTGAGCGACCTGGCCGTGGCACGTTTCACACTTCATTCCCGCCTCTAGATGCTTGCGGTGAGTCCAGTTTACGCCGGGAAGAACTGTATATACGCGCACCCAGGGCACGGCTTCTTGTGATTTCGCGAAGCCGGCTAGTTTCTGGATTGCCGGTTTTGTTTTCGCGACCGAAGCGTGGCATGACATGCAGGTGCTTGTGGCGGGGAACGTCATCAGCTTACCCGGATCAGGATTTGTGTGGCAGCTCTTACATTCGAGTCCCAATGCCAGATGCGTTTTGTGGCTGTAAGGAAGCGGCTGAACTGGCGCCTGGTGCTCCGCCGGATTGGCTGGCACCAATGGCTTCATGTCCGGGCCTACCATTGACTGTTGCGCCCGAACACTGAACACCAGGAACAATGTGGCCGCGACCCTTATTACAGCGAATGCAACTGCGCGTGTTCTGTGTTCGATTCTCACGAGTATTGCTCCCCGTCATTACACAGTTGAGTTGAATCGCTTGTTACGATGATTTGTTCGTTTTCTTGCCCACTACTTCTTCCAGACTTGTGCCCAAATCCTTGAGTACCACCATGGCCGCGTTTCGCCCTGGCTGTCCTGTCACCGAACCGCCGGGAGCGGTTGTGCCGCCAGTCTGATAGAGCCCCGGAATGGGCATGCGGTAATTCGCCCATCCGGGCATCGGACGCATGGCGCCGGATTGCGATGGACCGCTTCCACCGGCGTGGCAACTGCCGTGCCAGTTATGCGGATTCATGCGCTCGAGGTCGAGCGGACTGTACACGACCCGCTCTAGAATCTTGTCATTCGTCAGGTTCGGAGAAAAGCGCTGCAGATATTTCAGGTTCGCGTCGGCTACTTCCTCTTTGATCCTGTCCCAGTGCTCCGGCCCCTCTTTCAAATCGTATGGCTGATAGGCGACGGACTTGACTGTGTGCATGCCGCTCGGAGCGCGCGACGGATCGGCAACTGTGGCGCAAATAATATGCTGGGGCGGCTCGTCGACGTTGACCGCTCCGATGGCGTAGTCGTATGCAAAACGCAACGCGCGTTCCGGGCTGGCCAGCAATTCAGAATGCACCGGCGAAAGCGTGCCGCCCGCGACTGGATATATCGGAGGTTCCTTCGTTGCGTAATTAACGCTGAACATCTGGCACTCCGGCTGCCACGTGTCCACGCCATCGACGAAATCCTGTCCCCACAATTCGCGCGGCGCCATGTCCACCAGATGCTTTATGTGAATCGTGGAGACGACGGCTTTATCAGCGTGATAAGCGCTGCCGTCGAGGCATTCCACACCCGTACACTTACCGCCGTCGATGATCAGCTTCGCAACCGGTTTGCTGGTGAGAATCACACCGTTGTGCGCTTCAATAAAACGCGCCAGCGCTTCCGTCAATTTTCCCGAACCGCCTTTGGGTAGCGGCCGGCTATGCCGCTGCTGGTTGAACGGTCCGTAGGCGACGCGCCCCGTCATCGGATATTGCGGCGGCTGTTGTGACCACGGGCACGCCAGCATGAATGCGCGGCAGTGATCGTCGACAAAATTTGCACGAATGATTTCCCAGTGTGACATGGCCAGCCGGCGCTGCCAGAATTTCGCGGTCGGCTGGATATTTTCCGATTCCTTCCACATGCGCCAGTAGGCCTCGCCGTCTTTTTTGTTGATCTTGGCGAATTCTGCGCGGGTGCGCTCCGGGTCGCGCCACTG
>Ga0070735_10000696_pt1 | contig 34831 bp, 23 predicted proteins | sample Coa_R1_FD_66443 | JGI IMG/M metagenome (GOLD analysis project Ga0070735, IMG submission 66443) | Surface soil microbial communities from Centralia Pennsylvania, which are recovering from an underground coalmine fire - Coalmine... | ecosystem: Environmental > Terrestrial > Soil > Unclassified ...
CGGTGCACCGACGGCTCGCCCGGGTCCCTCGGCGAGGCACACTCGGTGCGATTTCTGCCGCGCGCCTTGGCGGCGTACATGGCCTCGTCGGCGGCGACCAGGAGCGGCTCGGTCTTCCACGGCGCCATACCGCTCGAGACCCCAACCGAGGCGGTCACGTTGAGGGGGGTTCCGGCGGGAGTCTTGATGGCCGCCTCGGCGATCGCCCTTCGCGCTCGCTCTGCGGCGATGCGCGCGCCGGCCTCGCCGGTCTGCGGCAGCGCGACCACGAACTCCTCCCCTCCCCAGCGGGCGACGAGATCGCTCCGCCGAGCCACCTTGGAGAGCACGCCGGCGACGCCCTTCAGCACGGCGTCCCCCGCGGCATGGCCATGCACGTCGTTTACGGACTTGAAGTGATCGATGTCGAGGAGCAGGAGCGAGAGCGGCCACATGTTGCGATCCGACCGCGCGCGTTCTCGGTCGATTGCGTCGAGAAACGCGCGACGGTTGAGGAGGCCGGTGAGCGAGTCGACCGTGGCCAGACGCCGTGTGTCTTCGTAGAGCGCTGTCATCTGCAGCGGCCCGCCCAGCTCACACGCCACCAGCGAGACGAGGCGCTGCTCCTCGCGGCCGAGCCCCCGCGCCGTCGGCGCCATCGCCAGGCGACCCACGGGCGATCCGCCGAAGACGATGGGCCACGTCTGGACGGTCGATGAGCCGCCCGGCACGGTACGTTCGTCGGATACGGTCTGGAGGGCCGCTTCCGGCGCGACCTCCAGCGTCGAGCGCGCCGCCGCCTCGGCGGTCTCCTTCTCCGACGGGTGCGCGTGAACGAGGAGCGGCGCGTACGCGCGCGAGGGCATGACCGCGGCCCATCGATAGCTCAACACGTCGCTGAGAAGCGTGATGAGGCCGTCGAACAGTTTGGAGAGCTCGGCGGAGCTCGTCAGCGCGCGCACTTCGCCGGCGATGACCGATTCGAAGAGCGCGTTGTCGAGGATCGACGAGATGCGCTCGTGGGTGGAGCGATTCGAGGCGCGTCGCTCGATCTTCGCCGCAATCGGAGCGGGCGACGCCGCCGACAGGATCTCGGGCAGCCGATGCACGAGCTCGTCGACCCGGTCCTTGCCGACGTAGGCCGACGCGCCCGCAGAACGCGCCCAGAAGCGGGAACGCTTGTCGCCCGAGCCGGTCAAAAGAACCACCGGGATATGCGCGGTGGCCTGCTCGTTGCGGAGGAGGCGGCACAGCTGGACGCCGGAGATCCCGCTCATGACGAGGTCCGTCACGACCACGTCCGGCAGGGAGGTGAGGGCCTTCTCTGCGCCCGCTTCGCCGTCGGACGCCTCCTCGACCTCGTGCCCGTGGTCGCGCAGTCGCCCGCCCAGCAATGTGCGGACCGACTGACTGTCGTCGACGATCAGCACGCGCGCCAAGGGCCGATCTCCTCCTGCTCGTAGAACGGACCGACTCGCTCCGATCTGAAGCCAGCGCCGTCTATGGTAGCGCAGCCTCGGGGAAATCGGCCGAGCACTGCGCAGACGTGTCGTGGGGAGTCGGCTCGGCCAATCGGTAGAAAGCCGTCCTTCACCCGCACGATGCGCTAATAAGGCAGCGCCAACCCATGAACGCCCTTGCGGAACACCCGTACGCGTCGTTCGTCCACCTCGTTCAGAAGCCTGGGCGTTACCTCGGGGGCGAGTTCGGCGCGCGCCCCAAGGACTGGGACGCCGTCGAGGCCCGCGTGTGCCTTGCGTTTCCCGACGTTTACGACATCGGGATGAGCCATCTCGGCTTCAAGATCCTCTACAAGCTCCTGAACGACGACTCACGCACACTCGCGGAGCGCGCGTACGCCCCTTGGATCGACATGGAGGGGGAGCTGCGCCGGCGAGGGCTTCCCCTGGTCTCGTGCGAGTCGGCGCGCCCCCTGCGGGACTTCGACGTGGTGGGGTTCTCGCTGCAGTTCGAGCTCACCTACACGAACGTCCTGTCGATGCTTGAGCTCGGCGGGATTCCCCTCCGCTGCGACGCGCGCGGCGAGGACGACCCGCTCGTCGTTGCAGGCGGCCCGACGGCCACGCACCCCGAGCCCATCGCGCCCTTCCTCGACGCGGTGGTGATTGGAGACGGCGAGGAGGTCGCCGCGCAGGTCGCGCTCTCCTGGACCCGCTCGAAGAGGGCCGGCGCGTCGCGCGCGGATCGTCTGCGCGCGCTGGCCGAGCTCCGAGGGGTCTACGTTCCTTCGCTCTACGGCACGCTCGTCGATCCAGAGACGGGGTTCACCGTGATCGATGCGCCTTCGGCGGGCGGCCCCATGCCCGTGAAGCGGACGTTCGTCGAAGACCTCAACCGGTTCCCGTTCCCCGACGACGGCCCGATCGGCGGCCCCGAGGCCATCTTCGATCGGATGTCGATCGAGATCGCGCGCGGATGCACCGAAGGGTGCCGGTTCTGTCAGGCCGGGATGATCTACCGGCCCGTACGCGAGCGCGACCCCGAGCAGATCGCCGACGCCGTCGTCAGCGCCGTGGAAAAGAGCGGCTACGACGAGGCCAGCTTGACCTCGCTTTCGACGGCCGATTACTCGTGCATCGCCCCGCTTGTGAAGAAGGTGGCCGACCGTCTGACGCCCAAGAGGGTCTCGCTCGGCGTGTCGAGCCTGCGCGCGTATGGGCTCGACGCCAACGTCCTCGACGACATGGCGCGCGTACGGGCGACGGGCGTCACCTTCGCGCCGGAGGCCGGGACGCAGCGCATGCGGGACGTCGTCAACAAGAACGTCACCGAGGAGCAGCTCCTCGAGACGGCGGAGCGCGTGTTCTCGCGGGGCTGGCAGGCGATGAAGCTCTATTTCATGATTGGCTTGCCGACGGAGGAAGAGGAGGACGTGCGCGAGATCCCCCGCGTGGGAGGCCGCGCCCGCGCCATCGGAAAGAGGGTCAAGAGGGAGCTCGGCGCGGGCGGCGCCCCGAAGGTGACCGTCAGCGTGTCCACGCACGTGCCCAAGCCCCACACGCCCTTCCAGTGGTGCGCGATGGACGCGCCCGACACCGTCCGCACCAAACAGCGCTGGCTGGAGCAAGAGGCGCACGTGGCCGGCGTCGACCTGAAGGTCCACGACGGCGATACGTCATGGCTCGAGGGCGTGTTCGCTCGAGGCGATCGCTCGCTCGCGCCGGTGCTCGAGCGGGCCTACCGGTCCGGCGCCCGTTTCGATTCTTGGGAAGACCAAAAGAAGATGGCCGTCTGGGAGGACGCCTTCCGCGCCGAGGGGGTCGACCCAGCCCGGTACCTTGGGACGATCCCCGTGACGTCGAGGCTCCCCTGGGATCACATCGACGTGGGCTTGGAGGACGGCTTTCTCTTGCGCGAGTATCGCAAGGCGCTCAAGAGTCGCCTCTCGCTTCCGTGTGGCAAGGTCGCCGGCACCTTCGTGCACGCGGCGAGCGTCGACGATGCGAACGCGGGGGACCGTAAGCTCGTCTGTTACGACTGCGGCATCGCGTGCGATCTCTCTGCGATGCGCGAGCAGCGCCTCGTGTACCTGCGCAAGCTCGGCGCCGAGGAACGACGGCCGCCCGCGCCGCCGCCCCAGCGGATGCAACGCGCACGGAGGGGGCCGCCCGCGCGATCGAGCCAAGGGGAGCCGCGCCGGTACCGCTTCGTCTACGAGAAGCTCGGGGCCGCGGCGTACCTCTCGCATCTGGACCTCATCCGTGCCCTCCCGCGGGCCTTCCGCCGGCTCGCACTGCCCCTCTACTACTCGAACGGTTTTCACCCGAAGCCTGACATGTCGTTCGGCCCCGCGTTGTCGCTGGGCGTGTCGAGCGTATGCGAGGTGGTCGACGTCAAGCTCACCGTCGACGTGACCGCCGCTGACCTGCTCGAGGATCTTACGGCGGGCTCGCAGCCGGGCTTGCGCTTCGTTGGGGGTGCCGGCTTGGCGGCCGGGCAGCCGGGCGTCACCCGCGTCATCGACGCGGCCCGCTACATCGTGGGCATCCCGCGGTCCGCGATCGATCCGCTCGGGGGGATGGCTTGGTTGCAAGCGCGGATCGACCAGGCACGGGACGGGCGTTCGTTGGTCGTCACGCGGCGAATCGACGGGGTTGGCAAGCGCGTGGACGTCCGCGACCTCTTGCGCTCGATCGACGTGGCGGACGGGACGTCGTCCGACGCGCTGACCCGGGCTGGGCTCGTCGGCGCGCTCGCCCCGCTGCAGGTGGAAGTCGACGTGCGCGGATCCGGCGGCGTCAAGATCGCCGAGGTGGTCGAAGCCGTCTTCGGCGACGCCGAGCTGCCGCATCGGGCGGTGCGCATCGAGATGGGAGCGCGCCAGCCGGACGGGAGCATCGCGTCCCCGCTCTCACGCAGAGACGGGTAAAGCAGCCCAAACTACCTCCCCTTCGGGGCGGCGGTACGCCTCGCCGTGGGCGCGCTCGATCCCAAGAGGCGGAGCGCCCGGCAGACGTCGGCGTCCTTGCAAGGCCCAATGTTCCCGCCGTGAGGCGGCCACGACACGTTCCACGTACCGTCCTCGGCGTGCATGAGAACATTCCGGTCGCGCACGTCAGGGCCGCGCCATACGGGGGGCGCGTGCGACAGCGCGATCTCCCGATCGCTCACCTCTACGCTTCCGAAGGGAAAGCGCAGGGTCGGCGATAGCCCCACGCGCTGCACCGGCGTCCCGTCGGGGAGCGCGTAGAGCAGCGTCGTCAGGCGAAGCACGCCGGCATGCGCGTCGTCGTCGATGTACTCCTGCGCGCACCCCTTGCCGAACGTCGTTGCGCCGATCGACGGCGCGCGTCGATACGCCGTCAAGGCGCCGGCGATCATCTCCGCCGCGCTCGCGGTGTCTCCGTCGACGAGGGACGCGACCGGACCACGCCAGCGATCGACGCCGGGCGGCTCGGGCGCCCGGTCGGTCTCGAGCGAGCCGTCCCGGCGCTTCATCGGAAAGAGCGACGCGCCTGGAATGAAGAGGCCGAGGGCATCGATGGCGCCATCGGTGGAGCCACCCCCGTTGCCGCGCAGGTCGAGGACCACCCCCGCGAGAGGCCGTCCCTCCCTTTGGCGCTCTCGCAGGATGCTGCGCGTCAGCTCCTCGCCCAGGTCGTCGCGCACGTCGTGAATCGAAATAATGACCGCGTCGGACTCGCCGTATTCGACGCGCTCGACTGGGAGCTCATCGTCGTCGTCGTCGCTCGAGCCGGCGCTCCGCGTCGCGCTCCCTGAGCCGTCAAGCCACGTGGTCACCGGGAGGCCCTCACCCGCTCGAAGGACGACGGCTTGGGCCGCCGGGTGCGCCTCCGACGCCGCGAACCCGAGCTGCTCGGCTTGCTCGTAGCTGAGGCCAGCCGTCGGGACTCCGGCCAGCGAGAGGATCACGTCCCCGTCGGCGAGGGGCGGCGCGGCTCCCGACTCGAGCCGGAGACCGACCGCCGTACGCTCCGCTTTGTCCCAGAGCCGTACGGGGGGACGCGCCTCAAGATCGACTTCGTACACGCTCGACTCCTCGTCGAGCGGCGCCCACGCGCCGTGCGGATCGATGGCAGGAACGTAGGCGCGCACTTCGGCTGCCAGGACGACGCCCGCCCACCCATCCGCGTCGAGACCCGGAAAGTACCGGGTGCGCGCGGCGTCCAGGTACGGGCGCGCCGGGGGGCCGAGGGCCCGCTCCGTCGCGCGGAGGCGACGGCCGAGCGTCGCCGCCAACGCCCGCGCCGGGCGGGTCACGGTCGCGCCCTCGAAGGCGGCCGCCGATGCGGCCGACCCCGTGCTCTCGGCGCCGGCCTCGCGAGCAAAGGCCTCGTCGAAGACCGCCCGGAGCTCTCCAACCCAAGCGACGAGATCGGCCCCCACCGCTCGCGCCGCGTCGCATCCGCGAGCGCGACGGGTCCCCTCCATGTCGGCCAGCAGGTCGGTAGCGCTGCGGTCGAAGGAGGCCGCGACTGGCGTGTCGGGTGCCGCGCTCCAGAGCCCATACGGATCCAGCCAATCGGCCGCCGCCTCGGCGAGCGCTCGGGCGTCAACCGCGCTGGGCGGATAGCCGAGCTGCGCGCGCGCCTGGGCGACGATGGCCCGGGCGCTATCGCAGCTCAACGCAGGGGCTCGCCCGTTCGGAATGCGGAAGGCGTGCGACCGCGCGTCGTCTCCCGCGGAGGGCGTGGCCTTCTCGTCTCCAGAGGGCACCTCGGGAGGGGCGCCGGCATGCACCGACGGGGACGGCGGGGCGACGCTCGGCCGGAGGGCCCAGAACAGCCCCCCGCCAATGGCAATGACCACGCCAGCCATGGCCGCGACACGGCGAATCATGAGGTAAGGAAGCGTAGCAGGCGGCCTTTCGCGGGCAGGAATTTCCGGTCGCACACTGACTCTGGGGAAACGGGGTCCATACGGCACTTCGCCAGGATTCCTGCGGCGACCGCGACCATGTGACGCATGGTGTCATCACAGCCGCCGCAGTCTTGTGCCGCAAGGTGTGCTACGCCCGCCGTTGGAAAGGAACCCGCCAAGCGATGCCCAACCTCACCGAGACCCTGACCGCAGAGTCCAGCAAGAGCGCAATCGTCGACGACTGCATTGCCGTGATTGATGCGGAGGTGGAGGACAAGGGGGGGTTCGGTGGCTTCGCGATCAAGGCGGGGTACAAGGTCATCCAGGGCATCAAGCCGGGGTTCGTGCGGCAGGTCGTGACCGACCTCCTCCCGGAATTCGCCCACGCGCTCGAGCCGATCTATCAGGAGGCCAAGTCGAGCGGGCAACGGGTTCGCGACCACTTCAACGCGCACGCGACGAGCGTGGCGGACGCCTTGTTGACGATCACAGACGACAAGGCGAAGCGCGCCAAGAGCCCGATGGTCAAAGGTACGTACGAAAAGCTCCGGGGCAGCGCGAAGAAGAACGTGGAGGCCGCGGTCCCTCGACTGGCGGCGATGATCGAGAAGCACGCGCCGTGACCGCGCAGGGAGCGACACCCGAGCCGGTCGTCGTCTCCACTTCTTGGCTCGCGTCCCGCCTCGGCGATCCCGAGGTCTGCGTCATCGACATTCGGGGGAAGATCCTGCCGCCCGGGAGCCACCCCCGTTACTCGCCCAAGCGCGACGAGTTCGACGCCGCGCACGTGCCCGGCGCCGTCTTCGTCGACTGGACGCGCGACATCGTCGACTCGGACGACCCGGTGCCGGTGCAGATCGCGGCGCCGGACGCGTTTGCACGAGCGATGGGCGACCGGGGGATCGGCGATCGGACGCTCGTCGTGACTTACGACGACTACAACCACGTCCTGGCCGGCCGGATGGCGTGGGCCCTGCGCTACTACGGCCACGACGAAGTACGCGTTCTGGACGGCGGCTGGTCGCGGTGGGTGGCCGAGGAGCGGCCCACGACGTCGGAGCCGACGCGTCGCGACCGCGCCACCTTCACGGCCCGGGTTCGGCCCGAGCTTCGACGCACGGCGAATCAGGTGATGCGGACCCTCGGTGACCCCGATGTCCTGCTCGTGGACGCGCGACCGCCCGACCAGTACGCGGGGCGCGCCAGCGCCGCGTCCCGGGCGGGCCACATCCCGGGGGCGATCAACGTGCCCTACGCGAGCCTCATCGATTCGGCGACCGGCAAGTTCTTGCCCCGCGAAGGCCTCGGGCGCGCATTTGCGGCCGCCGGGGTCGACGTCCGCGACTTGCCGCGCGACGTCGTCGTCTACTGCAACGGCGGGGTCTCCTGCACCGTGCCCCTCGAGGCACTTCGATTGCTCGGACGGGAAGAGGTGGCGGTCTACGACGGTTCCTGGAACGAGTGGGGCAACGACCCAGACCGCCCCGTCCGCGCCGGCGGCCAACCTTAGAGAGACTTTCGCGCTCGGGCCACGGGGCGGAAATCGCGCCATCCCGCGCCGCCGCGCCCGCGAAGAGACCGCTCGGCATACCGGCGGCCGTGCCGGCGCGGTTTGTGCGTACGTCACGACAACGATGCAACGGCGGCGCAACGCGCGCCCCGCTCAGTGAATCGAATCGGCGGAAACGCGCATGAAGAGACCCTCCTCGATCCGTCCCGCGGACGGCAAGCTCGGCGTGCTCTTGCCCGGGATGGGCGCCGTGGCCACCACGACGATGGCCGGCACCCTTCTGGCTCGCAAGGGCAAGGCTTTGCCGGTCGGCTCCCTCACGCAAATGGGGACGATTCGGCTCGGCCGCCGAACCGAGCATCGCCGGCCCAAGATCTCGGACCTGGTGCCGCTCGCCAACCTCTCTCAGCTCGAGTTCGGCGGGTGGGACATCTTCGAGGACACCGCGCTCGAGGCGGCCCAGCACGCCAAGGTCCTCGACTCGGAGCACATCGACGACGTGCGCGAAGAGCTCGACGCGATTCGGCCGATGACGGGCGTCTTTTACCCGGGGTACGTGAAACGGCTGCACGGAACTCATACGAAATCCGCCCGGAGCAAGGCGGAAATGGTCGCGCAGGTGCGGCGCGACATACGCACCTTCAGGACCGAGCGCGAGTGTGACCGATTGGTCGCTGTGTGGTGTGGCTCCACGGAGACGTTCCTTGTTCCCGGCGCGGTCCACCAGAGCATCGGCGCGTTCGAGGACGGGCTCCGCGCCGACGACCCCTCGATCTCCAACGCGCAGATCTATGCATGGGCCTGCATTCACGAGCGCGTTCCGTTCGCGAACGGCGCGCCGAACCTATGCGTCGATTTTCCGGCAGCCTGGGAACTCGCGCGCGAGTGCCGCGTTCCGATCGCCGGGAAGGACTTCAAGACCGGACAGACACTGCTGAAGACCATCCTCGCGCCGGGCCTGAAGGCGCGGATGCTCGGCCTGCACGGCTGGTACAGTACGAACATCCTCGGCAACCGAGACGGAGAGGTGCTCGACGATCCGGACAGCTTCCGCACCAAAGAGGTCTCGAAGCTCGGAGTTCTCGAGCATATTTTGCAGCCGGATCTCTACCCGGACCTCTACGCCCAGCTCGTCCACAAGGTTCGCATCGACTACTACCCGCCTCGCGGCGACGCGAAGGAGGGCTGGGACAACGTCGACCTCTTCGGCTGGCTCGGCTACCCGATGCAGCTCAAGGTCAACTTCCTTTGCCGCGATTCGATCTTGGCGGCGCCCGTCGTGCTCGATTTGGCCCTCTTCCTCGACCTCGCGCAGAGGGCCGACATGCACGGTACGCAGGAGTGGTTGAGCTTTTATTTCAAGAGCCCCATGACTGCGAAGGACCTTTATCCAGAACACGATTTGTTCATTCAGCTGATGAAGTTGAAGAACACGCTGCGCTGGATGGTGGGGGAAGACGTCATTTCCCATCTGGGGACGGAATACTATGACTGACTTTCCTCCAAGCAATGCGCCGCGCGACTTGCGGGGCGCCATCGTCGGATACGGCTTCATCGCCGAGCGCGGGCACGCGCCGGCTTATGCGTTGCCCGGCGAGACCCGTTTTCAAATCGTGGCGATCGCAGACGGTTGCGCGGCCCGCCGAGAAAAGGCACACGCGGCGTTCCCGCAGGCACGCATCTACGAGGGGCACGAACAGCTCCTCGAGGCCGAGCGGGGCCGAATCGATTTCGTCGACGTGGCGACTCCTCCGTGTGATCACGCGCGCGTCGCGACCCACGCGCTCTCGCGGGGATTGCACGTGCTCTGCGAAAAGCCGCTCGCAACGACGGCGGCCGATGCCCGTCGGATGTTGGCTCGCGCTCGCGACTCGCGGCGTGTCCTCTTCCCGTCGCACAACTACAAGCACGCGCCAGTCGTCAAGGCCGTGCGCCGGGTGCTCGACCAGGGCGCGATCGGCGCGGTGAGGCTCGTGACGCTCCAGACGTTTCGAACGACGCATGCGAAAGGCGTGGATGAATGGCGTCGCGACTGGCGGCGTGAGCGGCGGTTCTCGGGCGGCGGGATCGCCATGGACCACGGCAGCCACACCTTTTACCTCGCGTTCGACTGGCTCGGCGGCTACCCGACCTCCATCAGCGCGAAGATGTCGACCCTGGGCGTGTTCGATACCGAGGACAACTTCTCGTGCTCCATGACGTTCCCCCATGGCACTGCGTCGGCGCATCTGTCGTGGACCGCGGGCGTCCGAAAGGTCCTCTACACGATTCATGGCGAGCGGGGCGCGATTCGGGTCGAGGATGACGACGTCGAAGTGGCGATCATGAAGGAAGCAACATCGCGCACCGCCAGCCCAACCGTCTGGGAGACCCACAAGCTCAGCGTCTCCTCGGACTGGATGGACGCGAGCCACGTCGGCTGGTTTCGCTCGCTCTTCGATCAATTCGCGGGGGCCATCGCCCGCGAGGACTTCGTCAGTCCGGAGACCGAGGCGAGCCTGGGGTGCGTCGAGCTCATCACCGCGGCATACGAGTCAGCGTTCGACGGTTCGCGCGAGCGCCTCCTCGCAGCGCGGGCCGAGAGGGCCGCTTGACGGACCTCCTCTGCTCCGTCGGACTCCTGATCGGCGTCGTGATGGTGGCCATCGCTTACGCGGGAGGCGCCTCCGGCGGGGGCGACGCCCGGCACTCTCGCGTCGAGAACGACGGCGGCTCCCCATGGCTCACCAAGAGGGCCATGGACAGGGGCTACCGGGCGCTCCTGCCCCTCGCGCGCGGGTGCGTGGCGCTCGGCATCGGCGCCAGCGTCGTGTCGTTTGCCTCGCTCGCGTTTGCTGCTGCGGCCGGCCTCGCGTTGGCACTCGGGCACTATGGCGTGGGCGCGGCGCTCGGGGTGGCGTCCTCCGCGTGCGACGCCCTGGACGGGTGCGTCGCGCGCGAGACGGGGACGGCGAGCGACGCCGGCGAGGTCCTCGACGCGACCATCGACCGCTACGCCGAGCTTCTCTTCCTCGCCGGAATCGCGATCGAGCAGCGCGCAAGTGCCGTCGTTCTCGGGGTCGTGCTGACGGCGATCGCGGGCTCGGTGATGGTGAGCTACGCAACCGCCAAAGCGGAGGCGATGCGCGTCGAGGGACCACGCGGCTCGATGCGCCGCGTCGAGCGCGCCGTGTATCTGGGGACGGGCGCGGCACTCGTCCCCATGGCGGCGTTGCTGGCCGAGCGGTGGCACCTTCCCGGTTGGGCGGCGCGAGCTCCGATCCTCGCCGCGTTGCTGCTCGTCGCGCTCGTCGCCAACGCATCTGCGGTCTGGCGCCTGCGCGCGGTCGCCCGCGTGCTTCGGGCGCGCGCCGGAGGCGTCGTGCTGGACGCGAACGACGCTCACGGTCTGTCGAGGGAACGCCATGTCGGAGCCGGCAACGCTGCCGAATGATGCGAGCACCTGGCGACTGCTCGGCCGACATCAAATCGGTTCGATCGTCGCCACCGCAATCGACTTCGGGACGATGATCCTCATCGTCCAAGCGCTCGGCGGATCCGCGGTATGGGCGACGGCCGTCGGGGCCGCGCTCGGCGGCGTCACGAACTTCGCGCTCGGGCGAACGTGGATCTTCCTCTTCCATGCCGGCTCGGTCCGCGGGCAGGGTGCGCGCTACGGACTCGTGTCGGCCGCGAGCGCCGGCCTCAACACGCTCGGCGAGCACTTGCTGCACGATCGGGCGCACGTCGAGTACGTGGTCGCTCGATGCATCGTCGCCATCTTGGTCAGCGTCTGCTGGAACTTCCCCTTGCAGCGACGTTTCGTCTTCCGGGAGGGCGCGACTCCATGACGGGCGGCCAGAAGGTCCACCTGAAGACGGTCGTCCCCGGACCGAGGAGCTGCGCCCTGAGACGGCGGGAGGACGAGCACATGGCGCCCGGCCTCCAAGGCTACGCGGTGATGGCGGGAATCGTCGTCGATCGCGCCGAGGGCAGCGCGGTGACGGACGTGGACGGCAACACGTTTCTGGACTTCATCGGGGGCATCGGCACGGGCTCCCTCGGTCACGCGCACCCGCGGGTCGTCGGCGCGATCCAGCAGCAGGTCGCGCGCGCGCACGTCGGTTCGTTCACGAGCGAGGCCCGTGTCGACCTCCTCGAGGCCCTCGCGAGACACGCCCCCGCACCCGGGCTCCATCGCGTGCAGCTCTACTCCGGTGGGGCAGAGGCAGTGGAGAGCGCTTTGCGCCTGGCCAAGAGCCACACGAAGAAGCACGAGTTCGCGTCGTTCTGGGGCGGATTCCACGGCAAGACGCTCGGCGCGCTCGGTCTCATGGGGTCGACGTACAAAGAGGGGCTCGGGCCGATGGCGCCCGGTTCACATCTCTTGCCGTATGCCGACTGCTATCGGTGCCCGATCGGATCGACCTACCCGTCGTGCGGGTTGGGCTGCGTCGAGCTCGGGCGCAAGCAGCTGAAGATGGCGAGCGCCGGGGCCCTGGCCGCCGTCGTCGTCGAACCGATGCAGGGGACGGCCGGAAACGTCGTTCCGCCCGACGATTTTCTCCCTGCGGTGAGGTCGGTGGCGCGCGACCTGGACGCGCTCCTCATCGTGGACGAAATGATCACGGGCTTCGGTCGGACCGGGAGGTGGTGGGGAGCCGATCATTCGGGGACGGCCGCCGACATCGTCACGCTCGGGAAGGCGTTCGGCGGCGGCTTCCCGCTCTCGGGTCTCGTCACGCGCGACGACATCGCCTCCGCCAAGCCGTGGAGCACGCCGAGCGGCTCGTCCTCGAGCTACGGCGGCAACCCGCTCGCGGCCGCGGCGGGGAACGCGGCGATCCGCACGATCGAGGAAGACGGCCTCGTGGAGAACGCCCGGGACGTCGGACGGTGGATGCTCGAGACGCTCGCTCCCTTCACCGACGACTACCCCTTCGTCGGGCATGTGCGCGGACGCGGTCTGCTCCTCGGCATCGAGCTCGTGCGCAACAAGAAGACGAAGGAGCCCCTGTCGCGCACGGTCACGCGTCGCATGTTTGACGACTGCGTCCGACGAGGCCTCCTGACCATGTCGTACGCGCCTAGCTTCCGACTTCAACCCGCGCTGACCGTCGACCGTGCGACGCTCGCGAATGGCCTCGCCATCCTGCGCGAGGTGTTCGACGGCGTGAAGCGAGACGGCACCTGGACGGCGGCGTGAGATGGCCCGCGCGTGGCGGCACCTGCGGTCGCTCTGGCCGGGCGCCTCCATCCTCGTCCCCATGCCCTTCGTCGCGCACGCAGTTTGGGCTGCGTTCACAGGGCGGTTCCGCTGGGAGAACGCCGTCATTCTCGCGCTCGTGCTGTCGCTCTTCGCGATCGGCCCGAGGACGAAGCGCCTCCTCGTCGGCATCTACCCGCTCGGTCTGGTGGGCCTGCTCTACAGCACGATGAAGCTCGTCCAGAACTTCGGGCTGTCGAGCGAGAGCGTGCACCTATGCGATCAGCGCGCCGTCGAGGCCGCGATCTTCGGCGTTACGGTGAATGGGACGCGCGGGACGTATCACGACTGGCTGCAAGCCCACGCTAACCGGTCGCTCGATCTGCTTTGCGCATTCCCCTACGCCGCGTTCCTCTGGGTCTGCTTCGGGTGCGCCTTCTGGCTCTACGTCTGGGATTACGCACGCATGACGCGGTTCGCCTGGTGCTTTCTCGCGCTCAACGTGGCGGGCTTCGTCACGTATCACCTCTACCCCGCAGCGCCGCCCTGGTACTACCACGCGCACGGCTGCGTCGTGGACGTCCACGCGCACGCGAGCGAGGGACCCAACCTTGCGCGCGTCGACGCGATGCTCGGCGTGAGCTACTTCGCGGGCATGTACGGCAGGTCGAGCGACGTCTTCGGCGCCATGCCGAGCCTTCACGTCGCGTACGCGCTCATCGTGGCGGTGGAGGGGTGGGCGACGTTCGGGCCCGTCCTGCGCGCCTCGAGCGTCCTCTTCTTTCTGCTGATGTGCTTCGCCGCCGTCTACCTCGATCACCACTGGGTTCTCGACGTGATCGCCGGAGTCGTCTACTGCCTGGCGGTCGTCGCCGCGTGCCGGTGGGTCACGCGCAGACCGACCCAGGGCGAGATCTCGAGCGCCACCGCGAGCGAGACCGCGAGGGCGGGATGAGAACGCACGATCACAAGGTCGCGTGGATCCTGGCCACCTGGTTCGGGTGCGGACGGGTGCCGGTCGCCCCGGGGACCGCGGGAACGCTCGGCGCGGTGCCGCTCTACCTCATGGCCGCCACCCTGGGACACGCAGCGGTGGGTATCACCGCGCTGGCGGTGACCGCGGCCGGCGTGTGGGCAGCGTCGATCGCGGCGAGGGACGTTGGGACCGAGGATCCCCAGGTGGTGGTCGTGGACGAGGTGGCCGGGTTCCTCGTGACGATGCTCGGCGTGAGCCGCCCTTCTTGGGTCGCCGTCGCGGTCGGATTCGCCGTCTTCCGCCTCCTCGACTCGCTCAAGCCTTGGCCCATCGGACGCCTCGAGGCGCTGCCGGGTGGATGGGGAATCGTGATGGATGACGTGGGCGCAGGGGTCCTCGGCGCGGCGTTGATGCGCGTCTTCGCGGTGGTCTCCCCATGAACACGGCCGGTGGAGCGCCCGGACCGCGCACGCGCGCCTTCGTGTCCTTCGCGTTGAAGTGGGGGGTCTGGCTGTGGGCGGCTTGCCTCATCGCCACAATACCAGCGGCGTGGCGCACGGTGCAGCTCTACGCACACCTGCGGAGCGAGGTCGAAGCGCTCTTGCCTCGACGGGCGCCGAGTGTCTTGGCCATCGACGAGCTTCGCGCCAGGCTGCCCGGACTCCAGCACCTGGGGGTCGTGGTCGACGCCGGCCGCGCCGAGCAGCTACCCCAGGCCGAGCGGCTGCTCGACGATCTGGCCGCGCGGGTAAGGGCATACCCCCGGGACCTCGTCCACGAGGTCCGCACCGGCAATCAGGAGGAGCGCCGCTTCCTCGAGGATCACGCGCCGCTCTACATGGAGGTCGCGGACCTCGAGGAGATTCAAGCGCGCGTCGAGGCGCGCCGCGACTGGGAGACCGCCAAGGAGACCGGAGCGCTCCTCGACGAGGACGCGCCGCCGCCGCCGCTCGACTTCCACGATCTCGAGCAGAAGTACGAAGCGCGGGCCACGGGCGGTCGTCGCTTTCCTCGGGATCGCTTCACGAGTGCAGCCGACCACACCACGCTGTTGCTCATCGAAGTGGACAGATTCGACTCCGGCCGAAGCGGCGGCGAGGCCTTGCTCGATCGGGTGAAGGCCGACCTCGCCGCGCTCCATCCGGAGGCCTACGCGCCCGGGATGCGGGTCGGATTCACGAGCGACGTCGCGATCAACGTCGAGGAGACGCAGGCTCTCCTCGCCGATCTGTCCCTCTCCAGCGTGATCGTCATCGTCCTCGTCGTCGCCGTCATCGTCCTCTACTACGAGTGGTGGCGAAGCGTCGCGGTGCTCGTGCCGCCGCTGCTCATCGCGTCCATCGGGGCGTTTGCGCTCGCGTCCCTTCCCCCGTTCCGGGTGACGGAGCTCAACTCGAATACGGCGTTCCTCGGGTCGATCATCGTCGGCAACGGGATCAACTTCGGCATCGTCCTCTTGGCGAGATACGTGGAGGAGCGCCGTCTCGGCGTCGCGGTGCAGGAGGCCCTGGTGCGCGGCGTGTGGGGCGCACGCACCGGCACGCTCTCGGCGGCGTTGGCCGCCGCGGTGTCTTACGTGTCCTTGGCGGCTACGGACTTCCGTGGATTTCGCCAATTCGGCTTCATCGGCGGCGTGGGAATGTTGCTCTCCTGGGCGCTCACCTTCCTCCTCGTTCCACCGCTCGCCGCGTGGCTCGATCGCGGGACGCCCCCGCGTCCCGCGCATCGAATCATGCCGGCCTTCGTACGCGGCCTGCACGCGCACCAGGGACTGGTCCTCGCCCTCGCGGGGGCCCTCGCGGTGGCGGCGGCCTGGGAGGTACGCTCCTTCGGCCCCGATCAGATCGAGACGAACTTCTCGAAGTTGCGCCGCGCGGACACGTGGGTGAACGGCGAAGGCTACTGGGGACGCCGGATGGACGACCTGCTCGGGACGTACGTGACGCCAACGGTGATCCTCACGGACGATGCCGCGCAGGCGCGCGCGATCGGAGACCGGCTGAAGGCCGAGGCGAACGCACCTCCCCTGGCGGACCTCGTCGCGAGCGTCCGCACGGTAGACGACGTCGTACCGCTCGACCAGCCGGCCAAGATCGCGCTCGTCGATCGCATCCGCGAGGACCTCACGCCCGCGATCCGCGCAGCCCTAACCGAGGATCAACGCGAGACGGTGGACCGCCTGCTCGGTCGGGGGGAGCTGCCGCGGCTGGCGGCGCAAGACCTCCCCGAGGCCTTCACGACGGGGCTCCGCGAGCGGGATGGGTCGTTCGGTCGAACCGTGCTGATCTTTCCTCGTCCGGGCCGCGCGCTGTGGGAGGGGGCGCCCCTGGCCGACTTCGTCTCGCGGCTTCGATCTGCCGCGTCGCTGACACTGTCGCCAGGGGAACGTCCGGGACGGGTCGCGGGGTCGCACGCTCTGACGAACGACATCCTCGAGTCAGTCCGACGCGACGGCGCCCGAGCCTGCGGCGTGGCGCTGGTGGGGGTGGTCTGCGTCGTGCTGTTGCTGCTGCGCGCGAGCCGGTCTACGGCGCTGGTCATCGGCTCGCTCCTCCTCGGCGTCCTGTGGCTGGCGGGAGGCGCCCTGGCCCTCGGCATCAAGATCAACTTCGCGAACTTCATCGCGTTTCCCATCACGTTCGGGATCGGCGTCGACTACGCGGTGAACGTCGCGAGCCGTTGGGAGCTCGACGGGCGTGGATCGATGGAGACGACCGTCAGCACCACGGGCGGGGCAGTCGCCCTTTGCTCGCTTACGACGATCATCGGCTATTCGTCGCTTCTGCTCGCGCAGAACCGAGCGCTCTTCCTGTTCGGCCTCCTCGCCGTCCTCGGCGAGGTCGCCTGCTTGTCGACGGCGCTCGTGGTTATGCCCGCGGTGGCCGAGTGGCGCGAGGGAGGCAGCGGCGCGCCCCGACGAGGGCACGGCGAGAGCGCCGCTTGAACCTTTCGCGGCCAGGCGTAGAGCGATACGTTCCGTCCTTGAGGCCCCGCGTGCGGGCGTCTCGCACAGGGGTTCCTCGATGCCGCGAGACGTGGAAGTCCGTGCGGACGAAGCGGGCGTCGCGCCGGCCATCGGCGACTGGGGAGGGACCGCGCGCTACGAGGTGGTCCGCCGCATCGGCGAGGGGGCCCTGGGGGTCGTCTACGAGGCGCACGATCGGGAGCGTGGTCATCGGGTCGCGCTGAAGGTCCTACGGCAGTTCGATCCCGCCGCGCTCCTGATGTTGAAGGACGAGTTTCGTACGCTCATCGACGTTCACCATCGGAATCTCGTCAGGCTGTACGAGCTCTCCGCGATCGAGGGGGAGCCCACCTTCTTCTCCATGGAGCTCGTCCTCGGAGCCCATTTCCTGAGCTACGTCCGGCGATCGGAGGCTGGACGCGAAATCGACGACGCGCCCGTCGCGGCGAGCCGTCGGACCCCGAACGGATCCCCTCGATCCACGCCGGTACCCTCGTCCCGCCCGGGGGAAGGGCCGCGCCCCCGGACGCTCGCCGACCTGGAGCGCCTGCGCGCCAGCTTGCGTCAGCTGGTCGCGGGAGTCCAGGCGTTGCACGACGCAGGCAAGCTCCACCGCGACATCAAGCCGTCGAACGTCCTCGTCGGCACCGACGGTCGGGTCGTGCTGCTCGACTTCGGTGTCGCAACGGAGATGTCGCGCGCCGCCGACCGGAATCTGCGTCAAGAAGGACAGATCGTCGGGACGGTGCGGTACATGGCGCCGGAGCAAGGATTCGGGGAGGCCGCCATCTTCGCCTCCGACTGGTACAGCGTCGGCGTCGTCCTCTACGAGGCGCTCGTGGGTCGCGCGCCCTTCGAAGGGGCGGCGATCGACGTTCTCTACGCCAAGGCCATGGCGGACACGCCGCGACCCTCGTCGCGCGCAGCGGGCGTCCCGCAGGAGCTCGACGAACTGTGCAGCCAGCTTCTCCATCCGCATCCGAACTCTCGGCCCACGGGGCCCGAGATCCTCGAGCGGCTCGGCGTCCCTTTCTCCGCCGCGGTCGCTGGCCCGCGAGCCTCGCTTCACCCGACGAGCAGCGCCTGGCCGCTGGCTAGGGACGCGGCGCTCGTCGGGCGCCAGGGACACTTGCAAGCTCTCGCCGAGGCGTTCGACGCCGCGTCGGGCGGGCGCCTTGTCACCGTGCGCGTGCGCGGAGCCCCCGGGATGGGCAAGTCTTCGCTCGTCCAGCACTTCCTCGACGACTTGCTGGCGCGCGGCAGGGCGGTCGTCCTGCGCGGGCGTACCTACGAGCGCGAGTCGGTCCCGTACAAAGCCGTCGACGCGCTGGTCGACGAGCTCAGTCGGCATCTGATTCACCTGGTCGACGAGTCGGAGTCGGTCGAGCTGCCCGCCGACATGCCCGCGCTCTCGCGGCTCTTCCCCGTGCTCGGGCGCCTCCCGGACGCGGGCGATGTCCCCGAAGGACCGGTGACCGACCCGCAGCGCTCCCGTCTGCGGGCGTTCGCGGCGTTCCGCGCTCTGGTCGGGCGGCTCTCCGCCCGAGAGCCCCTCGCCCTTTTCATCGACGACGTGCAGTGGGGAGACGTCGACAGCGCCGCGTTGATCCTCGAGCTCGTACGACCGCCGCAGACGGCGCGCGTCCTGCTGATCCTGGCGCAGCGCGACGACGCCGAAGCGTCCGTGCCCTTTCTCACCGAGCTGCGCGCGCGCTGGCCAGAGGGCGCGGAGCTGCGCGAGGTGCTGGTCGGGCCCATCGAGACGGCGGACGCCCGGCAGCTGGCGCTCTCGATCCTTGGATACGACGACGCGTCCGGACAGAGCCTGGCGCAGGCGCTGGCGGAAGAGGCCCGCGGCAGTCCGTTTCTCGTGCAGGAACTCGCGCGCAGGGGCCCGCAGACGGCGCTGGCGGAGGCGGGCGCTTCGCTGCGCGAGCTCGTGTCGGGCCGGATGGCGGGCCTCGGGGAGGATGCGAGACGCCTCATGGAGATCGTCGCCGTGGCCGGGCGCCCCCTGGCGGCGTCCACCCTTGCGCAGGCGGCAGAAGTCGACGCACACGATGACATACTCGGGCTGCTCGCGCGTGAGCGACTGATCCGCGCGGGCATGCGCGACGGGCGCGAGGTCATCGAGCCGATCCACGATCGGATTCGCGAAACCGTCGTCGAAGGGCTGGAAGCGCGCGCCGTGCGCCGGCATCACGCGCGCCTCGCGACGGTCCTCGAGGCGACGCCCGGCGCCGATCCCGAATCGATCGCGTTGCACTTGTTCGGCGCCGGGGACGGAGCGCGCGCGTCGCAGTTCGCGGAGCGGGCCGCCACGCAGGCCGAGGCGCAGCTGGCGTTCGACCAGGCGGCGCGGTTGCTCGCCCGCGCGCTCGAGGCGTCGCCCGATTCGCCCGAGGGCTCGCGGCTGCGCGTGCGCCTCGCCGAAGCACTCGTCCTCGCCGGGCGCAGCGAGGACGCGGCGGGTGTATACGCGCAAGCCGCCGAGGGGGCTTCCGGGACCGAGCGGGCCGACTTGCAGCGAGCCGCGGCCGAGCAGCTCCTTCTGTGCGGTCATACCGAGGACGGGGGCAAGCTGCTCCGAGCCGTCCTGCGGACGTGGGGCATGACAGTCCCGAGGTCGCCGATCACGGCGGTGCTCTGGCTGATCTTCTACCGGTTTGGGCTCGCGATCCGCGGCCTTCACTTCGAGGAGCGAGAGCCGGACGCCGTGCGAATCGACGATCGCGCGCGTGTGGACGCGCTCCACGCGGTGGCCCTCGGACTCGGGGTGGTGGACATCGTGCTGAGCGCGTGCGTGCAGGCCCGGCACCTGACGTTAGCGCTCGACGTCGGCCACCGTCTCCAGGTCATGCGGGCGGCGAGCCTCGAGGCCAGCCACCTGGCCGGCCAGGGCGGGCCCGAGACCCCGCGGGAACATGAGCTCGTGGCCATCGTCCAGCGGCTCGCCGAGCGCGACGCAAATGCCGACGCTCACCGCGCGTTCTTCCAAGCCAGGCACGGCATCCGCCTCTTCCTGCGCGGTCGATGGAAGGACGCCCGAGAGGTCCTCGACGAGGCCTACGCGCGCTACCCCGACAACCGCGCGAGCGTGAACTCGAGCTCGTACCTCTTCAGCCTGTACTCCCTTTGGTTCTTGGGGGATATCGAGGAGCTCACGCGACGCAAGGCGCACCTACTGGCGGAGGCGGAACAGCGACGGGACCTCTATACGCTCGTGAACCTTCAGGCGAGCTGGACCACGTTGACGGCGGTCGCCTCGGACGACGTCGACTCCGCGCGACGAAGCCTGCGGACCGCGATGGCTTCCTGGTCGCACAGCGGGTTCTCGATTCAGCACTGGCAGGCGATGGTGATCGAGGCGCTGGTTGAGATGTACGCCGGCAACGGTCCCGAGGCCCGCGCCAGGATCGAGCGCGACGCGCGGCCGCTCAAGCGCAGTTTCCTCCTGAAAGGTCAGTCGTTGCGGGGTCAAACGGCGTACGTTCGCGGACTCGCGGCGATCGCGTCGATGGAGGGGGCGGCGCCCAGCCTGCGGCGCGAGCGTCTGGCCGAGGCGCTCGCCGCCGCGAAGGCACTGGAAAACGAGCGAATGCCGTGGACGGCGCCGCTGGCATCGATCGTATCGGCGGCGGTCGCCAACGCCCGTGGAGACCGTGACGTGGCCGTGGGCGCTCTTCGCGCCGCGACGGACCAGGCGCGCGCCGCCGACATGCCTCTCTACGCCGTGGCGGCGATGCACCGGCTGGGGCTCGTCCTCGGCGGTGACGACGGGATGAAGCTAGCCTCCGCGGCCGTGCGCACCCTCGCGGGCCGCGGGGTCCGTGTGCCCGAGCGGTTTGCGGCGATGCTGGTCCCGGGACGGTGGGTGAATCCATGATGACCCGAGCGACATGGCTCAAGGGGGGGGCTGCTGGCGGCGTCGATGGCGGCGGGCTCGGTAGGGTGGGCCATGAAGGACTCGAACCTTCAGCCAACGGATTAAGAGTCCGCTGCTCTACCAATTGAGCTAATGGCCCGGCCGAAGGGCCCCGGCAATAGCCGCCGTCCGAGGGGGTGTCAAGCGACCGCCCCTCTTCACGGGCGTGCTAGTAGTCGCCTCGTGCAGGCGGTGGTGCTCGCGGGAGGTCTCGCGACGCGCATGCGTCCGCAGACGCTCACCCTGCCCAAGTCGATGCTTCAGGTCGCCGGGCGACCCTTCGTCGACTGGCAGCTCGAGCGCCTGGCGCAGTCGGGGATGACGGACGTCGTGATGTGCATCGGCCACCTGGGCGAACAGGTGCGCGACCACGTCGGGAGCGGCGAGCGCCTCGGCGTCCGCGTCCGCTGGTCCGAGGAGGGCCAGACGCTGCTCGGCACCGCCGGGGCGCTGCGCGCCGCCCTCCCCCACCTGGAGCCGGCCTTTCTCGTGACGTACGGCGACAGCTTCTTGCCCTTCGACTACGCCGACCCCCTCCGCATACTCCTCGCTCACGACGACTGCGACGGCGTCATGGCCGTCTACAAGAACGACGGAAAGTGGGAAGCGTCCAACGTGGCGACGGACGGAGTGTGGGTGATTCGCTATGAGAAGGGACGCACGGACGCGGGGTTCGACCACATCGACTACGGGGCGACCGCGCTCCGCCGAACGGTCGTCGCCGCGGTCCTGCCGGGCGTACCCTCCGGGCTAGATGGCGTTCAGGCCTCCCTCGCTGAACGGAAGCGCTTGCGGGCCGTCGTTGCGCGTGAGAGGTTCTTCGAAATCGGCTCGCCCGAGGGGTTGGCAGAGCTGGACCGGCACCTTCGCCACAGAGCTTCACCATGATCGTTTCACGCGCACCCGTGCGCTTCTCGCTGGGCGGCGGCGGCACGGACCTTCCGAGCTACTCGCGGGAGCACGGCGGGTATGTCATCGCCGCCGCAATCGACAAGTTCATCTTCGTCTGCGTGCATCGGCGCTTCCAGGACACCATCCGTCTCGCCTACTCGGAGACCGAGATCGTCGACACGATCGATCAGATCAAGCACCGGATCTTGCGCGAGTCGCTGCGGATGACCGGCGTGTCGCGGAGCATCGAGCTCCATAGCCTCGCGGACGTGCCCGCGAACACGGGCCTGGGGTCGTCGAGCAGCTTCACCGTGGCGCTCTTGAACGGCCTTCATGCGTACAAGCGCGAGTTCGTGCCGGCCGAGCAGCTGGCCCGGGAGGCGTGCCACATCGAGATCGACGTCCTCAAGGAGCCGATCGGCAAGCAAGACCAATACATCGCGGCGCACGGCGGAATCAGCGCGATGACGTTCAACCCCGACGGTTCGGTCGAGGTCGAGCGCTTACCCCTTCCGTACGAGGTGATCGACGAGCTCGAGTCGAACCTCGTCATTTTTTACTCTGGGGTCGAGCGCTCGGCCTCGGTCGTTCTCAAGGAGCAGGCCAAGACGATCGTCGAGAACAAGGACGACGCAGTGCGCCGCATGCACCGGATCAAGGAGCTCGGCCACGAGACCAAGCGAATGCTGCTTTCGGGGCAGACCGACGTTTACGGTGAGATGTTGCATGAACACTGGACCAACAAGCGCAAGCTCGCTTCGAGCATGGCCGACTCCGCCATCGACGAACACTACGAAGCGGCTCGCAAGGCGGGTGCCGTCGGCGGCAAGCTGATGGGCGCGGGAGGCGGCGGCTTCTTCATGTTCTACGTTCGCGCCGCCGACCGCCGCCGGGTGCAGGAGACGCTGGCGGCGCGGGGCCTTCGACCGATGCGCTTTCGCTTCGATTTCGACGGCGCCCGAATCGAAGCCAACTTCCACAGGTCGTAGTTCATGGAAACCTTCTCGAAAAAGTACCTCGACGAGAGCATCGAGCTCATTCGCAGACTCGACACGGACAGCATCGAAGCCGTGGCCGAGGGGCTCGCCGGCGTCCGGGCGGGCGGGGGCCGCCTCTTCATCCTGGGCGTCGGCGGCAGCGCCGGACACGCGGGCCACGCCGTCAACGATTTTCGGAAGCTCTGCGCCTTCGAAGCCTACGCCCCTACCGACAACGTCAGCGAGCTCACCGCGCGGGTGAACGACGAGGGGTGGGACACTTGCTTCGTCGAGTGGCTACGCGTCTCCCGCTTGCGCGCCGGCGACGGCATCCTCATCTTCAGCGTAGGAGGCGGCAACCGGGAGAAGAACGTCAGCGTCAACCTGGTGCGCTCCCTCGAGCTCGCGCGTGAGGTGAGCGCCAAGGTGTTCGGCATCGTCGGCAGGGACGGCGGGTTCACGAAGCAGGTGGCGGACGCCTGCGTCCTCGTGCCCACCGTCGCGACCGACCGCGTGACGCCGCACACGGAAGGGTTCGCGGCGGTCGTTTGGCATCTGCTCGTCAGCCACCCGAGACTCCAGCGCGCCGCGACGAAGTGGGAGAGCGTGCGGTGACGCGCGCCGCGATCTTCGATCGCGACGGGACCATCATCGACGTCGTACGCGACGAGGAGACCGGGGCGGTGACCGTCGCCTTTCATCCGTCGCACGTTCGCCTGTTGCCCGGCGTGGTGACCGGGATGAGGGCCCTGCAGGACGCCGGCTACGCGCTTGCCATCGCCACGAACCAGCCGGGACCAGCCAAGGGACAGTTCTCGGCGGACGCCGTGCGCCGAACCAACGACGCGGTCGTCGCCCGCCTGGCCGACGAGGGCGTGCGGGTCGCGTCCGTCGAGGTGTGCATGCACCACCCCGAGGGGGGGCCCGGCGGGGACCCGTTGCTCGTCGGACCCTGCGACTGCCGCAAGCCGAGGCCGGGCATGCTCAACACCCTCCTCTCCCGGCTCGGAGCGGCACCTGCGGCCTCCTGGATGGTCGGCGACTCGGCCGGAGACATCGAGGCAGGCCGTGCGGCGTCGATGAAGGCCGCGCTCGTCTTCGCGCCGACCCGTTGTGAGCTATGCCCCCTGCGTTCGGGGCCGCACGGCCTGGGGCCGGACGCCCATGGGGCGACAGTGGCCGAGGTAGCCTCTGCGATCCTGCGGTCCGACAGGCTTGGATGACCCGCGGGTGACCGCCCCTTTTCTTGCGTGCTAAGAAAAGGGCGTAGGAGCAAGCATGGCGCTTTTCATCGACAGCTCGGAGCCGAAAGAAATCAAAGATTTGTTCGCTTGGGGCGTGCTCTCGGGCGTCACCACCAACCCCCTCATCATCGCCAAGGAGGCGCCGGACGCGGACCTCGGCGAACGAATCCGCGAGATCCTCGCGGTCAGCACGGGAGACGTCTCCGTCGAGCTGACGACGGAGACTGAGGCCGAGATGATTCAAGAGTCCCTGCACTACCACGCGTGGGACGCATCCCGGATCACCATCAAGGTCCCCTTCAGCGAAACCGGGCTTCGCGTGCTCCACCAGCTCGTCAGGCGCGGGATCAAGACCAACGTGACGTGCCTGATGGCGATGAACCAGGCTTACCTGTCGGCTCTCGCCGGAGCGACGTACGTGAGCATCTTCAGCGGCCGCGTGCGAGACATGGGCTACGACGTCCGCCCGGTCATCTCGGCGACGCGGTCGATCCTCGATCGCGAGGGGCTGCCCTCGAAGATCATCGTGGGCTCGATGCGGCACATGATGGATGTGAACGAGGCGCTCGAGGCGGGCGCCCACGTGCCGACGGTGACGCCGCCGATCTTGCGGAAGATGGTCTGGAATCCGCGCACGATCGAAACGATCGCCGAGTTCAACAACGCCTGGCGCGCGCGGCCCAAGAAGAAGTAGGCGCCGCGCCACCCTCCAGCGGCGATGGGATCGCTTTCGTCCGTCCTCCAACCGATGCGGGAGTTCTTCTCGCTTCGTTCCGCGGAACACACCGTGTCCGGTTACTCGCCGCGCCAGCGCGAGCGCGTGCAGGAGCACGTCCTGGCCGCACGGCGCCGGCTCGTCGAAGGGGTTCGCGCGACCGACAACGTGGCAGCGGCGCAGCTGCTGCGCGTGTCGATCGTCCACTATCTGGTGGCCATCGACGTGGCGTCCCACCCGGACGCGCGGGGCGACGACGACCCGCTCCTCGACTATGCAGCGCAGCTCCCGCCGGTGCCTTGCGACCCCGAGCATCCCGCCGCCGTTCGCTCGGATGACGAGCGAGTTCGCGACGCGCTGGCGACGAGCGATTCCCTATATTTCGATCGGCTCTCGCTGGAGGACGCGGCACGGACCCGAAGGGCGCTCGAGCGCGCGGGAGCGATGTTGGGACGCCGGGTCGAGACGCGCAGCCTCGGGCATCTGCGCGCGGCGCGCTGGGGGCGGCGCGCCGGAGCGGCCGTCCTCGTTCTCTACGGCCTCTTCGCCGTTGTAAGGTACGCCGTTTCTCCCAAGAACGTCGCCCTGGGCAAACCGGTTCACCCCAGCAGCCTGCACGTGAACCCGCCCGACGGACACGAGCTGGTCGACGGCGAAATCGGTACGAGCTTCGGCGTTCACACGCGCAAGGAGGACAACGCGAACGTCGTCATCGATCTAGAGAACGACTACGTTATCGCGACCGTCAAGGTGCACAACCGTGTCGACGGCTGGTTCGACGACTGCCTACCCCTGGTAGTCGAGACGTCCGAAGACGGTACTCACTTCGACCAACTCGCGCGCCGTGAGGAGCACTTCGACGGGGATCCCCCATGGGTGATCGAGGCCCACGGTCGCGTGGGGCGCTACGTCCGGCTCCGGGTCGCGCGCTTTGGCTACGTCGCGCTGAGCGAAGTCGAAATCTTCGGTAAGAAGGTCAAGAAGAAATAGAGCGTGCGGACTTTAGGGCACCTCGACCAGCGTCGTGTCGAGTTTGCCGTCTACGCGGCGGGGGGCGGCGACGCCGTCTCGTGAGCCCCACATGCCCGAGAAACGCTCGCGACCGATCCGATGGTTCAGGACCCGTGTCGTCGAGTAGAGGAACGTCGGTCGCCAGAGTTTCGTCGGAAGCAGCATGCCGGCGCCCACGTCGCGATCGGTCGCGTCGGCGCCGACGAGGCTTAACTTGTTTCTCTCCTCCACGTGAGCGCGAACGTCGAACCCGGCGTCGCTCATGGGGGCGGTGCACTCGAACCAGGCCTCGACACGCGGCTCTACGCCACCGATGAGTCTGACCCCTACGAGGCGCACGCCGCCGGTGAAAGTCGTCTCCACGTCGCGATTGAGCTGGGGCATGATGCGGGAGAACCACGCGGAGGCCGCGGCCTGGTCCCCGCGCTCCATCGCGACGTTGTACGCAATGCGCATCTGGTCGAGCGTCACCGGCTGCGCGCTCGGCGGGTCTGCCGGTTGGCCGAGGTGGGTGCGCAGTTCCCAGGTGAGCCAGGAGTCCGGCGCCGTGCCCACCGTCCGGACCGGCTCGGTCGCATTGGAGAGGAGCCACTGCAGCGGCCCGGGCTCACGTTCTTGGACCGCATACGCCTGAAGCGGCGCCGCCGCGAAGCGTTGGTCGACCACCCAGGTGTCGCCGTACGCCTGAACCGGGGCGCTCGCCGCGACCTTCCGCTGCTCCGACGCGGTCAATCCGGATGCGCGACCGATCCAGAACGGATGCGTCGAGACCGCCGAGCTGCCGACGGCCGGCGACGACGTCGTCGCGTTTGGCCCCTCCCATTTCCACGAGTGGTGCCAATACCAGTCGACCGCGGGGTGCACGTCGATGGAACTGCCGCGCCGCGTCCTCGGGACGACAACCTCCTGAAGGACGGTGATGAGGTCGATGTCGCTGCGGATCGCCATTCCGTTGTCGTCGTAACGACCGCCCGTGCGTCGCCAGATCCAAAGCGACCGCGCCGCGTCCGGGGCCATGAGAACGACCGGCGCGAGACCCAAGACGAGCCCGGCGATCCCCATCACAGCGCGCGCGCGCGACGGCCCGAGGGGCCGCGCCACCATTCCGGCGAGCCAGGCGAGCGTGCCTACAAGCTGCGGCATGGCGAGCGCGAAATACTCCGCGAAGTAGTGCGGCCAGAAGATGTGGACGTCGGCGCCCTCTTTGAACCCTAGGTACTGTACGAGGGCCCCGAAGAGGACGCTCGGCGCGTAGGTCTCCTCGTCCTTTCGCAGCGCGACGACGCGGGCCAGCCCGATCGGCGCAGCGAGCTTTCCGAGGAAGATCGCGACCGGCGTGAAGCTGAAGTCGATCCAGTATTTGCGGCTCTCGAGGACGTCGCGCACGGGCAGTTCATTCCCGGATCGCCGGATGTCGGCGGCCTCGAGCCAGTCGGCGATTCGCCCCGCGTGCGCGAAGAGCGCGACCCAGAGGCACAGCGTGCCGACGGCGAGAGCTACCGAGAAGGCCCACCAGCGCGCATACGCTTCGAGGCGAAGCGGCGGCGTGCTCCACGGCGGGAGCACGAACGCGCGAACGAGGCCCCACGCGAGGGTCGGAGCGATCAGGAGGTACCCGGCCCAGTCCCCAGAGCAGGCGAGGACAACCCCAGCCAGGCTCGCCAACATGTAACGGGACCTTCGCGTCGCCAGGTGCCTCGAGTGACCCCAGAAGAACAGGAGGGATCCGAAAATGCAGACATTCTCTAGGTTGACGAAGTTCGAGAAGCCCACCGCGATGGGCACGACAGCGTAGGAAGAGGCCGCGATCGCGCCCATGATCGGGCCTTGCGCGTCCCTCGCAATACCGTAGAGCAAGGGCGGAATCGCGATACTCATCACCACGGCGGGCAGATGCACGATGAAATCGTGATGCCCGAATATCCAAAGAAAGAACGCTGATACGTAGGCCTCCCCGAAGGGGTGATGGCAAATGTAATCGACCTTGCTGGGCGCGGACGTCGCGTACCATCCATACGCCGGATAGAGGATTTTCCAGCGGAGGAGCTGCTCGGCCGCCATGAGGTTGCCCGCACCGCCTGCTCCGAGATGCCCGCCGCCGGGGATGCCGAACATTCCCCAGACGGCGGTGAAGGCGAACCAGACCGTGGCGACGACAACCACGACGCGCGCGATGCGTTCTGCGGCGGGCGTGTCCGCGGCCATGGCCGCGCGGATGCTAGCATGGACTTGCATTCAAACAGGAGGCAGCGCATCCTCCGGCCGCCGGATGGCGTGACGATGCTCGACCGGCTGAAGCGCGCGCTGCCTGGGTCTCCACTGGAATGGGTACGGCTCGGCGCGACCCTCGTCGCATGGGCGCTTATGGCGTGGACCCTGGTCTCGTTCGCGCGCCCGCTTCTCGACAAGAGCGACACGATCGGTGCTCACGATTGGGACCAGCAGGAGTCTTACCGCTACCTCGTGCGGAAGACGATCCTTCGATTTCATCAGTTCCCATTCTGGAATCCGTACTCGTGCGGAGGCCACACCGGCTGGGGAGGATTCGAGAGCGATTCGACGGTCGTCTCGCCGTGGCTTCCGTTCTACTTGACCATGACCCTGCCGCACGCGATGCGCGTCGAGGTGATCGGGATGACGATCATCTCGGCCGCCGGCGCGTGGGTGTTCGCAGGAAGGTTCACCCGAAGCCCGGCGGCCAGGGCGCTTGCGGCGATCGTGTTCGCCATCAACGGGCGTTGGGCCCTCCAAATTCGCGCAGGTCACGCGTGGCACTTGAGCTACGCGTTGACGCCATGGGCGCTATATTTCTTCGATCGGGCCGCGGGCGTCGACTTCTCGTCGGGGCGCGCTCGGCGCAGGGATGTCGTGCTCACGGGGACGTGCCTCGCCACGATGGTCTACATGGGAGGGATCTACCCGCTCCCGCAAACGATCGTGGTCATTGCCCTCTACGGTTCGTTCCTCGCGATGCTGACGCGGTCGTGGCGACCTATCGCGGCGGCGTTGACGGCCGGGCTGCTCTCGTTCGGGCTGAGCGCGCCGAAGCTCTTGCCCGTCTTCGACACGCTCCGCCGCTTTCCACGCTACGTCGACTCAACCGAGTCGACGTCGTTCGAGCTCCTCGTCGCGACGCTCACCTCGCGCGACCAGGACATGTTCTCGCATCCCGCGCCGGTGCCTGAGTGGGGCTGGCACGAGTGGGGAATGTACGTGGGCTGGGCCGTGGTGATCGCGATCGTCGCTGGGTGCCTCTTCGGACGAGGTCCGCGCGCGTGGGCGGCAAAATGGGCAGGGCTTGTCGTCCTGCTCATCAGCTTCGGATCCTTCGCCCCGCTCGCCCCGTGGCCGATGCTGCGCCACCTGCCCGTATTCAAGTCGCAGCACGTGCCGTCGCGGTGGATGTTCCCCGCGCTGCTCGTCCTGCTCGTAGTGGTGACCGCCGTCGTCGAGCGCGCGCTCCGGCGGTCGGGTGCCTGGCGCGCAGCCCTCGAGCTGGCCCTCCTCGCACCGGTTGCCTGGGTCGCGCGGGACATCCTGCACGTGGGCGACCAGCCCCTTGCGAACGCGTTCCCCAACCCGATGCCCCCCCTGGACGACTCGCTCGAGCCCTTTCACACCGAGATCCATCTTCCGGCGCGCATGAACTACCTACCCGACTGGTCGCCGCCCTCGCTCCCGGCGGAGATGGCCAACATCGGCACGATCGACTGTGGCACCTTCCCAGGCCTGCACAATTACTACCGGGGCGAGTCCGGCAGGACCTCCGGCCTCGGCGCCCGCGGGCGTTCGGATCCCCTGTACCGGGGCGAGGCTTTCGTGGCCGAGGGGGTGGGGAGCGCGACCCTCGAATCGTTCACGCCCAACTTGATGAAAGTACGGGTAACGGGAGCGCGCGCGGGAGATCACATCGTGCTCAATCAGAACTGGGACCCCGGGTGGAAAGCGAACGGCGCCCCGGTGCTCGACTGGGGCGACACCGTGGCGACGACCCTCAATGCGCCCGACGCCACCATCGTGTTTCGCTTCGTCCCGCGGTTCCTCTACACCGGCATCGCCCTGTTCGTAGCGACGCTGGGTGGGATCGTGTTCGCCTATTTCCAGGCGACCCGCGCCGGCCGCGACGGGAGGTAGAAGTTGGCCGTCGTCGTCGAGCGCGCGTCCCTGGCCAGGTCGATCGGCGGCGCGATGGCGCTCGTCTGGACGGCCCTCGCGCTAACGAGTCGAGCCGCGTGGTCATGGTCCGGCGCCGCGACCCTTGCGGCAGCCCTGGCCGCCGCGGCGTCTTTGCGACCGATCGCCGTCGCGTGGCCGCGGTGGTTGAACGCGGCGCCGAAGGGCGCGTTCGTGACCGCGTGTGCCGCGGCAGCGGCGGGCACGTCGTGGTGGTTCGTGCGTCAGAAGCTGCGGAGCATGCCCCTGTCGATCGACGCGAGCGTCTATCTTCTGCAGGCCCGCGCCCTGTCGCATCTTCACTTTGGATTCCCCGTCCCGTCGCCGCTCCAATCGTTTACGGACAAGTTCACCTTCGAGGGACCGGATGGGCGCCTCTACGGGGTGTTTCCCCCGGGGTGGCCTCTCGCCCTCGTTCCGTTTCTGTGGGTCGGCGCGCCAATGGCGGCCGGGCCCGCCGCCGCGGCGGGCCTGATCGCCGCGCAGGCCTACCTAGGCGATGCGCTCACCCGCGCGTGCGGAGGCGGCGACCACGCCGAGGCCGCGACACGCACCTCGCTCCTTCTCGCCGTGCCGTCGTACGCGCGGGTCGTCGAGACGTCGGATCTCGTCTCCCACGCGCTCATCGCCATCTTGGCCTCCGTGGCGGTGGCTTGCGCGCTCGGTCTTCGGGGGGATGCACGTCGGGCTCGAGCGGCGGTGCGAGGGCTGGTCCTCGGCGGGTGCGTCGGTTGGGCGATCTCCGCGCGATTGCTCGACGGGGCCGTGCTGGGCATCGCCGTGGCCGGAATCGTCGTCTGGACTGCACACGGACGGCGCGCCCTCATTTGGGTGGCGGTCGGCGCGGCGCCGTTCCTCCTCCTCCTGGTCACGAATCAGCGTGCTGCGACGGGATCGTGGCTCTTGCCGACGCAGGCAGCCTATTTTGCTCGCTCCGACTGGCCGGTCGGGTGCCACCGGCTCGGGTTCGACGGAACGCAAGGTTGCTCGGTGGAGCACGGACCGCTCGTGGCGAGCTTCGGCCCGCAGGGATATCGCGTCGCGGCCGCGCTGCGCATGGTGGGGGAGCGAGCGGCCGCGCTCGGCGGGGACTTGCTCGGCTTTGCGCCGCTGGCGCTGCTGGCGTTCGTCCCGGCGGCGTTCGGCGCGTCGGGCGTCGATGCGCTGGGCCCGGCGTTCGTCGTGGCCCTGACGCTGACGTACGCGCTTTACTACAACGGCAACGCGCCCTTCTACGGCGCGCGCCATCTCTTTCCCGCCGCGCCGTTCGTCTGGATCGCGGCGGCCCGGTCGACGATGTGGACGCCGAGATGGGCGCGTGGCTGGCTCGCCGATGGCCACGCGTTTGGCGGCGCGCTTCTGGCGCTTCTCCTGACCGCGTGGGTGTGCGCGCGCGGTCCCTGGTCCACGCGGGGCGCCGACGCCGCAGAGATGCAATCGCACCGATCGGACTTGCGGCGCGCCCTCGATACGGACGGCGGCGCGCGCGGGATCGTGCGCTCGCACGACGCCGCGGAGACCGACGCGGCGTTCGACACCTGGAAGGACGACGACGAGCGCTTGTTCGTGCTCGACGACGGATCCGGCCTCCTCGACCTGCGGCGCGCCCACCCCTCGCTTCCGATCTTTCTGTCCCTGCCCGAGGATCGTCTTGGAAAGTTCTTCTCGCAGGTGATGGTGCCGCCGGGACTGCAGCTCGAAATCGAGCTCGCGTGGCCGTCGTTCGTGGCTCCGGCGGGGCTGGGGACGCGACGCGCCCAGGCCACCGGGGCGAGCGGGGGAACCGCGCTCGAGCTGTTCGCGTCGCGCGTCGGAGCGAAGGTCTCGTTCCCCTTCGAGGTCGTCTCCCCGGGAATCGCGTATTTGCGGCTCGACGGGGTGACGGGCCCCGACGAGGGAGACTACGTCGTCGCCATCGACGGCGCGCCGCTCACGGCGTGGCGCGGGTACGCCCTCGCGCCCGAGCCGCGCAAGGGGGCAATGCTGCCACGAGTCCTGGACCCGGGGCGGCACGTCTTCACCGCCACGTGCGTGGGTCGCGACCCCTCAAGCAGCGGGTACGGCGCGCTGCTCGATGCGCTCGTTGGGACGGTCGCGACGGAGGGGGGGAGAGGGGAGCCTTGAGCGCAACGCGCAAGCAACGGGCTCGCCGAGTCAGTCGTCCTTCTTTGGCCCCTCGTTGTAGCCACGCGGACGGTACTTCGGGTTGACGCCCTTGTACTCGTCACCGCTGCTGAGCGTGTCATCCACGATGTACTTGAGCCACGAGCCTGGGTACTGGTCCGCAAGGTCCTGCAGCGATCCCCTCACGACGGACCCCTCGACGAGCTGCTGTTCGTCCCACAGGCATTGAACGCCCAACGCGATGAGGCTGAGATCGTTCGGGCCGAGCGAGAAGCCGGTGAGGTAGTGGACCACCGCCTCGGGCGCGCGATGCATGCGGCAAAGCGTGTCTCCCAGGTAGACGCTCGCCATCGGCCACGTGGGGGCCAGGCGGAGCGCGACCTCGTTTGACTCGAGCCTCCCAGGGAGATCGCCGCGCGCCCCCAGCATGACCGAGTAGTTCAGGTGCGCCTTAGCGCTGTTCGGCACGGCCTTTCGCGTCGCGTTCCAGAACGCCAGGTCGTTCGCGTAGTCGAACGCGTGGCGGCGCGCCGCGACGCACTGAAACCCGATGTAGAACGCGAAGGCACCGGCCGCGACGCCGAGGGCTCGGATCGATCGCGCCCCACCGATCGCCTTCGCGAACGCGAGCGCGAGCAGGATGGCGGAGCCGATGGCCGGGAAGTACCAGAACCGCTCGGCTCGGACCGTGGGAAGGACGACGGGGATGTTCGAGACCGGGAAGTACGACACGACGATCCAGGCCAGGGCGAAAGCGACGATGGGCAACGTCGAGCCCGATCCGGCGGCGCCCGCAGGCTCGTCTCCCGCGCGGCGACGTCGCCGCCAAGCCAAGACGCCGAGCGCGGGAGTCACGATCAGCGGGAGGAGCATGGCGACGCCGCCGATGAGGCTCTCGGGGAAGAGCAGACGGCCGGGGACGGGCTCCTGCGGCGCCGAATAGTCGCCGGACAGCGTCCGCGGGAAGACGACCTGCCCGAGGCCCCTTGCGAAGACGCGCAGTGCGCCGGCGACGCGATAGGGCGGCGAGGCATCGAGCAGCGGATTGTTCAGCGGATCGTGCGGCAGCATCGGCTGCGCGTACCAGCGCAACGCCGCGGCGAATGCCCGACCGAGCCAGGGCCTGCCCGCGTTGGCCGCGACCGTGAGCTGTGCCGGTGTGGAGACAGGAAAGCAGCGCCGCCGCATCTCCACGTAAAAGACGAACGCGGCGCCGGTCGTCGCCGCGGCCACCCCCGCGCGAACCCACGACAGCGGCCGCTGCCGGTGAACGAGCTGCGCCGTGAGGAGCGCCGCCAGCGGGACGAGCGGCACGACGCAGAGCGCGCTTTCCTTCGAGTAGAGACCGAGGAGCGTGGCTCCGAGAAGCGCCAGCGGCATCGTCGACAACGGCAAGCTCAACGCCAACAGGGCCAGGAGCGCGCCGGTTCCGCCGAGAACGTCGGCGAGACCAACGACGCCGCTGACCGCTTCGGTCGAGACGGCCGTGGCGACGAAGAGCGCGCCGGCCAGCCAAGCCGTAAGTCGATCGCGCGTCCACCGCAGCACGAGCAGCACCACCAGCGCACCATTGAGACCGTGGAGCTGTACGTTGAGCCAGTCGTGCAAGAACGCCATCTGCTCTCGCGCACCGATCTTCCACAGAGCGCGCCAGAGGATGTCGGGGACAGGCCGATAGGAGCCGATTGTGCGATCTGGAAGCAGGCCCCAGAAGTCCCGCCGGAACGCTGCGCCCCATGGAATGTGCAAGGAGGTGTCGGACGCGGCGCGAACGTACGGGTTTGCGAGGAGCGCCTCCTGCTCGTCGAAGATGAAGTTTGTGGCGGGGCTTCGCGTGTAGAGCAACACCGACAGCGGACATGTGAGCACGAGCGCCGTCAGCAGACTGGGGTCCTCGCCAAGGAAGTACTCGCGCAGGCGCGCGAGGACCGAACGCCGCGGGATCGGCGGCAGCGGCTCCGGTACCGGGAACAGGGGGGACGACGGCTCGGGCTGGACCACGGCTCAGCGGGACAAGTTGACGACGACGTCGGGCAAAGGGGGCGCTTCGCGCTCCGGGATGATCCACGTCTCGCCCCAGAGGTGCGCGCCGCCGTCGATGTACCACGTCTCGCCGGTCACGAAGGAAGCGGCCTCGCTGGCGAGATACGCGCAGAGCTCCGCGACCTCCTCCGGGGTGCCGAGCCGCTTCATCGGCGTTTGTTGTCGGCTCATCTCGACGAGCTCTGCCGGGTATCGCTCGGTGCCCGTCGACTGGATGGTCCCCGGCGCGACCGAATTGACTCCGATCCCGTGGCGTGCCCACTCGACCGAGAGCGTCTTGGTCATGTTCTCGACGCCGGCCCGAGCAGCGCCCGTGTGCACCATACCGGGAAAGCCGCGCGCCACGTTCGCGATGACGTTGACGATGCGTCCGCGGCGCGTGGGGATCATCGAGGACACGGCGACCTGCCGGGTCATGTAGAACGTGCCGTTCAGATTGTTGCGGATGACCGCGTCCCAGCCTCGGGGGCTCAGCGTCTCCGCGGTGGTCGGAAATTGACCGCCCGCGTTGTTGACGAGGACAGAGACTTCTCCGAGGGCGTCGCGCACACCCCGCACGAACGACTCGACGGCGTCGGGCTCGCGGATGTCGCACCTGGCGGCGTGGACCCGCTGGCCGCGCCCCGCGAGCCAGGCGCGCGCGCGTTCGAGCTTGGTCTCGTCGCGACCACAGATGGCGACCGCGGCGCCGAGCTCGCAGAGGGTTCGCGCGACGGCGAGGCCGATCCCGCTGCCGCCCCCCGTTACGACGGCGACGTGACCCTCGAAGAG
>Ga0070735_10000697_pt1 | contig 34796 bp, 34 predicted proteins | sample Coa_R1_FD_66443 | JGI IMG/M metagenome (GOLD analysis project Ga0070735, IMG submission 66443) | Surface soil microbial communities from Centralia Pennsylvania, which are recovering from an underground coalmine fire - Coalmine... | ecosystem: Environmental > Terrestrial > Soil > Unclassified ...
AAAAGCGGCCAAAGTGGCCACCGACCCCGGTGAGTCGGTCGTAGCGGCGCCGGCCACGGTCACGGAGGCGGCCACCAACCATGGCTTCGCCGGCGCCTACAACGCAGTCAAGCGGTTTGTGGGGCGGCTGCGCCCGCGATGGCGAAGCTCAGTTGCCGCTTCGAGACGTTGCCGGGCAAGAGGCACAGGTGGACTCTACGGCGAGGGCGCGCCCACGCGCTACCCGCGTGCGGGCAAGTATCGCCGGCCCCGGCTGTTCGTCATGACGCTCTCGATGAGCCGTCACGCTTTTCGCAAGACGGTGTGGAACTCATCGAAGCAGGTCTGGTGCCAGCTGCACGAAGAGGCCTTCGCCTTCTTCGGCGGTACGCTCTCCACGCTCCGCCTGGACAACCTGCGCGAGGAAGTGATCACTCCCGACATTTACGATGAGGGAGAACGGCTCGCGTTGCAATCGAACGGCTTCAACTCTCATTCTCAGACCCGCGTGACGCGAGGCATCGAGCACCGCATCCGCAGCTCGAATGTGCTCACCGTATCGCTTGGACCGTGTCTTGCGGTACCTGCGACGCGTCCTTGGAGGAGGCGCGCGGGCGTGAGCGACCAATCATCTTCACCGTGGTAGCGCCCAGCATCCAGGCGAACGTAAGGGACGAGTGCGCTCATGACGCTGCGGCAGAATCCCCCAAGGAAGGAAATTCAGGAATCTGCTTCTCCGTGAGACATGCAAGCTCGAGGGCCTCTGTCCATAGCTTGTCGAAGGCTTTGTGCCGCTCAGAGTGGATTTGTGGAACTTCTCGCCCAGGGGGTCTTTTCAGAGCCGCGGGAAGCCGATATGCGCTCTGCAGGCCGACCTTGATGATACCGCCCTCCGCTTGCGATACCCACTCCGACTGCAGTGGCTGCGGAATGCAGTCGAGAGAGATATTCTCGGTGCTCTCGATACCGTGTCGCTCCTTCAACGCCACCTGGGCCATGGCCCCGATCGCGCGGTAGAGCCTGGCGACCGCGTCGTCGAACCGGCCCTCGTCCTTTCAGCGTTTCGCGTTCGCCAATAGGTCGCGCGCGTGATGGCGGCTCGGCGGCAAGCTGCTCCTCCTGGCCGCTACGGGCGGCTTAATCGTAGCGCACGCTACGGGCTGGTAGGCGAGGGCGGCGTTCTCGCGCGAAGGTTTACGCGGCGCCCGGATACCAGCGCTCGAAGGGTACCTTTTGGCCTGCCTGGTGAAGGTCGAAGCGCGAGTCGAAGAGAGCAAGCTCCTCGCCTTTAGGCTCTGCGGCCGAGCGCGCCGCGATCCCGGCTTCGCCGGCGGCGTAGGCATAGCGAGCGATGCGTTGGCAACTGCGGTGCGTCGAGCCCTTCGGATAGTCCGGCCTTAGTCCTAGGGCTGCGATCCCGGCCGGCGTGCAGGCGTTGACGAACCGATAAGGCTCGATCGTGACGTGTAGCAGCCACGGACGTTTTGAGGGGGGCATGTCGTCGAACGTCACGGCGCTGCCAAACTCCCGCGCAAGGGACCGCCGCGCATTGGCCGCTGCAACAGCCACAGTGCGATTCAGGTAGAGCGCCCCAAAGGCCCCGTTGGAATTCCACCGTCCCCCTGCGCGTCTCGCGTACAGCGTGTCGGTGGGAGCGCAAGTGAAGCGCAAGCGCAAGGAAAGCGCAAGTACGATAGAGCGCTCAAGCGAGCGATGGTATCGCGGACCGCGTACGGTCGAAGAGCGGGAGCGTTCAGCCGCCACCTGCAGGAAGTTTCTGCCGCCAGCAGGACTCGTGTTCGCCAACACGGTCGGCAAGCCGATCTCTGCCACAAATATGGTTCCGGGACATACTCGCCACGGCTGGCCTGCCTCCCATCCGCTTCCACGATCTCCGGCACTCCCACGCGACGCCGCCGCTCTCCCACGGCGTAAACCCCAAGGTCGTTCAGGAGCGGCTCGGTCACTCGAGCGTCCAGACGACCCTGAACATCTACGGGCATGTCCTGCCGACCGCGCAGCGGACCGCCGTGGAGCAGGTGGCACGCATGCGCTCAGGGCTAGCGATAGGCCAGGAAATACGCCAGGAGAAGGTGGGAAGCGCCCGCTGCTGCGCGTCGAACGATGTCGCAGAAACCTTGACGTGACGGGGCTTTCGATGTGGAGCCGACGGCCGGACTCGAACCGGCGACCTGCTGATTACGAATCAGCTGCTCTACCAACTGAGCTACGTCGGCGATCTTGATCTCGGTCCCGGAAGTCTCTGGGACAACAGGCCGCCAGGTTCAACGCGCGCGCTGGACCACCTGCTCGTCACGAGTTCCGATACATCGTAGATGCCGGTCGTTCAGTATCATGAACGCCAATCGCCGACGATGAACTTGCGATCGAATCCGCGCACCGGAACCAGGGTGAAGAGCGGCAGAAGACTGCTGACTTCCAGCAACATACGCATGTGCGGGCCGACGCGCAGCAACGACTAGTTCCCTCCACGCTTGTCCAGCATCTTGGCCGCGTTCGCGAGGAGGCGGAGGCTTGTGGAGGTCCGCGCAGCTCTGAGACATGACGCTCGTAATGGCGTCGTGTTGATCCGAAGACGTGAGGCTATCGACCTCACCATTGACCACGATCATCGCTCGTGATCCTACGATCATCCGCGCAGAAATCATTGGTTCGACCTCCTAACCAACGTTTGGCCTTCAGAGCGCCTGCCCCGGCTTTGTCCCCAGAACAGTTGTATCGCGGACGACTATCGGGGAACACCGACGGGTTCAGCTCTCAGAGCAACGCGCAGCTTGAACAGGGCCTTGGTCTGAATGCGCGAGACCTGCATTTGCGAAATGCCGATACGCCTGGCGATGTCCGACTGCCGCATGTTATGATAGAAGTGAAGACGCAGCACCAGTTGTTCTCGCTTCGTCAGGGAACTGATAGCGCGATCAATGCTCAGCCGATCGTCGATGATCTCGAATCCGGAATCGGCCGCTCCACATACATCCTGGAGCGTATTGGAAGGACCCTCTCCCGGCGATAGCTCGCTATCGATCGAACGCAAGTGATAGACTTGGCCGAATTCTTGCGCCTCTAGAACTTCTTCTTCCATGACGCCGAGATCGAGTGCGATGTCCGCCACGGATGGGACGCGCTCGAGTTCGATGGACAAGCGATCAATCGCACGGGTGATTGCGATGTTTAGATCCTGGAACCGGCGCGGCACCCTCATCGCCCATCCTTTGTCGCGAAAATGCCGTTTGATCTCGCCCAGGATCGTCGGCGTCGCATACGTCGTGAAATCGACGTTGCGTGTGACGTCGAATCGGTCGACTGCTTTGATCAGCGCCAACACTCCAATCTGCACGAGATCCTCCAACGGCTCACCGCGATTCGCAAATTTTCCGGCGAGGAAGCGAACGAGGTTGATGTGACCATTGATCAGCTCCTCACGGAGCCGCTCGTACTCCGCGATACCGCTCTCCCCTCGTTCTTCTTGTTCACGCAGAGCTGTAAGCTCCGTGAATCGCTCACGAGTCTGCTCGCGAAGCCGGCGTCGCGCCGACACATCTGTCACTTTCGGCATCTCATCGCTCGCCCCGTCATTATGTGGAAGCCCATGCGGAAGATACCCTTAACGTCCGACGATCATCGCCCGCATTTCTCGTTCGTGACGGACACCTATGCGTATATGTTTTGCCGCTCACTCTTTTGGCACCAAGCGCTAGCCCGTTCACGTTTAACCCAGAAACAAAGCGCCACTAAGCTGTTGAGTCCCGTGCATCACCGGGAGTCAAGCGGGCAGAAGACGGTTCGAGCTAGGGACGGCTTGGTCATCGGATCGGGAGGTCTTCGGGACCGCGAGTCATTGTTTCTGGCCCTGGCTGGTGCCATTCCGAGCATCGTCTGGCGCACGGATTTCAAGGGCCAGCTCTTGTTTCCGAATTCGCATTGGTGCGTATATTCGGGCCTCGCCGAGGGCGTTCGCCGTTCGTTACGGCGTTCTTCGGGTTCTGGAATCCGACGACGTATCAACTCGTCTACGCGGCTTCCGGCCATCCGCCGTCGTTTCTCTTCACCTCCGAGGGCGATGTGCAGCGCCTTCGATCCGGCAGCATGCCGACGGGAGTCTTTACCGATTGCGAGGTGCCGGCGTCATCGTCTTGCTTCGTCAAACCCGGCGATGCACTCGCGCAGTTTACCGACGGGCTGCTCAGGTTCGACAGAATATCGAGAACGCCGAATCGGTGCTGGAGACAGCCGTACGCTCGCGCATCCACGAAACGGGTGACAATCCCGCGATGGAGCTCGCGCGAGCCGTGTTCACCCCTCCGCAAACGGACGACGTTGCTATCTTGACCCTCTCCCATCCTGACGCCCGGCTGCGAGTTCGATCTGCTCGTCGCCGCCGGCGAAGCGGTTGCGAATGCCATCGAGGATTCGTACGGACACCCACCGATGCCGCGCACTTCGAAGTCCGGGCGTTCCCGACCGGTCCCAACGTCATCGCAACAGTGCGAGACTTCGGACGATGGCGCACGTTGCCGTCGGTCGATCGCGGACGCGGGCTCTCGATCATCAACGAGACCACGCATTGGCGCGAGGTGCAAAAACGAAAGCAGCACGCTCGTCCACATGCAGCTCTAAGAGAACGAAGAGGACACCTGCCGAGGGTGTCCTCTTCGACGCGACCGGGTGTGACGTGCGCTACGGGTTCGTCGGCGTCTGCGGATTGCCGGCCCCCGGATCGTTAGGGAGCAGCGCGAAGTTCTTGCCGATCACCGTGCCGTTGCCCAACACGTAGTTATAGCCGACTTTGGTCTTGTAGAAGCCGTTGTTGCCTTGGATCCACGGCCGGAAGAACTTGAACGGCGACGAGGGGTTGAGGGCGGCCAATTGGTAGATGTCCCAGTTCTCGTTGCCCATTCGCGCGCCGCCCAACACCTGCTCTTTCAGGGCGAGCAGGCCGGCGAAGTCCGGCGATGAGGCGCTGGTGCCGATCACCCCATAGAACGCGCCCGCGAAGGCTTCGATGTCGTAGCTTCGGTTGGCTCCGCACGGCTGCAAAGCGATCAGCGGGCAGCCGCCCATGTGCAGCGCGACGTCCGGAATGGTGCGGTCGCGCGCATCACCGGTATTGACCAAATGCTGGTAGGGCGGGATGCGGAAGATGACACTCTTTCCGCCACCCGAGCCCCAAACGCCGCCGGCCGCGCCGACCTGGGCCGGATCCAGCGGATCCGGATACGCGTTCTCGCTCACGTATTTCGACGTGAGGCTCTTCGGCGTAAACGTCGTCACCAGATTCGTGCCGCCCACGCCCGTGACGTTGGGATCGTCGGCCGGGTTCTCGACGCCCAAGGTGAACCTCGTTCCCTCCACGTTGGTGCAGCCCAGCGCGCCGTTGTCACCGGCGCTGGCGACGAAGGTGATCCCCTGCGCATTGCCCTGAAGGAAGAGATCATGGAAATCCTGGAGGATATACGTGTAGTCGACACCGCCGTTGTACGCCTTCGTGTAGAACAGCTCGCAACCACCGAAGGACGAGTTGACGATGTCGGCGACGTTATCGTCGATGATCGCGGCATACCCGTCGAAGATCGACGCATCCGAGAGATCGGGGATGTTGTAGTCGATGATCGTCGCGCCCGGCGCCATGCCGCCGGACTGCTCGATATCCAACTCCACTTCGAGTGAGGCGCCGCTGTTGGGATCGAACGGCGCGCCGCCATCGACGACCCGCCGAGCCAACTTGGGCGTGGGGAGCAATTCGTGCGCGAAGTACGCGGCGATGTCGGCATTCTCGAAGTTCGATGCCATGAGAACGGCGATCGTACGCCCTGCCCCGTTGACGGTCTGGAACGACGGATAGGAATACGCCTGCTTCAGATCGTCGAACCAGTAACCGCCGATCGGCGAGTAGCGGTTGAGCGGCATGGGTCCCGTCACGCGCGTAGCGTGCACGCGGTGATGCGAGACGGGCGAGAAGGCTGGAATCGAGGCGCCGAGCATCGCCAGCGAGCGCGGAAGACGAAGCGGCGTGAGGCTCGCCGTGCCCAGATGCCCCGTGGCCGACCGCGTCACAACGAGACGCGTTCCGAAGTTGCGCTCCACGAGCGATACCGTTCCTTGCACCTGGATCTCTTGCGTTCCGATGCTGCGAATCGTGAACCCGGCCGCGCGCAGTGTGGTCACGACGGAATCGATCTGCGCCTGCGTAGGACCGTACGCGGCTCGGAACTGGGCCGGCGTCAGGAAATGGTGATAGAGCGGCGAGCGGGAATCCGATTGCGAGGCAACGAGCGCCTCGAGCTGTTGCTCGTTGCGCAACGGGAGATGGACCGGAAATGTCACTAGCTGTTGTGCGGCCGCTGGCGCCACGACGGCAGGGTGCGCTATCGGGGCTGCAGCAACGGGCGCTGAGATGGTGAAAGACGCTGCGACCGTAGACACGGCGACGGCGCCGAGAGAACGTAAGCACATAGTTCAATGCTCCTCTCCGGCTATGCGAGCGCGAGCAGTCAACGCTTCTACCGTGAAGAGCCTCTGGCGTCCTGGGCTGCGTTGCCCGGCAATGGGATATTACGCCCGAAAGGCCCAATGAGGACGCACATCCGTGCGACCTTTACACCTAGCAGGCGTGGGCCGATGGGACGTTCAGGAGCACGACGCTATCCTCGCGGCAGCATCTCCAGATCGTCGAGCAAGTAATAGACGATTTTCTTATCGGGAAATCCGACTTTCGCCAGCTCGCGGCCGCCGGAGGTCACGACCTCGTGAATATTGCCCTGCCGACCGGCGTACCGGTAGTTGATCTCCGTATACATCGGGTCGCCGGGCTTTGGACGGGGAATCACTTTCGTTCCCCGTAGCGGTGACGAATGTTTATGCTCAGCCATGTAGGGAGTCCGATTCGGCTCTTCGAAGGTTTCGCCCCTGCGCTAGAGTGATGGGGTTGTGGAATGTTCATCGAATACTGCGGAAAGCGCCCCCGTGTTGCCCGCTCGGCCTTCGTGGCACCCACGGCCGTGCTGATCGGCGACGTCGAGGTCGGTGAGCAATCGAGCATTTGGTTCGGCGCCGTGCTGCGCGGCGATCAGGGCCCGATTCGCATCGGCGAACGTACCTCGATTCAGGATAATTCGGTGCTCCATGTGAGCCCGGGATGCCAGACCGTCGTCGGGAACGACGTTACCGTTGGACACTGCGTGCACCTGGAAGATTGCATCATCGAGGACGGCTCGCTGGTGGGCAGCAATTCCGTCGTGCTCAACAACGCACGAGTCGGTCCGCGCTCGCTCATCGGCGCCGGGAGCGTGGTAGCCGCCAACGCGACGATCCCGCCTGAAGTCGTGGCCGCGGGCGCTCCGGCCAAAGTGAAGAAGCCGTTGGAAGGTGTTGCCGCCGGTTGGATTCAGCACGCCGCACCGGAGTACATCGAGCTCTCGCGTTCCTACCTCCACCAAGGAATCGGCGATCCCGAGATGCACGAGATCATCGAGAACGCCGCTGAAGCGGAGGCCTAGGAGCTTCTCGGACTCCCGGGAGCCATCACCTGCTCATGACAGGTCGCACGAGGCCGATCAGCGTACGCACGCGCCTGCCGGTTGCATCCGGCTCCGACCAGTCGCGTTCGAACCCCAACGCGGAAAGCCGGTCGACCACCGGATCGTCCTCGTACAGGGTGGTCGCGAGCACGCCCGCCAAGAGGTCGCTCGCCATACGATCGGCCAATGCCACCAGCGCGGCCAATGCCTCGCCTTCGCCCACGATGTCGTAGAGGAAGAGCGCTCCCCCGTCGAGCGCCCACGAGAGCGTCGCCGTGTCGGCGATCAGCGTTCCACCCTCGCCTTCGCTGATGCGCGCTCGCACGGCGCGCTCGTAGGCGTCTAAACCGCGTTCGGGCGCCGCTGCGTGCAACAAAGAAGCGACGCGTTCGACGTCGCCCTCCTCGGCACTGCGCGCCTCACTCGGTGGCATAGAGTTCGATAGTGTAATTGTCGGGGTCGGAGACGTAGAGGACACGGTGTCCGTCGCGATCGGCAGGGCCGCTGAGCATGTGAACCCCCGCCTTCCGCAAACTTACGGCAAACTCATCGACCTGCTCGCGCGACCCGACGCGGAAGGTGATCTGCAGCTTCGCGCGCTCGGATGGCGCGGCGCTGATCAGAGCGAGGAGCGTACCGCCGAGCTGTACGTGCAGCTCGTCGCCGACTTGCTGCACGGTCAAGCGCAGCAGATCGCGATAAAAGTGGAGCGAGGCTTCCGGATTCGCCACTCCTAGCGCAATGCGGTCGAGACGCGGTAAGGTGGTCATCGAGGCTCTCCATCGGATACGAACAAGGTGTATTCTTTGAAGAACCGAAGCTTGACCGTCCCCACGGGTCCATTCCTGTGCTTCGCGACGATCAACTCCGTTAAATTTTCGTCTTCGAAGTCAGGGTTGTAGTATCCCTCGCGATAGAGGAACGTAACGAGATCGGCTTCTTGCTCGATGGCGCCGGAGTCGCGCAAGTCCGAGAGCATCGGCCGCTTATCGTTGCGCGACTCGACACCGCGATTGAGCTGCGCCAGGGCGAGAATGGGAACGTTGAGCTCCTTGGCCAGCGTCTTCAACTGGCGGCAGATCGTGGAAAGCTCTTCGTTGCGGTTGACGCTCCCCTTTGATGTGCCGACGATGAGCTGCAGGTAGTCGATCACCACCAAGCTCAAACCTTGAGCTGCCATCAAGCGGCGGCAGCGGCTGCGGATGTCCGCCACCGTGAGGCCGCCTTGGTCGTCGAGGTAGACCGGCCACTCGCTGATGACGTTCATCGCGCGGGAGAGCTTCTCCCAATCGTCGTCGGCTCCGCGGCTCTCCAGTCGGCCGGTCCGCATCTTGTGCGCGTCGAGGCGCGCCGTCAGCGAGAGGAAGCGCTGGATCAGCTCGTCATTCGACATCTCGAGGCTGAAGATGGCGATGGGCTTGTCGACGCGCGCCGCCGCATTGGCGGCAAGCGTGAGCGCCATGGACGTCTTGCCCATCGCTGGGCGCGCCGCCAGGATGACCAAGTTCCCCGGCTGGAGGCCCGCCGTCATATGGTCGAAATCGGGAAACCCCGTCGGCAGGCCCGTGATGCTCCCGTGCTGATGGTATCGCTTATCCAGCGTTTCGAACGTCTGCCGCAGCAGATCGCTTACGTGCGTGAAGCCGCCGCCGCGGTTCCGCTGACTGATCTCGAAGATGAGCGATTCCGAGGAGTTGAGCGCTCCCTCGACGTCGTCTTCCTGTTCGAAACCCATCTGCGCGATGCGGCTGCCCACATGGATGAGCTGGCGGAGCACCGCCTTCTCCGCCACGATCTTCGCGTAGTATTCCGCCGACGCCGAGGTCGGCACCACGTCCTGTAAGGCCGTAAGGTACGCGAGTCCCCCCACCATCTCGAGCTTGTCTTGCGCGTGCAGCTCGTCGGCGAGCGAAATCTTGTCCAGCGGCGCGCCCCGCTCGTAGAGCGCCGTCAGCGCACGGTAGATCGTCTCATGCGCGATGGCGTAAAAGTCTTCGGGGCGCACGATCTCAGCGACCACCGCCATGATCTCTCGATCGATCAGGATCGAGCCCAGCACGGCCATCTCGGCCTCGAGATTCTGAGGCGGAACGCGTTCGGGCGATCGCGGTGGAGTGAGCGTCATCGCGCCACGACCCTCCGAGCGCGCGACGCATGAACGCCTGCGTATCGTGCCGGGACGAGGAAGGCCAGCGCCTCTTGCACGTGAGCGATCGGCACGATTTCGATGTCGGGCGGCTTGACGTGAAGCTCGCGCGCGTTGTCCTTGGGAAGCAGCACGGCGCGCATGCCCGCCTGGCGCGCGGCATAGATCTTCTCGTTGATGCCGCCCACGGGCCGCACGCGTCCTTGAATCGAGACTTCGCCCGTCACGGCAACGTCTTGCGGCAGCGGTGTCCTGGTGATGGCGCTATAGAGCGCAAGGAAGATGGCCAGTCCGGCAGACGGCCCGTCGATGTTTCCGCCGCCGATCACATTGACGTGGAGATCGAAATCCGTCGGGTCGATGCCGGCCACGGCGCGCACAACGCTGGCGGCATTGAAAACGGAATCCTTCGCCATCGTGCCAGCCGTATCGTTGAAGCGCACCGCTCCCTTGCGCGCTTCCCGCGCGCTGAAGGCGGTGGCCTCAATCTCGATCAGCGAGCCGATGTAGCGCACGACCCCGAGGCCGAACGTCTTGCCGATCTCGCGCGCCGTCGTCGCGCGCACGGGGGTATGGCGCGAAAGGCGCCCCGCCTCGATGACCTTCGAGACGTCGTCCTGCTCGATACGGACCTTGCCCGCGGCGACGCCTTCACCGAGGCGCTGAAGCGCGTGTCCGTAGGCGTCGGCGAGCATCTGCACCGCCTTGCGCCCCTCGATCGTGTACGCGGCGATCAGCGCCGCTACGCCGCGAGCCAGCTTGACGCCCAGGCGCGCAGCCGCTTGGGTGACGATGCGCTCGACGTCGCTCTGGCTGAGCGGCGCGAAGTACACTTCGGCACAGCGCGAACGGATGGCTTGATCGATGTCCTCGGGGTCCCGCGTGGTGGCGCCGACGAGAATGAAGTCCGCGGGTGCGCCCCGCTCGAAGAGCTGCTTGATGTATGCGGGCACGTTGGGATCGGTCGGATCGTAGTACGATGACTCGAACATGACACGCTTGTCCTCGAGGACCTTCAGCAAGCGTACCTGCAGCGTCGGTTCGAGTTCGCCGATCTCGTCGATGAAGAGCACGCCGCCGTGGGCGCGCGTTACCAATCCGAGCTTCGGCTCAGGGACGCCGCCCTCGGCGAATTCGCGCCGGCTTCCCTGGTAGATGGGATCGTGAACGCTGCCCAACAGCGGATTGGTCGTCTCGCGCGGATCCCAGCGCAACGTTGAACCCGAGACCTCGACGAACGGCGCGTCTTCCTTGAACGGCGTGTACGTCGCGAGCTTCGCGCGCTCCAGCACCAAACGCGCCACGGTCGTCTTGCCGACGCCTGGCGGGCCGTAGAGAATCACGTGCTGCGGATAGGGGGAAGCGATCTTGGCGAGCAGTGAGGTGATGGCGGCGTCCTGACCGACCACCTGCTCGAGCTGTGTGGGGCGGAGCAGCTGCAGCGCCGAGGCGGCGAGACCCGTCGACTCCAGACGCGTCAGCTCTTCCAGCTTCTTCTGCGTCGCCGGCGTCTCGGGGCCGGCATCTTCCTTGAGCGCCTCGAGACGAAGATCGCGCAGATAATCTTGGTGGCGCTCCACCATCTTGGCGTTGATCTTCCGCTCGATGTTGTCTTCGACGGTCTTTTGCGCGACGAGATTGGCCAGCTCGTCTTCGATCGCGCGCAGCTCCTCGCGGTACTCCGAGCGTGCGGGGAGTTTCTCGAGGGTGGGGTCCTCGAAGACCAGCTTGCGCAGCGCGAGAAGGCGCTCGGGGAGCTGACGCGAGCGCATCAACTTGAGGGCGCCCAGCTTCCCGGCTTTGAGCACGAGCTTATCGGGACCCAGGACGCTCGCGAGGACGTCGAACAGCGCGTCCACCTGACGACGGAAGTCGGCTTCGCCGCCATGGCGCCGCCGAAAGGCGCGGACGTTTGGATCGTCCTGCAAACTCATCCTCTCTTCTTATCCCCCACTCACGTCGCCAGGCTCCGTTCGTGGGGACCTCCATCGCTTGAAAGATTCCGGCGCGCTCGCGCCGGCTCGCACGTTACAGTGCGGCGACGGTGACGTTGACGTTCGCCACCAGATCCTTGCCCAGGCGCACGGGCACCGAGTGCACGCCGAGCGCTTTGACCGGTTCCGTCAACTCGATCTTGTGGCGATCGATGGCGATGCCGGTAGCGGCCTTGATCGCCTCGGCAATCTGCTGGTTGGTCACCGCCCCGAAGAGTTTCCCGTTCTCGCCCGCCTTTACCCGCACCGTCACGGCCGTCTCGGCAAGGCGGCGCGCAACCTGCTCCGCTTCGGCGCGCGCCTCCGCCTCGCGCTTGGCTTTGGCTGCGCTCTGCTGCTGGAGCTCGGCCAGGCTTCCCTTGGTGGCCTCTTGCGCCAGGCTGCGCGGCAACAGGAAATTGCGAGCGTAGCCGTCACTCACTTCGACGACCTGCCCGGCCTTTCCGAGATTCTTGACGTCTTGCTTGAGAATCACTTTCACGTCGCGGCCCTCCTTGGGAACACATATCGCTTCGCATGCGCAAACGGAGCCGATGCGCCGCATCGACTCCCTCCGGGAGCGCGATCGTGCAAAGCACGATCGCTCCAAGGCACCGGCGAGGCTTACTCTGCGACGAACGGGAGGAAGGCGATGAAGCGCGCGCGCTTCACGGCGATCGTCAACGCACGCTGATGCTTAGCGCAGTTGCCGGAGATCCGGCGCGGAAGAATCTTGCCGCGCTCCGAGATGAAACGCCGTAGGCGCGTGACGTCCTTGTAGTTGACGTCGGTCACCTTGTCGACGCAGAACGAGCAGACCTTACGCTTGGGCTTGCGCTCTTTTTTTGCGGCCTTCTTCTTGGTCGTAGCCATCTTCTTCTATCTTCCTCAGAACGGTTCTCTGTAGATACTCTGGCACGCTCACGGGAATGGGAAAGACGTGCCCGAATCAGCAGCTCGCGAAGGGGCCCGGTCTGCGACACGTCGAGCCGCGAGCGCGAAGCGCTGCGGCTGCTGGAGCCGTATGAGGGCAGGTCGTTGGCAACACCATAACTCCTTCGGACGCCGGATCTTGCGACCCGAACGACCCGGCCACGCTCGGGCCGGGCAAGAGTTCCCCGCCGGCGCGCGCGGCGGCCGCGGGGCATCCCGGAAGAGGGACCATGGGAGTATACCATCGCGGCCCTGTCGATCGCAACAGGACAAGCTCGCTCCGGCCGGCAGCCGGGCGCTCTGTCGGCCGGGGTGGACAAGGGAGGGCGGTTTCGCCGCGGGCCAAAACTGGGCCCATATGCTCGTGGGTGGTCGGGTGGCGATCGTCGCCGGCGCGTCCGGCGGCATCGGGTCGGCGACGGTACGCGCCTTCGCCGCTCGAGGCGCGATGGTGGTCCTCGCGGCTCCATATGACGAAATGCTCCGCTCCCTTGCACGGGAGATGGAGCAGCGTGGCGTCCCTGCGCTCGTGGTACCCACCGATGTCACGGCCCGCGCCGACATCGACCGTCTCGTCGCGAAGACGCTCGTCACCTTTGGACGCGTGGACATTCTCGCGAACGTCGCCGGAGTGGGTTCGAGCCCGTCCATCTGCGACAGCACCGACGAAGAGCTCGAGCACGTCTTGGCCGTCAATCTGCTGGGGGCAGCCCGCCTGATGCATGCGGTGCTGCCGGTGATGAAAGCGCAACGCCGCGGATCGATCGTCAACGTCGGTTCAGTCGCCGGCGAGGCGGGCATCATGGGCATGTATTCGGCGTCGAAATTCGGGTTGCGCGGACTCAGCGACTCGGTTCGCCGGGAGGTGCGCAGCTTCGATATCGACGTGACCCTGATCGAGCCTGGCTTCGTTCGCACGACGATGAACGCGGAGATGAAACGGCTGCCGCGTCCTGAGATCATTGCTGACGCCATCGTCCACGCCGTTGAACGCCCTCGGCGCGTGCGGATCGTGCCTGCCGGCTACCGGCTCGCGGTTACGTGCGCCAAGCTATTCCCCGGCTTCGTCGACCTCGTATTCGGCAACGCTCGCGTCCAGCAACGGCTGAATCGCGATGCGCGCGCGCGACGGAAGAGGACGTATGGGAAGCCCTGACGCGCCGGCGGTCGCTCCGTGGTGGCTCCAGCCGCCACGCTGGCTCGCCGTCCTCTTCGTCAATCTGTATTACCACAGCGCATACCGCATTCGCGGATGGGGAAGCTTACCGTCACACCGCGGCCCGATGCTCCTCGTCGCGAATCACCAGCACGAGGTCGAGTCCGTCGTCATCGTCGCACGGACGACTGTCGCCGCGCGTTCCTGGCGATATCCGATTTTCACCGTTTCTTCCCGCCGCATGTGGGAACCGGGCTTCTTGGCGGAACGCATCCCGTGGCTGAGTTTTTTCTTACGCGGGATCAATCTGGGACCGCTGTTCAGCGTGATGGGGATGCAACCCATCGAAAATGAGCTTCGCACGCGCCCGTTCGTGAGCCTCGCGCATACCTTGGTGCAACGCCACGGCGACATGGCCGTAGGCGACGTCTTTCTCGAGCGTGCGCTCGCGCGGCTGCCCTCAGGAGTAAAGAGACTCTCAGACCTCTTGAGTCCCAAGTATTTCCGACCGGGACGTACCGTCGCCACGCTTTCGGAACTCCGAGAACCCTATCGCAGCGAGCTGATCGAGGCCACCCGCGAGCAGCTGGAGGCCGACGTCGCGCGCTTCGAGCGACTCCAACGCAGCGGAGCGATCATCTTTTTGACGCCCGAAGGCTTCTACACCGGCGACGGAAAGATGGGACGCTTGCGCGGCATCTTGTGGCGCTTGGCTCCTCTCGCGCCCATCTGCGCCGTGGGCATCAGCTACGACCCGTTCGTCGGACGACGACTTTCGCTACTCTATCGCATGGCTCCGGCCGTCGAGGGTCTGCCGCTCGACGTTCAGCTGAAGCGGCTGAGACCCGTCACGGTCAGCGCGCTGATCGCGACGTGGCTGCGCAACGGTGTCGCATCGTTTACGGAGGGCGAGGCGATCGAAGCCGTTGATTCGCAGCTGGCGACCTTGCCGTCGACGCTCTTCGTCGATCCCGAGCTTTGCCGTAGACCAAAGGCCGTGGTCGGCGCTGCCATTGCAGGGATGCGTCGATTAGGAATGGTACGCCTCCAAGGGCGGCAGTACGTCCTGACGGAACAACGCTCGCATCCGCAGTTCCCTCGCGCGCGCGATATCATCGACTACCAGGCCAACTTTCACGAAGAGACGCTCGACGGCGCGCGGCATGCCGACCCTGCGAATGGAACGAACAGCCGTGAGTGGGGAGGGGCGGCCGATGCAACGATCGGCAGTCGTCGTCACCGGAGCGTCTAGCGGCATCGGCGCCGCAACGGCCGAGTTGTTGGCTCGCGAGGGCTGTGTCGTGTTCGCCGGCGTCAGGAATGACGCCGATGCCGCCAAGCTGGCCGCACTCCACGAGCTGATTCGCCCCATTCGCCTGGACGTCACCGACCCCGTCTCCATCGAGACTTCCGCACGAGCCGTCCGTTCAAGCGGGCTCTCACTTCTCGGGCTGGTCAACAATGCGGGCGTTGCCGTCACAGGGCCTCTCGAGTTTCTTCCCATCGACGACTTGCGCCGGCAGTTCGAAGTCAACGTCTTCGGTGCTGTTGCCGTTTCACAGGCGTTTCTTCCGACTTTGCGCGCGCAGCGCGGGCGCATCGTCTTCGTGGGCTCCGTCTCGGGACGGTTTGCCGTGCCGTTCATCGCGGCGTACAGCGCGTCCAAGTTTGCGTTGAGAGCCGTCGCCGATGCCATGCGCATGGAGCTGTCTACGAGCGGCATATCCGTCTCGCTCGTAGAACCGGGATCGGTTCGCACCCCGATCTGGCGCAAGGGCCGTTCGAGAGAAGAGCTCGCGCGACGATTCTCGCCGCAAGCCATGGCGTACTATCGCCATGTCGCTGACGCATTGCTTCGTGTGGCCGAACGCGAGGAGCGCATCGGCATGCCGGCCGATCGCGTGAGCCGCGCGATTTTGCACGCGCTCACGACGCGCAAGCCGCGCGCGCACTATCTCTTGGGAGCACCGGCACGCCTGGGGAGCATCCTCGCACTCCTCCCCGCGTCGCTCCACGATCGACTCATGCTCGCTTCGATGCGCCTCTGACCGTCACGCCGCGAATTTCAACGTCGCCCCCACGCCGCCGAGCCGGTCCAGCATCTCCGCCGGTCCCGAGCGGCGATGAGCGGCACCGGGTTTCGGCACTCGCTCCTCGCTTCCATCGACCTCGGGAAGCGTGCGAACGAAGACGATATCAGCGTCCGTTCGTATGGCGAATCGCACGAATTCTTCTTCGAGCGCGGTCGGAACGATATTCGACACATCGCCTCCGAGCGGGTGCTCTTTCGGCACAGCGCTCGCGCCAAACACAGGAAGCGTGTAATCGGCCCATCCCGCGGCGCGAAAATCATCATTGAGCACGAGCTGCCTGATCTCGCCTTCTTGAAGCGCGTTCGCAAGCGCGTCGGCTCCCGCGACGGCACACCCCGTGGCCAACCCCTCGCTCAGCGAGCGGACGGCCTCGATCTCCCGATTGACCGCCGCCCGGCGTACGAGAGGGCGCGCCGCCTCGATGAGTTCCGGTTCGGTCACGTGGACGTCGAGCTGGAGCGTTCCGATGATCTGCGCCTTGAGGTTCGGCAGCCGCGCGAAAGCATGCTCCAGCAGACCGCGGACCTCGTCTCGCCCCGCCAAGATGAGCTGCGTCGTGCCGCTTTCCTCCACCAGACGCTGTGTCTCAGCGGCGATCCGGTGCATGAAGTGAGCGATCTCTTCGTCGTACTCTTTGCACAGTCGGTGTTCCACGCGCGTGTGCTCGAAATGACGGGAATGCGACGCGGCGCCAAGCGACTGGCTGGGCGATCCATCGCGGAGCGCTTGGTTCATCAATGAGACGACGGCGATGCGGTTGTCCGCCAGAGCGATCGCGTAAGGTGGGTAATCGTCGATCGCGCGGCTCAAGAGCGAGAGCGCCGGAGTAGGATTCGCGATCAGCCGCGTTGGAACGGGAACGCTCAAAAGGTGCGGCTCAAACACGCCTTTCGCATGGCACGCGACGATGCCGATGCCGCGCACGGACGGATCGATGTCGGCAAGATAGGCTTGGATGCGCTCGACGTCCGCGCTGATGCTCTCAAACGCCGGGCCGCGAGGCCAAAATCGGTCGATGAGATGCTTTGCCTCATGTTTGAACGTCGTTACCGCCGGTCGTTCGCTTGGGTGTTCACCGGCAGGCAGCCAATCAAAGTATGCGCTCAAGTACGGCGCATCCATCGACGCGGGCAGGTACGCCAGCGGACGAAGCGCTTCTTGGAGGTACCGGCAGAAACTGCTCGCGCCCAAATGAACCGCGTGCAGTGGCATCTGATCAACTCTCCTTCTCGCTTTTGCTGAAGCATTGTACCCAGCGATGCCGGTCGTCAATAGAGGTAGGGGGCGTGCGATGACCTCGTCTTCTCCCTCGAAGACGTCGTCAATGCGCACCGCCGAATCGAACGGGGGCACGTCGTGGGAAAGATCGTGCTGTCCATCGGCCGGCACGGGCATGCTCCCGCAGCCCGGTCATGCGGCGTAGGACCCGAAGGCGCTTGTCCTCGGTTGCGCTAGTACGTGGGCATCGTCGAGGTTTGGTTGTACGGAGCGTTGTACGGCAACGGCTCGCCGTAGCCGTACGGCCCTGCATAGACCTCCGGCGTTTCCTTGAAGTTGTAGTGCGGAGGCGGCGAGCTGACCATCCACTCCAGCGTGCGCGCCCCCCAAGGATTGGTTCCGGCAATCGGTCCCTTCTTGAGGCTCCATACCATGTTGGCGAGCAAGAGCAGAAACGCGGCTCCCAAGATGAACGCGCTAACGCTGATGAACAGGTTGAGCCCGTGGAATGCCGGATCGTAGTACGCGACGCGGCGCGGCATCCCCAGCAGACCCACGAAGTGCATGGGCAAGAACGTGGCGTTGAAGAAGATGAACGTCAGCCAGAAGTGCAGCTTGCCCAGCTTCTCGCCCATCATGCGGCCCGTGGCTTTAGGCCACCAGTAGTAGAGAGCTGCCAGTACGCCCATCAACGTGCCGCCGAAGAGCACGTAGTGGATGTGCGCCACCAGGAAGTAGGTCGCGTGCTCGTGCCAGTCGACGGGCACGGCGGCGAGCATGACGCCCGTGATGCCGCCCAGCGTGAACGTGGAGAGAAAGCCCAGCGCGAAGAGCATCGGCGTGGTCAAACGCATGTCCGCGCCGAAGAGCGTGGCCACCCACGAGAATATCTTGATACCCGTCGGAATAGCGATGAGCATCGTCAGGATCATGAAGGGCAGCGTCACCCACGGGCCGAGACCCGACGTGAACATGTGATGCGCCCACACCATGAAGGACTGCAGCGCGATGGCAACCGTTGAGTAGGCGACCAGCTTATAGCCGAAGAGCGGCTTGCGCGCGAACGTCGGGATGATTTCCGAGATCGTTCCAAAGACCGGGAGGATCATGATGTAGACGGCCGGGTGCGAGTAGAACCAGAACATGTGCTGGAAGAGCACCACAGTGCCGCCGCGCGACGGGTCGTAGAACGGGATGTTGAAGACGTGCGCGAGGAAGAGCGAGCCCAGCGCCGACGCCAACGCCGTCGTGGCCACCATCGAGATGATCGCCGTCACGCCCGTCGCCCACACGAACAGCGGCATGCGCGTGTACGTCATGCCCGGCGCTCGCATCTTCACGATCGTGGTCAAGAAGTTCAGCGCCGTCAGCGTGGCCCCGATGCCCACCGTGAAGATGGCGACCGTCCAGAAGACGATGCCGACGCCCGCCTGCAGCGAGACGGGTGGATATTCCGTCCACCCGGCCTGAGGAGCGCCGAAGGCAAGGCTCGAGAGCAAGATGAGCACAGCCGGCGGAAAGGTCCAGAAGCTGAACATGTTCAGCCACGGGAAAGCGACGTCTCGCGCGCCGATCTGCAGCGGCATCACGAAGTTGCCAAGGGCGCCCGTCACAAGCGGGATGGCGCCGAACCACACCATGAGCGTCCCGTGGAAGGTGAAGGCTTCGTTGAACTGCTGGGGCGTAAGGAACGTGTTGTGCGGCGAGGTCAGCTGAATGCGGATCGCTTCGGCGAAGAGACCCGACAGCAAGATCATGAGCCCCGCAGTGATGAAGTACTGAATCCCGATCACTTTGTGGTCGATCGAGAAGATGTACTTCTTGACGAACGACTCAGGCGCCGGATGGATCGGCGCCTCCGCGTGTCGCTGAATTTCGATGGTATCGACGCTCATGGAGGCCCGCATGGATAGACCGTACCAAGCAGCGCCGCGACCAAGAAGGAACTTTCAGTTCCTGTGAATCGAGAGTCCCCCGGTGGAGAGCTCGAGAATGGCGCGTACGGTCTCGATCGCGTCGATCTCTACCTCAGAGTGGCGGCGCGGCTCGCTCCAGAACGCCACCAGGTTTCCGCGGAAGACGCCGCGCTCGAAGAGGCCGACCACCAGCCCGCTTCGCTCGCGGAGCCTGCCGTTGAACTCACAGTAGCCGTCGATTCTCGGATTATGGATTCCGTGGATCTCGGCGCCGTCAGCGCCTCTGATGCGAATGGGATGCGCCGGGTGGCGCCTCGCTTCACGGGGAATGGGGGCATTCTCACAGATCACCATGTTGCCGAACCGGGCGGGCTCGTTCATGTCGAGGACGGTGGGAGCCAAGCTCGGAGCCACGAACGATGCTCGCGGTCCCACCGCTATGGTGCTCGGCGCGCCCTGGCCACGCTCCAGATTGGCGACGGTGACGCAATCGGTTGCGATGACGTCTTGGATCGTCTCCACTGCGGTGGTCACTGCCTCTTCGAAGCTGCTGGCGGCGGCAAGACGACGGGAGAAGGTGCGAATCTTCGCCAGATGGTGCAGCGCGCCGTCAGCCGCGCTACGCTCGACGCACTCCGTCGCCGCGGCGACTTCGGGAAGCGCCAAGCGCAAGAGGGTCGCACGGTCCCGCCCCTCCAAGCGTAAAGCGTCTGCTACGCGCTGGACGAACTCCAGCGAGAAGCGGCGATCCGTGTTCCCTTGCTCGAAGAGGGTGTACCACTTCGTCGAGACGCCGGCGAGCTCGGCGACGTCCTCCGCGCGGAGGCCGGGGACGCGGCGGCGGCGACCGGCCGGCAAGCAGACGTCCTGCGGCAGTAGGCGGGCTCGGCGCTCCCGCAAGAAGGCCCGCAACTGCGAACGACGCGCGTTTGCCTTCATGGGTGGCGTGGCCTCATACGGATGCCATTATAGGTCTCGCCCTGGGGACATTAAGCGACTATTGTCGCTCCGCCGCGCCGGCGCCCGCCTTACGCGCCCGTCTCGAGGACGACGCGGAAGCGCGCTTTGCCGCTCATCATCCGATCGTAGGCTTCCGCGGCCCGCTCGAGCGGATAGCGCTCGATCATCGGCCGCACGCCGGTCAGTGCGCTGAACGCGAGCGTGGCCTCCGAGTCCCGTGCCGTGCCGCTAGGCCATCCCTTGATCGACTTGCGCCCGCCGATGAGCTGCAGCGGCGCGACTTTGATGGGCTCGAACGAGGCGCCGACGACGACGAGCGTGCCGTTACGTGCGAGGCCGTCGATGGTTGCCGCCATCGCGTCCGCGTTGGTGACCGTCGCCAGGACGACTTTGGCGCCCCCGAGCGCCGTCAATGCCTTGGCCACGTCCTCGCTCGTGCTGTCAATGTAGTGGCGCGCCCCGAGCTGATGCGCGAATGACGCTTTGTCGGCGCCGCGCGCGATCGCGACGGTCTCGAACCCCATCTTCGAGGCGAACTGCACGCCCAAGTGTCCGAGCCCGCCGAGTCCCAGGATGGCGACGAGATCGCCGGCCAGGGCACCGCTGTGGCGGAGCGCATTGTAAGTCGTAATGCCGGCGCACAGCAGCGGTGCGGCTTCCGCGCTCGAAAGGCCGTCGGGAATGGCGGCCAACGCAGCGGTGGGGACGAGCATATAGTCCGCGTATCCTCCATCGTGCGTGATACCGGAGATGCGCCGGTTCTCGCACATCAGGAAGTCACCGTCTCTGCAGGGGTCGCAGTACCCGCAGTGACCGCCATACCACCCCACGCCGACGCGCTGACCCTTACGCCAATTCATCACGCCGTCTCCTACCTCGTCGACGAGGCCCGCGACCTCGTGGCCCGGAACGATCGGGTAGGAAAGCCCGGGGAACGCACCTTCTTTCGCGAGCGAATCGCTGTGGCAGATGCCACAAGCTTGAACCCTGATGCGCACGTAGCCCGGCTTCAACTGGGGGATCTCTCGTTCGACCAGCTCGAACGGCGCTCCAGGCGCACGAACTTGCACTACTCTCATCATGCTCTCCCCTTGCGTCCGAACCGCTGCAAGGTCACTTCGGTCGCATCATGGGCCCGGTGCAGCTCTACGCGCGGGCTTCATTGAGCGAAAGGCTTCCCATCGCGCGGCCACGACGAGTCCACGCGGCCCATTCAACACCGCGTCGGGCCGGGGACGCGCTCGAGAAACTTGGTCACGCGGTCAACGCACGACGCGCAGGTCATGCCCCCGACGGCCAGCTCGGCACGGCAGACTCACGGTAAACGGTTCGCCCGCAAACGAGCGTCTAGGTTACTCCGCAAGCGCGTAGCCGGCATTGTCGAGCGCCGCCGCGATCGCGCCAAGGTCGAGTCGTCGCTCCACCTCGAGCGTCGCGGCGCCGCTGGCTAGGTCTACGTTCACGGCACGCACGCCCGGCAGAGCCCGCAGCGCCTCGGTTACGTGCCGTACGCAGTTCGCGCAAGTCATGCCTGAGACGGAGATCTTCTGGGTCATCTCGTTCACACCACGTCCTTGTTGAAGGCGAGGGCATCCATTAGCTCGTCGATCGCGCCACTGCCGCTGCCGGCGCGAATCGCCTCGGCGAAACACTGCTCGAAGTGATTTCGCAGCTCCATCCGCCCGACACGCTCCAGCGCAGCACGGATCGCGGAGATCTGCTTGATCACGTCGACGCAGTACGCTTCATCCTCCACCATGCGGATCACCGCGTCGAGGTGGCCGCGCGCCGAGCGCAGCCGGTTGAGCATCTCCCTCTTACGGTCCGGGGGCACGTGGCGCGCCCGTCGCATGTTGATCGCCATGGCCTTACCCTACCCCTCCTGGGGTGGGATGTCAAGGGCGAATCCATCGCCGAGTACGTTCGCACGTAGCCAATCATGAAGCTGACGAGGTTCATTTGCATTACGGGCTGCACGCTTGCGCGCACCCACGGTCTGGATCAGGGGCCGCGTGTATCCGGCGTCGTTCCCGCGTCTCAGTCGCCATCCGCGCGTACGCCATAGCTAGCTCCACAGTCAACTAGCCAACTACTGCGACAGGACTTTCACTGTAAGACACTGAGCAGCTTTTCAAAACCACTCAGAACGGAATCTCGTCGTCGATCGACTCGTCGGCCGTGAAGCCGCCGCCGCTGGAGGGAGCACGATACGCTTCCTCGCGGTAGGTGTCGTCTCCGGATCCGTTGGCCGGGCGATCCAGCATCTGCATGTCGCTGGCGATGACGTCGAACGCCTTGCGCTTGACGCCGTCCCGATCTTCGTAGGAGCGAATCTGGACGCGCCCTTCGACCAGCACCAACATCCCCTTCTTGAGGTACGTGTTGCATGTCTCGGCGAGGCGGTCCCATGCGGTCACGTCGAAGAAATCCGTCTCGCGGTTCTCGCGATTGACGCCACGCCCGCGCCGGTCGACGGCGACCGTGAACTTTGCGACGTTGGCGCCACTCGAAAGCGCGCGCATCTCGGGGTCACGCGTCAGACGCCCGACGCAGATGAACTTGTTGAAACTTCCGGCCATCGTGCTCTCCTCTTCATATGAGCGTCAGCGACGACACGATCATGCCGCTGTCGGGGCTCTCGAAGATCGCGAATCCGCGTGGCCTACGCGTCGGTCCGGATCACCAACGAACGCAAGACGTCGTCGGAGAGCCTCATCTGGCGCTCCAACTCTTTTGCGTTCGCAGCATCCGACGTGAAGCTCATCACGACGTAGTAGCCCTCGCGGAGGTCGTCGATCTCGTACGCGAGACGCCGCTTCCCCATGCGCTCGACGTTGCCGACGGCACCACCGTTCTTGGTGACCTGTTCGACGAACTGGGTGACGCGGGCCTCGACGTCACCCTCTTCGAGGGTCGGGCGCAGAATATAGCAGATTTCGTACGCGGTAGCCAAACTTACTGATACTCCTTCGGACGCCGGCGCCTCGTGGCCCGGACGACCCAGCCATGCGGGCTGGGCAAGAGCTCCCTCCACAAGCGGAGGCTGCGGCGGGTGGAACCCGCTCGGAGAGCCCGCATAGTATATCACCGGCATTTCTGCCGTGACAAGGCCTCCCCCGCCCGTCAGGCGAGAGGCCTGGCGCCCCCGGAGGGGGCGTGCCCTGCGCCGCTGGTTAAGGGGCGCGGAAGGGCTCCGTCCTCCGGCGAACCTGAACGAGGGCCACGAACACGAGCGCCACCAGCGCGGCCCACGTCGGAACTTTCAGAAGCTCGATGCCCGGATTCGGGACGCTCAAGACCGGCGTCGCTCGCAAGAACGCCCCCCAGTCAATGGAAGAGAGCACATCGGGGCCCGTCGTGCCCGGCGCGGGATCAGATGGAAGCGCATGAGGCGCGCTGGCGGTTGCCACATGTTGAAAGACGGCGACCCAAGCCACGGCCATGAGCACGGTGGCGGCCGTCGCGACGAGCCGCAACGGCAGCGGCCGAAGCGATGCGGAGAAGGCGACCAGTGCGATCGCAAGAACGGCAGTGATGGAAATCACCAGCGAGAGGCGTCCGGCAGTAAGCGTCCAGACGAATGACAGCGCGACGAGCGCACCGAAGGCGATGCCGCGAAATCTCGACGTGCGCGCCGCCACGGCAAACGCTGCGGGGAGAGCCGCGATCATTTGAATATCGTGCACGAATGAACCCGCGAGCAAAGCCGCTGCCGCAGGAAACCACGCGATCAGCTCGGGCGCATCGAGTCGCATCGCAAGATTGCGGCCAAGGAAGATCCCGGCGGCGAGCATCAAGAGAAAGCTCAGCCCGCCTAGCACCAGCGCGGCATCCGGGCTCACGCCCCAGATGTAGAGCACGCGGCTGAGACTATACTGATCGTTGGCCGCGAGCTCCGCGACTGCTTGAGAGGGCAGAAGCGAGTGGAAGTACGTGACGTTGTGCGCCACGCCCATGACCGCGACGCTCAGCGCGCCGAGCGTCGCGGCGCAAACGGCGAGCGGGATGCGGCACCGCGGCAGGAGCACGAACATCGCGAGACACGTGGCGAGGCCGACGTGGGGTTCAATCATCGATACGGATGCCGCGACCGACGCCCACACCCACTGCTTGCGCGCGATCAGGAATCCGGCGGTCGCGATCGCAGCCAACATGATGGGAGGGATCTCGCCGAAGGCGATGTTCAGGTAACCGAGCGGTAGTAACCCGAGAAGAACAGCCGGGCGGGGAAACCCCGTGAGCGCGCCGATCTGCCACGCCGAAAGGGCAAGCGCCGCGATGGAAGCCCACGTGAACAGATATTGCGCCGCTTTGACCGGTAGCTTCGACAGCGCCGCGAACGGCACCAACGCATAGCCCGGCAGCGGCGCCGGCTCGACGCGGTACGCAGGGAGATTAGGGTTCGGGTTGAGCCGCTGCTCGCACGACCGGAGCGGCTCGACCAGATATGGATTGGCGCCCGAGAGCATCACCGATCCGGCGCACATGAAAGACTTGAATGGCCCCTGCGCGAGACCGCCCCGATGCAGCTCCAGCGTAACGACCAACGCGAAGACAAGCGTAAGCACGCCGGTCCAAGACGCTCTCATGAGATCCATCATAGACCCGAATGCGTCGATTGGCGTGAGACCTACGAATCAATTGAGCGGCGCAATTGGGAGAAAATCCTCGCGCGACAGGTCTCGATGGGCGTTGTCCCCCTCGAAAGAGACTGTTAGAATCGTTGCGATGTCCCGTGGCGTCATGGCAGCCGGCTGGGAACAGGGAGCGAGCGTCCGGGAACGCACGGAGACGCTCACTCGAGTCGTCGTCGTCATTCAGCTGATGATCACCGTGCCCCTTGCTTACGCGTTGAACGTATGGCAAGACGATGCGTACACGCTGGCCTCGACGTCCAACGGTCCACTCCACGCGATCCATCAGGCCATCTATTTCGAGCAGAACGAGCCGTTCTATTTCGCTTTCATGTCCTTGTGGCGGGCCGTCAGCCATTCCTATTTCTTCGCGCGCTTCTTCTCCGTGCTTTGCGCCGCCGCAACCGTCTATCTTCTGCCGAAGCTCCTGCGGCGTTATCTTCCCGAGATCGCACCCGAGTGGATCGTCGTCGCCGTCGCCTTCAACCCGTTTCTCATTTGGGCCGCGGTGGAGATCCGTCTTTATGCGCTTGTGGTCTTGCTTTCATCGCTCTTGCTGCTCACGTTTCACGATGCGTTTCTTGCCGATCGCCCGTCCCGGGCGGCCACCATCGCCTACGGCGTTCTTTGCATCATCGCGTCGTACACGCAGTACTACTTGATCTTCTTGATGCTTGCGCAAGCCGTCGTTCTCGTCGGATTCAGGCGGTGGAACGCCCTGAAGCGACAGTCGATCACGGGAGTCATCGCGGCTGTCGCGTTCGTCCCCATGCTGGCAACCGTTCCGGGTCAGCTCTCCAACTTCCACGGCTCGTTCGCCGCACCGAGGTCTCCCCTGACCCCGGCGAAAACGCTGGCGGAAGTTCTCGCCCAATACGTCCTGCCGCTGACATGGGCGCTCCATCATCGCGTTCTTTATGCGGCGCTTCTGGTCGCGGCCGTCCTCGGGGCCGTTGCCGTCATCGCGCGTCGCGGATGGAATACGGGCCATGACCTAACGATCGTTTGGATGACGTCGGCTACATTTGCGATCTTCGCACTGGCGGTCTATGCGGCGAAGGCGCACGTCATCGGCCGCCATGGCGCCTTGCTCTTCGTGCCCATCATGCTGAGCTCGTTTGCCATCGTGGGCCTCGTCCGAGATCCGCCTCGAGGACGAGCTACGACGGCGCTCGCGCTGGTCATGCTCGCTTGCAGCTTTGGGGCGCTCGTCCAAGCGTACCGCCCGCTGGCGAAGGTCGGGGACTGGGCCCGCGTCACGCGCTATCTCGCATCCCGAGAGCGACCAGGCCAGCCGATCGTCGTCTTCGAGGCGGAGAACGTCGTGCCGCTGGCCTATTACTATCGCGGACCGAATCCGATCATCGGCATCCCCATGGACGTTGACTTCCACACGTACGACGTCGCCCGATTCGTCCTGCGCGACGGAGCGCAAATCGACCGGCGGCTCGCCCGCGTGCCGGGCGAGCATCGAGAGATCTGGCTTGTCACCGGAAAATACTGCAGCGCCCTAAATATCGACTTCGGCTGTGGGATTCTGGAGCGCTACGTGCGGGAGCACTATACAACACTGTCCACGAGCCAGTTCTACGGCGCAGAGGTCCGGCTCTTGCGGCGTGCCCCTTGAACGATCGTCGTGCGACGGTCACGGAAGCTTCCGGTAGATGCTCCACATCAGATCTCGTCCCGGATACGGGAGGCTCAACTCGTCGGGGAGCAGTCTCGCTGCAATGCCCACGACTCGGTTGGCCCAACCGTCGGAGGCTTTGTACGCCAGCAACGACTTCACGTGCGCCCCCGAGAGCCACTTCCGCGGATGCCCCGCCGCAAGCGGCTCGAATCCGAATCTCCTCGCCAAGATCCGCAATGCCGTCGGCGTGAAGATGCACCGCACGCTCGGAGGGCTGTAGCCGTGCCACTGGATGCCGAAGAGCTTCGCCAAGAAGCTCGCACCGTCCATGCTCTCAATGAGCCAGAGGCCGCCGGTCTTCGTGGCGGCCGCCGCGCTCACAAGCGAGGCATCGAGATCGACGACATGCTCCAACACTTGTATCATGGTGATGAGGTCAAAGAGCTCGGGCGCCCGGTACGCTTCGATCGTTCCCATCCTCACGTCGACTCCAAGCCGGGTGTTCGCGTATGCCGCCATCGTGGCATTGGGCTCGATGCCAACGCCGGCCCAACCGGCGTCGATGAAACCCTTCAAGATGAAGCCCGCCGCCGACCCGACGTCGAGCAGACGCGACGGCGAGGCGAATCGGCTGACGATTCGTGCATACCGGCGTCCGTGATTGACGAGGAGCGCTTGTTCCTGAAGGTAATTCGGGTAGCCGGCTCCCCCACCGAAGAAATAGTTGTCACCGTACACGTCAGCGGTGCGAATTCCGCCGGAGCCGGGGCCGATGAACTGAAGCCCGCAATGCGTGCAGCGATGATAGAGGTAGCCTCGGACTTCGCGGTAGGGAGTGGCGGGACTCGAGCAAACGACGCAACGCTGAGGAAGCGTGCCGGCAGCCTCCCGGAACGGGAGCGGCGTTTCGCGGCCACCAGTTGATGACATGGACTGCCTTTTCATCGAGGACCGAGCCGGCGCACGCCTGCGTAGACTAAAGGTCCCTGTTCAGATCACCGGGTTCTGACGCTACAATGGCGATAGAGCCGATGCAAACCCGATCGAGCACGGCGCTGCATGCGTCGTCGCATCTCGTCCCGCTCCTACGCGGCGCTTTTGCGTTCGTCGTCATCGTTGCCGGCATGCTCTTGTGCGCGTTCCTCGTGGCGAAGGGCTCGCCAACGCGTATCGTGGCGGCTACGGCGATCGTCCTCCTTCCGGCGGTTGCGTATGCCGGGCTCAGACGTCCCATACTCTTTCCCTACGCGCTCTATGTCCTACTCATCCCGTTCGACAATTTATTGCTGATTTCGTCGGTCGGCACGTTGACGAAGCTGCTCGGCATGCTCTCCGGGCTTGCGCTCTTGTTCTGGTGCATGCGCATCAAGCGCCTTCAGCTGCCTCCTCGGCCGCTCTACGTCTTGCTTGCGCTCCTCAGTTGGGCGTTTCTGAGCACGCTCTGGGCGACCAGCCAGCGAGACGCCCTCGTGGCGTTACCGCAATACGTCAACCTGGCCCTGCTTTATGCGGTGACCGCCGTCACTCCGCTGACGCTGCTCGAGTTCCGCTTGTTACTCGCCGCCACAGTGGTGGGAGGCATTGCCGCGTCGATTTACGGCACGCACCAGTTCTACAGTAACCCTTTGGGCGTCGCGGGCGACATCTTGGCCAGCCGACTCGTCATCCAAGCGGGTCACAGCACGATCGACCCGAATCAATTCGCCAACGCGCTGCTCTTCCCGATCGCCATCTTGACGATCTTCGCGCTTCGGACGCGTTGGCTCGCGTTCAAAGCGCTCGGTCTCGGCGGCATCGCGCTCATGGTGGGCGCCGTCGCCCTCAGCGGCTCGCGCGAGACGATCGTCGGCGTCGGCGCCATCGTCTTGTATTACTTCTGGCGGACGCGTTATCGCGTGGAGATGGCCATCGTCACGGGCTGCGGCCTCGCCGCGAGTTTGGCTGTTCAATCGTCCGTTTGGCTACGCTTCGCCAATGCCATCTCCTCGGGCGGTGGAGGGCGGGTTGCGATCTGGAGCGTCGGCTTCGAGGCTTTCAAGCACAACTTTCTCGTCGGCTACGGCATGGGCAATTTCACCACCGTCTACAACGAATTCTACCTGCGCGTGCGGCAAAACTATCCGTACGGGTGGTGGGGACCTCCTCACAATCTGATCGTGCAGGTCGGTGTCGAGCTTGGGGTCGTGGGCCTCGCGCTCCTGGCATGGTTCTTGGCTTCCGTCTTCCGCGACTTGAAGGTCATCGGCCCTGACGATCCGCTCTACGAGGATCGCGTCATGATGGAGGCGTCGCTCATCTCGCTCTTCATCGTCTCCATGTTCATTGGGCTCTTCACGTACAAGTACGCCTGGCTCGTCTTCGCCATGGCCGCGCAGCTTCGGCTCTTAGTGACGCAGCGCGCGGGGATACGCCGAATAAGCCCAGGTGAATCGAGACGCATCGCGACATGACGGTCCGGCAGCTTGCAGAACCGCAACTGCAGACGTTCGATCATGATTATGTCAGCGATCGCGCCTTTGCCACGATCGTTGAGGCAATCCGTCACGACTTCCCAAACGGGAACTTCTCGTTTCTCGACGTTGGAGGAGGCCGAGGCTTCTTCGCGGATCGCCTATTGGAGGAGTTTCCGAGCGCCACGTGCACGGTGCTGGACAACGCCGAGCTCCTGCTCTCTCAGAACACGACCCATCCGAGAAAAACGCTTGTTCTCGGTTCGGCCACCGAGGCGGCGCACCTGTTCCCAAACGATGCATTCGGCATCATCTTCTTCAATTCGGCGTTGCACCATTTCGTGGGAAAGAGCTACGCGGAGACGCGCCGGATCCAGCGCGATGCCCTTGCTCAAGCGCGCCTGCTCCTCGCGCCCGGTGGAGGGATCATCGTTACGGAGGTGCTATACGATGGCGTCCTCATTCACGATCTCCCGGGCTATCTAATCTACCTGCTCACGTCCAGCTCGGCGCTGGCGCCGCTGATCAAACGCCTAGGGGCAAACACGGCCGGCTGCGGAGTATGTTTCCTGAGCTCATATGGCTGGCGCGGCGAGTTCCGGCGCCTCGGGCTGCGGGAGTCCGTCATGTACTTGGAGCGAACGGAGGTCACTGCGCGCTGGTTCGCGATACGCTTGCGGCTTCTCGCGGTTCGGTCGCGCTCGCAGGCATGCTTTTGGCTCGCCTCGTAGTCGACTCCGCAAGCGGGGCCATGCCGCGACCCGCCAGGAGCGCGCGGACGATGCGCTCGGCGCACCCGATGGAATCGGTGAAGATCCCACCCGGCGGCATCTCGGGAGGGTCACGCATTCCCGCTGCGGCGATCGCCGCTGGGTCTGCGCCGACGAGCACATTCCACCCGTGCTCCAGCGTCTCTCTCCACTCCGTTTCCGGGCGCAGCGTCGTGCACGGCGTACCGACGACGAGCGCCTCCTTCTGAATGCCGCCGGAGTCGGTCAGGACGCCGCGTGCATGACGCTGGAGCGCCAGCATCTCAACGTAGGGGAGCGGCTCGCATAGCGTGATGTTGTCGCCGAACCCCGCGCCGCACGCGCGCGCCAGCGCGCGGCTGCGCGGATGAACGGGAAAGATCACGCGTCCCTCAAGGCGACGCAAACCGTCAACGATCTGCCGAAAGAGTTCCGGATCCTCGGTATTGGCGGCCCGGTGAACGGTGGCAAGCGCATAGCCCTTGGACGCCAGCGAGAAGCGATCCAGGATCGGCGGGCGCGGCGGAAGCTCGGCCAGCACTTCGCGAGCCAGATCGATCATGAGATCGCCGACGACGTGCACGTCGCCGCTGATCCCTTCGCGCTCGAGTTGCGCGCGCGCTTCGGCATTCGGCGCAAAGTGGGCGTCGGCCACGTGGTCCGCCACGATACGGTTGATCTCTTCCGGCATCGCGCGATTGAACGACCGTAACCCTGCTTCCACGTGCGCGACGCGCACGCGGCACTTCGCGGCGACCAGCGCTCCCGCCAGCGTGCTATTCGTGTCACCGTAAACGATGACCCAATCCGGCGCTTCGGCCACGACGATGGGCTCGAGGCGGCGCATCATCTCGCCCGTTTGCACGCCGTGCCCGGCTGACCCGACGCCCAGCTCGTATGCCGGCGGCGCGATCTCGAGCTGACGGTAGAACACGTCCGACATGTTGTCGTCGTAATGCTGGCCCGTATGCACAGAACGCTCCTCGACGCCGTGGCGCGCCAGCGCTCGTCCCAGCGCGGCGGCCTTGATGAACTGTGGGCGGGCGCCGACGACCGTCAGAACGTTCATATCCTCGCCGCCGGCCCCATCAGGGCCGTGATGGTCGCGATCACACGGTCCTGCTTGCTCTCCTCGAGCTCGGGATAGATCGGAAGCGAAAGCACCGTCGCCGCAGCGCGCTCCGCGACCGGGAAACTCCCAGGCCGCAATCCCAGGTAGGCATGAACGGGCTGCAGGTGGAGGGGCGTCGGATAGTAGACCATCGTTTCGACACCGGCATCCTTGAGCTTCTGTCGCACGGCATCGCGTGCTTCCACGCGGATCGTATATTGATGGTACACTGCGCGTCCGCCCGGTGGTTCGACGGGCGTCACGATCGAAGGGATGTCGCGCAGGCTCGCCGTGTAGCGCTCGGCGATGGCGCGACGCTTCGCGTTCCACTCGTCCAGATGCGGAAGCTTGACGCGCAGGATGGCCGCCTGTACTTCATCCAGCCTGCTGTTGACGCCCAATTCCTCGTGACGATACTTGACCGAACCGCCGTGGGCGCGCAGAGCCCGTACGCGCGCCGCCGTCTTCTCGGAGCTCGTGACCAGAAGCCCACCGTCGCCGTAGGCACCCAAGTTCTTCGACGGGAAGAAGCTGAAGCAACCGATCTCTCCAATCGTTCCCGCCGGCCGTCCGTCGGCCATCGCCCCGATCGATTGCGCGCAGTCCTCGACGATGGCAAGACCGTGACGCTGCGCGATCGCCACGATCTCCGTCATCGCCGCGGGGGCTCCGTAGAGATGAACGGGAAGAATCGCCTTTGTCCGCGCGCCGATTCGGTCCTCAATCCGTCGAGGATCGATGTTGTACGTCCGCGGATCGATGTCGACGAAGACGGGCCGCGCGCCTACGATACCGATCGCTTCCGTCGTCGCCGCGAAGGTGAAGGGCGTGGTGATGATCTCGTCGCCCGGCCCAACGTCGAGGGCGCGCAACGCCAGATGGAGAGCGTCCGTGCCGGAGTTCAGCGCCACCGCGTGCGGAATGCCCAGGTAGTCGGCGATCTCCGACTCGAAAGCGTGGACGTTGGGTCCGTTGATGAAGCAGCCGCCTTCGAAGACGTGTTGAACGGCGCCATCGATCTCGCCCTTGAGGGCCCGATACTGTGCCGTCAGATCGAGGACCGGGATCACAGCTCCCCCATCCTCTCCATGCGCCCGTCGCGAACGGCGTAGATGGCGCCGCACGCCGGGCAACGCGGTCCCTCATAATCGAAGGCGAGAGTCGCACCGCACTCGCAGGCATAACCGCGAACGCGCGCCGGGTTACCGAAGACGAGGGCGTACGGAGGAATGTCTCGCGTGACGACGGCGCCGGCTCCAACCAACGCGTGTTCGCCGATCGTCACCCCGCAAAGGATGGTCGCATTCGCGCCGATGCTGGCGCCTCTCCGCACGAGCGTCTTGCGGTAGTCGTCCGATTTGTTGCGGGGAAAGCGCGAGCGCGGCGTGACGATATTGGTGAACACCATGCTGGGGCCGCAGAAGACGTCGTCCTCCAGCACCACGCCTTCGTAGACGGAGACGTTGTTTTGAATCTTGACGTTATCGCCGATCCTCACGCGCGGCGCGATGAAGACGTTTTGCCCGATGCTGCAGTTGCGACCGATCGTCGCGTGCGGCATGACGTGCGAGAAGTGCCAGATCTTCGTGCCTTCGCCGATCGAGCTCGGCTCGTCGACGTAGGCCGATTCGTGGACGAAGTATCGTTCGGTGATCACGGCTACACGATCGCCTCCTGTGGAGCCGGCGAGCAGGCTTCGAGCGCGGCGAGAACACGCACGACCTCGAGCGCTCGGTGCCCGTCGGCCAGCGCCGGTTCTCCGGTAGCCACCGACGCCAAGAACGCCTCAAGCTCGAGACGGAGCGGCTCTCCGACCGGATAGTGGATGCGCTCGGATGGTTCTCGCCGGATACGCCGACCTTCGGCGGCGACGTCGACGCCGCAACGCGTGAGCGTGAGCGAAGCCCCCTGAGGCGCGTCGCTGAACGTGAGAACACCGTCCGTGCCGAAGACGTCGCAGCGCGAGCATTTGTCGGGATCGCGCCACGAGACTTCGATGTGGGCGGAGCCGCCGGAAGCGAAATGCGCGTCCGCGTAGGCGAAGTCAGCCGACGGGTGCGCGGAGAGGCGGTGCTGGACGCCGGTGACGCCGACGGGCGGCTCGCCGAACAGCTCGATGACGAGCGCGACGTCGTGCGGAGCGAAGCTCCACCACACGCTCTCGTTCTCGCGCACCCTGCCGAGGCTCAAGCGCCGCGAACGCGCGTGGAGCACCTTGCCGACGTCCCCCGCGCGTACCAGCTCCAGCAGACGCCGCACGGCAGGATGGTAGAGTAGGATGTGCCCCGCGAAACTGGTCACTCCCGCTCGATCGGCGTCGCTGACGATGGCCTCCGCGTCGGCGACGGTGAGGGCGAAGGGCTTCTCCACGAAGACATGCTTACCGGCGGCGATGGCGCGACGCGCCATGACCGCATGCAGATGCGCCGGCGCGGCGACGATCACCCCATCGATCGGCGCGGCGAGCAGCCGCTCGATCTCGGTCGTCACGACTACGCCGGGGAAAGCCGCGCATACCCGCTCCAGCGCGGTGCAATCGGCGTCGCAGACGATGTGGAGCGCTCCTAAGTCGGCGCAGTTGCGTATGAGGTTCGTCCCCCAGTAGCCGGCGCCGATGACACCCAGACGCGTCAAGTGGCGATTCATAGGAGCACCACGCGGCTCTCGCCGTCGCGCGCATCGCGCGTCGCGTTACGCGTGTCGACGACGACCTTCGATTCCCGCACCACTTCGCGCCAGTCGATCCCCGAGTGGTCGGCGAGGATGACGACGCAGTCCGCCCAGCGCAGACGTTCCGCCGTCAACGAAACGGATCGCCGCGTGCCGCCCGGCGTGCGGATGGATGGAATGAAAGCATCGTGATACGAGACCTCGGCGCCGTCGCATTCCAGCAGTTCGATCACTTTGAGGGCGGGAGACTCACGGCAGTCGGCGATGTTCTTCTTGTAGGCGACGCCGACAATAAGGATCTTGGCCCCGCACAACGACAGCCGACGCTCGCCGAGGGCGCGCAAGACCTTCTCCCGCACGAAATAGGGCATCTGCAAGTTGATTTCGCCGGCCAGCTCGATGAAGCGGGTGTGGAAGTCGTATTCGCGCGCCTTCCAGGTCAGGTAAAACGGATCGACCGGGATGCAGTGCCCGCCCACGCCCGGCCCCGGCTCGAAGCGCATGATGCCGAACGGCTTCGTCGCCGCCGCATCGATGACGTCCCAAATGCTGATCTTCATACGGTCGCAGAGCAGAGCCATCTCGTTGACCAGGGCGATATTGACGGCGCGGAACGTGTTCTCGAAGACCTTCGCCATTTCGGCCACGCGGGGCGACGCGACAGGGAGCACGGTCAAGATCGTCTGCGAGTAGAAGCGGCTTGCCACTTCGAGACACGCCGGCGTGACGCCGCCGACGAGCTTGTTGGTATTCTTGGTCGTATACCGCTGGTTGCCGGGATCGACGCGTTCGGGCGAGAAGGCCAAGAAGAAGTCGCGTCCCACGACGAGGCCGCTATGGCTGAGGCAGGGGAGCAGCACCTCCTCCGTCGTGCCCGGGTAGGTCGTGCTCTCCAGGCAGATCAGCTGGCCGGGGCGCAACGTGTGCGCGATCTTGCCGCCGACGTTGCGAATGTACGAGATATCGGGATCCCGATTCGCGGTGAGAGGCGTCGGCACGCAGATGATGATGACGTCGCAACGCCCGAGCGTCGTAAAGTCGGTAGTCGCCATGAGCAGACCGGCGGAGACGGCTTCGGCGAGCTCCCCATCGGCCACGTCGAGGATGTAGTTCTCCCGTCGATTGATCTTCGTCACACGCTCGGCGCTGCGGTCGTAGCCGATGACATGGAAACCAACCTTCGCCTTCTCCACGGCCAGCGGCAGGCCGACGTAGCCGACACCGATGACGCCGACGACAGCAGCTCGCGTGGCGAACTTCTCCTGAAGGAGCTCGCGGTAGTCGATCGAGCCGGATATGGCGCCAATTGCGGTCATCGTCGTGGCCAGTCTATCGAGCGCGCGGTCTCGATGGCGTTCGCGGAAGATTTGACGGCGGCATAGGAACAGCTGGGAATGGCGACGTCGGCCAGAACCTTGGTGAACGGCGAGCAGCGGATGACACGCAGCAGGAGCCGATAGAATCGCCCGCCTTCCGCTGATAGGCGGAGATCCCATCGATCGTAGATCTCCGAGAAACCGGCGGCGCGAAGCATGCGGCGCGCCTTCCCCGGCGTGAACCAGTGCATCGCCGGGAACGCCGTATGGCCGATCAGCTCCGGGTGGTGCTTGTATGCCCATTGCATGATCCGCCGTTTCAAT
>Ga0070735_10000698_pt1 | contig 34774 bp, 38 predicted proteins | sample Coa_R1_FD_66443 | JGI IMG/M metagenome (GOLD analysis project Ga0070735, IMG submission 66443) | Surface soil microbial communities from Centralia Pennsylvania, which are recovering from an underground coalmine fire - Coalmine... | ecosystem: Environmental > Terrestrial > Soil > Unclassified ...
GACGCATCTTCGATCGAAGCGCTCCGATCGCTCCCGTTCAAACCGCGCAGCGTTGCATTCGATGGCGAGCAGTTCTGGACCGCCGATCGCAACAACGACGCAATCGTGTCGTTCACGCTTTAACGCCGATCGGGCCGATCTCGCCTAAGTGTGCTCGGCACAAATTGCACCGTAGCAGGACCGGGATCGACGTACGGCGTTTAGCCGGAATCGTCGTCATCGTCTTCGCTGATTCACCGAGCCCCGCATGGCACAAACGGCCGCGGCACGTCATATCGCACCGCATCGGCCCTCGCTTGCACCGCCGGCCAAGGTCAATAGCTATCAGCTCTTGAAGGCACAAAGCACCACCATGGCCGTCTCACTTTCCATCGAAACTATCGATCAGTCAGACCGATGGTACTTCGTGCCCGGTACGCCAGCCGAGTATGAGCTGCGTGTCAGAAACGCGTCTTCGTCGCCACAGCATTGCACGTTTGCCATCGAGGAGCCGATCGACGGCGGCTCGATTGAGCCGGCTTCGGCGATCCTGCAGCCGCATATCCCCATCGTGCTCCGGCTCAGGCTCAATGTTTCATGGTCCACGCGCGAGGCGCACGTCGTCGTCGCTGTTCGCGACCTTGGTGGGATGATTCTCGCGACTATCGTGCGCCCGATCGCAACGGCGACGGTCTCCGATTGCACGGTCTCGATAGGCTGGAAAGAAGCGATCGTCGCCGACAGCTCGCTGCGCGGCTTTATCCTGCACTGCTACATCCGCAACATCGGTAAGCTCACGGGAGCGTTTCAGCCGCGGTTCAAACCGCATCCCGCGCTTTCGTTTCCGTCGCTGGCGCCTTCTATCTTGGGCCCGGGTGAAGCGATCGCGATCGATGTGCCGGTCATCTGGAACCGCGCGATGCGCGACGACGAAGGTTTCAATCATCCGCGCATGATCGAAGTGGAAGTGCCCGCAGGCGGTGCTCGCCGCAGCGCTGCCACGCCGTGGGAGACGGTCCAGCTTCATCTTCGACGCTACCTGAACGAGCAAGACACGGAAGTGCTCGTTCCGTTGCATGCACCTCCGAGCCGATTGCCCAAGGGCGGATCGATGCCCGTCGACCCGGCAAGCGCCGACGGCGCCGGCGCTGCCAAACAATCCGCGAATTCGGCGGCCGGTTCAGCGCCGAAAGCGTCGGCGCTCTTCGCCCGCGCCGAATTCCTGCCGGCCAAACGGGGCCCCGCGAACGGTGCGAGACTGCTGCCGTACGCATTCGCGGCGATCGGTCTCATCGCAATCGTCATAGTCGCATTCCAATTGCCGCACCTCTTGCGCGCCTTTGGACCAGCGGCAGTCGCTCCTGTGCCGACCGCAACCGTCATCGTGCCGCAGATAGGATCTAACGGCACGCCGGGAGTCAAACACGCAAGCCACGTGAACACTTCCGCGGCCGAGCGACTGCTTCAGCGCGTCACTTCGAACGCGCCGGCACCCGACTTGTCGAAGTCTGCGCCGGCAGCCAACACTTCGAGCGGCACGTCTTCCTCTTCAGCGGTTTCGCAGACGCCTGCGCCGGCGGAGACATCCGCGGCGGCCAACGCGACGAGCATCCATCACGCCGCGCTGCCGCCCCGCCCCCCGCCCATCAATCGAGAACTCGTCGTCACCCTCGATGGGATCACGGCGTGGTACGGCCATAACGGGCACGTCGTGCACGTGACGTGGGACTCCACCGCCCAAGCGTCGGCCGAAGTCCAGCTCCTCGATTCGCGCAACGTCATCGTCGCCCAGAAACATCTTTCCGGACCGATCACCTCCGCGACCGTCACCTTGCCTCCGCGATTCCACGGCGAGGTCTTCGTCGCTGTGACGGCGATCGGATACCACGGTGAGCGCGTCGTCCAGTCGGGGTCGCCACAATGACCCGCGGAGCTGCGCAGTCGGAGAGATGACCCGCCCCGAACCTTCGATCGCGTCGGCAACCCTCGACGCGTTCTTCATCTTCGAAGTCGCCGACACGATCGACCTCGCTGCAGTCGGGCGAAGCATGAGCGCTCAGCCTGCCCCGCTCCGGCCCCGCGCGCCGTTGTCCGCCGGAAGCATTCGTTTCGCGGTCCCACCGCTTCTCGTCGGGCTGCCGCCCATTGAGGTAGCGGGAAGAGCCGGCACCGTCGCCGCGAAGATCTTTGATTTCGGAGTGGTATCGGTTCGTTTCGCATTTCCCTACGCCGGGTCGTGGGAAGGCTTCGCCGCACTCGCGAGCGAGCTTCGGCATGCCGATGATCTCCCGGCTCTATCGCGAAGGCTCTTGGACGAATTGCTCGCAACATGCGCAGCTGCGTTGGATGAGCCGCATGCGCCGCTCCTCGAAGACTATTTCATCTGCACGGTTGAGCGCTTCGATGAGGCTGTCACCGCAGCTGCCCTCTTGAGCGAGCACCGCGGCGCGCTTGCCGCCCTGTTGTTGGCCGAGTCCGCCGAGCTCGGCGTCGAGGCGCAGTCGGACGCGCTGCGACTGAGCTTCAGCTACTATCCGGACGATCTCGTCGTCGTGCTCTGGGATGCGGCGTTTGTCTACGAAAATCGCGACGACGCCGAAGTCATCCACGATCTGCTCGAATTTGCGAACTCGCAGCTCGTCGAATTTCGCACGTACGACGCCCGCCTGGACGGAGAGCTGGACACGATCTACGCCATGGAGACCTCGGGCAAGAACGCGTTCGGTCCGTTCCGCCGGCGAACGGCAGATGCGCGCGCCGAGCAGTTGCGGTACCTGATGGTCGATGTGCGCGAGTTGGCCGACCGCGCCAGCAACGCGTTGAAGATCATCGGTGATGCTTATTACGCGCGCATCTATCGCGGCATCGCCAGCCGTCTGGGCATCGAGGACTGGCAGCGCCAGATCGAATCCAAGCTGGACAGCGTCGGCGAAGTGTACCGGTATCTCATAGATCAGGCCCAGATAGCGCGCAGCGAGTTTCTCGAGATCATCGTGATCGTCTTGATCGCCATCGAAATAATCGTGGGCATCGTCGGCCTGCGACGATAGGGACGATATTCCGAAGGCCACCGCGCGGCGGGCGCCGTAATATTCGCAGCCGTGCTGAATAACAGTGTTGACCGGCTTGACTTGTGTCGACGGCTCTGCGCGCTTTTTGCGGTCGCAGCGCTCGCCGGCTGCGGTTCGGGCGCATCTCCGGGGTCGCAGGCGGCGCAGCCGCAACCGCCCGCATCGACCGGCCCGATCCGGCACATCATCATCGTCGTGCAAGAGAATCGCACGCCCGACAATCTCTTCCATGGATTGGCCGGCGCCGATATCGCTGATGTAGGCGTCACGTCTGGAGGCCGACAAGTGACGTTGGCGCCCATCACGCTGACCGGCACCTTCGATCTCGGTCATTCCCATGCCGATTGGCTGCGCGAGTATGACGGAGGCACCATGCACGGCGCCAACAACGTCGGCGTCTTCTGTCCTAATAAGCCATGCATGAAAGACCCGCAGTTCACGTATGTCGATCCGAGTTTTGTCCAGCCGTATTTCCAGATGGCGCAGTCATACGTCTTCGCCGACCGCATGTTCCAGACAAACGAGGGCCCGAGTTTCTCAGCGCACCAATACATCATAGCGGGAACATCGCTCACGGCGCCCACGAGCAATCTCTACGCGCTGGACAATCCCAACTTGGGCGGCGGCTGCGACGCGAGACAGGGCGACACCGTCGACACGATCTACGGTGATGGAACCGAAGGCCCACTCGTCGCGCCCTGTTTCGAACATCAAACCCTCATGGATCTGCTCGATGCCGCGCGCGTTTCGTGGCGTTACTACACGCCGGATCCTGGCTCGCTCTGGACCGGGCCCGCATCCATAAGCCATATCCGCAATGGCTCCGATTGGAGCCACGTGATCATACCGCAGTCTCAAGTGCTGACCGATATCGCAAACGGCCGGCTTGCGGATGTCTCCTGGGTGATGCCGGATGCGGCTGAATCGGATCACGCGATCGGCAATCAGGGCCTTGGCCCGTCTTGGGTCGCGTCGATCGTCAATGCCGTCGGCACAAGCGCCTACTGGGCCCACACCGCGATCTTCATCACGTGGGACGACTGGGGCGGCTTCTACGATCACGTTCCCCCGCCGGTGCTTTTCAACGCGAATGAGCTCGGTTTTCGCGTGCCGCTCATCGTCGTGTCGCCGTATGCGCGAACCGCTTATGTCTCCCACGTCAACCACGAATTCGGCAGCATACTTCACTACGTCGAAGAGACGTTCAATCTCGGCTCGCTGAACTACAGCGATTCGCGCTCCGATGATCTTCAGGACTGTTTCGACTACACGCAGACGCCGCGCGCGTTTTCGCGGATCTCCACTTCAATCGACCAGAAGTATTTCATCCAACATCCGACAAGCCCAGGCGAGCCGGACGATGAGTGAACGGGCAAGCGCCGAAGTGATGCCGGCCGATACGATCCCTTCGACAAAGCTGCTGCGGCATCCCGAACGTTCTGTCCTAAGAGACATCGCGGACATACTTCTTGCGTCCAAGGTCGCGCATGTCGGTATCATCGAAAACGAGTGGCCTGTCGTCATACCCATGACGTACGCTTTCAATCCCGAAACGCCGGACGTGATCTACATCCACGGATCGCAATTGGCCCGGATACTCGGAGGCGCGGCGACGAACGCGCGAGTGTGCGTGACGGTGACCGAGCTGACCGGCTTGGTATATTCGAAGACCGCATTGAACCACTCGATGATCTATAGAAGCGTCGTGGCGTTCGGCCGCATGCGTATCGTAGACGATGCGGAGACGAAGAGCGACGTGTTCCGCAGGATGATCGGACGGTATTTCGACGGCCGCAGCGAGGGTCGCGACTACTCGGCTCCCACGCTCGAACACCTGGCCATGACAAAAGTCGTCGCGGTGGACGTCATCGGGTGGAGCGCGAAATCACGCGCTCACGGCGCAGCGGGACCGGGCGACGACGACCCGAGCGTGCTCGGAACGTCCGGAGTGCAGCCCCTTTAGCCGAGGTCTACTGGAGTCCGGCGAGCTCCGCTTGGGTCAGCCGCTTGAGCGAGAAGCGATACCCTTCATACACTGCGATACCGTAAAACAACAGATCCATCGGCTGGAACGCCTTCGTCATCACGTCTACGGCGACGTTCAGTGGTATCTGACCGAGCACGGTGAGGGCACTGACGTGATTTTGCTGTGCGATGGCTCCGACCACGGCAAAAAAATTGCCGACTACGCAACCGGCGAGAGAACAGATCGCGCCCACATATCTGAACGGCGGGTCGATGCCTTTGCCGAGGAATTGCACGGAATAGCCGACCAGAAATCCGACACCAACCGCCATCCAACCGATTTGGTAATCCGTGACGTCGGAGACGATGCCCCAGAGCACCGCGCCGATAAGAGCCGCGACGACGCCCGCGAGAATCGCGAGCGGCATGCTCTGTTCCGCTCGGCGCTGGCGCAGATAGTTCTGCACCTTCGATTGGTCAAGTCCGATCTGGCCGGGCGCGTAGACCGGCTGCGGCGCGGGCGCCGGAATCGATGTCGAAGGATCGTTTTGCATGACTCGCTCCCACATATGCCAACGCCGGCGATAGAAGAAATCGCCGGATACTTGGTGGTCTGACGGTTACGCGAGCGGGAGGACCTGTCCTTCGCCGCGTGAAGGCGGCGCTTGACCATGGATATGCTTGTAAGACTGCGCCGGGATATCGTGGCGTGTACGCGGTGTCGCGATCTTCGCGCATATTGCGCCGACATTGCGCGTCGCGGCAAACGCGAATTTGCCGGCCAGTCGTATTGGGGCAAACCCGTACCCCCGCTCGGCGAAGCGTCCGCCGCTGTTCTCATCATCGGGTTGGCGCCCGCAGCGCACGGCGGCAATCGGACCGGGCGCATGTTCACGGGCGACGGCTCCGCGGACTGGTTGGCCCGCGCGCTCTTTGCTTCCGGCTTCGCAACGCAGCCGACATCCCACGCTCGCGGCGACGGCTTTGCCCTCAAGGATGCGTATCTCAGCGCCGCTATACGTTGCGCGCCTCCGAAGAACAAGCCGTCGCCGCGGCACATCGCGAATTGCGCTTCGTATCTACGCGCGGAGTTTGAGACGCTTCAGGACGTGAGAGTCGTCGTGGCACTGGGCAAAATCGCCTTTGACCGCGCGCTTCGGCTGTTGGCAGATGCGGGTTACGAGCTGCCGCGACCCAGACCGGCTTTCGCCCATGCCGCGATAACTTCGTTGAAACAAGAAGGCAGCGGACGAGCGCTGGCGTTGATCGGTTCGTATCACCCAAGCCGTCAGAACACGAACACCGGCAAGCTCACGCAAGAAATGCTCGACGCGGTTTTCGCAAAAGCCAGATCGCTTCTGTAGGGCGGACCGTTATGGTCCGCCGCTCTGTGGGGCGGACCTTTATGGTCCGCCGCTCTGTGGGGCGGACCTTTATGGTCCGCCGCTCTGTAGGGCGGACCTTTATGGTCCGCCGCTCTGTAGGGCGGACCTTTATGGTCCGCCGCTCTGTGGGGCGGACCTTTATGGTCCGCCGCTCTGTGGGGCGGACCTTTATGGTCCGCCTGGGCTCCAAGAAAGCGAAGGGCCGACTAGCGTCGGCCCCTTCGAAGCGGCTTTTCAGAGCGGCCCTTCAGAGCGGCTGCGTTTTTTTGAACGAGTGGATCGCGTCGGCCATCCGGCCCAACTTGCGGCGCCGATGGCCTTCTGTCCACCCGCTGCAGTGTGGAGTCATGATGACGTTATCCAACTCCGCGAAGGGAAACCGCGATGGCTGCACGCGCTCGCCGCGCTTATGCGGGTACTCGTACCAGACGTCGAGCGCGGCGCCGTCGATCTTTCGCTCCTTGAGCGCCTCATAGAGCGCTTTTTCGTCGAGGATCGGCCCACGAGCGATGTTGACGATCACGGCGTGCTTCTTCATAAGCCCGAACCTGCGCGCATCGATGAGGCCGCGCGTCTGCGCGGATAGTTCGCAGCAGACGACGATCGCGTCTGACCGGCTCACGACGGCATCGACGGCGGCTCGATCTTTCAAATCGCCGACGAGCGCAAGCCCCGGCGGTTTCGCCGTGACTCGCTCCGGACGCATGGTGAGCGCAACGGTTTCGATGCCGAACGCCGAGGCGCGCTGCACGATCTCCTTGCCGATCCGCCCGTAGCCGAGCATGCCGAGCTTGGAACCATATAGCTCGCCGACAAACCCGCCCGCGCCTAAAAAGCCATATTCCCACCGCCCATCGCGCAACGCGCGGTCTGCGGCGAACATCTTCTGCCGCAATGCGACGAGCGCGCCGATGACAAACTCCGCTATTGGAATCTCGTGGCCCTGGCCGTTGAGAAGTCCAACGCCGGGCGCGAGCTGCTCGCGATCGATGCCTTCGGTGCCGGCGGACGGGCAGAGAAGCAACCGTAGTCGTACGGCTGCGCGTGCCATTGGCGCGTCGAACTTCGTGCTGATGAGAACGTCCGCATCTGCGAGCGATGCGAGCTGCGCAGTTTCGTCATCCGGATCGACGGCGACGAATTCGATGTCGGAATCGAGCAGGGTGCCGAGCTCTTCTCGCCAGAGGTGTGAGAACGAGACTACCTTCATGGCGCGTACCTGATTCTGTAGATGATGCCTGCCTGGTCGTCGCTGACAAAGAGATCACCGCTGCCGTCTACCGCAAGGCCGGACGGCCGCCCCAGATACCGGCCATCGCGAAGCCATCCGGTGAGAAAATTCTTGTATCCCGTGGGCTTGCCGTTCGCAAATGCGACGTAGACGACCTTATCTCCGGTGGGGGTCGTGCGATTCCACGAGCCGTGGAATGCGACAAACGCCCCTCCTCGATACTCTTTGGGAAACTGCGTACGGTCATAAAACACGATGCCGAGCGGTGCGGAATGCGCTGGGAAGTTGAGCGAGACGGGAACCGTCCTGCTGCAGTCGGCATTCGGAGATTCGGGATTCGGATCGCGCTTGCGGCCGTCCGGGTCGGGATAACACGCCGGCCATCCATAGTCGCCGCCCTGTTCGATCAGGTCGAGTTCGTCAGGCGGCAGGTTGTCGGTCACCGCCTGCGTGGGTCCTATGTCGTCGCGCTGGTTCACCGTGGCCCATAGCCGGCCGGCGGAGTCGAATGCGAGGCCGCTCGCGTTTCGCAATCCCGACGCAAACGTGGAAGCCGACGCGCCACGCACGTGTTGGATCGTCGCAAGCGGCGGCTGATCCGCGCAGACGTTGCATGAGGATCCGATCGACACGTACAGCGAGTGGTCTTGCGCAAGCGCGAGCGCCCGATGGTCGTGGTCGCCGTTCTCGGGAAATCCGGAGATGACGGTGGATAGGGAACCGCCCGGATACGTGAGTTTCTCAACGCCATCCCACGTCGCGATATAGAGTGTCGACCCGTCGAAGGCCAAGCCGTGCGGCAGATTCAGGCCCCTCGCAACCACGACGGGAGTCGAGTTCGCACCGTGAATGGCAACGACGTGACTCATGTATGTGAGCGCCACGAGGAGATCGCCGTTCGGTGCGACCGCCATGTAGCGTGGTCCCTGAAGCCCGCGCTCGAATACGTCCACGGTGAAACCGGGCGGAGCTGCGAGCTGCGGATCTTGCGTCGAAGCGCCGGCCAGAGAAGCGAATCCAGACGAGCCGCCGCACCCGGCCAAGAAGATAGTCCCTGCCACTATTTGTACGAGAAGACGCCGCGTGTGACGGTTCACGATCGCGACTTTCGACGACGCATCGCTACGACCATGCGCCAAGACGCGGGCCGCATGCTCAGAGGAACTTTCGGCGTAAGATCGCCATACCAACCCACGATTTCGAACGCGCCGCTCTGTGCGACGACGTTGCGAATCCCGCCGCGCAGCCACATGCGATGCAACTGCCGGTCGACGATACGCTTCTTCTTCTTGCCCACTTTGTACACGGCGTCGATGACCATGCTCTTGACGTACGTCTCCTCCACCGCGTCGATCGCTGTGGTTTGGAAACGCGTCTTGACCGCGACGTCGTCGTAACGTTGGACCCAGCGGCCGACCGTGCGGACCTCATCCCCCCCGAAATAGTCCGCCGGGTGCGTCAACTCGAGGATCAGGAGGCCGCCGGGGCGCAGCGCCGCAGCCGCGCGGCGCAATGTCGCAACCGCGTCGGCATCCGTCACGCAATGGCTGAACGAATCGAACAAGCACTGCGCGATATCCACGCGCGTCGGAAGATGAAAGCGCCGCATGTCAGCCTTGCGCAGTCCGACGGCGACATGCGCCTGCTTGTTCAGATGCCGGGCGTACTCGATCATCTCCGCGTTCACATCGACGCCCAGTGCTACGAGGCCGCGCCGCGCATACTCTCGGAGGTGATGCGCCGGGCCGCATGCGATGTCCACGATTCGGCGCGGCGCGCTCGTGCCGTGTTTGGCCGCGATTGCAAGCAGCCCGTCGCATTCCCGCGCGATGTTTCGGAAGCCGAAGCCGAGATCGTACAGCCGAGGGTTTTCATAGAGCGCGTGGCTTGCGGATCCGTGCCCGCGCCGCCCGACCGCGTCCTTACGGGCGGACGAGGACATGCCGCTCGTGCTCGAGCCGCTCGCAGAGCGTTTCGGCCGGATACGTGAAGATCTCGGCGAGCGTGGGATGCAGGTGCGGCATCTGCATCACGTCTCTGACATTCGCCTTGAAATGGAGCAGCGCGATGGCCTCGTGAATGAGATCGGATGCCTCAGCGCCGATGATGCCGACGCCGAGAATCGTCCCGTCCGGCGCGGCAAGCATTTTGATGAATCCCTTTGTCGCGCCGATCGCTATCGCTTTACCGAGGTCGTCAAACGGAAACGACGCACTGACGAAATCGGCTCCCCGCCGGGTGCACTCGGCCTCGGACAAGCCGGCGACGGCGACTTGCGGATCCGTAAACACAGCGCGAGCGCCGTACAGATCGTAGTCGATCGTGAGGCCCTCGTCGGAGAGCGCGTTGCGCGCCGCCGTCTGGCCTTCGTTGACGGCGACATGCACAAGCTGCGTGCTGTCGAAGATGACATCGCCCGCCGCATAGATGATCGGATTGCTCGTCTGCAGATGCGCATCCACTTTGATGCCGCCGCTTTCGTACTCGACCTGTGCTGCTTCCAGCCCGAGACCGCCGGTGTTCGCCCGTCGACCGAGCGCGACGAATATCTCGCCGCCTTCCGCGCTCTCGCGACGGCCGTCGACCTCATACCATACCTTCTTGCCGGATCTCGTGATCTCCACGCTTTCCAGCAGAGTGCCGGTCGCGATGTTCATGCCCTCGCTTTCCAACGCGTTGCGCAAGGTCGCGCCGATATCGCCGTCCTCGCGCGAGAGCAATGTCCGACTCCGCTGGAGCATCGTCACTTGACACCCGAGGCGCCGGAGATATTGCGCTAATTCGCACGCGACCGCCCCGCCGCCCAATACGATGACGCTCTCCGGCAACCGGTCGAGTTCGAGGACCTCGTCGCTCGTGACGTAACCGGCGGCCTCCAGCCCGGGTATGCTTGGGACGTGAGTGACCGAACCGGTGGCGACGATGAACTTCGCGGCGCCGATTTCTTCACCGTCGACCGAGAGCGTTTTCGGGCCGGTGAACTTCACATCGCCGCGCACGAGCGCGAACGTTTCAATGCCGTCGACGCGGTAGTCGGCGAATTCATCGATGATGCGCCGCTTGCGCGCCATCAGCGCCGGAAAATCCACGCGCGCAGGTCCTGCGACGATGCCGAATTCCGAAGCACGGTCGACCATGTGCGCCACTTCGGCGCTGCTCAGCAACGTCTTCGACGGCATGCAGCCGCGTAAAATGCAAAGGCCGCCGAGCGGGGCGCGCGATTCTGCGATCACTACGCTGCGCCCAAGGGAGCGGGCGGTCGTCGCCGCGGCGTAGCCGGCGCTTCCCGCGCCGACGACGCAGAGGTCGTATTCTCGGCGTTGGTTCATGCGTTCGGATATTTGCCGCGACTCGAGAAGGCGACCTCTATTGACGACTGAGCAATCGAGCATCGCTGCCGTGAAGGTCGCGATGCGCGGCTGCGCAAAGGTCGTCGACGATGCGCACAATGCCGCTTTCCGTCAACGTGCGGAGACACGTCTTCCGCCGTCTTCTCCTTGTGTTCTGCGCATCGATCATCGCACAGGTCGTCGCGTACTGCGCGTTCTGCGCTCTTGCGTTCGCAGTCGCCGAATGGTTGCCGTTAGGCACGAAAGCCGGAATACTCCTCGCGATCCTCGCGCTGCCCATCGCGTTTGCGCTACCGCTGGGATTTTTCGGCGCCCGCCTCTCCTACCGAGCGATGCGATCGGCGATACCCAGCCACAAACGCATTCCTGTGCAGCCGGCGCTGATCGCGGCCGCTATCGCTGCCTGTCTTTCAATTGTGATCAACTGGGCGCTGCGGCCGGAATTCGCGACGTGGGCCACGGTCGGACGCGATGCCGCGGCTGCGTTGATCTGGGTGTTCGCGGCACAGCGCTCGTTTAGCCGCGTTTCATGATCTACTGCCGGTTTCGTTTCGGCGACACGGAATATTCGGGGGCGGTTGAGGGCGATGAAGTCGTGGCGCCCGGCTGCCGTAAACCGCTAGCGGATGTGCGCCTGCTTGCGCCTTGCCTGCCGTCCAAAATCGTCTGCGTCGGCCGCAACTATGCCGAGCATGCGGCGGAGATGGGCAACGCCTTACCGCCGAACCCGTTGCTTTTCTTCAAGCCGCCGTCGGCGGTCATCGGTCCGGGCGACGATATCGTCTATCCGCGTCAGTCGACCCACGTCGAATTCGAGGGCGAGCTCGGCGTCGTCATCGGACGCCGCTGTCGCAGCGTGACGCGGACAAACGCTCTCGACTACGTCCTCGGATACACGATCGTCAACGATGTCACGGCGCGCGATCTTCAGCGATCGGACGTGCAGTGGGCTCGCGCGAAAGGCTTCGACACGTTCGCGCCGATCGGCCCATACATCGTCTCCGGAATAGAATGGCGCGGTCGCCGTCTACGGACGTCGCTGAACGGCGAAATCCGCCAAGACGCGTCGACGGCGTCGATGATCTTCGACGTGCCGTCGCTGATCGAGTACGCGAGCGCCGCATTCACGCTCGAACCGGGAGATGTGATAGCCACCGGCACGCCAAGCGGCGTCGCCCCGATGGTCGGCGGCGACACCGTGAAGATTGAGATCGAGGGGATCGGAGCGTTGACGAACCGGGTCGTCACTTTGGAAGCGGGATAAACGAGTCCTCGGTCACCGCGACGTGAAATGGCTTGCTTGCGCGCAGAGTGACGTCGCTGCCCTTACGCAGCAACTCCAATAGGAAGAATCCCGGCACGGCCGCATCCGCGACGGTTTCAAGCGTGCCCGCGTCACCGTTCTTCTCGTTGACATCCGCCATGACACTGTCGTGCGTGATGCCGATCGCAAGCGTCGGTCCGGCCGGTACCGGAACCGGGTCGAGCGTCACGCGGAGCATCCCGTCGCCGCCGCCGCCGTGCGCCGGCCGGACAGCGGTCACGCTGCCGGTGCCCTTCGTGCCGGCCGGGACCACAACACGATCGCCGATCTTGACGTCGTCCACGACCGCAAAGCCGAACTTGTCACCGACTTTATTCGTCGACGACGACACGGTCTGATCGAGACTTATGCGCAGTAACGTGCCTGCCTGAAGGAGCGTGTCCTTGGTATCTGCCGTGATCGGCGTGGTGGCATGCGGGATCGCCAGGGCCTGACTGCTAGCTGTGACGACAGCCGCGACCGCAGCCGCAAAGGCCGTGAAATAGAATGACTTCATACTCATAATTTACGCGGGATTCTACCGGTAATCTTGCCCCGGTGACGGGCATCATAGCGGCCGCAACTGAGAAAACGGTTAAATCGTAGTTGGAAGCGACTGGGATATCTTGCATTCCATGCGATTCCCGATTCTACGCCTCACTCTACGGTGAATGAGGAGTCCGATGAGCCGGTCGCGCACGGCGGCGGTGCCGTACAAGCGGGACGAAACAGACCGTCGAGATGACGGAGGGGGCGCAGCTCTCTTCTATCTTATGAGCGGTGCGTTTCTCGGTTTTCTGACGTTCGTCTTATGGTACGCCCCGAGGCACATCTAGCGGCGGTCTTAGCGGCACCGGCGCGACGGATATATAAGAGGGCCGACTGACGTCGGCCCCTTCAAATATGCCCCTTCAAATATGTCGGCCCCTTCAAATGGCTTTAGAAACGCGTCAGACGACTTGTTCGCCGTCGAGGATTTGGATCGCCCAGCGCTCGGACTCCGCTGCGTTCGGCGTACGCTCGGGCAACGTAACAAACGACAGCCCTTCGCGCGACTTCCGGAACCACGAGGCGAGGATGAAGAGCTGGTCGATCTCATCTTGCCGCGCGAACGATCGCTCGGTCTGGTCAGGCTTGTACTTCTCAGCGATTAGACACGTCAGCAGACTTCGCGCCTCTGAACGCGCCGGCAGCCGGCGCGGCAGCCGGACTTGGCCGGCGAGTCTTCCTGCGTTGAAGAGGAAGCACGCTTCCTCGGATGGATGACCCGAAGGGGCGAGCACGATCATGGAGAGGCCAGTGGCGTATTCGAGCCGAGCGTGCCGCTCGCGCAATCGCCGAAGTCGATCCAGCCGCTTCTCTTCGCGCGATGCCACGTCGAGTCTGCCGCGCGCTCCTGCTTCGTCGCGGCGGCGCGCGATGGCCAGAAGCACATCGTCGGCTGCGCCTTCGATGAACGCGATCGCCTCATCGATCAAAGCCTCGTGATGGCCGGGCGGCGACTCCGAAACTCGGATATCGACGTTGTCTTCGTCGCATGCCCGCAAACCCAGTGCATCCTGTAACGCGGCGACCGCGGCGCGCGCAGCCGTCATGCTCAGATACGGTCCATAGTAGCGGGCGCCGTCGCCTGCGACGTGGGTCGTGGTGCACAGATGGCCGCGTGCGCCCGCGCCGACTTTGATAAACGCGAACTCGCGGAAATTGCGCAGCCGATCGTTCATCGGCGGATCGTAGGCGCGGACGAGCTCGGCTTCGAGCAGCAGCGCTTCGAATTCGCTGCCGGTCACCAAGTAGTCGAACGTCGCGACGATCGATCGTAGCTGGAGAACCTTCGCCCCCGCGATCTTTGAGGTCGCCGCATACGTCCGCAGCCGCGCGCGCAGCGACTTCGACTTACCGACGTACACCACGCTCCCGCCGGCATCTTTGAGAAGGTAGACACCTGGTCGCGTCGGCACCTCGGTCAGCTGCGCCAGGATGGACGACGACCAGACCGGCAACTGGCCGGCGTCGACGAGAACGCGCGCTCGCCGCTGGCGCTTGCGCCTTATCGGTTTCGTGCGAAGATATTGGGCCAGCGCTCCGTACGTGAAAACGCCGCGGTCTTCGAGGCGCTTGATGCAGTGAACGAGCAGATCGGCCGTCGCCGTCGCGTCAGCGAGCGCGCGATGGTGCCGCTCCACGTCGAGGCCGAGCTCGCGCGTCAATGTGCCGAGTTTGTAGTTCGGGACTTCGGCGATCGTGCGACGCGCCAAAGCAAGCGTGTCGATGGTCGGCGTGTTCAGACCGGCATATCCATGACGGCGGAGCTCGAAGTCCACAAATCCAGCGTCGAATCTGACGTTGTGCCCGACGAAGACGTAGCCGTCTAGGCGCGAGAGCACCGTTGGAAGCACGTCTCTGAGATATGGCGCCCCAGCGACCATTTCGTCGGTGATGCCGGTGAGCTGCGTTATGAATGGCGGGATGGGGCGCTCGGGGTTCACGAACGACCGCCAGCGCCGGGTTATGCGGCCGTCTTCCACATGGACGATCGCGATTTCGGTCATGGCGTCATTGCCCGCCACGCTGCCGGTCGTCTCGATATCTACCACGGCGAACCGGCAAGACCAAAGATCGGTAATCTCTAGCTCGGAAAGTCGGCGCGAAAGCGCCTCCTGAGCCGCATCTGCCGCGATCGCCGCATCCGCTAGCGCCTCCTCGAAAGGAGCGGGCAGCGGCGCGTAAGTCGCCATAGCGGTCGCCATTCTCGAACATATGGTCGATTCCCGCGGGAGGGTCGTCGAGGCGGCCAGAAGGCCGCGCGCCATGGCTCAAATCCTGTACGTCCACGGCTCGGGTCATACGCACGAGGCTTTTGCCGAGCAGGCCGCGGCCTTCCCCGGCTCGGATGCGGTCTCGCTGCCGGGTCATCCTCACGGCACCCCATTGGGCGACGTCCCCGAAATGGCATCGTGGCTTGCTAAGTATGCTCGTTTTCGTGCGGCCGTGCCGGCAATCGCGTGCGGAAACTCCTTAGGCGCGGCGATCGCACTCGAGTGGGCGCTGACAAACCCATCGGACGTCGCGGGATTGATCCTCATCGGCGGCGGCGCACGCCTGCGCGTCGGCAAGCCGATCTTCGACATGATCGACCAGCGTTGGCCGGATTGTGTCGACGAACTCGTGGACCTTTCGGTCGCGCCCGGCTGTGCGGATCATCTGCGTCAGCTCGTCAGGGGATGGCACCTCATGGTCGGACAAGGCGCCACTCGCGCAGACTACGCCGCATGCGACACGTTCGATGAGATCGAGCGGGTGAGCACTGTTGAAATCCCAACCCTCATCATCGTCGGGTCGGTAGACCGCATGACTCCCCCGAAATACGCGGCGTTTCTTCACGAGCGCATCGCCCGGAGCACGCTGAAGATCATTGAAGGAGCCGGCCATCTGCCCCACTTTGAGCAGCCCGACGCCGTCAACGCGGTGATTCGCGCTTGGCTCGCGGAGCTTTCATGATCTCGTCAAAGCCGTCGGGCAGCGTCACGTGTATCGTCCGCGCTCCGAGGTCGATCGAGACGTCGTAAGCCCGGTGCAGCGGGATCAGCGCCTCGCCCACGACGAGCATGTCGGCCGACGGATAGTGCTGCACGGAACGAACTTCCCCAAGCGGACCCAGTCTGCTGTCGACGACCCGCAAGCCGACGAGGTCCGACGCGCGGTGTATGCCCTCGGGCAATGCGGGGAGCTCCGCGGCGTCGACATATAGCGCCGTTCCGACGAGTGCCTCCGCTTGCGAGATGCTTGCGATTCCTTCGAACGATGCGACGATGACGCGCTTATGAGTGCGAGCCGAAACGATCAGGAAGCCGCGCCGCGCGCCGTCGACGCCGATCCCCTCCAACCGCGCGCCTTCGCATAGCGCGTCTGCGTCGCCGCCGGCGATCTTGACGTGGCCCCGAAGTCCAAAGGTGCCGACGATGCGACCGATGAGGACCTCGGCTTGCGTCAATCGAGGATCTCGACGTTGACCTTTTCGCCTGCGCCAACCGAGGCTGCTTTGACGATCGTGCGGATCGCGTGTACTATGCGCCCCTGCCTGCCGATCACCTTGCCTCGGTCTTCGTCGCTCACCCGCAAGAGCAATACCGGCCCGCGCTCGTCTTGCGCCGCGGCGATCGCTATGCGATCGGGCTCATCAACGATACGCTCGACGATGAATTTCAGAACCGCCGCGGCACGGCCGATGCCATCTGCGATATTGCCGGTGTTGTCGTCGTCGTCGGCGCGAAAGCCTTCGTCGTCGTCAGCGCGCGGGAGCGGTTCCGATTCGTCGTCGGCTTCTGTCTCTTTCGGCGCCGGCAGCGGCTCGTCGTCGTAGTCGATGAAATCATGAGGCCTATCGGGCATGTGCGTCACCTTTCAGTACGGACCGGCGCGAGCCGGTCATGTCAAGACTTTTTGGCGCGCTTGGCGCGCGCTTTGCGGACGCGGACTTTCTCTTTCGCGTAGAGACCTTTGTCGGCGAGCAGACGCGCGACGGTGTCGGATGGCTGCGCGCCGTTGCCGAGCCAGCGCTTGATCTTCTCCTCGTCGAGCACCAACTCGACGGGTGAACGCCGCGGATTGTAGTGCCCCACGATGTCGAGGAATCGGCCGTCGCGCGGCGATCGTTTGTCGGCGACGATGACGCGATAACTCGGCTGCTTCTTTAGACCGGTGCGGCGGAGACGTATCTGGACTGACAAGAGGTGGTGTCCTTTCTGTGAGCGCCTGAACGCTCGTCAGTGAAACGTCGGCGGCCGGCGCATCCGGCCCAATCGCTTCATCATTTGCTTTGATGCTTCGAACTGCTTGATCAGCTGGTTGACGTCGTGCACAACCGTCCCGCTGCCTTTGGCGATGCGGCGTCGCCGGCTCGCGTTGAGCACGCTTGGGTCGGTCCGTTCGAGCGGCGTCATCGAGCATATGATCGCCTCCGTGCGGGCGACTTGGCGATCTTCGATGGGATTGTCTTTGACGAGCTTGCCGACGCCGGGGATCATCTTCGCGATGTCACCGAGCGAGCCCATCTTCTTGACCATGCGCAGCTGGTCGAGAAAGTCCTGAAGGGTGAACGACTGTCGCTTGAGCTTCTGGGCGAGATCTTTGGCTTGCGCCTCGTCGTAGACGCTCTGACTTCGCTCGATGAGCGTGAGCACGTCGCCAAAGCCGAGGATTCGCGAGACGAGGCGGTCGGGATGGAACGGTTCGAGCGCCCCGACCTTCTCGCCGGTACCGATGAACTTCACGGGTTTGCCGAGTACCGCGCGGATCGAAAGCGCGGCGCCGCCGCGGCTGTCGCCGTCCATCTTCGTCAGGATCGTTCCCGTGAGCCCGATCCGCCGATCGAACTCCAGCGCGACGTTGACGGCCTCTTGGCCGGTCATCGAGTCGACGACCAGCAACACTTCCGATGGATCGACGGTCGCGCGGATCGATTGCAGTTCTTGCATCAGCGGTTCGTCGATCTGCAACCTTCCGGCGGTGTCGAATATCGCGACGCCGTTGCCGACTTGCTTCGCATGTGCGAGCGCTTCTCTCGCGATGGTGGTCGGGTCGGCTCCGTCGAGCGAGAACACGGGAACGTCGATCTGTTCGCCGAGCACTTTCAATTGCGTGATCGCAGCCGGACGGTAGACGTCGCACGCGACGAGGAGCGGTCGCCGGCCATCCTCTTTGAAGAAGCGAGCGAGCTTTGCGGCGTGCGTCGTCTTTCCGCTGCCCTGCAATCCGGCCAGGATGATCGCCGTCGTGCCGACGGGCAAGAAGCGCACCGGCGCGACTTGCGAGCCCATGAGCTCGATCAGCCCGTCGTGCACGATCTTGATCACCGCTTGCGCGGGCGTCAAAGATTCAAGGACTTCGGCGCCGATCGCGCGGGCGCGAATAGACGCGATGAAGTCTTTGACCACCTTGAGGTTGACGTCGGCTTCGAGCAGCGCGATGCGGACCTCTCGAAGCACATCCGAGACGTCGTGTTCGTTCAGTTTTCCGCGTGAGCGCAGCCGTTGAAAGATCGCCCCGAGGCGATCGGATAGTCCTTGCAGCATTGCGATCTTAGCGCGGGTGCGGGAGAATGGCGAAGCCGCGCGACGAGTTCACGCCTTTTCGCCAGCCTCTTCGATGTAACGAACGGCGTCGCCGACCGTCTTGATCTTCTCGGCCGCTTCGTCGGGGATGTCGATGTTGAACTCGGTCTCGAGCGCCATGACCAGCTCGACCTGGTCGAGCGAATCTGCCCCAAGGTCATCGGTGATCGAGGCGTCGATGACGACTTCTTCTTCGTCCACACCGAGTTGCTCGACGATGCACTTCTTCACTTTGTCGAAAACGGACATCAGGGATTGCTTGCCTCCAGTGTGCTGCGGGTGACGTAGTGCGACGGTTTATCGCATGGTGAGTCCGCCGTCCACGGCGAATGTCTGGCCCGTTATGTACGCGGCTTCGTCGCTGCTCAAGAAAAGCGCGACGTGCGCCACTTCATCGGCCGTGCCGAATCTCCCGAGCGGTATACGCGCCATGTACGAAGCCTGTGTCGCTTCCGGCAGGACCGAGGTCATCTCGGTCTGGATGAAACCGGGGGCGATCGCGTTGACGCGGATGCCGCGGGAGCCGAACTCCTGCGCAAGCGATTTCGTCAGGCCAAGCACGGCGGCCTTCGCCGCCACGTAGGCGCTCTGCCCGGCGTTGCCGGTCAAAGCGACAACGGACGATATATTGACGATCGCGCCGCTTTTCTGGGCCAACATGACCTTTCCCGCCGCTGAGGACAGATAGAAGACGCTCTTGAGGTTCACCGCGAGCGCGTCTTCGAGGGCATCCCATTTCATGCGTAAGATTAGGGTATCGTAGGACTTGCCGGCGTTGTTCACAAGGACATCCACGCGGCCGAACTGCGCCTTCGTCGCTTCGACAAGCGCCAGTGCCTCGGTCTGCGAAGACACATCGCCTTGGTGCACCTGCGCGATGCCGCCGGCCGCCTCGATCTCTGCCCGAACGGCGTGGAGCGGTTCGGCGCGCCGGCCGTTGAGCATCACGCGCGCGCCCGCGGCCGCGAGCGCGCGGGCCACCGCGCGTCCGATTCCGGTTCCTGCGCCGGTCACGATTGCGGCCTTGCCGCTTGCGCTGCCGTTCATCTGCTCATACTGTCAAGCGCTCGCCGGCCGCGATCAACCGTTCAACGCCGGCATGATCGGCTACATGGAACACGCGATCCGAGGATACTCCGTCGATTCTCTTCAGCATCGGCGCGAGCACGGGCGTGGCACCGCATTCCACGAGAAGATCCGGTTTACGCGCGGCGATCGCCACCGAGGTCTCATGCCAACGCACTCGTGCGCAGAGACTCGCGATCAAGCAGCGGCGGATGTCCTCGATGTTTCTATATGGCGCGACTTCGACGTTTCCGATCACGTCGAATGCGGGCAACGTAAACGGCGCTTTCTCGATGTGCGCCGCGAAGCGCCGCATAGCCGGCTCCATCAACTCGCTGTGCCACGCGCCCGAAACGTTGAGCATGACGACCCGTTTTGCGCCGCCGGCCTTCGCGAGCTCGCACAATTCATTAACGCCCGCTTCGTCGCCGGAGACGACGATCTGGACCGGCGCGTTGAGGTTGGCGACGTCCACGCGAGCGCCGCTCGCCGCGCGCGCTTCCGCGCACAGCTTTTCGACCGTCGCCTGGTCGAACCCGATGACTGCGGCCATCGCACCGGGGCTCGCGTCGGCAGCCTCGCCCATCGCGAGACCTCGCTCGTGCACGAGCGCAACCGCATCGTCAAATCCGATGGCGCGCGCGATCGTAAGCGAACAGAACTCACCGAAGGAATGGCCGCCCGACACGATCGGCGTGAAGCCGGCGGCTTCGACCGCGCGATAGATCGCGACGTTCGCGGTGAATATAGCCGGCTGACTGATGCGCGTATCGCGAAGGCGAGCTTCGTCTCCGTCTACGACCAGTGCGAGCAGGTCGTACCCGAGCACAGCGGACGCTCGTTCGAAACATTCGCGAGCCGCAGGCACGTGCGCGGCGGCGTCGGCTCCCATGCCCGCCGCTTGCGACCCTTGCCCGGGAAAGACCACGCCTATCGTCGGCATCACGAAGAGGTCACGCTGGAACGATGTGCGCCGGGCGCTCGGGTTCTATGTTCTCCGGCGGCAATGTTCCCACGCGCGCTCCACGCCAACGCCATGCAACGGCACCCCATGAGAGCCCGCCTCCGAACGCTGTGAAGACCACCACGTTGCCTGGTTGGATGCGGCCATCCGCCACCGCCTCACAAAGAGCCAGCGGAATGGACGCGGACGACGTGTTGCCATACTCTTGGATGTTCGTGACGCACTTCGACGGCGGCAATTTCAACATCTTGACGGTCGCATCGATGATTCGCGCGTTGGCCTGGTGCGGCACCACAAAATCCGCATCTTCGGGCGTGAGATCGGCTCGCGCCAGCGCGTTGCGTGACGCCTGCGCCATCATATTGACGGCGAACTTGAATACGGCTTGGCCCTGCATCTGCACGAAACCCGCGCTTCGGTCGGCCTTTCCGTTTGTGTTGAACGGCAAGCGGCTTCCGCCGCCGGGCAGATACAACACGGTGGGGTCGGCTCCATCGGCGCCAAGATCGGCTCCGAGAAAACAGTCCTCATCGCTCCGCTCGAAGAGCGCCGCTCCCGCTCCATCGCCGAACAGCACGCATGTCGAACGGTCGGTGTAGTCGACGATCTTCGAGAGCGTCTCGGCGCCGATCAAAAGCACGGACTTGAAAACGCCCGCGCGGATGAGCGAGGCCGCCGTGGTCATGCCGTAGATGAAACCAGAACACGCTATGGAAATGTCGAATGCCGGCTTGCCGCTCACGCCGAGCGCCGAAGAGACGATGCACGCTGTGGCTGGAAAGAGATAATCGGGTGTCGCGGTCGCGACGATCACGCAGTCCACGTCCGCAGCCTGACGCCCCGCCGCTTCAAGCGCGGCCCGCGCGGCCGGAATCGCTATGTCCGAGGTGGCCTGCTCCGGGCTTGCGATATGCCGCCGGCGCATGCCCGTGCGCTGGACGATCCATTCATCGCTCGTCTCGACGAGCTTCTCGAGATCGCTGTTCGACAAAATGCCGGCAGGGGCGTATCGCCCGATGCCGGCGATGGTGACGCCGAAGCCCTTCATTGTGCGGCGATCAGCCCTGCGCCGATTGAGGACTCTTCCCCGATTGACTTGCTTCCTTTTGCGCTACCGCGAGCCGGCCGTCGTAGAATCCACAGTTGGCACACGCGAAATGCGGCCGTCGCGGCTGCTTGCACTGCGGACACGTGCTGAGCGGCGGCGCGGCCGTCTTCCAGTTCGCTCGGCGTGAGCGCGTATTCGATTTGCTTCGTCGTTGCTTCGGATTCGCCATGAATGTCCTTGTTCTATGCGCGCTTAGGTTATTGCGGCTCTATGACTCGCGGCGTTCTTGCAAGCTCCGAGCCAGGCCTGCCAGACGAGGATCGATCGCGTGTTCCGCGCACGTGCACGATCCGATGTTCCGATTCTGCCCGCATGAGTCGCACATGCCCTTGCACGCTTCGTCGCATACCGCTGCGATCGGCTCGTCGACTTCGAGCAGCTGCGCGGCCAATTCTGTGAGATCGATCGAGCGTCCGATCAACGGCGCCACATCACCGAACATCGCATCGCTCTCCGGCACGTCTTCGCTATACGTCTCCTCGACATCTACTCGCACATCGCGCTCGAACGGTTCGAGGCAGCGCGCGCATGTTTCGTGTTCGCAGCCGGTGATCGCGCCCTCGACGTGAACGCCGTGCGCGATCTTCGTCGCTTGCGCGATCATCCGGACTCCGTCCGGATATCGAGAGCCCAAGTCGCCATCGAACCTGAGCAGCTGGTCGACATCGATGGCGGCGAATTCAGGCCCGAAAAGACGAGCGACGGAAAGTTTCACGACAGGCCTACGAGCGCACGAAAGCCCGCCGAAATCGGACGGGCCAATCGACATTTCGCTTCTTATTATAGAAAAGGGCCGCGACTATGTCAAACCGTTTTGTTTTTCGGGACGGACTGCAGAGCAAGGGCGTGCAGAGCCTGTGAAAACGACCGAACTGGAATGATTTGGATGCCTCGTGTGCCGGCGATATCCTTATAATTGTCGACCGGCACCAAGAATACGGTTGCTCCCGCACGGATAGCGGCCTGGATCTTCTCCCTCGTACCTGAAATCGCTGAAACGCCGCCATCGGCCGCAAGCACGCCTGTTCCCGCGATGCTCCGGCCGCCGGTGATGTCGGCACCGGTCAGCGTGCGGTAGATCTGCAGTGAAAACATCAAACCGGCCGACGATCCGTTCACGTCCGGCAGATTGAACGTCACGGCGACCGGCAGCTTAATGGCGCGCGTTTGCGGCTGGATGTACACGCCGAATCTCGGTTTGCCGGCGAGATCGTACGTCTGACATGTCACGTTGATCCGTCTGTTGGCGCGCTTGACCGTGAGGTGAAATGCGGTGCCCGCTCTGTGAAGCGCCGTGGTCCGAAGAAGGTCGTCGTCCGTGCCGAACGGCCGGCCGTCCATGGCGACGATTTCGTCGGCCGGGCGGAAACAGCGCGCAGCCGGCGTCTTCGCCTTCGTGCCTTGCACGACGTAGACGATGGTGGCGCGCACGGGCAAGCCGGCCGCCCGCTCCGCGACGACCTGCGCGTTGAGCTGACTCTCGGTCATCGCGTCGACGAGCTCGACGTTCAATTGCCGGTCGGTGACATTTGGCGGCACGAGATCGGATCGTTTGACTATCTCAAATCCCGGCAGCACCGCCGCGATCGCATAGACGATCGGACGACCGGGATAGAGCCGGATGTCGGTGAGATAGAGCTTACCGGATGGCGGCGTCTTGCCCGGTACCGCGATCGCGTCGTTCAGACTGACCGCAGCGCCGGGCCCGTAGATGAAATACGGTATCGGCAACCAGCCGACGATGATGACGACGACGGCCATGAACGCCCACACGCCGGCGCGTAGATAACTCCGTCGGCGAGCGGCGAGTTCGCGCAAAGACAGCGTCCTGACTACTGCCGCACGGATTCGCGCGTCGTGCCATTTCCGGAACTCTGGCGTCCGGTTGCCAATGTCTGGCGTCCCTTTTGGACTTCAGCGTGCGATTTTGTCAGGGTCGCGTCGAGTCCGCCGAGGATCTGATCGGCATATTCATCGGCGCCTCGGCGCACCTCTCGCGCACGCTTCTCGGCCTCGGCGATGATGCCGTCCGCTCTCGTCTGCGCTTGGCGAACGATCTCGGATTCCGAGAGCGCGCGCGACTTTTGATCGGTCGCCTCGGCGCGAATATTCTCTGCGTCTTCCTTTGCCTGAGCGAGGAGCCGGTCTTTTTCTTTCGTGACGGCCTTTGCCGTGCTCACTTCTTCCGGTAGACTCGAACGCAGTTTCTCGATGAGATCGAGGATCTGGTCGCGCCCGACGATGCGAGCCCCGAAGGGCAGCCACGTGCCGCCTTTCACTTCGGCTTCCAGCTTGTCGATTACCCGATAGACGCTCATCCGACGTCCCTCCGAAGGTCTGCCATGGCGCGGAGCACCGATGGCGGCACGAAATCCGACACATCACCGCCGAGCGCGAAAATCTCGCGCACGCTCGATGACGATACGTAAGCGTATTCGACGCTCGCAGGCAGAAACATCGTGTCGACGTTGCCTGCGAGTTTACGATTGATAAGCGCCATCGTGAATTCACCTTCGAAGTCTGCCACGATGCGAAGGCCTTTCACGATAAGACGGGCGCCACGCAGGCGCACGAAGTCCACAAGCAGCCCGTCGAAGGACGCCACTTCGACGTTGGGCAGCCCACTGCAGGCGTCGCGGAGCATGGCGACGCGCGCATGCGCGGAGAACAAAGGCCGTTTGTTCGGGTTGGCGACGACCGCGACCACCACATGCGGAAACGTGCGCGCAGCTCGCCGCGCTACGTCGAGATGACCGTTCGTCATCGGGTCGAAACTGCCGGGATAGATCACCGGCGCATCGTGCGACGGGGTCATGACGTTTGACCCGAACGGCGGCTTTTTTGGCGAGCGCGCGGCTGCTCGCGCGCGGCTTCGACTTTCTCCGCCTGTGGTGCCGTGTCGCGCCCGGGCACGACCGAGGCAAACGTGAGCGCTGTGTCGCCGTACTTCGTCGAACGCAACACTCGCAGGGATGCAGGAAACGCTACCTCTTCGCTGCTTCGGTGCTCCACGACGACCATGCCGTCGGGCGTCACGAGACTGCGTTGCATCAGCGTGACGAGCTCTTCCCGAGCCCCGCGATCGTATGGCGGGTCGATCAGGACGATGTCGAACGCGCCGCGCAATCTGCGCAGCGCACGCAGCGCGGTGATCGGCATGATCCGAAACCGTTCTTTGTCACCGATCACCGCAACAGCGTTGCGACGCACGGTCATCGCCGCCGCGGCATCGCTTTCGACGAAGACCACCGACGCCGCGCCGCGCGAGATCGCTTCCAACCCAAGTGCGCCGGAGCCGGCGAACAGGTCGAGCACGCGCGCGCCTTGCACGCGCTTGCCGAGCACTGCGAATAGCGCCTCGCGCACCTTGGCGGACGTCGGTCTCGTTCTCTCACCGCGTGGGGCCGCGACCACGCGCCGAGCGCTCGTGCCTCCTGACAATCGCATGGTGGTCCTAGTTGGACGAGGCTTCGTATCCTCCATTTAGCACGACTCTGCACCCTACCGGCAGCTCAAAGTCCGCACCGCATGCCGCGCTACGGTTACATCTCAACTCCGCATCATCGGCGGTGCCGTTGCCGGGGACGCGGAGTGAATCGAGCGACAGAGCGAGCTGGATGGGAGCGATGGAGCGTCCTCGTGGGGCATGCCGTGCCGACGTGGCGGCATAGAGCGGCGGAAGTTGGTAGCCCCGATTCTCCGCCGCGTCCCCGATAACGGCATCCCCGTTTGCGGGGGTGCGGGGGCGCGGGGCGCGGGGCATGACCGCGACAGCCTGACCGGAGTCAGGACGTTATGCGAAGAGACGCGGAGCGTTCGCGGGCATCGAGAGTGCGTTTGAGGGCCGCGTTCGCAGGCTTCTTGAGCTCGGGATCGCGGGAAAAGACGAGATCTGCTTCTCTCTTCGCTTCTTCGAAGACCGGCAGATCGCGGATGAGATCTGCGAGTCGCAGTTCCGATTGCCCGTGTTGCCGCGTTCCGGCGAAATCGCCACTGCCGCGAAGACGGAAGTCCGCTTCGGCGACTTTGAATCCATCGTTCGTCCCAGCCAGAATATCCAGGCGTTCCCGTTCTTCTCCCGATCGGTCGGACGCGACAAGAATACAATATGACGCGTCGGCACCTCTGCCGACTCGCCCGCGCAGCTGATGCAGTTGCGCAAGTCCGAAACGGTCCGCATCGAGCACGACCATCACGCTCGCGTTCTGCACGTCGATTCCCACTTCGACGACTGTCGTGGCGATGAGCACTTGGATGAAGCCGTCGGCAAGCAGCCGCATCGTCTCGTCCTTCTGCTTCGTCGTCATCTTGCCGTGGAGAAGCGCGACGCGGAGTCCGGCGAACGCACCGCGGCGCAACTCCTCGGCTTGCTCTACGGCCGAATGCAGGGCGCTTTCCGACTCATCGATCGCCGCGCAGACGACGTACGCCTGTCTGCCCTCGCCGACGCGCTCCCGCACGAAGGCAAATATCTTCTCCTTCTGCTCCGGCGTGCGCACGAAGGTCTTCACCGGACGCCGGCCGGGCGGCAATTCGTCGAGCACGCTCAAATCCAGATCTGCATACAGCGCTTGCGCGAGCGTACGCGGAATGGGCGTAGCGGTCATCACGAGCGTATGCGGCGTCCAGCCGCCGGCCTTCGCGCGAAGTTCCGCGCGTTGCAGCACGCCGAAGCGGTGCTGCTCGTCGATGATCGCGAGTCCGAGCGAGCTGAATTCGACATCGTCCGTCAGCAGCGCGTGTGTGCCGACGACGAGTTCGACGTCATGCTCTTTGATCCGTGCAATCGTTTCGGCCCTTGTGCGCGCGCGCAGTCCGCCGACGAGCAGCGCGGACCTGATGCCGTTCGCACCCAAACGCGGACCTAATTTTTGGAAATGCTGCATCGCAAGGATCTCGGTCGGGGCCATGAACGCGCTTTGGTGACCGGCACGCGCAGCGAGCAATACCGCAGCGGCGGCGACCGCAGTCTTGCCCGATCCGACGTCGCCTTGCAGGAGCCGGTTCATCGGCGCGGCGCGGAGCATGTCAGATGTCAGTTCGGCGACGCAGCGCCTCTGTGCCGCGGTGAGCCGAAACGGCATCAGGCTTTCGACGTCCGCGGCAAAGGAAGCTCGCGCCTTAGACGACGACACGATTCCGAAATCCGGCGCGCGCTCGCCGGCATACTCGGCACGGCGCCGTGCCGCATGAGCCGCAAGCAGAAAGAACTCTTCGAATACAAGCCGCTTGCGAGCGAGCGCGGCGTCTTCGAGCGATCCCGGTGCGTGTATCGTCTGCAGCGCCCAGCGCGCGTCGCGAAAGGCGTGCCGGGCGTTGACCGGCGCCGGCAACGGGTCGAGCTCCGCGACGGCTGCCGCATCGGTGGCGATAAAGTTGAGCGCGCGACCGACCCATCGGCGGACGACGCGATTCGGCAACCCTGCGGTCAGTGCGTAGACCGGTACGAGTTCGCCGATCAGTTCTTCACCAGATGCGACGACGCGATGCTGCGATACCGACATCTTCGCGCCGGCGAGCGTGCTCTCGACCCGACCGCGAACGAAGACGCGCGTGCCGACGCTGAGCTGCTTACCGAGATACGGACGCCCGAACCAGACCGCTTGCAGTTGTCCTGTGCCGTCGTCGATGACGGCCGTCGACTTCGACTTGACTCGCCCGCGCAGCCGTACGTGCGAGAACTGACGGATGATGCCGATCACGTTCGCTTCGCTCGCTGCGTTGTGCGCGAGGCTCGCGATTGGCGTTATCTCGCGTAGATCGTCGTAGCGGTGAGGATAGTGTCGGATCAAATCGCCGACCGTGAGCACACCAAGCCGAGCGAAAAGCGAAACGAGCGCCGGCGTGACGCCGCTGAGTTCGTTCAGCGGCATGCTCAAGCGGCTCGGCGGGACGTTTCGCGTCGTACTCGTCGCGCGCGCCATGGACTCCGTGAGATCAACGAGCGTGAGATAGGAGCGAGGGCCTACAAGGGGCCCTGCGGACTGTCGTGGAGGCGACACCCAGAGTCGAACTGGGGATCGGGCTTTTGCAGAGCCCTGCCTTACCACTTGGCTATGTCGCCGCGACCGCTCGATTTTCGGCGAGGTACGCCCGCTCCCTCCCGGCGCGCGACGGCGTGCAGGACTTCCTTTGCGATACAAAGTAAGCGTACCATGTCACATCGCGCGAGCCCGCGGTGCTGAAAGAATCGGATACGTGAATGATCCTCGTGCGGAGGCGCAGTTGGCGGAAATCGCGTTACGGTTGGATTCTACGCTCGCAAACGAACGGGAGAGCTGCGCGTTCGAGGCTCTTTTCCACCGCGAATACAGCAAAGTCGTCGCGATCGCGCGGCGTGTTCTCTTTGATGTGCACGCGGCAGAGGACGTAGCGCAAGACGTCTTCGTTTCGTTTCATCGGCTCCATCGGCCGCAAGCCGCCTATGCTGCGCGCTGGCTTCACGTCGCCGCCGCTCATGCAGCATTGAACGAACTTCGAACTCGCAAACGTCGCCGACAGCGTGAGATGGCTGATGCCGTCGTCGCAGCACGCGCAGTGACGCCGCCTTCTGACCCGTCCGCTGCGATCGCCGAGCGTGAGATGCGCGACCGCGTCCGCGTCGCGCTGACCCGGATCGGTACGAGGCATGCCACAGCGTTGACCTTGCGACACGCGGGTCTGTCATACGCCGAGGTCGGTGCAGCCCTCGGCATGAACGCGAATCAAGTGGGCACGTTGTTGCGCCGGGCGGAACTCGCCCTGAAAAAGGAGCTTGAAGATGGGCCATCCCGTTGACGGCATGCTTCGGCGATATCTAGACGACGACCGCTCCCTCAGCCTCGCGCACGCTGCGCATGTCGCGTCGTGCGAAGCATGCAAGGCGAAGCTTCGCACCATGGCCGATGATGCCGGTCAGATAGAAGCCGCTTTTCGGAGCGCTTTGCGCGCTGATGCGCCGGAGATCCAGGATCAAGCTGCCGATAGCGCGACTGCGTGGCGGTCCGTTTCTGCGCGCCTTGCTCGACGTCGCTCTTTTGCGCTTTCCGGACCTTGGCTGATCGCCGCCACCGCAGCGGCGGCGGCTGTGTGTCTGCTCGCGTGCACGCCCGCGGGCACGTACGCGCGCAATTTCCTGACGATCTTCGAACCCGAACAGTTTGTCGCGCTGCCGGTGAGCCGCAGCGAGATCGTCTCTCTTCCGGATCTCACCCGCTTCGGCACCATGACGCAGCGCGTCGCGCCTCAGGTCCGCAGTGTGACCGGACCGGCGGCCGCCGCCGCGCTCGCTGGTTTCCCGCTGGAAATTCCCACGTGGCTGCCGAAGGGCGTTCCTTCCGGCGCGAGATACTCCGTCACGTCGGGTTCCGATTCCAGTTTCACCTTCAGCGCGCGAAAGATGTGGGCGACGACACCGCGCGGCCGCCCGCAACAGAACATGCCTCGGACGCTTGACGGCTCGACGCTCGAACTTCGGACGCGGCCCGCCGTCATCGTCGCATACGGCGAGCCAATCGCAGTTCGAAGTTCGGAATCGCCGCCGCGCCGCGAGACGAGCGCGGACGCATCACGGGAGCGCAGCTTTCCGCCGCTCGTCATCGTACAGGCGCCGGTTCCGACGGTGACGTCCACCGGTGCGACCGTCGCCGAAATCGAGACGTACCTTCTCGAGCAACCCGGGGTATCGCCCGCGTTGGCCGCCCAGATCCGAGCGATCGGCGATCCAACCACGACCGTTCCGATCCCCGTGCCGATCGATCGCGCGTTTGGCCAGCGCGTTCGCGTGCAAGGCGTCGACGCACTCGGCATCGGAGATGACACCGGCGTGGGAGGCATCGTGATCTGGCAGAAAAACGGCGTGATCCACGCGGTCGCCGGGCAGCTCCGGCAACGCGACATTCTCGCGATCGCAGAGAGCATGCGCTGATCGCATCTGTCGCTGCCCCACCACCATTGCGACCGGACAGCACGCCCGCCGTCTTTGCTCAAGATCTTACGAAGTGGTACGGTGAGATCGCCGGGCTGCGCGGGTTGAACATGTCCGTGCCGCGCGGCGAGATATTCGGTTTTCTCGGCCCGAACGGCGCGGGGAAGACGACGGCGATAAAACTTTTCTTGGGCCTTGCTCACCCGACGTCCGGTCAAGCATCGATACTCGGCGCTCCACCTTCCGATCTGGACATGCGTCGCCGCGTCGGCTATTTGCCTGAGCTGTTCCGCTTTCAAGATTGGCTGACCGCGCGCGAGGTTCTCGAGCTTCATTGCACGCTTGCTTCCGTCGCGCGCGCGCGGCGACGCACGGCGATCGACGACGTCCTCGAACTTGTCGGACTGCGGGAACGCGGCGATGACCGGGTCGCATCCTATTCCAAGGGGATGCAGCAACGGCTGGGACTCGGGGTCGCGCTCGTCGCCGAGCCCGAAATCGTTTTCCTCGACGAACCGACGTCTGCGCTCGATCCGCTCGGCCGGCGCGAGGTGCGCGACGTGCTTCGCGCCGTCAAGTCGCGCGGTGCGACGGTCTTCTTGAATTCACATCTGCTGAGCGAAGTCGAGCAGGTCTGCGATCGAGTGGCGATCATCGATCGGGGACGCGTGGTCGGAGGGGGTGATCTTGCGGATCTTCTCGGCCGCTCGACCAGGGTGAGAATCAGGCTGGCCGAAGCGTCGCCGGATGCTGCGGCGATCGCAGCGCGTTTCGGCCGCGTCGAACAGATCGGCGCCTTGACCTTGCTCGTCGACGGCATCGCGGACGCGAAGACCCCAGATCTCGTCCGCGCACTCGCCGCCGCCGGGGCCCGAATACTTGCTGTGGCCGGCGAAACGCCGACGCTTGAAGAACGCTTCCTCAATCTTCTCGCAGAGCCGGATGATGCCGCTGCTGATAATCGCTAGGCTCACACTTTTCGAGCTGGTCCGCCGTCGCGTCGTCGGGGCGGTAGCCGCGCTCACCGCGATCTGCGTCGGTCTTACGGGTTGGGCATTCTACAAGTTGCATGAGTTCTCGCTCGCACATTCCTCCGCGGCCGCAGGCGGCGGGGAAGAAGCGATGGCAAATGCCATGCAAGTCATCCTGCTGGCGCATATGTTCGGCATGGTGCTTGCGGTCGGCGGCGCGTTTCTCGCCGCTCCTTCGATCGCGAGCGATATCGAGAGCGGCATCGCGCTCGCAATCCTGCCGAGACCGCTACGCCGCCGCGACGTCGTGCTAGGAAGATTTCTTGGCCTAGCGGTCGCCATCGGCGCGTACGTCTTCATCACGGGCGCGCTGGAGTTTTCGGTCATCCATGCGATAACGGGCTATGCGCCTCCCCATCCGGCAGCGGCGCTCGCGTACATCTCCTCCGGGGCCGTCGTCCTGCTCGCGCTCGGCATCGCCGGCAGTACGCGATTCTCGCCGATCGCCGTCGGAATCGTCTGTGTCGCTCTCTACGGTGTGGCTTGGATAGCTCAGGTCGCCGATGCGGTCGCGACGGCGTATCACAACGGCGCGATCCGCACGGCTTGCACGATCGTCAGCCTCATCGTACCCACAGGCGGATTGTGGCGTGGCGCTATCTTCAGCCTCGAGCCAACGCTCATGGTGGCGGCCAGTGCGCAGCTGACCGTCAATCCGATCACCGTCACATCACCGCCGACGCACGCCTACCTTATCTGGACGGCGCTGTGGGTCGCCGGCATGCTTGTGGCGGCGATCGCTTCGTTCGAGCGCCGCGATGTCTAGGGCCACAGCGCTCGTCTACATCCTCTACGGACTTGTCGCCGTCGCGCTAGCGATAGCGCCGACCGTCTTTGCTCATTACATCGCAGTGCAATCAGCGCTGTCTCAGGCAGCTCAGGTGTATGCGCACGAGCCATCGTGTCGACGGACGGCGCAGCTGCCCGATCCGCGCGTGCCGATCGCCGCATCCGCACTTACCGGTTCGCCATGCCGCCTCACGGGCGCGATGATCGTCGATACTTCGTACAGCGGAGGCCCTGGCGGCAGATCGTACGCGCTCGGTCTGCGCGATGACGCCGGCGTGGAACGCACCGTCGTGCTCGGCGGATCAGACGATGCCGCAGCGTTCGATCGGCTGAAGTCAGGCCTGCGGGTGATCGTGCAACTCGACGGAAACCGAGCGATGCTGATCGGCGACGGCGTGGCCCAATTCCAGACGCGCGACAATCCGAGCGACGCCGCGCGTCAAAACGCAGTTTCCGTCGCGCTCTTCGGAGGTCTCACCGCTTTTGAGCTGATCGCGATCGTCGCGTTTCTGGCCGCCCGGCGGAACGCCGCTTCTTAGTTCAGCGACGCGTGAATGCCGGACGACTGGCAATAACGAATGCCGGTGATGCCTGGGCTGTAGCCGTAGAGCCCGGTGAGCGTCGTCGTGTCATGGTCGTTGTGATCCATGATCTTGTACGCTTCCGAGGCTGAGCACGCGCCGTTTCCCGGCTCGACGAGGAAATATCCGAGATTGTCCACCGGATCGAGCGGTGCGGCGCTGAGATACGGATTGCCGGCTCCGCCGAATGACGCGACGGTCACGGCGCCGGCCGGCGGGTACACTCCGCCGTTGTCGACCGCGTATTCTTCCATGGCGGTCGCTATCTGCTTTTCGTTGCCTTCACACGCGGCTGCGAGCGACTCCGCTCGAGCGTGAATGAAATTTGGGATCAAGATGGCAGCCAGAATAGCGATGATCGCGATGACGATCATCAACTCTATCAGCGTGAATCCGCGTCTGGTTCCGGCCACCGGGCTGCCCCCCAAGAAAGCTTTGGCCTCTTGACGGAGGACATGGTGACCCGAATGTCCGTTACATGCCCAATGCGAGGCGTGACAGGCAGCACGTCATATGATCTTGGGGGGCCGACGTAAAGCCGGCCCCTTCATCGTATCTCTAGGGCAAGAGATCTGACATCGGCATCACGTGTCGCGCGCACGTTTCGCGGGCGTCGCGACGATGAGCGCGACCGACGAGACGACGACGACGCCGGCTATCGCTATCCAGGCATTCAGCGTTTCGTGTAAGATGACGACGCCAAGTATCACCGCGACGACCGGATTGACGTACGCATAGGTCGAGACCAGCGTGGTAGGCGCGACGCGCAGCAGCCAAAGGTACGCGCCGAAGCCGACGATACCCCCGAAGACGATGAGATAGGCGAACGCCCACCAGGCCTCCGGGCCTACCGCAAGCGTTGTGATTCCCGCGAACTCACCGGTGACGGCACCGATGCCGCAGAGCAGCGCGCCGCCGGCGATCATCTCCATGCCGACTGCGAGAAGCGAATCCGACGGCAACGCCGCGTCGCGCACGTACAACGAGCCCGCGGCCCATGAGAGGCTTGCGGCGCAGAGGATGAGCGAGGCAGCCGTCGGTGTGCCGACGCCTTCCACACCCACGATGAGCGCTGCGACGCCGCCGAACCCGATCAAGAGGCCGGCGACGGCAGTGCGTGGGATCTGCCGGCCGAAAAACACCCGGTCGAGCAGCGCGATCCAAAGCGGTACGGTTGCGACGATCAACGCGGTGACACCAGATGGAACCGTTCGCTCGGCGAGCGCGACTCCACCATTACCGCCGAGCATCAACAACGCGCCCACGATCGCGGCTGAGCGCCAATGCTCAGCCGTCGGCCGGGCGCTCGAACGCGGCGCGACCGACATCCGCCATACGTACAGCACCGCGCCGGCGATGAAGAAGCGCGTTCCGGCCATGAGCAGCGGCGGCATGGTCGCGACAGCGACGCGGATCGCGAGATAGGTCGAGCCCCATAACACGTAGACCGTGATGAGCGCTAGCCAAATGCGACTCTGCGTGACGTGAGAGACGGCGGGCTCCTTCAGCGCGAAGTCGAAGCGCGTTTGCTGCCGAGCAGACGATAGGCCCGCAGCGCCTCGGCCACGGACCACGCCTGTGCGATGCAGCCTCGCGGCACATTCGGCGCGTCTCCATCGAATAATTCGCTCACCGATCCTAGGCCCGCCACGCGGAGGTGCGCTTCGAGCGGCGCAAGCATCTCCCGCGCCTTCTGCGGATCACCGTATGCGCGAAGGTGCGCCGCTACGAGAGGTCCCAACAGCCACGCCCACGCCGACCCTTGATGATACGCCGCGTCGCGTTGGGCTTGCGTTCCCTCGTACGAACCGGTGTAGGCCGCTGCCGCGGGATCGAGTGTCCGCACTCCGCACGGCACGAGCAATCTCGCGCACGCGTCCACGATCGCGCGCACCTGAGCTTTGCCGAACGGGATCTCCGGCAAAGCGGCGGCGAAAAGTTGGTTTGGCCGCAGGTTTGGATCGTCGCCGTTCGGGCCGTCGATCACGTCGAAGCAGTAGCCCTTCGCCCCATTCCAAAAACGGCCGAACCCCCGCCGCGCCGCGGCCGCCCAGGCGGCGTATTGCGATGCGTCTTCGCCGATCACAGACGCAAGACGCGTCGCGGTCGCTAGGGCGTTATGCCAGAGCGCGTTGACTTCGATCGGTTTGCCGATACGCGCAGTGACGACCCAGTCGCCGACCTTCGCATCCATCCATGTGAGCTGCACGCCATCGACTCCCGCGTACAGCAGGCCGTCGGCCGGATCGGCATGGATCTCGTAGCGAGTGCCGCGTCGATAGCTCGTCACGATGTCGCGCACTGCGGGAAAAACCGCCCTTAAGGTCTCATCGTCGCCGGTCTGCTCGTGGTACTCGCGCAACGCCTGCACGAACCAGAGCGCGGAATCGACCGAATTGTATGACGGCGTTGAGCCCTCTCCAGGAAAATCATTGGGCAGCATTCCTTCGTCGACGAACGTCGCCCATGTCCGGAGGATCGAGCGCGCTTCGCTCGCGCGACCGGTCGCCAGCAGCAATCCGGGCAGCGCGATCATCGTATCGCGCCCCCATTCACCGAACCAGTGGTAGCCCGCGATGATCGCGGCCGGCGAATCCGGAGACGACCCGCGCCGGATCACGAACTGGTCGGCCGCAAGGGCAAGACGTTCTGCAAAGGCGGGCGGAGCGTATGATGCGGCGGCTTCACGATACGCGCCGATGACGCCGTTGTCGTGAGCGCGGACGCGCGCGATCGCCGCGGACGCGTCGATGTCGGCAGCCGGCTGGCCCGCAGCTGCGGAAATCGCCGCCGATTCTCCGGGGGCGAGGACGAACGTGAACTCGCCGGCGCAGAAATGATCTTCCCGATCATCGAGGCCGCGCGCGCGTTCTTCCGTCAGCCCGAAATTCAAGTACCAGATCCCGACACGCGCACACGAGCCGCGATCGGCG
>Ga0070735_10000699_pt1 | contig 34769 bp, 28 predicted proteins | sample Coa_R1_FD_66443 | JGI IMG/M metagenome (GOLD analysis project Ga0070735, IMG submission 66443) | Surface soil microbial communities from Centralia Pennsylvania, which are recovering from an underground coalmine fire - Coalmine... | ecosystem: Environmental > Terrestrial > Soil > Unclassified ...
CGCACCTCCGGCGAGCAGGAGATTTTCTCTCACGTTCAGCAACTGCTGAGATTGCGAAGCAAACATCCGGCCTTACGCTCCGGAGGCCAGTTCCACGTTTCCTGGGACGGAACCTACTACGCGTTTGTACGGGAGACCTCAGAAGAAAAGCTGCTGGTTGTGTTCAATAACGCACCTGCCTCACGCGAGATCAGTCTTAAGCTGGAGGGCGCAATGAAAGGCGTGGGTGAGGTGGAGAAATTGTTTGGCCCGGGCGGGGCGGAAAAGAAAGATAGAGGCGACGAAGTGCTGGTCTCGATCCCGGCAACCAGCGTAAGCGTGTATAGCATGAAGTGAGCAGGAACCGAATGAACAAGCCACCGCGCAGCTTCTGGCAAATCTGGAATATGAGCTTCGGTTTTCTCGGAATCCAGTTTGGCTGGGGCCTGCAGATGGCGAACATGAGCGCCATCTACGAGTATCTGGGAGCACGTGCTGATCAAATCCCCATCCTGTGGTTAGCCGCGCCACTGACCGGCCTGATCGTTCAGCCCATCATTGGCCACGCGAGTGACCGAACCTGGGGACGACTCGGACGGCGGTGCCCGTATTTCCTCGCAGGTGCGACTTTAAGCTCGCTGGCCTTGATTCTCATGCCAAGCTGCTCGGCTTTGTGGATGGCGGCCGGACTGCTCTGGATTTTGGATACCTCAATCAATATCAGCATGGAGCCGTTTCGGGCTCTGGTAGCCGATCTTCTTCCCGAGAATCAACGAACCCGCGGATTCGTGATGCAAAGCCTGTTCATCGGCCTGGGAGCGGTCGTGGCATCGGCGCTTCCCTGGTTGCTCGCCAATGTTTTCCATGTCACTGCGAGCGCGGGTAACACTCACGCCATTCCCATCACTGTGCGATTGTCCTTCTATGTAGGGGCGGTGGCATTCTTTGGCGCCGTGCTTTGGACAATCATCAGTACGAAGGAATATCCGCCCGACGACCTCGATGCATTCCGCAGTGCTCACTCTCAGAAAAGCGGCCTCATCGGAAATACAAGAGAGATTTTCCAGGCAATTTCCGAGATGCCGGAAACGATGCGCCAGCTTGCTCCTGTACAACTTCTGACCTGGCTCGGCCTGTTCTGCATGTGGCTATATTTCCCGGTGGCTGTGGCCCGAAACGTATTCGGGGCTCCTGACCAGGCTTCCCCTATTTACACCGCGGGAGTCGAATGGGGCGGAGTCTGTTTTGCGGTTTATTCTGCAGTGTGTTTTCTGTTTTCGTTCTTACTCCCTACGATTACGCGCTGGATCGGCCGCAAAAGCACCCATAGCCTGTGTTTGCTTTGTGGCGCGGTTGGACTCCTGTCGGTGGCAGCCATTCACGACAAATACTGGCTGTTGGTATCAATGGCCGGAGTGGGGATTGCGTGGGCGAGCATTCTGTCGCTCCCGTATGCGGTTCTCGCAGGGTCTTTGCCGCCCGAGAAAACCGGCATTTATATGGGCATTTTCAATTTTTTCATCGTTATCCCCGAGATCCTGGCTTCGCTTCTTTTCGGCTGGATCATGAATCACTTGCTCGATAACAATCGCATCGCAGCAGTTGTCGCCGGCGGGCTCTTCATGATGATCGCCGCAGCTCTGATGCAGCGCGTAGCCGACCGCGAGAACGAACCAGCGCGTCAAGCGGGGCATGAAATCAAAACGCCGGCGCTCGGAACGAAGTAGCACGGAAATGATGAAACTGGGTGTAGGTATGTTCAAGAAACTACTGAGAACTTCGATTGTCCTGATCTTTTGTTTATTTCTTGTACGCGCTTTTGGTGGGCAAGAATCCGCTTTGCCGTCCCAGACTCCCTGGTGGCAACACGCGGTCTTCTACGAAATCTACCCGCGAAGCTTTGCCGATTCGAATGGCGACGGGGTTGGCGATCTGCGCGGCATTATCTCCCGGCTCGACTACCTGCACGAACTCGGAATCGATGCCATGTGGATCACGCCCTGCTACCCTTCCCCACAGGTCGATTTCGGCTATGACGTTTCGGATTATGAAAACATCGATCCTGTGTACGGCACGCTGAAGGATTTCGATGTGCTCGAGCAGGAAGCTCAGAAGCGTGGCATACGCATTATCATGGATTTCGTTCCAAATCACACTTCCGATCAGCATAAGTGGTTTATCGATTCGCGATCCTCGCGTACTTCGGCACATCGGGATTGGTATATCTGGCGAGATGGGAAAGAGCCGGGGCAGCCACCGAATAACTGGGAATCCATTTTTGGCGGCTCAGCCTGGAAATTTGACGCGACAACCGATCAGTATTACTACCACCGTTTTTATCCAGAACAGCCCGATCTTAATTGGCGAAATCCAGCAGTTGAGAAAGCCATGCTCGACGTTACCCGATGGTGGTATCGACGCGGAGTAGCGGGCTTCCGTTTGGATGCAGTTAGCAATCTCTATGAGGATCCGGAATTACGCGACAATCCGGTCTTGCCCGGCCTGAACAAATACGGAGATCCAAACCAGGACACGCGCTACAACGACAATCTTCCGGAAGTGCACGAAGCGCTTCGCAGCATGCGTAAAACTGCCGACGAGTTTCACGCGGTGCTGATTGGAGAGACTTGGGCCGATACCGCTGCCAAACTCAAGCAGTACTATGGAGCCCACGGCGACGAACTGCAGATGCCGATGGATCTGGCCCTTACCAAGATCGAGACGCTTTCAGCAACCGCCTTTCGCAATCACGTCGAAGCAATCGATGCAGCGGGGGGCTGGCCAGTCTATGTGGTCAGCAACCATGATATCGTCCGTCCCGCTACACGTTACGGCGACGGTCAGCACAATGCAGCCATTGCCAAATTGATGGCTGCTTTTTATCTGACTCTTCGTGGAACGCCCATCATGTATTACGGCGAAGAGATCGGGATGGAAAATCACGATCCGGTATCTAAAGACGATGTGAAGGACCCGGTCGGAAAGGTCGGGTGGCCGCTCGACAAAGGTCGCGACGGAGAGCGCACGCCAATGCAGTGGAATGATGGCCCCAATGCCGGCTTCACAAGTGGCAAACCCTGGTTACCCGTTCCTCCGAATTATGCGACCCGCAACGTTGCCAGCGAACTTGACGACGCCAATTCGGTGCTCAACTTTTATAAACGGTTGCTCTCACTGCGGCGTCATAGTTCTGCTCTACTGGATGGGGACTATGTTGCGATCAATCGCGATGATTCCAATGTGCTCGCATATCTCCGCCGCGCCGCGAACCAAACTGTCCTGGTCGCGTTGAACATGTCCAAGGTCGGTCAAGCGATCAAGTTTGACCTGACGCAACAAGGCGTGTCTTCGTTGAAGTTGCACACGTTGCTCAGCACCAACGCGAACGCAGCAAGCACGACTGATTTTGGCCAATTAATGCTTGGACCGTACGACGTTTACATCGGAGAGGTCTCGAAATAGCCCTAATCGTTGTACGATTACTGTCGCCACAACCAGAGAATGCATTTCACGCACAAGGCGCTCACGACTGCGGATCTGATTATCATCGGCATCTATTTCGCAATCGTCTTCGGGATCGGTTTCTACTTCTCTCGGCGGGAACGCAGTTCGACAGAGTATTTCCTCGCCGGTCGAAACGTGGGATGGTTTGCGATTGGAGCGTCCCTGTTTGTTTCCAACATTTCGACGGAACACTTCATCGGTCTGGCTGGCTCAGGAGCAACGACGGGACTCGCGGTCGGTCACTTCGAGTGGCTCGCATGCCTGATCCTCTTGATTCTGGGCTGGGTCTTCGTTCCTTTTTACTTGCGCTCGAACGTTTTCACCATGCCGGAGTTCCTCGAACGCCGCTTCAGCCGGTCTTGCGCTGTTTACTTGGCCAGCATCTCTATCCTTGCGTATGTGTTCACAAAAATCTCGGTGCATCTCTATGCTGCTGCTGTTGTGCTGGAACGGGTCGTCGGATGGAGCCCGTTGACCGCTGCCGTCATCCTTGTGATCGCCACTGGAATCTACACCATCGCCGGTGGATTGTCGGCCGTCATTTACACCGACCTTGTTCAAACACTGATCCTTATTGTGGGGGCGGTGATTCTCACAGGCATAGGATTGCATCGGGTTGGTGGATTTGCGGGTCTGCGCGCAGCTGTGCCGGATAGCTACTTTCACATGATCAAACCGGCAACTGATCCTGAATTCCCCTGGACCGGGATCTTTTTCGGCGCACCAATTCTTGGAATTTGGTACTGGTGTACAGACCAGGTCATCGTTCAGCGTGTTCTTTCAGCTAAGGATGAGGGCCACGCCAAGGCTGCCACGATTTTCGCCGGTTTCCTGAAAATTCTGCCGGTCTTCATGCTGGTGCTCCCCGGCCTGATTGCACTGGCACTCTATCGCGAACTGTTTCAAATCGATTCGCACGGCCACGTCCTCAACGGCGATATCGCTTACCCGACTCTCATCATCAATCTGCTACCGCCGGGACTGGTGGGTCTGATGATTGCTGCTCTGCTTGCGGCGCTCATGGGAGCGATGAGCTCGGTCTTCAATTCCGCATCAACTTTGGTCACACTCGATTTCTACAAGAAGATCAAGCCCGATGCCAACGAAGCCCAGTTGGTCACCTTCGGCCGGTTCATGACTGGAGTGATGGTGGTCCTTGGTTTGGCCTGGGTGCCGTTTATTCACCTGATTAGCAGCCAACTCTACATTTATTTGCAGAGCGTGCAGGCCTACATTAGCCCGCCCATTGCGTCCTGCTTCATCCTCGGAATTCTGTGGCCGCGACTCAATGCCGCCGGGGCTATTTCTTCGCTTTTGACTGGTTTCGTCATGGGAACGGTTCGATTTGTTCTTGAGATCATCGATCGCGCACACGGCGGCAGCTACTTCTCAAACTCGGCCATTCGCTGGCTGGTAGATATCAACTTCCTGCACTACGCGATTTTAATGTTTGTGGTGTGCTCGCTCGTGCTTGTGGTGGTCAGCCTGATGCGACCCGCTCCGGAACGCCGTCGCTTGGCAGGCCTGACCTTTGCGACGGTTACCGACAAACTGGACGTCGTTGCGGTTCGATCCTCCGCGAAACCTCCGGCCGAAACCGCCGCCGAACATCGAGTCAACATGATTTTCAGTTTGGCTCTACTGGCGACTGTGATTGGATTGTGGATCTACTTTCGATAATCAGCATGCCAACGATTCACACAATGCGACCAAAGATAACGCGGGATATGGCGATCCTGCATTTTTCGCATGGGCCGTCTTCATGGCTGCGTCAGGCGGCGCTCGGTCCTTGCCGGCTGATCGCGGACGTTTACATCCCATTTGATGTGTTCCGTGTAGAAACGAAAAACAAAAGCAATCACGAAAGGATCCTGCTCGCCATCGATGCTGTGACGGGCGAACTCGATCCGTACAGACTCGAAGAAGGTTTCATTGACGGAATCGTTTCTTTCCGCACACGGAACGCCATTCAAGCGAGTGTGAGCCAAATTCAACTTTCCAATCTGGCCATGGATCACGCACGCCGCATCATCTTCAATCGAGGTTTTTTCCGCGTGAGTGAATTACAAATGACTACAACCTGCCTGAGCGAGAACCTTCACTTCCCTTACTGGGTTGGTTTTCATGCGGCGGGTTCCATGGCACGTCTCTCCGTGATCAACGCAATTTCCGGCCGTGCTGAGGGAGCGAAACTTCGTGGGCTCTTGAGCGACTGGCTCTGCCCAGATTCGAACGTATCGACACCAAAGATCGTTCCGCAAACACCTTAGCAGCTCTCATTAAGCCTGCAAGGAGGGCGAATCGCAGTTCGCTCCCCCTGCATTCTCATTGCACCACAACCGTGCCCATCATTTTTGGGTGAATCGAGCAGTAATAAGGATAAGTGCCAGCCTTGGAGAACGTGTACGAGAATGTCTCGTCCGTATCACGAACCTTCGAGCGGAATACGCCATCGACGCTCGCCACGGTGTGGGGGATGTCGTCGCGGTTTGTCCACGTCACTGTCGTTCCCACGTGGACGGTGATCGTTTGAGGTTCAAAGGTGAAGTTATCGATCTTTACGGCAGCATCCGCTGGTTGTTTGTCAGCGGCTGCAACATTCTGCAGAGCACCAAGTAGTAATGCGATCGCAATCATCGTTTGTGCCGTAATACCTGCAAACCACACACGTCTGCTGTTCATGGTTTCTGATCCTTTCTGATTTTCTGGTCCGTTATGCGAGATTTGAGTCAACCACTGCCAGCGATTTCTGACCGCGCACGTAGTTCACATCCGTGATGCCCAGCACGCTCTTCAATTGCTCGGCGGGCACCTTCATGGGACCCGGAGAGTCCGCCTTGCCCGGCTGTGGTTGTGGGAATGCGGTAGACATTGCGGTGTGGAAGGTGACGTTGCCCTCCACTTTTTGCATGGTCTGATGAATGTGACCATTCAAGACGGTGACAGAACCAAACTTCTTCAAATAACCAAGAGCTTGAGTGCTATCCTGTGTGCCCCAGCCCCAGTCTGGATAGACCGACCACAGCGGAATGTGGGCGAATACCACGATCGGAGTGCTGTGCTTCAAGGTCTTCACGTCACCTTCAAGCCATTCCAGTTGCTCATTCCCCAGCGCCCCGAGCCCTCCCGCCTTCAGGTTCTGAACGTTGACCAACCCGATGAAGTGGACACCTTTGTGGTCGAAACTGTACCAGCCTCCAGCCGTCGCATTCTTTCCGTAACGATCGAGATAGGATTTCCCGTTGTCGTCCAGCACATCGTGTTCGCCAGGGACGAAGAACACATCCTTTGCGCTCGCGCTCTTCAGAATCTGATCGACATTGTCGAACTGCTCCGGTTTCGACAGATGGGTGATGTCGCCCGTGTGTAGCAGGAATTCAGGCGGTTCGGCGAGCCCGTTGATTTTGCTAACTGCTGCCTGCAGGGTCGCCACGACATCGGGATTGGCAGGCTTGTTGAATCCCATGTGGCTGTCGCTGATCTGGACGAAAGAGAAGCTAGCCTTTTCAGCTTTCTTACCCATCTTTGCTGCGAAAGCTTCCGAGACCGGAATGCCCCCGCTTAGAGTCCAGACCAGTCCGGTCCCGGCCCAGGCCATACATTTTAAAAATCCACGGCGGTCCACGCCATCGTTGTTCAGGTCGTTGAGTTTTTGATCAATTAGATTTTCGTGCTTTGGCATTTCCTCCTCCGAGTTTCAGCGTTCTGAGCTGATAACCGGAGAAGCGAGTTTTTATTCCCACGATGCAAAGTCGCTTGAAGGGCCGGGTCGCCCGGCTAACGCATCTACATAAACCTCCGTTTGGGATCATGAGTGCACGGCGAGAGTCTCTTCACGGCGAACCGTCGGATGCGTGCGGTAGGAATCCGCCACGACCCAGGCGGCTGCGGTTAGCACCCACGAGACAACGGTCTCATCCCAGTTGAAAGCGCTTACCGAACCGGCAACGACGACGGGTATCCAGACCAACAGCAAGAAAATACCCATCTGTAATGCGGAGAGTGCGGCTGCCAAGCGTGCGTAGACGCCGATAAGCATGGCCACGCCTGCAGCGATGAATGCGGCACCGGTGAAATACGCCCAGGCCACATGCGCAGGAAGCCAGTTAGGCACCAGCTCGGCGGTGTGTTTCAGGTATTGGAAATGGGCGATGCCGAAAGGGATTATCGCGAGGCCGTAGAGCGCTCTTGCGATGCGCAGACCTTTGTCGCCAGTGACGAAAATTAAGTGTTGCCTATCCCAATTATCGGCGAACCAGACGTAGAGTACCCATGCGGCAGCTACGATCACTGCGGTTTTCGAAGCTGACCAGTAAATGTCCACCGCGAGCGAACGGAATAGGCCTGGCAGCCTGAATAGCAATAGCCACATCAGGAGATATGCAAACAACACCCGAGACGCCAGAGCGGCTGTACGGAACCAGAGCAGTCCCGCGCCACATGCCACTGAGATGAAGACGCAGGCGTAGACAAGCAGCTCGCGTGCGGGCAGACCGGTGGCTACTGGTTGCCAGATCACAGTGAAATCACGTTTGACCAGGCCGAGGAGCCCAAGGGCGATCATAGTCGCGGCGAAAGCGGCATGACCTGCACTGGCGAGGCGGATCGACTCAGCCTCGGTCGTTCGTGTATGCATTCGGGAAAAAGGTAAACCCAGCCGTGATGCTGAACAATAACCACATTCGGAAGATACGATATAGCCACTCGCGGGGGATGGTTTTCTGGGATGCGAGCCTACTCTTCCAGTTTTTTCCAATACTGCGCAATGATTTCGTCGTTCTTGCTAATCGTCCTTGCGAGTTGATCTTCTAGCGCATTCTGGAGTGCAGCGAGGAAACCTAAACGGGGAAGTTGAACCTGCGCACGATTTGGAGGCAACGGCGAAGCGAACTACTTCAACCCATCCACTAAGTAAAGGTCGGACAATAAGCGCCGGTAGCCGTAGACGTAGGACTTGCCATCGGCAGTCGGGAGGACAGGGCCGACGTATTCGACTCCGGCAGGATCGGGCGGCATCAATTGCTTCCACAGCGTTCGCTGTCCGGTGGTGACATTCAAGCGAAACACACGCGCAGGCAGATCGCTGGGAACATAAACAAACAGTTCCTGACCCGTGGTGTCAAAGTGGATGGGTACCTCGCCCGGCTGGAATCCGGGTATCGGGCGCGCATCGCCGCCTGCCGTCGGGTACAAGTAACCGTTTCCATCCGGCCCAACGGCGGCCGCGACGCGGCCATCAGGGGACAGGGCAAACGAAACCGCGTTGGTTCCTTCCGGCGTGATCGCCTCCGGCCTGGTTCCATCCAAATTTCTCACCCAAAGGCGCGTGCTGCGCCCTTCTTCTTTGCCCCCCATCAGGACTCGCTTTTGATCAGGGAACCAGTCGACATGCGCCGACATGATTTCAGAAATCACACCGCCGCCGAGCGATCGCGCTTCTCCGGCTTTCGTCGGTAAGAGAAAAAGTTGCGACGGCTGATCCAGACGCGTGCACAATGCCCACTTGCCATCAGGAGACAACGCAAGCGACGCGCCGTCCCCGAGACGCACCGCCGCCGCTCCATCGGTCGTGCGCAAATACACCGCATAAATAGGTCCGCCAGCCTCGCCCTCTTCGCGGAACAACATTGTCTTGCCGTCGTTCGAAAGGCTGACCGGATACGACCAGTCCAGCCAAGTCAAATCGCGCTCCGTCGTATCGCCGGGCGACAGCACCGTAATTCCTCGTCGCCAGTTATCTCGCGTCAGCAGAACATGGCCGTTCGGCCAGGTATCCTGCAGCGTCAAGTCTCCCGGGACCCGCGCCACGATGCGCTCTTTGCCGGACATATCGACTGCGTACAACGCACGATCGATGCCAACCTTTACCGCCGTGAACCAGACTTCGTCCCCGCTCGGCGACCACGCCAGTCCCATCGCGCCGCCCGTCCAGTCTCCGCTCGATAGCGTTTTCTTCTTTCCGTTCAGATCGACTATCGCCGCTGCGCCAATGCTATCGCCCGGGAACGGGTGATCGATAAACGCAATCAAATTCCCCTTCGGCGAAAAACGCGGATGACTGATCCAGCCGCCGGTATCGTAGAGAATCTTGCCGATGGGATATTCGAGCCGCGTTCTTCCGCTCACATCGCGAACCACGGCGAGGTTTGATCCGTCGGGCGCCCAATCCGCCCACTGCACATCATCGAGCACTTCTCGCGGAGCCCCGCCCACCAGCGGCACTCGCGCCAGCGTTCCGGAGAACGAATACGACTTGGCCTGATGGCTATGCAGCAACACCGCCATCTCACCGCCCTTCGACACCGATAAAATCTCTGCGCCCGTGAATCCGAGTGAGCGCGACTCGGGGCTCTCCGGCCGCGTCGTAAGAATCTCAACCGGCTTGCCTTCCCACGCGGCGCTGTAGATAACGGTTTGTCCATCCGGCGCCAGCCGCGCCATGCGAATCGTGCCGCGCCGATACGTAAGCAGGTGATAGACCGGCAGCGGTGACTTCCCCAAACGGTGACCAAGGAAGAAGGTCCCAGCCGCGAGCAGGATCGCCAGGAGAGCTGCGACGGCAATCCATTTTGGAGCTTTTCGCTCGGCAGGGAGGTGTGCGGCGCTTTCGGTCGTGACCGCAACTGGTCCGCTCACGGTGCGGACTTCACCCGTCGTTCCTGCCGTGCGTCCCGAATCCGTTTCGCGCTTCAATCGCTTCAGATCACCGCGCATCTCGGCCGCGCTCTGGTAACGCATCTCCAGATCTTTGTCGAGCGCCTTGTTGATGATCTCTTCCAGCTTCGGCGGAACGCTCGGGTTCACCGCCCGCGGCGTGGTCGGCATGTTCTCCAGGATCGCGTGGAAAATTACCGCCGACGTATTTCCATCAAACGCCCGCCGCCCGGTCGCCATCTCATAAAGCACCACACCCAGCGAGAACAGATCGGTCCGCGCATCCAGTTCTTCGCCGCGGGCCTGTTCCGGAGACATGTAGGCCGCGGTGCCGACAGCGGTGCCCGGGCTGGTGAGTTGATCGTGCGAGACCGCCGTCGCCGTGGCTTCGATTGCCTCTTTGCGGTTGCCACCTTGCTTGGCTAGGCCGAAGTCCAGCACTTTCACCTGGCCTCGCTTGGTCAGGAAAATGTTGGCGGGCTTGATGTCGCGATGCACAATGCCCTTGGCGTGAGCGGCGTCGAGCGCATCGGCGATCTGGATCCCGAGTTCCAGCACCTGATCGACTTTCATGGCGCGGCCTTCGATGCGATGCTTCAGCGTCTCGCCTTCCAGCAGTTCCATGGCGATGAACGCCTTGCCGTTCTCCTCGCCGATGTCGTGAATGGTGCAGATGTTGGGATGATTCAGCGCCGAGGCGGTCTGCGCTTCGCGGCGAAAGCGGCTGAGCGCCTGGGCGTCCTGGGCGACATCATCGGGAAGGAACTTGAGAGCGACGAAGCGATGCAGGCGGGTATCCTCGGCCTTATAGACGACGCCCATCCCGCCACCGCCGAGTTTTTCGAGGATCCGGTAATGGGAGATGGTTTGTTCAGTCATGAGCGGCGCGGGAACTCGGACGTATGTTAGGGGCGATGGGAGTGGAAGTCAATAAAACACAAGTCGATCTTTAAGTGTGAGGTCATGTAGCTGGGTGCCTGACGCCTGGCTACCGACTCCTGACCCCTGAAACTAGGGCCGTTCGTCCGCATGTACAGCGCGAATCGCGCGGAGTAAAATTCCCGATCACAAACTGTGGGGCGGTGAGAGGTACGTCGTGATGGAAAGAACCTGCTGGAAGGCATGCGCGATCTCCGTGATCTGTGCGACCGCAATTGTTTCGCATACGCAGGTGTTCACGACGTTAGCAAATTTCGACGGGACGGACGGAGCGGCCCCCCTTTATGTGTCGCTCGTTCAAGGCGCGGACGGTAGTTTCTACGGCACAACCTTTTCGGGAGGCAGTGGCAGTGGCACCGTCTTCAAGGTTACGCCAGCGGGCACGCTCACGACACTTTACAACTTCTGTGATGAAATTAACTGCGATGACGGGGGCCTGCCCATCCCAGGGCTGCTTCTGGCAATCGACGGAAACTTCTACGGAACCACTGACGGTTTTGGGGGCCCTGGCGTCCAGGGAACGGTTTTCAAGATTACCCCAGGGGGCCTGCTAACGACGCTGGACAGTTTCGATACTACTGGCGGTTACGACCCTGTCGGCGCTCTAGTTCAGGGCACCGACGGCAACTTCTATGGAACTGCTCAAGTCGGCGGAGTCGACAACAATGGCACGGTATTCAAAGTGACCCCTGGCGGCACGTTGACGACACTGCACAGCTTCGACTCGACTGACGGGGCTTCGCCTCAGGCGGGGCTGGTCCAAACAACGGATGGGACCTTCTATGGCACGACCTACTACGGCGGGGATTTGACCTGCAACGCTCCCGTCGGCTGCGGGACGGTGTTCAAGATGACACAGGTGGGCACCGTGACGACACTGCACATGTTTCATGCAACTGACGGGGAGTTCGCTTCATCGTTGGTACAGTCGGTGGATGGGAACTTCTATGGGACCACATCTGCCGGTGGGAACCTTACGTGTGAGGCCCCATATGGATGCGGGACAGTGTTCAGAATGAGCGCAGGAGGTGCGCTGACCAAGCTCCACAGCTTTGACGGCACTGACGGCCTCTCTCCTTACGGCGTACTGGTTCAGGCCACCGACGGCAACTTCTATGGGACAACTTATGGAGGTGGTGGCTCACCATCCTGCACCGATGTCGAAGGCTGTGGGACTGTCTTTGAAATCACACCGACGGGCACGCTAACAGTGCTGCATAGCTTTTGCGTCCAAGTCCCTTGCACAGACGGCGGCAACCCGATTGGCGGACTGGTTCAAGGGACTGACGGGATACTATACGGGACCGCCAGTGGAAACCGAGCGAACAACGACGGAACCGTCTTCAGCTTGAATATGGGTTTCGCTCAATTCGTGAGGTTCGTTCGCAGCTCCGGCTACGTCGGCCAAACCGGTCCTATCCTCGGCCAAGATTTCACCGGAACCAGCAACGTCTCCCTCAACGGAACCTCCGTCCCGTTCACGGTCAAGTCCGACACGCTCATAACCGCGACCGTTCCCGTTGGGGCAACGACTGGTTCTGTCATGGTGACAACGCCCTCTGGCACGTTGTCCAGCAACGTTCCCTTCCGCGTGCTGCCGCAGCTTTTGAGTTTCACGCCGACGAGCGGCCCGGTGGGAACGCAAGTAACGCTCACCGGAGTCAGCCTGACCCAGACTACCGGAGTCGGCTTCGGCGATTACGCGCCCGCGCAGTTCACCGTGAACTCCGACACACAAGTCACCGCGACCGTTCCGACCGGCGCACAGACCGGCCCGGTCGGAATTCAGACGCAAGGGGGAATTGCCATCAGCACGCAGGTGTTCACCGTTACGCAGTGAGGGGAAGTCATGATGAGCAAAGTAACTAGCCTGGTCTTGTTGATACTGATGGCCTTGACGGGAAGTGCCTTCGCCCAGCATGAGCAAGCGTTCCCATTCAATTTCAATGACGGCTCGGACCCTCAGGGTGATTTGATCTCTGACGCTGCGGGCAATCTGTACGGCACCACTACTTACGGCGGCAATGGAGCCTGCGACGACGAACGCGGCCACTTAGGTTGCGGTACGGTTTTTGAAATGAGTCCGCCAGTACCTCCGAACGGTCAATGGACCTTAAAGACCCTCCACAGTTTCGATATCAATGTCGATGACGTTGCGTATCCGATAGGGAACCTGGTTTTCGATTCGATGGGAAATCTTTATGGAGTCAGCAGCGGTGGCGGGGCTTATTTCGAGGGTGCAGTTTTCGAGCTTTCTCCCCAATCTGGTGGGAGCTGGAATTTAGCGCTGTTGTTCAGCTTCACCTGCGGGACCTGCAATCCGCAAGGAGGTCTCGTGATTGATTCTACTGGCAATCTTTACGGCACTGCGCTCGGCGAAGGGGACTGCGGAAGAGTTCAATGTGGTGCGATTTACGAAGTGTCTCAAAGCGGGGGGCAATGGTTGCTTCAAGACCTTTATGTTTTCGAGGGAGGAGAAGACGGCGCTGCGCCGATAGGGTCCGTAACATTCGACTCTCAGGGAAATCTTTATGGCACAACTACAAGCGCTGCAGCCTTCGGCTTTGGCGGCGTGTTTCGACTGAGTCCTCCTTCTATGCAAGGTCAGTTATGGACGGAAACTACGCCTCCACCCCTGCAAGGTCAGCCTTGGACCGAGACAACACTTCACAGTTTTGGTAGCGTCTCCAATGACGGGACCAGTCCCAAAGCTGGCGTAAGCGTAGGTCCCAACGGCACGCTGGTCGGTACGACTTCCGAAGGCGGAATAAAGAGTGATAGCTGCGTTCTCGGCTGTGGCACTGTATTTGGGCTAATTCCACCCTCCACTTCCGGGGGTCAATGGGGATACAAGATACTCTACAGCTTTCGGGCAACATCCACTGACGGTGCGTTGCCTTACTCGAATCTCACCTTGCTAAGCTCCAAGAGCGGAACGGTAGCCTACGGCACAACCTTCACTGGCGGAGCGTTCAACGCTGGCACAATATTCGAGGTGACGCAGTCTGGCCCCGGCACTTGGACTGAAACCCCTATTTATAACTTCACGGGGGGAAGAGATGGAGGTTACCCTATGTCTGGCTTGTTGCTGAACGGTCCGGCGCTTTATGGCACGACTTTCAGCGGCGGCATCGACAACAAGAATTGTGCTAGCGGTTGCGGCACTGTTTTCCGCCTGAGCCGCTGACGCAGGGCGGGATCGCGATCATCACGCAGGTGTTCACGGTGACGCAGTAAGCTCTCCCCGCGTCTGCCTATCCTCGCGAGCGAAGCGCAGCAGAAGCCAGGTCCCGATGAGCAGCGTCATCATCAGTGCAGCCCATCCACATAGAACCAGGGCAAAGAGCCTGGATTCGCGTTCCTCGACGATTCGCAGCGAGCGGCCGGCGAGAACGAATCCGGAGTGCGCGCCCGCGAAGTGAGAAGTGACCGAAGCGATGCGGACTCCCGTTTCCGGCTGCCAGGTCACGAGGTTGCTTTGGCGTTGCCGTGCCACGTCGAAAACGCCGAGCGGAGGGCGTGGCGTGGTTCCATGCAGGGTTCCGGATGAAGCGATCGGATTGCCGCTCTCGTCATACACAATGACGAAGGGAGCCAGGCTGTGCGCTATGTCCACGGCATGCGGCGGCAACACGGATTGTGGGGATGCGCCGTTAGCGATCTCGGCGGCCGCATCCGTCGCAACTTGCACCTGTGGGTCATTGGCATCGTGTCTGAGGACCTGCTGGCCGACGACATAAGTCATGAGGGCAAGGGACGAGACCACAGCCGTGAGAAGTAGCGCCTGCGCCAGGAAGGCACGCCGTAAATCGCCGGTGGAGATCATAAGCAAATACTCCTGAACCAAAGAGAGCGCGAAGTCCTTCGCCACAAGATATCCTTTACGGACGTATTGTCAACTTGCGCAAAACGGCCCAGCGAGCAAGTCCGCCACTGGCATCTGGCAGAGCTATAATCGCCTCGGGTAGTCATGCCAGTGGTTCTCACCATCAATGGCGTCGAGCACGACGTCGATGTCCCCGCCGATCAGAAACTGCTGTACGTTTTGCGCGACAACCTCGGACTGACCGGAACGAAATACGGCTGCGGCGAAGGCATGTGCGGCGCCTGCACCGTGCTGCTCGAAGGCAAGCCGATACGGTCGTGTCTCGCGCCGGTGGGCTCGGTCGCAGGGAAAAAGGTTACGACCATTGAAGGACTGGAGCAGGACGGCAAACTGCATCCGGTGCAGGAAGCGTTCCTGAAAGAAGAAGCGTTTCAGTGCGCGTATTGCACGTCTGGCATGATCATGTCCGCGGTTGGACTGCTGAAGGAAACTCCAAAGCCCAGCGACAAGCAAATCATCAGCTACATGGATGGCAACGTGTGCCGCTGCGGCACGCAGCCGCGAATCGTGGAAGCGGTGCGCCTGGCCGCGAGGATGGGCGGGTAAGCATGACGGAAGCCGCCAAAACCGAACTGCTGCTCGAAGAGCAACAGCACGCCGCTACTCCGCGGTTGAGCTACGGATTTCATCTGCGACGCCGGGAGTTTTTCAAGGTGCTGGGCGGCGGGTTGGTGGTTTGCGCATGCGCCGGGCCGGTGCTCTCGCAGGAATCAGGACGACGATCGGGCGGCGACGAAGAACTGCCGCAATCGATCTCGGCGTGGTTGCACATCGGCGAAGACGGGGCGGTCACGGTTTACACCGGCAAAGTCGAGATGGGGCAAAACATTCGGACCTCGCTAAGCCAGCAGGTTGCCGAGGAGTTGCGAGTGCCGATCGAGTCAATCCAGATGGTGATGGGTGACACCTCGCTCACGCCGTTTGACATGGGCACGTTTGGCAGCCGTACCACGCCGACCATGGGGCCGCAGCTTCGAAGTGTTTCGGCTGCTGCGCGAGAGGATCTGATCGAACTGGCGGCGAAGCGATGGGCGGTGAAAGGATCGTCGCTGATTGCGAGGGATGGCAAGATCACCGACCCGCAGTCGAAGCGGTCGATCTCCTATGGCGAATTGACCAAGGGACAGGAGCTGGTTTCGGTGATTGGCGATGATCCGGCGCTGGAAGAGCCTGCTCAGTGGAAGATCGCAGGCAGTCCGACTCCCAAAGTGAATGGTCGAGACTTTGTCACCGGGAAACACAAATACACCTCTGATCTGACGCGGCCCGGAATGCTCTATGGCAAGGTGGTGCGGCCGAGTGCGTTTCGCGCGAACTTGAAGTCGGTAGATTCGAGCGCGGCCGAGAAAATTCCGGGGGTCGCGGTGGTGCATGACGGCAACTTCGTTGGCGTCGCCGCGCCGGATGCGGCAATCGCCATTCAAGCGCAACAGGCGATCAAAGCAGAATGGACCGCGCCGGTGCAAACCTCAGAAGCGACGCTGTTTGAAGATCTGAAAAAGCCAGCGACGAAGGAAAGCGACAATCCGGGAGGGCCGCCGCGGTATCAGTCGGGATCGATCGAGCAAGGGTTTGCCGCGGCGGAGAAGACGCATAGCCAGACTTACACGGTTCACTACATCGCGCATGTTCCGCTGGAGCCGAGAGCAGCCGTTGCGGAGTGGAAAGATGGAAAACTGACTGTTTGGACCGGCACGCAGAGGCCGTTCGCGGTTCGCGACGAGTTGGCGCAGGCGTTTCGAATTCCTGCGGCAAGCGTTCGCGTGATGGTTCCCGATACTGGCGCGGCATACGGAGGGAAGCACACCGGAGATGCTGCGGTCGAGGCCGCGCGCCTGGCGAAAGCTGCGGGAAAGCCGGTCAAGCTGGTCTGGACCCGCGAGGAAGAATTCACGTGGGCGTATTTCCGTCCGGCGGGGGTTATCGAGGTAAAGAGCGGCCTTAGTAAAGATGGCAAAGTCGTCGCATGGCAGTTTGATACTTACAACGCCGGGCCGGCCGGATTGCGAGGGGCTTACGAGATTCCCAACCAGCACATCGAGTTTCATCCCACAGACCCACCATTGCGACAAGGCTCGTATCGTGGGCTGGCAGCTCCGGCGAATCATTTTGCCCGCGAAGTTCACATGGATGAACTTGCACATTTGTGCGGAATAGATCCACTGGAATTTCGTCTGAAAAACCTGACCGATGCGCGAGCGCGAGCGGTCTTGCAGGCGGCGGCTGACAAGTTCGGGTGGGGGCGTGAAAAAAGCTCTGCCACGCGAGGATTCGGAATTGCGCTCGGCATGGAAAAGGGCAGCTACGTGGCGACGTGCGTGGAACTCGCCATCGACGAGCGATCAGTGATTTGCAAACGAGTTGTCGAGGCATTCGAGTGCGGAGCGGTGGTGAATCCGAATGGCCTTCGCAACCAGATTTCGGGCGCCATCATGATGGGGTTGGGCGGCGCGTTATTTGAATCCATTCACTTCGAGAATGGGCGGATCCTGAATCCGCATCTGGCGGACTACCGCGTGCCACGTTTCAGCGACATGCCGCAGATCGAAGTTGAAGTGTTGGATCGAAAAGACCTCGCACCAGCTGGCGCAGGTGAAACGCCGATCATGGCGGTCGCTCCCGCGATCAGCAATGCGATTTTTGCCGCGACGGGAACGAGACTGCGATCATTGCCGATGGTGCCGGAGGGATTGCCGAAAGCGAGCTGAGAGATCGCCTTACACTTCTAGCTCTGCCCTTACCGTATCGTCTTCGAGCTCGGCCTTCAACTGGAAGCCGAGCTTCCGGCAGATGGCTTGCATGTCCTGGTTTTCGCCGAGGATAGTCGATACGACGCGCTTTACTTTCTCGTCGCGAGCGACCGCGATGAGCCGCCGATAAAGTTCGGTTCCCATCCCGAGATGCTGATGACGGTCGTCGACCAGGACGGCCAACTCGGCCTCGTTGCGCCCGTGCAATTTGCTGAGACGGCCGATGGCGACGATTTCCGGCGTGCCATCTTTCGCGGTGCGCTCGACAACCAGCGCCATTTCGCGGTCGTAGTCGATAAAGCAGATTCGCGTCAGACGCTCGTGCGCCGTGCGCTGGCTGAGCTTCAACGGCTGGAAGTAGCGTAGATACACGCTGCGCTCGGAGAGCGCCTGATGAAGGCGAATCAGTAGAGGCTCATCTTCCGGACGGATCGGACGAATCATCGCCTGCTCGCCGTTTTTCATCGTCCACGGTCTCACGTACTGGATCGGATAGGGACGAATCGCGAGGCGAGGCAACTGTTGCGGACTTACCTCTGGCCCGTGCAGAACGACTCGCGCGTCAAGGGCTAGCAATCGCTCAGGTGAAGCCAGAAGCGGATTGATGTCAATCTCGCGAATCCAGGGTTGCTCAACCACCAACTGACTAAAGCGGACAAGCAATTCCTCGAGAGCTGCGACATCAATGGCCTTTTGGCCACGCACGCCGAGCAGAGCTTCGAACACCTTGGTTTGCTCCATCATGCGACGCGCGAGCGTCGTGTTGAGGGGCGGCAAGGCAAGAGCGCGGTCCTTGAAGACTTCAACCAACTGCCCGCCCGCACCAAACAAGAGCACGGGGCCGAATTGCGGGTCAACGGTGCTGCCGATAATTACCTCGTAGCCGCCGAGTTTCACCATGGGCTGCACAGTCACACCGAGGAAATGCTCTGCGCCTACTTTTTCACTGACGGATTGTTGAATCTGCCAAAAGGCGCGCCGGACGGCTTCTTCGCCGCGGAGATTCAGCTTCACTCCACCGACATCGGTCTTGTGAGTGATGGTCTCTGAGAACAACTTAAGCACGACCGAATCGCCAATTCGTTCGGCCTCTTCGACGGCTTCGTCTTCGGTGACGGCGCGAACCGTCTCAATCGTGGGAATTCCGTAAGCCGCGAGAAGTTGTTTTGACTCGACTTCAGTCAGAAGCGTGCGGCCTGCAGACCGGGCGTGGCGAACAATGTGTTCCGCCCGCGCGCGATCGACACCCTGTTCACTTTCTTCGAGCAAGGTTGGCGTCTCATAAAGCCCGCGCAGGTTATAGCTGTAACGCCACATGTAAGTAAAGATTTTGGCGGCGGTGTCCGGGAAGGGGAAGGTCGGAATACCGGCGCGATGCAGAATATCCACGCCCGTAGCCATCTCTGCGCCGCCCATCCAACTGGCGAGAACGGGCTTGCCGGTTGTTTGCGCGTAAGCTTTCAGGCGATCGGCCGTTTGCGTCGGCTCCGCCATGCCTTGCGGGCACAAGATTGCGAGGAGGCCATCGGTCTCGGCGTCATTTACCACCATGTCAACGACTTTGGCGTACGTATCGGGAAGCACGTCACCGAGCAGATCGACCGGGTTGCTGTGACTCCAGTGCGGCGGCAACAGCTGATCGAGCTTGTCCATCGACTGCGAGGAGAGTTGGGCAAGCTTGCCGTTGTTGGTGATGACTGAATCGGCGGCCAGTACACCCGGGCCTCCGGCATTAGTCACGATGGCCAGGCGAGGTCCACGCGGACGGGGCTGCTTGGCAAGCACCTGTGCCATGTGGAACAAGTCGCCGATTGTCGGCACCCGGAGAACACCGCAACGGCGAAAGGCAGCCTCCAGCACCTCGTCGCTGCCGGTGAGCGATCCGGTGTGCGAAGCGGCGGCTTGAGCGGCAGCCTGCGTACGGCCGGCCTTGATCACAATTATGGGCTTGTTCAAGGAGACCTCGCGCGCAGCCGAGAGAAACGAGCGCGCATCGCCGACTGACTCCATGTACATCACGATGCTGTGGGTGCGCGGGTCGTTCCCGAGGTAGTCAATCAAGTCGCCCCATCCGACATCGAGCATGGAGCCGACGGAAACAAACGCACTGAAGCCGACCATCTCTTTTTGGCACCAATCAAGAACCGCCGTACATAAGGCCCCGCTCTGACTGATGAACGCGACATTTCCGGGACGCGCGATATGAGGAGCAAAGGTGGCATTCAGGCCGCCGATTGGATTCATGATGCCGAGGCAGTTCGGCCCGAGGACGCGCACACCGGTTCCACGGATCCGCTCGAGGATTTGCTGCTCTAGTTCATGACCCGCCGGACCACGCTCCTTGAAACCAGCAGAGATCACAATGGCTGCCCGCACTCCGTTATCGACACATTCGGTGATCAGTCCGGGGACTGTTGTTGCGGGAGTCACGATCACGGCGAGATCCACCCGTTGCGGGATGTCCTGGATGCGCTTGTGAGCAGCAATGCCGAGAACGCTAGGACGCTTGTCGCTAATCGGGTAAACCGTGCCACCGAACGGGCTACTGAGCAGACTCCACAGAACCGCACGACCGACAGAACCCGGCCGTTCGGAGGCACCAATGACGGCCACGCTTCGGGGAACGAACATCGCGTCGAGAGGGTGGGCCTCGGAGCGAAATACGTCGTGCGCCGGGTCCTGAGTGGGCATCCCCTTGCCCAGCTTAGGTTTTGCTTCAGTGGCGGGTTTGGGAGAACTCATAAGCGTCGAGTTTACGCTCGCCGACCAGGGCCGTCTGCGATGCAGATCACATCCGCTTTCTGCGCATTTGTTGCATGTCAGACATGATTGGTGACAAAGCTTTAGCAAAATACAGCATTTCTGGTGGTCCTGGGAAGGCGGTTTTGTAGTAACATTTGCGGACAATTGGAGGATGGCATGGAAGATCAGCTCTTAGACGGCTCCACGACAACATCGACGAAGGCATATGCGCGAGAAGGTCGCGGAGTCTGGGTTCTCACCGCCTACGGAATTTCAGGGTTGGCTTTGTTCGGCATTCTGCTCTACTACTTCTCGACTTACGTCACTCACTGATCGCGGCGTTCTGGTTGCAGTCGTGCCCAGAGCATAAGTGTCCCTCCGATCGAAGTGTTCCTGCCCCCGGCACAGCCCGCTCGAACGTGCTAAAATGAGCCCCGCTTTTGAGAGCAAGGTTTCTCCCTGCGACGAACCCAAACACTTCCCGACAACCTGAAGAGAGAAATTTTGGCAGAAAGTTCCTCAAACTCCGAGACCATTACCTACGCGGACGCCGGCGTAGACATCGATCGCGCCAATCGCACCAAGAAGCGCATTAAATATCTCGCCCACAAGACGTTCACCAAGGGCGTGTTGAGTGAAATTGGCGGATTCGGCGGCCTGTTCTCCGTTGACAAGCAAAAATATATAGACCCGGTGCTGGTGTCGAGTGTGGACGGAGTAGGCACTAAGCTGAAAGTCGCCTTCGAGATGAACATGCACCACACGGTTGGCGCCGACCTGGTGAATCACTGCGTGAATGACATTGCCGTCCAGGGCGCAACACCTCTTTTCTTTATGGATTACCTGGCTACCGGCAAGCTGAACCCCGACATAGCAGAAAAAGTGATCGAGGGGTTGGCGGAGGCCTGCAAACACAATGGGTGCGCCCTGATCGGCGGCGAGACGGCCGAGATGCCGGGGTTCTATCCTGATGGCGAATACGATCTGGCGGGATTCATTGTTGGGGTAGTGGAGCGAGAGAAGATCGTTACCGGCAAGACGGTCGAAGTCGGCGACGTGGTGTTGGGTCTGGCCAGCAACGGACTACATACGAACGGCTACTCGCTGGCTCGCAAACTCTTGTTTGAAGTCGCCCGCTACACACCGGAATCGTACGTGAATGAGCTAAAGGGGAAGGTCGGCAATGAGCTCATGCATACCCACAAGAGTTATTGGCCATCGATTAAGCGCTTGCTGCACGATGAATGTGTGTCGGCCATGGCGCATATTACCGGTGGCGGAATCACCGAGAACCTGCCGAGAGTGCTGCCGCGGGGTGTTGCTGCGGTGATCGAGATCGGGTCCTGGCCTGTGCCGCCGATCTTCGAGCACTTACAGAAACTCGGCAATGTGCCGCAAGACGAAATGTTGCGAACATTCAATATGGGATTGGGCATGCTGTTAGTGGTACCTGCCAAGAAATTCAAAAAGGCCCAAACCGTGCTGGAGCGAGTCGGCGAGAAGGCCTATACGGTGGGAAGGATTGTGAAGGGCGACCGCAAGGTGATGTACACGTAGGAATGGCGGTTGGCAATGGCGCTTGAGAACGTCAAACTTTGAACCGCGCCAGAACCAATCCTGAAACACTCTCAAAGTGCCTTCGATTGCGCGTAAGTAATTCCAAATCATTCACAATTGCGATCCCGGCAATCAAGCTATCCGCCATCGGGATGGAATCACCTTTCCCGGCTTGCTCGCGGCGGATGGCGGCCGCTTTTGTGGCAGCCTCCCGATCTAAAGGGACAACTCGAAGTGCGGCGACGAGACGGCGGGTGGCGTCGCCTCGCTTGTTGTCTTGAGCTCCGCTGAGCAACTCGAAACACGTGACGGCGCTGGTTAGCAGATTGTCGGCATCAACGCAGGCGCGCACTTGGGATGCGACCGGCTCGACTCCTGCGAGGTAATCGACCAGGACATCTGTATCCGCTAAGATCACCGCCAATTCTCTCGCAGTTCTGTGATGGCTTCCCGCAATAGTTTTGCATCCGTGGCTGAGAGCGATCCCTGCAATGAGCGAATTTCCTTTCGACGTTTTTCCCTCATCTGCTGACTGTCGAGGTACTCTTCGATTGCTTCTCCGAGCACTGAAGAAAAACCCTTCTCTCCACGCCTCGCGGCTAGCGCCAGCAATGCGCTACGGTGTTCGGCCTTCATTTCCACCGTGGTTCTCATATGTGAGATTATAGCACTGACATGCATGTGCATGCATTAGCGCTTTAGCAGATCCACCGGCTCCCGGACATTCGTCACTCGGAAATACTTCTCCAAGGCCGGATATTTTGTCGCTGCCACCTCATACATTGCGTACGCCACCTTCCTATAAGAGGTGTGTCCTGCCGGAGTTGTTCTCAGTTCCGAGATGTACACCACCTCGGCAAAGTCCATCTTGAAGAGAGTGCGCTTGCGGAAGGCCAGCGGGATTAGATACTCCGCATTGCGAGCGGTGTCGGGATTGGAACCGCTCACCAACTCCCCTGCGGCATTGACCACGCGCGCCATCACGGCGTCATAGTTCTCGCCCACTCCAGCGACGCTCAATTCTTCCGGCGTGTCGTAACCATGCTTGGTCGTGAATTCCTGCCCGATCTGAATGCACCGGCGATGACGGTGCATGTCGCGGAAACCGCCAATATCCATCAGGATGTCAAAACGGAATTGCTGCCCCGCGCAGAACGGGCGCAGCATCTCGTCATGCTTGCCCCGATGGCGCAGGCCGGCGTCGATGATCTCGCGGCGAATGCGTTCGCCGGCTGCTTCCACGGCTGTCCGAAGCTGCCGATAAGGATAGTGACAATGCTCATAGACTAAGGTGGTTGCCAACTCGATTTCCAGCGGCTCTTCATCGAGCAGGTCCACAAGAGGCGCGTGATCGATCGGCAGATTTCCCATTAATTCCGTGGCGATGTGTTGGAGTTCGCGGCGGGTTTCAATCTCATAGGGACTGGGATCGGCATACTTCACGAGGGTGGGCGCCACGCGGATTTCGCGAAGCAGTTCCTGCTCAGCTTGCGTGGCCAGCTCCGGAGAGAGCGATCGAATTTGATCGATCAGCGCGCGCAGGCTGTCCTGGCTCACATTGTAGGCGGGAGAAGTGGCGGCTTTTTTCAGCAACTCTCCAAGCTGGCGGACCTCTTTATGCGGGTGCGAAAGCAGATGCGAAACCTGGCGCTCCAAGGTTCGAGCGTTGACGATTTCTCCCAGCGAAGTATTCGTGGCGAGCGGCAGCAAATAACGCGAGATATCGAACGCGCGAGCGCGAAGAGTTCGCTCGTAGGCGTCCTGTTTCATGTCGTCCGGTTTTGGTGTGACGCTGGCCAGGTACATGGCCATCTGATCGGAAAGGATCTGATATTCCCGGAACAGATCGTCAATCGTGCTTTGATAGAGGCTGCGCGAGGCCTGATCTTCTCCGAAATCAGGGGTGAAGTAGCCGCTCTTCTTAAAATCCTGATATCGAGTGGAGCGCTCCTGCCCGTCCCAACGTTGCTCGTCGGCGACGGCGATGGCGGCGAGAATCGAAAGCCGCTCGATGGCCAGCGCGATGTGGGCCAAGTCGGCGATGGAACGGTGGCCGTATTGAAAGTAAAAGGTGTTGAGAAATTTTTCTGCCTTCTGTGCGCTGATCTCCTTCAGCGACTCTTTCATTGACAGCGCAGAGCGCGAGTACTTCGCCATGGCGTAGGCCTGGATTTCCGGTTCAGCGCCATATACCGCGTACACTTCGACCGACGGCTCAGCGGAGTTGTGGCTGCCATTTGTAGGATGACCTGGATTCGCTGTTTCAGACATCACGCCCTCAGATTTCTGGAAGAACTTGAATCTTAACTGGCAGGTTTGGTGCGGTGCAATCGGTTTCGCAACTCTCTCCCAGCTATAATTTCGCTTCGCTCATCAAGGAGAAGACTATGACCTTATCAGGCCGGGTTGCGCTAGTAACCGGCGCGTCGCAAGGGATCGGCCGTGCCTGCGCCCTCAAACTTGCAGCACATGGGGCCACAATCGCTATCGCTGCCCGCAACCAGGGGAAATTGAATGAACTGGTGCAGGAGATTAGCGGCAAGAGCGGAAAAGCTGCAGCGTTTGCTTTGGACGTGGGCGACGAGGAACAGGTCAAGAATGGCTTCAAGGCTGCGCTCGCGGAGTTCGGAAAGATCGACATCCTGGTGAATAACGCTGGAATTACGCGAGATCAACTGGTCATGCGCATGAAGCGCGCGGACTGGGATTCGGTGCTCAACACGAATCTCACATCGGCGTATGTGTGCATTCAGCAGGTGATTGGATCAATGCTCAAGCAGCGCTGGGGCCGCGTCATCAACATAACCTCGATCTTTGGGCAAATGGGACAGGCAGGGCAGGCGAACTATGCCGCTTCGAAAGCAGGCCTGATCGGACTCACAATGGCGATCGCGCGCGAAGTCGGGTCGCGCAACATAACTTGTAACGCGGTGGCGCCGGGATTCATCGAAACCGCCATGACCGCGGTTTTGCCCGAAGAGCTCAAGCAAAGCGCTTTAAAGAACATCCCTCTCGGGCGGATCGGCACGCCCGATGATGTCGCGAACGCCGTGGCATTTCTCGCGTCGGAGGAAGCATCTTATATTACAGGCCACGTGCTGAACGTGAATGGCGGCATGCTGATGGGGTAAGCGCTTCCAACGGAAAGAATCATGAACCCGGATAAACCTGAACCCGCCTCCGTGGCCTCTGTGCCCTCTGTGTTTCAAGGTTTTTCAATTCTTACGGCACAGTCGCCCGCGCAGATAGCCCAGATTCGCGAGCTTTTTCTTGAGTACGCAAAATCGCTGGGCTTCAGCCTCTGCTTTCAGGATTTCGATAAAGAATTAGCGGAGTTGCCGGGAGACTATGCTCCACCCGAAGGCCGGTTGTTTCTCGCAGAATTCGAAGGCAACGCAGCAGGATGCGTGGCGCTGCACAAATTCGAAGCCGGCGTCTGTGAGATGAAGCGCTTGTACTTGCGCCCTGATTTTCGAGGCAAGGGGCTCGGCCGCATTCTCGCGGAGCGTATCATTGCCGAAGCGCGCAGCATCGGATATGCACGGATGCGGCTCGACACCGTCGAACCCGTGATGCGCGATGCTGTCGGACTTTACCGCAGGCTGGGTTTTCGGGAAATCGCCGCGTACCGCACAAACCCGATGGATGGCACGCTATACATGGAACTAAAGCTGTAACATGCATTTCGATCAGAAGCCGGGAGACTCATGAAAAAAATCATCGCTAGCCTGATTCTCTTCTCTGCCTGTCTGGCCTTCGCTGCCACGCCCAAAAACGTTTCCTACAAGAGCGGCGATGAGACTGTACAAGGGATCGTTTACACGCCGGAAGGCAAGGGGCCATTTCCCGGGATCCTCGTGATTCACGAATGGTGGGGGCTGAATGACTGGGTGAAGGACCAGGCGTCAAAGTTATCCGATCAGGGCTACGTCACGTTGGCGATTGATCTCTATCGCGGCAAGGTGGCCAAGACTCCCGAGGAGGCCCATGAGATCATGCGCGGCGTACCTGAAGACCGCGCCAAGCGCGATCTTCACGCGGCTTTCGAGTATCTGCAATCGCAGTCGAATGTGAAGAAAGATAGCATCGGCGCCATTGGATGGTGCATGGGCGGTGGCTATTCTCTCGACGTCGCACTTCAGGAGCCGACACTACGAGCGGACGTGATCAACTACGGCCATCTTGCCACTGACCAGGAGTCAATCAAAAAGATTAATGCGGATGTACTAGGCCTTTTTGGTGGACAAGACCGCGGCATCCCGGTGGACGACGTGAAGAAGTTCGAGCAACTGCTCAAATCACAGGGCAAGAAAGTCGAAGTCGTCATCTATCCCGACGCGGGGCATGCTTTTGAAAATCCGAACAATGCAACTGGCTATCGCGCCGACGATGCTGCCGATGCGTGGAAGCGGACGACTAAGTTCTTCGCTGACAGCTTAAAGCACTAACTACTCACCCGGCTTGTTGATCGCTTCACTGAATGTTGTGCAAGATGAAATTTCACTTGCCAGACGGTGGCTCTCTGGTTACTATTCAGCATTCCCGGAGAGCCGAGTTTGGGCGCTTCCCCTATGAACATCGGCGAGACCATCAGAAACTACCGACTACAAAAAGGAATGTCTCAGGGCGACATCGAAAAGCGCACAGGCTTGCTGCGCTGCTATCTGTCCCGCGTCGAGAACGGACATACGATTCCTTCCCTGGACACGCTTTCGAAAATTGCCGGCGCGATGGAGCTTCCGCTCTCGCAGTTTTTTGCCGAGTCCGGACACAGCAATGGGGCCAAGGGTCTTCCGCAATTATCCGATGACGAGGTCCGGTTCCTCAGTCAGATTCGACGGTATTCCGTCAGCCTGAACGACAGCGACCGCAAATTAGTGCTGGCCATGGTAAAAAAGATGGCCGCCAACGCGGGCCGGTAAGCAAGCAATCAGCACTCAACTCCACAAAGATCGATGACGGAAATGCAGCACTGGTGCCGACCTCACGTTCCTGGGTCACAGTCGGGCTGAATGCGGATTGCTGACTGCCTGTTTACCTGTGACTATCGTTCCTGCCCTGTAGTTACCTACGCCGTCCAAGTGCTGCACCCTAGACTGTTAGGCGGGGACCTCTGGTGACTATCGACGAAGAATTGACGGTGCTTGAGACGCAATTGCGTCGCCTCAAGATTGAATATGAGGTGTACTTCAGCAATCCCACAAAAAAACCGCCCACGGATATTGAATGGAAGGTCCTCAGTATGCTGCGCAAGTTCAGCGACGGTGGAAAGCTGACCTTCTCCCAGCGCTTTCGCTACAACGAGATGGCACAACGTTACGCGATCTATAGCGACCTCTGGCGCAAAAAGGGACGTATTCGTGAAGAGGGGTACCGCCGGCCTCAGGATGCCCTTCTGTCGGTACAGGGCGTGCGCCCACGCGACGAAAATGAATTGCAACATCATCCGGTTTACGGAGTCAGTAGTGCTGCTGCAGCGGCGGCTCCTGCGAAGGCAGGTTCGCAAGGACCTCTCAGTGTTCTCTGCTCCGATGCTAAAGCGGAGCGCGATCAGGTGGAGAAGCTCTATAACGCTCTGACCGACGCCAAGAAGAAAGCCGGCGAAGCTGTCTCCGGCAACCTCGATAGCTTTGCTTCCTTTGTTCAGAAGAAGACCGACGAGCTTCGAAAGCAACATGGCTGCCAGTCCGTGGAGTACACCGTCGAAATGCAGGGCGGTCACGTCCGGCTTAAGGCCAAAGCAAAACCTTAACTCAACTACCTCTCTTCCCGTCATCGTCCGTGCGGGCCAAGCGCAAACGGCGCTTTTTCCCGAGGCTTGACCACCCAAGAGTCTGACCTTCGAGCTTCTGGAAACGGCAGCCATAACGTCATCTCGTTTCGGCGTGCTTCGCTTGCTTACTGATAAACTTTTTATTCAGCCATATTTTATTTGGGGGCATAGTGCCGAAGATTCAACGCGCCATTCTTAGCGTCACCGACAAAAGCGGACTGGTTGAATTCGCTCGAAGACTTTCTGATCTCAAAATCGAACTCATCTCAACGGGCGGAACGGCCAAGTTGCTTCGCGACTCTGGAATTTCTGTCAAAGACATTTCCGAGCTCACGGGCTTTCCGGAAATGCTTGACGGGCGCGTGAAGACGTTGCATCCCAAAGTTCATGGCGGAATTCTGCACCGGCGTGGAGACCCGGCCCATCGGACGGCAGTCGCCGAGCATGGGATTCAGCCCATTGATATGGTCGTCGTTAATCTTTATGCATTCGAGAAAACGGCAGCCAAGCCGGGCGTGCAACTGGATGAGCTGATCGAGAACATCGATATTGGCGGGCCGTCCATGATCCGCTCGGCGGCAAAGAATTTTCACGACGTGGCGGTGGTTACGTCGCCGTCCGACTACGATACGATCGCGGACGAATTGAGCAAATCCGGTGGCGAGCTTTCATCTGAGACTCGCTGGCGGCTGGCGCAAAAAGCGTTTGCAACCACCGCCGCTTATGATTCAGCGATTGCATCCACTCTCGAGCGAGTTAGCAGTAACGGGACCGCAGGAATGCACCCCGATGGTTTCCCGTCGACTCTCCGGCTTTCATTCAACAAGGTCATGGATCTTCGTTACGGCGAGAATCCCCACCAAAAAGCTGCGATGTATTCGGACGGCTCGGATCGAGGTGTTGCCAACGGCAAGCAGATTCAAGGCAAAGAACTTTCTTACAACAATATTGTCGATCTCCAAGCCGCGTGGGACCTGGCACAGGAATTCGAGGAGCCGGTCTGCGCGATCATCAAGCACACAAACCCTTGCGGCACCGCGACAGGCAAGACTCTGGCGGAAGCCTACCGGAAAGCGCTCGAATGCGATCCAGTTTCTGCCTTTGGGGGGGTGATCGGCGTAAACCGGTCAATCGACAACGAGACCGCCGAAGAGATGGCCAAGCTGTTTCTGGAAGTGATCGCTGCGCCGGGATTTGATGAGACCGCTAAATCCAAGTTCGCCTCGAAGAAGAACCTAAGGTTGGTGGAAATTCACAACGCAGCTGAGAAGTGGGTGCTGAAGAACGTCTCCGGAGGCATTCTGTTGCAGGACGCCGACACTCGTCAGCTCACGGAATCCGATTTGAAGGTGGTCACCAAAAGGCCTCCCGCACCGGAAGAGAAGCGAACGCTCCTGTTTGCCTGGAAGGTTTGCAAGCATGTGAAGTCGAACGCGATTCTCTACGCTCGTGATGGGCAGACGGTTGGCGTGGGCGCCGGCCAAATGAGCCGCGTGGACTCCTGCCGAATCGGTGCAATGAAAGCCGTGTTGCCGCTGAAGGGGACTGTCGCCGCGTCCGACGCATTTTTCCCGTTCCCTGACGGCGTCGAAGAAATCGCCAAGGCCGGCGCGACCGCTATCATTCAGCCGGGCGGATCGGTGCGAGATCAAGAGGTGATCGAAGCCGCAGACCGGCTGGGCCTGGCAATGATCTTTACCGGAGTGCGGCACTTCCGCCACTAGTGCAGTTTCAGCAGCTGAGATCGGCGCCCATCCGGTATCGTTCGCACGGGCGCGGCGTGGGAAAGAACCGCCATGGACTTCAACTGCCCACCGATGGCGACGGATCGGAGATTCGAACTCCAGACTAACAACTGTTCGTCGTCAAGCCACCCGCCGTCCCTGTACCTCCGAATGAACCGGCACGGTTGTTTTTCCGCATCCCATTTGACGAAGGTTTACAATAACCAGAGCACCCACCCGGAGCGGTTCGGCATCCAATCGCTATGGCTTTGGGAACCCGAAGGTCCAGCATAATGAAAAGCAAGTACTTGGCGATTTTTGTCTTTGCGATTGCGTTGAGCGCGATTGCCCAGGAAGCACCACCCTCGAGTCCCGCGGAGAATAGTCAAGCTGAGACTGCGGCCAAAGCGAGCAATTCCGCGCCGCGCAAGACCGACAAAGCTGCCGCGTACTACCACTACGCCCTTGGTCACATATATGAGGAGCAGGTGGCGATGTATGGGCGCAGCGATCTGGCTACCAAATCCATTGAAGAATATCGGCAGGCCATAGAAGCCGACCCGACATCGGCATATCTCACTTCCGCCCTGGCGGAACTTTACGCTAAAACTGGCCGGATTCGCGACGCCGTTCTCGAGGCGCAGGACATTCTTAAGCGCGATCCCAACAACCTGGAAGCGCACAAACTCCTCGGTCGAATCTACTTGCGGTCGCTTGGCGATTCTCAAGAAGGCGGTGGTGGCTCTCAGAGCGTAATGAAGCTGGCGATCGAACAGTATGAGGAGATCGTCAAGCTGCAGCCGGATGACATTGACAACCATCTTCTGCTGGGCCGTCTGTATGCCCGCAACAATGATCTGCAAAAAGCCGAAGCCGAGTTCAAGACAGCAGTAAAGATGGATCCGAACTCCGAGGAAGCGGTCACAACTCTTGCGTATCTGTACAACGATGAAAACGACAATGCGCGCGCGGCCCAAGTTCTGAGTTCGATTCCGGATGCTTCTCGCTCGGCGAGACTGTACGCGGCTCTCGGCTATACCTACGAACAGCAGAAGGATTACAAGAAAGCCATCACGGCGTATCGCAAAGCGGTCGAGCTTGATCGCGACAACCTGGATGCTACGCGAGGCCTGGCGCAGAACCTGATGAACGACGGTCAAACCGAGGCCGCGCTGGAGCAGTACCAGATCATCGCCGATGCAAATCCCGAAGATGCCCAGACCTTTCTGCGCATCGCCGAGATTTATCGCAAGGAAGGCAAGTTCGATTTAGCAATCGAAAATCTGAAGCGGGCCGAGTCCATGGTGCAGGATTCCATGGAAGTGCCCTACAACATGGCGGCGATCTACCAGGCAGAAGGGCAGTACGACGATGCCGCGCAGATTCTGCAGAATCTTTTAAAGAAGACCCAGAAAGACGACAACAATTACTCGCAGGCCGAAAAGAACAACCGCTCGGTTTTTTTGGAGCGCCTCGGCACCGTCTATCGCGATAACGGCAACGATCAGCTCGCGATCGACACCTTCCGCAAAATGTTGACGCTGGGCGATGACAACGCAGAGCGCGGCTACCAGCAAATCATCGATACGTATCGCCAGGCCAAGGAATGGCAAAAAGCCACCGAAACCGCCAAAGAGGCAACCCAGAAGCTGCCCAACGATCGCGGCTTGAAGATGGTTTACGCCGGCCAGTTGGCGGACATGGGCCAGCCTGAAGAAGGGTTGCAGCAGGTCAAGGCGCTGCTGAAGGGAAACAATGACGACCGCGAGGTCTACATCACGTTGGCCCAGATGTACAGCCGCCTGAAGCGCTGGTCGGAAGCCGAAGAAGCCTTGGATAAAGCGTCTCAGCTTTCTATCAAAGACGAAGACAAGGAATATGTCGAGTTTCTTCGCGGATCGACCTACGAGCGGCAGAAGAAATACGACCAAGCCGAGGAGACGTTCCGCAAGGTGCTGGTCACCGACCCGCAGAACGCGGCCGTGCTGAACTATCTCGGTTACATGCTGGCCGATCGCGGAAACAAGCTTGATGAAGCCGTGACCATGATCAAGAAAGCAGTCGATCTGGAGCCGGCAAATGGCGCTTATCTCGATTCGCTGGGATGGGCGTACTTTAAGCTGGGCAAATACGATCAGGCCGAAGACACCCTGACCAAAGCTTCGCAGCACATTGGCACCGATCCGACGGTGCAGCAGCACCTCGGCGACTTGTATCAGAAGACCGGACGCCTGAAGCTGGCCGCCGCACATTGGGAGCGTGCCATCCAGGAGTGGAACAAGACGGTCGCGCCCGAAGTCGATAACGACGAGTTGGCGAAGGTACAGAAAGAACTCGAGTCGGCCAAGATCAAGCTCGCCAAGGAAGATCCCGGGAACAAGTAGCTGGTAGCGGTAGCGAGTAAAATCGTTTGACCGCGACGCGCGGTCAACCATGACAACCAATCTCATCATCCGGGCCGCTACTCCGGATGATATTCCTGAAATTCTGCGGCAACGGCGGGGCATGTATCTCGACATGGATTACCCCGACTCGCCAGATTTGGCCGCGATGCTTTCCAGCTTCGAACCTTACTTGCGCGAATCGCTTTCCGCCGGCACATTCCGTGAATGGCTGGCTCTAAAAGATGAATCGGTCATCGGTGGCGGAGCGGTTCTCATCAGCCCGTGGCCGAGCCATCCTTACGACCGCGAATGCCGCCGGGCAACGATCCTGAACGTGTATGTTTATCCGGAGTTTCGGAGGGTGGGAATCGCGCGCCAACTCATGGTGACGATGATCGACTGGTGCCGCGCGCAGGGATTTAGCATGGTCTATCTTCATGCCAGTAAGGATGGCCGGCATCTCTACGAAACTTTGGGGTTCGAACCCACCACCGAGATGCGGCTAAAGTTGAGCACCTAGCAATTAGCGTCCGGCCCTGGACTTTGCGGGCAACAATTTCCCCGCTTTCAGCGGATGCGTGGCAGGCACTCGCATCGCAGCCATTGTTCTGAGGTAGGCATCGGTGATCCAGAACTGCGGGCGTCGCGTGCTTGCGTTGAACGGCGCAGTGGTATAAATTACGCCCGGTCGTAGTCCCCCCGCCTCCCGACTGTCAGGAGCATTCAATGGCCAGCCATTCTCGCTCAGCCGCACTTCTTCAGCTATTCCTATCACTCGCCTTGCTGCCCGTTTTATACACCGAGGCATCAGGCCAACGTGAGCAGGCGTTTCCGTTTAATTTGCAAAACGGCGCTGATCCGGAATCTTCCCTAACTGCAGATGCCGCCGGCAGCCTGTACGGGACCACCCCCGATGGGGGAGATCTCCTGCAGTGTAACTGTGGTGTTGTTTTTCAGTTCATCCCACCTGCAGAGCCGGGTGGACAATGGACTGAAAACACCCTGTACAACTTCTTAGGAGATCCCGATGGATACATCCCGAATGGCGGCCTCGTCCTGGATAAGGCTGGGAATCTTTACGGGACCACCCAGTTCGGAGGTCAAGCGGGGTCAGGAACGGTCTTCGAGCTATCCCCGCCATCGCAACCCGGCGGGTCCTGGACTGAGACGGTTCTGTTTAGTTTCGGCGGACTGAGCGGTGATATGCCCATGGCTGGTTTGATTATCGACAGCACCGGGAACCTGTTTGGAACAACAAGTGGGGGTGGAACGTTTCCAGGTGGAACAGTCTTCGAACTGTCGCCCCCGAGCCAACCCGGTGGCGAGTGGACGGAAGCGACTCTGTATAGTTTCGGATCCTTTCAGGGAGATGGGAACGGATCCGCCGCACCCCTGGCAATCGACTCGGCTGGCAACTTGTACGGCACAACCGCGGGGGGTGGTTCGAATCCAACATTCTGCAACGAACCCCCAGAATTCGGGTGCGGCACGATCTTCGAACTTTCTCCGCCAAGTCAACCGGGCGGCGCCTGGACGGAAACGATCCTGCACAACTTCGGCTCGGTTCCCAATGATGGAATCAGTCCGCGTGAAGGGCTCACGATCGCTCCATCGGGCGCGCTCCTGGGCACCACGCCCATCGGCGGCTTGAACTTTGGGGTCGTATTCGCGCTCGCACCCCCCAGCAGCCCGGGTGGCGCCTGGCAGTACGGTATTCCTTACCGCTTCACCGGGGGAACGGACGGAGCGACTCCTTATTGCGGCCTCACCATTGTGCCGGGACGGTCGCCGGTTCTCTATGGAACCACGATGAGGGGCGGCGTGGTTAATGAAGGGACAGTGTTTCAGTTGACTCCGCCTTCGAATGGAGCAGGCTGGGTTGAGACACCGGTTTACAGCTTTACCGGAGCGAACGATGGTGGACGCCCGTTGGCAGGAGTTACGCTGAACGGTTTTGCGCTCTATGGCACTACCTTCTCAGGCGGAAAGCATCAATTCGGCACTGCCTTCATCTTGAGCCGGTGAGGTGTGCCGGCTGACGGCTGACGGCTTCTGTTATTCTTCACTCATGCTCGCCGATTACGCGGTGCGAGTGGAGCAGTCTCGCGGACGCCGCTTCCCCGAGCCGAAACATCCTTACCGCAACGACTTTCAGCGCGATCGCGACCGCGTCATCCACTCTCGGGCCTTCCGCCGCCTGGAGGCTAAGACCCAGGTCTTTACCCGCCGCTACTCCGACCACTTTCGCAACCGCCTGACCCATACCTTGGAAGTGGCGCAGATTGCGAGAACCGTTGCCGCGCAACTGGCGCTCAACGTCGACCTGGTGGAAGCGCTTGCCCTGGTGCACGATGTGGGCCATCCGCCTTTCGGACATGCGGGTGAAAAAGCGCTCGACGCAGCGATGCGCAAACACGGATATTTCTTCGACCACAATCTGCACGCTTTGCGCATCGTCGAAGATTTTGAATTGCGTTACGCCGCCTTTCGCGGCTTGAATCTGAGCTTTGAAGTTCGCGAAGGAATCATCAAACACTCGCATGATTACAAAGCGGACGAATTCCCCGAGCTTTCCGAATACCTGTTGGATTCGCGGCCACCGTTGGAAGCCCAGCTGATCGATCTGGCCGACGAAATCGCTTACACGAACGCCGATCTCGATGATGGTTACGAATCGCGCTTGTTGCAAATGGACGAGATTCGAAGCGGGGTTGAGCTGTTCGACCGGTTCTATACTGAAGCCGAGCAGACGTGGCCCGATGTCATCGAAAAACTTCGTTTTAACGAGTCAATCAAACGCATGCTCGACCGTTTCGTCGGGGACCTGATCTGTAACACTCAGGAACAGATTCGCGCCGCCCATGCGCACAGTGTGGA